>Ga0307512_10000626_pt1 | contig 52332 bp, 64 predicted proteins | sample 14_EM_MG_FD_200267 | JGI IMG/M metagenome (GOLD analysis project Ga0307512, IMG submission 200267) | Populus trichocarpa ectomycorrhiza microbial communities from riparian zone in the Pacific Northwest, United States - 14_EM | ecosystem: Host-associated > Plants > Roots > Unclassified | place...
TTGTGCAGCATCATGCCGGAGATATCTGACTGTGTATAGAAGCATTTAGGACACCCTTGTACGTTCCTTATTCATCTTTTGTCTTACAACACTGCCTCGCATATAGTGTACATGTATATAATCTCCCCTGCCTGGCCCAGAGCCGGCATTCGATTCCATTGCATTCTATCCATCAATCAGACATTCCTTTCCCCCTGTCCACTTGCGTGCGTTCGACACACACACACACTCTCTCTCTCTCTCTGGCGGTCGCACAAGTAACGCCTGTCCATCCGCCACCCCCTCTGTACTCCATTGCGTGTCCTTCTCGTCGGGCGCTGCGGTGGTTCTATTTCGTTTATTCCTCCTTTCCGAACTCACGGGCGGACCTTCGGTCTGCCATACAGTACTTTACCGTACTGTCCATGTGTCGTGAGCTAAGGAAAGGAGCAGGTCATGATACTGTATTTGATCATAAATTGATCACGGGTATTGTACTCGGCTGTTCGTGAGTCCGCAATCTGCCGATTAAACTTTCACTTAGGAACCAGCTTTATCCCTTTCCGGTCCCTTTCCTCGGTCTTTCCAGCCTTCTCGTTTGCCACCAATATTTTCCTTGTCTGGTCAACAGAAGGGACGCCCTTTCGTGAGCTAGATCTTACACTGCTCTTTCATGGCGCCTCTGATGTACAACCCCTTTCCGAGTCCGGACTCCGGAGGCGATGGCCGGGAGACCAAATGAAAAGTTAGGGTGACTCCAGACCTCCAGACTCACTGCCTTCTCATCATTCGTAGAAACAAACATACTACCGAAAGGGCGGGCATCATGTTGTCATCGAGCCTTTTCGCGACGTACCCGGCCCTTCCTTTCAGGTCCCGCGGCGGCGGTTCTGGCCCGCGCCTGCTTTCTTGCGGCGGCGTTTCGGGCATAGGCCCGGCCTCGCCTTGCGTCCAGGGTGCTAACGCCTCGGGCCTAGCGGCGTTGGCTCTCTCAGCCTCGCTAGCGGGTTCGATGCCATCGGTACCCCCGGCCAGGGCAGGTGTGGCGCCTACGACCGGCACCACTCCCCTCGTTCGTGCGCGTCAACGCTCGAGGGGTTCGACGTCCATCGCGTCCACGTTTGCGACCATGCATGCAAGCTCAAGACGGTCAAGGTCTCCGTGGCTGCCAAGGAGGATAGGTGAGTCGTCCAACACTGACGCTCCCCCTGATTTCTCCAGGTCTTCAACATGCAAGTCAGGCGGCTTCCAGGGTTCGGGGCAACGATCTTCGGTGGCATGCCATTCGGAGATGGCGCTCTCTCCCGGCGGATTCTCGTGCGCGGGGGTGTCAGATGATGGTGACGGGTCGGGGGACAAGGTTAGAAAAAAAGAAAGGAAAACACGGGGAAGCATACTGCTCGCTTCCCACACATGGTAAGGTCAAGCTTTGCTCCCCCCTGGAGCAGTGATGCTGACCCTGAACAGGCATCCAGATTGACGATGACGACACTCGGGCTGGGCCACGGATTGGGGCGTACGAGCACCCTCGTCAACATCAGGCCCCCGCGCCTGATGTGCACGGACCTCGGCTAGGGTTTCGACGGACTCTGGCTCCCATATGATGGGGCTCTGCCTTTGTGGGTCGGGGAGGTCAGGAGGGCGGCCATGTGCCTCTCCGATGAGCGTCTTGCCCTCTGATGCGCGTGCTGAGCGCTGATGTCAGGCTCATCTGGCCCATCGCACGCCGCGATGCCTCGCCCCGGAGCGACTCCAACGGCCCTCCAACTTCGGTGGGCTCTCGGAATCTACTCAGGCGACTGGTAATTAGTGGGTTCCGCGGCCGCATTTGGCGGCAGCGGCGGCTCCAAATCCACGCCAACTCTACATGGCCCCACTTCCATTAATATCATGTGAACTGACAGTAGTTACAGGCGCCAATGACTCCCTCCATGAATTTACTTTCTCCTCCACCCTTTTTCGCTCTCTGGCCGCCACCATCTCTTCACATCCATTCAGGTATGCCCTCGCGTTCTCCGGTTCCATTGCCATACAGCGATGAATCATGACTATATCATGGGAGTCAATGGCATCGTGTATGCCACGCCTCTTGCGGCGTCGCCGTCGAGCTGCTTTCTGCCCATTAGAGTTCTCTTTATCGGGCATCGGCTTGCTCACATCGGTGCTTGTCATCTCTGTGCGCTGCCTTCATAGGCCCACCAGGGTAATGTACGTCCCCTCACTTCTTCACGATATCCTTCGCTACAAAACCAAAGTGATGCACCACGGCGCTAGCGTAAACGGCATCGAAGAGCATAGTGGGAGGCCAAATCATCAGCAAAAGTTCCGAACGGAGGTAGTGTAGTTAACCCCTTATATAGGGTAGTTAGCCCTTGTATGGGTTGACCCATGCCCTGTATAGTCATAGCTTTGCCTTAGAAGGGCCATCTTTGCCTTGGAAGGGCCATCCAAGCCCCTTACCAACTTTTTGCACTTTTGCTGATGATGGACCTATTGGAAGGAATGCGGACTGCCGAGCCAGAGGGTCCGGCGGCCCGCTCCAAGGACTGGTCAAAGAGGTGGCTTGTAAGCCTTTCTTGCGCTCCGTCTGCATTCGAATCGACATCAGATGTCTCCATGGCGAAGTTTGGAGTCTGCTCAAAGAAACTGTCAGCTTCTGACCATGTGCAGCATCAGATCGAACAGGTTCACTTTCAAGAATGCGAGACTTATACCCAATACACGATGTAAGCATGCAGTGAGGAACAGACCGTTTCGAACGTCGTCTATGTCTCGTAGGATATCGTTGTCGTCGCCACAGGGGTCTCGGCGTCGGTGCATGGAGAACATCTCGATATACTGCCGTCGATGAATTGTAAGCAAGGTAACGCCATAGAGGAGTCTCATACCTTGTCTCCCCGGCTGTGGGGAAGAAGGTGTACAGCATCGCAAACAAGAGCGGGATCTCCTGTCAGCACACAACTCCCATCTCGGTCCTCCACGTCCCCACCGGAAATTTCCCGACCCGTGCTAGCCCGACTGGAAGTTTCTGTGCCTATGTTGGCAAGACTGGGATCAATAGGAAACATATGACCTTTCTCTTCGTCGGCGGTATGGTAGTATAAATCAATAGAATTGGCAGGGAGGCCAGAGTCGTAGTCAATAGGAAAGGGATTGGGCAAGTCGCGTTCTACGCAAAGTTCGCCGCGGGCTCCAATGACGACACCTGTGGCATAGCGAATCCATTTGTAGGGCTTCGACGAGAATCGCAACTTGTCGAGTTCGTTGACGGGGAAGGCAAGACACTGTTTCCATTCCCAGTTGGTCGGTTCGAGGTCGAGTTTGGTGTTCGGCACGACATGTTTTGGAAACTGCGCATGGACGGAAATAATGGCTGCGAGTTCTGCCATGACTTACTGGGAGGAAGAACGTCAAAAAGGATAGGGGCAGTGTTGAGTAGTACCCTGGGTTGTATAAAGGGTCCCACTAGGGTGTGACATAGTAAGCGACGCCTGGCACGGACGACGAGGAACAAATGTTTGACCTGTATCCGCTTGTCCAGGTCTATGTCAAAATAAAACGCAAGTGAGGTAAAGAGGAGCACAAGCGGTGCGAGGCTCTCGACTAGCGCAATTTCCACAAACTGGAAGCCCATCTCCATTCCCGGTGCAGGCCGCAATCGCAGTAGCATCGCTGCTGACGCAAGTAACCTTTGGTAACATTCGCCTCCCCACCGCCGGAGTGGCTCGCACCGTTCTACCCGGTCAGAGTAATGGAACTGCACGGCTTCCGCTCGGATGCCGCAACTTCTCAGATATTGGTCGAGCGCGTCTCGCGTGTATCTTTTTGCCCTGATGTGCGCCCAGGTTTAAGAGCCGCCGTATGGATACAAGCCGTGCATAACGGCGATCGTCCCCTCTCCCGGATCGCAAGTGGGAGGTCTCTCAGTCCCTACCCCCAACCCAAAACAGGATGAGAGCTCGTCTTCTAAGCAGACCCTCAGTGTGGAGGATATACTAGCAGGAGAGGAGGCTACTTCCTGCGGAGTGTTGATGCGGTCATACCCGCCCTCCGTCGTATGTATTGTCCCCCGACCTTTTCCGCTCCTTGATTCAACTCCTCTGCTCAGTCTACAATGTTCCCGGCCGTCCCTTCCCCTACTCAAATCCCTGAGGCAGCCTCTTCTATGTCAACTTTCATGCCAATGCAATACATGCCCGCAAATGCGATGTCGCCCGATGATATGCTGCGCACATATACCGAGCGCCATTCCCCTGGAGGCACCGGCGGAGTCAAAGGGCCAACCGTTCCTTCGCCGACATTTGCTAGTAGTGGTGCACAAGGTGGCGTGCGCACGCTATGCTCGCCTACGCGTTCGCGAAAACACATGACGCTAGAGAGTCAGTATTGTATAGCGGATTAAGGTCGAATTTTCGGGCCTCTGAGCCGCGATTTCTCACCACGTCTTCTCTGTCGCCAACACAATATCAAATGATCATCTAGCGATTGGCTGTGTTTGAAACTTTAGCGCTTTAGCTTTCGCGACGCCTTCGTGAAGTCAATTCATCGCGCTCCACCAAATGTGCTACAGCACGTATCACAACATTGTACTGTACCGTACTCCATGGGTCGTGAGCTAAGGAAAGGAGCAGATCACGGCACTGTATTTGATCTTAAATTGATCATGGGTATTGTACTGTACGCGAATCCGCAATCTGCTGATTTACTTTAACTTACGAACTCTCGTTTGACATCAATATTTTTCTTGCAATGTGGACCTCCTCTCCGCAACAGACGCGACACCCTTTCGTGAGCTAGATCTTACACTGACGCCTCTGCCTATATTCAGTTCATGTGGTTGATGAGCAACCCCTTTCCGGGGGCGGTGGTAGGCGTCATACAGTATAGCAGTAGTTGCAAGTTATTAGGTCTATGCCCAAACGTGTCATATGATCTCGCCAGGGTTGCAATAGGGGGAAATCGACCCTTGGTTATATTCGAGTATCTGGGCTGAACGCTGAGCATCGTCACGTCCTCAGGACTTGGCGCATTTGTGGTCTGAGGTCTCGATGAGGTGCAGCTATATATCATGATGACCGATTCCCTTCAGCCGCGGATGGCCTCATCTCTGGGAGTTCAAGTGCTTATGTGACATTTTACTTCTTTTTTCTATCTGCCAACTCTGAAACCTCGATCCACTTCTTTGGCACCCCCAAGCTACCGAGTAATTCGAGTACTCCTGATAACTGTTTTCCCTGGACCATCACCTCTTGTCCGCCGCCCGTCCCAGGCGATACTGTACGCATCGTGTCAGAAAAGGTTTAATCTGAACACTCTAAGAGGGTACATACTTGAGGTCGAGGACGCACAGCGCACTCGTAGTGCCTCGGCGAGGGTATCCGAGGAGAGTTGGTACGGCTCGAACCCCGTTACGAGCGTGCACGTCTTGTGGCCCTGCCTGGTCTTGGTGGCTATTGAAATTGGGCGCAGTGCTCCCTTCTTCGTAATAGGTTCATCACTACCGGTTGCAATGCGGTACCAGGGTTGCATACGACCGCACAGGGCACCCAGCGCTTCTTCGCGCTTAGCAAATTCTGGAACGGGGATCGCGCCCTTTGAATTCGGGGAGCCATACAGTGCGGTAGAGAAGACCGCGTCAGCGTTGACGTTCAGGTACTGTTGCTCTACGCGGTTGACAAGGTCGTGCTTCTCGATATATGCGAGCAGCGCGGATTTGACCTCGGCGAGAGTGTACAGCGTGCCCGTGCTGTAGCGACATTGGTGGCCATCAGCGGAGAAAAAAGGAGGTCAGGGTGGGAATGTGACATTACTCGAGTCCCAGGTCCCCGAAGAGCGGCAGAGTACCGAGGTGTGGCTTCCACAGTTCCGTCACAGTCATACTTTTCTCGGCATTTGCTGCGGCAGCAGCTTGCTTCGCATCACGTTCCTCCGCTCGTCGCCGCCGCTCGTCTTCCTCACCGACAGTACGATAGAGTCGGTGAGCGACGACATCTACGTGTGTCGGATACACTGCGACGACGACGACATCCGGTCGAGCATCTTTTAGCTTGAGCAGGCCGCCTTTCTCTGCGGTGCGTAAGAAGGCGGACAGCGACTTAAACGTAGAATGCTTGATATCGATAGGCGTGGTGACTGTCCGGGTGAAGGGTCGCGCAGGGAGTATGTGCGCCGTATACAGTGTTGTTGTGGGCATAGGAAAAGCAGAAGACGGGAGGTCAGCAAGAGTCGTTCGTAGAGCTTGCAAGAGCGCGGCTCGTAGACGGACAGATACGTCTAGTGATGATGAGCCGGACATCAGAGGAGTAGACGTGAACCAGGGACGCTACCTTCCGGCGTGAGCACCTCCTCGGCACCCGCCACTGGCATATCCTTCACGTCAGCAGGCCGATCCCCAAGAGGATCGTGGCCAGGCGGGGCGTCAGCGCCAATGTCGCCGTCACGATCCGCCCCTCCACCATTGCCAACACCAGCATCCTGGTCACCCACTGCTGACACGGACACGGCCCCTGGTGGCTCGCCCTTGGACCCGGCTGACCATAGATGGTCCTTCCATGTGTGGAGAATGATGACCGCCTTCCCTTTCGTGACGCTCTGGTTGACCTTGTCGGAGTCGGTGGCCATGCGGCCCACGGCGAGGGGTGGCCCCCGTGCGTCACGTGCGAACTGCGCGACGCCGACGAGGGAACCCGCAGGCGCGTCGAGGGGCACCTGCACGACTGTGCAAGGGGAATACTCTCAGGACATTGGGCGCTTCGCTAGGTATTCTCGCACGCACCGCCGGGTACCATGAGGTCCGCACCACCGACGAGGACAGGGATGACGGAGGCGGGAGTAGTGAGGACTGGAAGCAGTGTGGGATGTTTCCAAAGCGTGTATACTGGAAGTCGTCGATTGTCGATTCAACCATCGCGACCATATCAGCATCAGCGAGTGATGAAAACGGGTTAAAATTTTGAGGGATAGGAGGAATTCGATAGGAATTGGCAAACGTTACCTGTCGGAATCAGTTCATCTGAACCCTTCCCAACACTGAACCAGAGCGGATCTCCGTCTCCCGAGAGGTAGAGGACCTGTGGTTCGAAGTTCAGACGAATCAGCCACCATCGAGGTTACACCCCAACGTCTGTGACGTCGAAAACTTGAACCTACGCCAGGTTCGCTGTTGTATGCACTAAACTTTTGCGAGAGGAGGCCATCAGGGACGAGTTTTTCAGCGATTTCAGGAACGAGGTGGAACCGCTCTGCTGTGCGGGCTCTGATTTTACGCCTCTCTGATGATCTGAGTGGTGCTGTCGGTGACGTTGGAGAGATGTCGATCAACGTATGGCCTGGAAAGGTGTGGGGATACCTGATGTCTTTGTATCTCCGAGCGGTTTCTTGAACATCAGGCGAGCCAAGTGTTGGTTGTGGATGGAGTGGGCCAAAGTCACTTACTGGATTGATTGAACTGTAAATACGACACGTTTGGTAGATGACAAGTACAGTACTGGTACTGGAAAACTCTGCTAGAATACCCCATTTAGATCCTACGAAAATTATCTCACGGGAGTCAGGCCCTGTTCGAAACGAGCGAGCCTCTGGGCCTGCGCACTACACTAGCATCCATCGGTTAGGGCGTCCCACAGTCCCAATGGCTGGGTAAGGTCAGTCACTTTTTGTGCACAATGGGCGAAATCACGGTTATCGTGCAAAATAAATGATAGTCGATACAATGGAATGGCGACACCAGGCTACACACGGATCAGGCGAAATGGATATCAGAGTCATGAAAGGCTGATAGTAGTCTGCAGAGCCGTCATCAGACAAAATAAGAGGGGATGGAGGGCTCACATACTTTAAAATGTCGTTCAAGTCCATCTTTGCTGCTCGGCTTTCCTTGTATCCAGTCTCCTCTAAGATATTTTCGATTTTCTGCTTCATCTTCACGTCATCCACCGCCTACGGAAAAATTTAGCAGCCGGGCATGGTCTATGAGGCACTATCTAGCATGCCTTATCTCGTTCCGAGCACCACGTCCTCCAGTTCTTTTCCAACATCTCGGCGACACCCTTGGCCTGAAAGTTCGCGTGGAGGGTCTTATTCCGGCGACTGAATATGATGCGCGTGAGTCCGTCGAACTCTTCGAAACGCACCGGGGGCGCGGGGTCAAGCGGCACGACGCGCACGACGGACGACTCGACGTTTGGCGGCGGCCGGAAGTTGTTCTTTCCCACGTTCATGACGTGGTCAACTTTGGCGTAGAGCTGTACGTTCGCGGATAGACGAGACCAGAGCGCAGAACCGGGCTGCGCGACCAGTCGCATCGCGAATTCGCGCTGGAACATCAGGATGGCTACCCGAAAGATCGGCCGGTGCGACAGGAGACGGAAGACGAGCGGGGACGAGATCTGGTAGGGGGTGTTGGAGATGCAGACGTCAAAGTAGGGGAGTTCTGCCTTCACAAAATCGCCGATGATGATCTCGAGCCGACGCTGCTCGGGCCTGGATGTATCGTATTTGTGAGAAGTGTTCAGTATGCGAAGTTCGTGGATGAAGGACGTACTTGCCCTGAACTCGTTTTGTGAGTTCTGCGGCCATGCGTGGGTCCATTTCGACTGCCGTGCAGTGCTTTGCCTTTTCCAATATTCGCACAGTCAGGTTTCCCGTACCAGGACCGACTTCAAGGACTTTGTCCGTCGGGCGGAGGTTTGCCTAGATAGCGAAATCCTGGTCACGCACAGAGGGAGACAAAGGGAGATAAGATCCACACTTTCTCTACAATTCTATGGACCGCTTCAGCCTTTCGCTCGTCCGGTCCAGAAAAACGCGACGTACTCCTGGGCTATGGATGGATTTTTGAGGATATGCTGACCAAACCGGTCTGTGTTGAAAATGGGATTTCGGACGGAAGGAAAAGGTGCCTCCCCATGGCTTTTTGGTGCTTTTGATTTTGTTGAGGGTTTGTGAGCTCTCGAAAATCTCTCGGATGTCGCTCGCGGCATGGCAGCCTGAGGCAGATTATATAACACCTAACCCTACTTTCTGGTCGAGTTTGGGATCCACCGCACACCACGACACACGATATGACCAGGGATATGACGATATCAGACAGCTGTGCAGGACCTACGACGTGTCTCAGGACTACCAACTGCCAGTGTCTCGTTACAGTAGGCCGTCATCGGAAAATGTGTGGCACGCTAGCACCATGACGGCGAGTTCTCTTGCTGATAACGTGGGATAGCGCTTGGCGTATCCTTCGTTCGCACACCTCCCTTCCCCGCCTCCCCCCACGGAATTCCTCAGCTATACTCGCGTGGTAATTTATCTTCTCTGCGGCTGAACTCATGGTAGTTGGCGCGGCCCGGATACCACCAGCTAGGTGCGCCGTAACTGCAGATCTGAAACCGCCGCAGTTGCGACTGACGGTAATCCCAGCCGTTCAGAGTCATTCATAAAGGTCGTTCATTTCATGACTGGGGTATACATGTGAGTGTTCCTTTCCGCCTCTATGAGAGTACATACACGCTTAACACGGAAGTCGGGGGAACCAGTTGGGAATTTATCAGCAAAGTGAACTTTGAGTGGAGCATTTCTCGAGGCAGCGGAAAGGGGATTGGACTACCGCAAGTGAGGCAAACTTTTCTAGGAGTCACAAGGGGACTTTTTTGATGGAGAAACGTAACCCCCGAAAACCTATACATATCCTGTCGTGGGACCACGTTGGCGGCGGCCGTGGTACGGATGACGGCTACAACATAACGAGTCGGATCAGCCGCAAGGCATCATTGTCCGATCAGAGGGCTCCGCATGCTCACTTACTTTTCCTCCAGACATGGCTGGTCATTTGTGCGGGTCGGCCTCTTTTCTTTCAAAACATCCTGGTGTGAATGCGATTCTGAGAGATCCCACGTATATTTGCGAATACTTCGACGACGTTGGCTCGCGCTCTATGGGCTGCGAACGGAAGGTGGGATTTATGGACCTAGGGCACCCTTCTGCAGCGACACGACCGGATTGAGTAGCACCACCATCTGGCAACGCAACGTCTACCTAATTATATTCCTCATCGCATGCTCTCGATGCGCCGTAAGTGTTTCTCCCGCTCCGGCTGCGCTCGTTACCTGGAGACTAACCGATTCTTTCTCTCAGTGGCAGTCAATGTACGTACCATTTATATTGGCGTAATCAGCCGTGTGCTCACACTCACACGACCCTCACTCAGCCTGGAACGGTGTGGAACGGGTAGATGCGCACCTGCGTCATCACGGAAGTATCGCGCAGGCTCCCGAACAATGTGTCGATGTTCGCCACTGAGGTCATACTCTTCGTCGACATTCTCTGTGGGGTCTACTAGCGCAACTCTGGCAGATGCATATTCATCAGCGTGTATCGCGAGGTACGCGAAATGGCTGGCCTCGGCCCCCGTTCCTCACGTCATTCGTAGGGTCTATTCTGGCTTGCCATTGCGACTGGTACAACTGCCCTGGTGGTGAGAAAGGTGTTGGCTGTGTTGAGACGCTAGTTTTGATTCCGTCATGGATTAAATCTTCATGTCACTAGATCATAATGGTAGGCACACATAATCGTCTTAATATGATTTCACCTGTGATGCTGCCACACCCTTAGATGTCATGAACTTGGTGGGGATACCTCAGACTCTCTGTCATGGACGGTGTCTGATTCTCCGGACCAGATGTTCCAAACGCCTGCTAGTAAGTGATCTCTGCTTCGGCCTCAATCCTGACGACAGCCCATACTGTATCCGTTGGCTTGTTATCTGCTCGTGAGTTATTTCAACCCTACCAACCCCGGTACCCGATGAGTGTGCTGGTCGAGGCCTGACTGGGCCAAGTCGAAGTTGGATGTACGCATGGGGATGAGTCGGATCCTAGGCAAGCCCTGGAACTTAGGATTGAGACACATGTCCAAGCTGGTCCAGGGATTCACACGCGAGAGGGTAATGCGAATTAAATGAATGCTATTACAGAAATTGAGGACTACCAAGCTGACAGGACACGAGCCAAACACAAGAGATATAGACAACGCGAGATAGTAGGAATACCGAAACTACATGTACAGCGACAATACTAGTAAGACCAAAGCTTATAGCTTGGTCTTGTGATATTACTATGTATGATCATAGTCTGGTGCAGTGAGTCAAGTGAATCGGTTCATGTCAGAACAAGTTGGTGCTCACGATGCATGTGTGAGTTAAGGGCTAGTTGGGTAGCCCGTAGTTGGAGACAGGAATTATGCCCTGGGGTGTCACGACAGCAGGGGTTTCTCTTGCATGAACAACACTCACGCGGCGTCCTCGAGTCAAATGGGAATTCGGAGGATAGATGGGATGGGTGCATCATGGGTAACGCAGGGGGTGGAGGCCTGGATGTATGGGAGAGTGGCCGGTACCTCCGTGCAGAGTGTTGTAAATGGTACGGATGGTGGGGAGAATGAAAGTCGCATTTGATTCAGGGACCGCAGTTGCCCAATCCAGTAGTTGGCTCCAGAGGACACAAAATTTGTTCTGGGACTCGGAAACAACGTTCTCAACCAGGAACTTGCTAGCCACATCCAAAGCTTTGAAAAATATTTCACCTCTATATTCAGCCCGAGGGCCTGCGGAATGTATCTCCTCCGCAAGCCGAACGAGGTTGTTGAGCTTCATACTAGCAAGTTGTCTGCCGCGGGTTGTACCGGATATCCGGAAGTCCAACCGGCGCTCGACGATGCCGCTGGCCCAACACTCGTCAAGCTCTTGTGCGGTAAAGCGACTGATAGCGACGGCGAGTATGCACTTTGCAAGGAGTTGTGTATTCCGGTTCCCCTCCCCATTGCTGGCGAACCGGTCTGCAAAGAGGACGAAATAGATGGATCGGAAGATGGCCGGCTTCGCTGGGAGGGAGAGAACATGGAAGAAAGTGCGCTCAAGCAGGTAAGGGTCAAGTTACATCACCTCCAAGGACAACCTGATCCGTTTCTGCTTGATTTCGATGGGCAAGGCGGCGGAGGACAAAGCACGGTGCATGAACGACAGTATCGTACAAGGCATTTTTTCCGTATGGAGAGGGTTAAATACCTCTGCCGGTCGTTTCACGCTGTCTGAATTATAGAACCCATGAATGCCTTCCAGAAATCGTTCGAGTTCTTGGTCATGATGTAAAGAACGGAGCAACCACGCGACTATCTCTCTATAGAGAAACAGAGATTGTGTTTTGATGGCTTTTCCTGCAACCTGATCTACGCAGTCCAACGTCACCCAGTCAAAGCCGAGGAAGGCGTTCGATCCGTGATGTAGGGGAGATTTGAAAATGGAAATGACACCGCCTAGACATAGTTTGAGATTGTGTCTGAGATCATGGCGTATCACCCTAGAAAGCGGAGTAGAGTATATGGTGTGGCGACAAACCGATATCCAGGAGAGGATCAAATACCAAGCCAAGAGGGGAAAGGCAATGAATATGACCGCAAAATTACTGGTAGAAGGACTCATTTTGATCGAGGAACTCGGATCCTTTGTAGGTAACAGCCAAATCAAACCAGTAAGGAAGGTGAAGACAGCAAAAATTTTAAGAGGTGCAGGAAGTCGATGAGGAGCTGTAGAGAGATCAGTGACCTTTCGAGGACCACATATGCCCTTATGAGTGCACGGCACCGTGGGTTCTGCTGGGACTGAGTCATGGCCACGTATCTTCGGACCCAGTTTTGCAATAATGCTGCAAGCACTGCGGAAGCGAGACTCGTCCCTAGGCCACAAAACCATAAGACATCTGTGACAGCAATCTTGTTAGTTGGCGGAGAGGTGGTGTCCGAGTCTGCCGGGAAGTAATGCCAGGGTTGGCTCGTAGCTGCGAGCTCCGACCCGGAGTATGGTAGGTGCCGGCAGCCGAGACACCCTCAGAGGGCTGTAGGGATGTTATATAAGACTGCAAGGAATGCCGCAATAGCCGCCGAGAGTAGACCACTCTATCGGTGTCCAAGTCAACATTGAGGAACCACTCGAACAAAGAGGGTTTGACGCACCAAGACCATCAAATCACGTACATGCTCCAACCAGTTGTTGATCAACTCCCGGTCGAATTCGGCGGTGTTTTCGTTATACAGGGCATAGAGGGCGTACGATCCATCGAAAAAGTCGCTCGCGGTCCCTGAGAGTGGTTCGCCACTCCGAGGCGGATATACGATATCATTCGAGGCAGCTGAACTGAAATGAAAGAGCTCATCGGTAGCCAGTGCAGGAAAAGCACACTCACCCATCTCAACTGCCGTATGGAATACAGCAGCGAGATTGGAGTCTGCCAGTGTAGTCTGTGAGGGATTTTGTGCCATGGTGCGTTTAGTGAGTATCCAAAACCGAGTGGAGACGATGGGATAGCTACTAGTAGTGTCACGGTTGCAAAGGCATGGTCGGGGCCGTTGGGCCCAGATTATTTATGTATCGAATTGCGACTCCTTTTGCATATTGCTAGGATGCACAGGGTGTACACCAAAAGGGCAGCTGTGCAGCGTCCATGACGGGTGCTGCCAGGTAGATCACAAGCTACAAGCTACACCGATAGAGATGTGGCGTGTACAGCCACGCACCTGCCAAAAGGGCTAAGCTCGACTCGAAGAGGTACACAATACTTGTCGGTGGACACCGATACGCTCACACCCATGGTGCGTGCTATAGATAGGAATAATAAATAGTTTACACTTTCCAGAATATAAAGGTATCACATATGACACAATGGCTCCAACACAGCCTGGCAGCCATGTCCTAGTTCACGGCCCTAGTCGCTTAAGACCCTAAAGTGACTATAGTACCCCCTACAAGGCTTTAGGTGTCTAGTAACAGGTGTCAGATGACTTGCCAAGTAGTACCTTGAATAAAGGAGACATTAAAGGTAAGAGTGAGGGCAAGGGTGGAGGCAAGAGCAAGGCAGCAAGAACGCTGAGCTTCCTCAGCCTTGCTGACTGGGAAAAGGGAAACTATACGGTACTGTATGTGGTCAAATGACCCTTCATAATTTCCGGGCGTGCCAAACGTGCGCACGACTTGTTTAGTCCCAGATACCACGAGTTCATCTCTCCGTGGCGTTGGCCCTCAATCCTGGGGTGCAGGCTAATATCAGTGACTTCTGGCTAAGTTACCAATCGGACTGTTCAGCGACTGGCTGGGTTCGAAACCTTTGTTTTCCATTTCACGCCACATCATACCTATGGGCCATGGCCCCTCTCCCACGTTTTCTATGCATGGCGTTGGATATGACCGAATCGCGCCTAATTCTGCATCAAAATACACGGCACGGTAACTTACATGAGTCGTGGGTTAAGGCAGGTCGGGAGGCCATTCGATAAATTCTATTTGATCAGCGCTGTTGCTGCCAATCCTGTCAAAGACTTTTTGTCACCCATAACGGCACCAAGGATCTTGCTTGTGGAGTATACTCGATGTGCGACTTTCCTGTAAAGTTTTAGGCTGCTGGCTGTTGGGAACTGGGGATCTCGCGCCAGTACGTCATGACCAATTTGCAACTTGTTTTTCACACTCCCACACTTCCACACGATGCCCGCAACTTACCGATGAGAAGCCGTTACAGGACCCACGGTTCGCACGCACACTTCCCTGTCCAATTAGGTTGGGTGCCAGATCCGCTCTCTGTCTGATATTGGCTGAGTCTGGGCGGTAACTCGGAAGTAGCCATGAATCTGCTGATCAAACTTTAACCAGCCCACGGATCCCACCCCACTTGCCTCGTGTTCGCAGCTCCGCCCCGACGGGAACATGTGCGCGCGATCTTGTTCCCGTGTACGTGCAAAAAGCGAAAACCGCGACATCCACTTAGAACGAAGGCCTGGCCCCGCACGAACCCCAATTTATCCGCGTCATGAAGTTCCGAAACGAGTTCGGGTTCAATGTATCTGTCAAAACGGCAGATAGAAGATACAACACGCGTGTGAGCATACCATCATCGTTCATCATTGTGCCGCTCATCGTCGTCGTCGTCATCGTCCGGAGACTACCTAGTTTGGGTTTACATACCAAAAAAATATGTTTTTAAAAAAAGGTTGTTCCACCATTGTACCGTATGACCAGTGGATAAAAAGCAAAGTAGATTCTATTCTTTCTTTTGGGTCTCCGAACGACGAACGCGTAATGCGCGGCCATTCCGCTTTCAGGTCATTGGGGTTCGCGCCGCTGGCGCCCAATGAGAACACCTCCTGTGCCTTCTGGTTTCTGGGTTCTCTTATATCGCGCCGCACGTAAACATTGCATTGGACGGAGTCGCCCAAACCATTTGCGGCGGCCGGATTTTCGAGCAGCTAGTGAAAGGGGACAGAGCCGGACGTGCGTGTCCTGGCTAATCATGCATCATGAATCGAAGCTGGATTTACGGCTTTCCCCTCTACCCTCTTCACACTTTTCACCTGCATATGATACCGGTGCTCTCACACTAGCGGGTTCGAGCGGCAAATGCGGCGTCAGTTGCAGTATTCCATGGTGCTGGAGTGGTTGATGCCACCCCTCCTCGACCCGTGGTCCTGCATTAACGTCAGACAGACTCATATGGGCGCGGGCGTGTCACTCCGACAACCCTGGGTAGAGTTACAAACCAGAGAACATTCGATAACGACAACCTCTGCACCACACACACGTACATGCCTTCTCGTCCGTGCAAGAATACAGACCCTTCTAGAAGATGGCTCACATAAGCGATCTCGGGGTTCATTCGTCGATATGCTGACATGAAAAGGCAGCGCCCTGCTCGAGATGATGGGATGATGGGTTGGGGTTGCTGAGTGCTCGGTAGAAAGTCGTACCAAATTCCCAGGATTTCAACCCCACGGAATGACACTTTCTGGACGGAGTGAAACTGTCAGTCCATGTTGTCCCTAGCGCTCAACAACGGCAATTGAAAAACTGCTGGTTGTAAGCCACCCGACAGTGGCCTACAAGCAGACCAAGCCAAAACGCAGATAATTTACGGGCGATAACCCATGGATGGATAAGTGTCAAAAAACCCCTTTCTCTTTTGATCGGTGGGTCCAACTTTCCATAAACCGCGTGTTGAGGCGGGATTGTCGGCTGACTCGGCTCAACCCCGCCTCAGACGCGAGGACGGCTGCACGTTTACGGTTTATCTCGCTCGGCCTTTGCCGTCGTGTCTCGTCCCAAGCTACTTGGTGCCAGCATGGCATGGCATAGCTTTGCAGGTGATACACTCACCGTCCACCACAGAGATACGGTAGACAGCAAGTCCCTGATGAACCTGGAGGCAGTGCGCGGTATGAATAGTAAGAGATCGACGTGGCCAGTGCCAATGTCAGTGCCACACAAATCCTGTACCGCCATTGCCACCCTTCTCACCTGTCCTTCTCCTCTCCCAACCTGTGCGATGCGGTAACGTACCATTACAGTAATCGAAAACACGTATCGAAAAAAAAAAAAAAAAAACCACATTTGGCACACGTATGAGTACGAGTACGAGGCGGCCCAATCAGTTATCCCAGAAAAAATTCCCACATCCAATACCTCCGTGATGTCGGGTTCTCACACTCTCGGAAAGCAAATACCGAACGGATTCAGGGAAAGTTAGAGATTGGAGATTTCACACAACCGTAAGCCGGAAAGGGGCGGAGACGGCGAGCGGGAAACGAAACCGATCGGATATCCCCTCCTCCAACGAACGAATGAGAAGAAATTACCCCCGGAACTCCCGGAACATCCGCGACTGCTCTCAGAGTGTACGGTATGACGTGAGGTGGGTTTGATACGGTAATACGCATTATTACCGTCATCCCCATAGGACGTTCTAATAATAATTAAGGTGAGGTTTGAGCGTTGGAACGTCGTTGCCAAAACTACTCTAGGGTATTTTGCGTACACGCTCCCGACCTGATGGGCTCTGTTGAGAAGTCCCGTTCGCCGCGCGATCCGCGCTTTCATTAGATTGGGGCAATAGATGACTGTGCGTAAAGACGTCAAATGAAAAGCTGTACAGAGAAGCAAATCATAACCCGGTCTCTTTTCTTCGCGATATTAAGTTTTCATTTTTGGTACGATAAGGGTAGGTCAATAATAACACGAATCGGCAAGGAGATGGGATGGGACACCAAAGAAGCTACGATTTGTTTTGTGTGACACCAAAAGACAAAGGGGAGTATGAAATTGTAAGTTAGATGCGCAAAGGTTGAGTTTGGACGCAGCAAGTGGGCCATAGAGGCAGACAGATGGCAATCGATAGACAACACATTTACGAAGAGGTGGACGAAAGAGTGTAGCCGAAGGACGAAAAGGAGAGTGATCGAGAGGGAGTGGAAGAGTCCATCGAAAATTTGACAAACAATGAAAACGGGAATGGAGATAAAGAGTGTGACGAGGAGGGTGCAGTGAGTGACCCCAAGTGAGTGCACGGGTTTGACATATCCGCGACGAGAAAGAAGGGGTTAGAACAGAAATTGGACAACACACAGACTTGCAGTAAATATGCGTAAGATAAAATGCACATGAGAGAAGCAGAGACGGTAGCAGAGACGCACGACAGGGATAGAGAAAATGAGAGATCGCCAAGGATATAAACACTTGATCACAACACAACAAGGCGGGAAAATGTGAGCTGAGGGAAAAAAGAGAAAAAAAAAAGGCGTGGAAAAAAAAACGAGTATCGGCTGAGCACCCTATGTATACCTGGTGGCCGCGGCATAATCATCTGCTGTGGTAGGAGAAGGAACAGGTTGCGAATAGGCGCTACCGCGTTCTGTGCCGTCAAACGCGTTAGGATACGCTGCCGCAGGATAGCCATTTACATGGGGGTGTGAATAGTCGCCACCACCGCCGTAAGTGTTCACGTTGTACGAGGGGTATTCTTGTGCTAGCAGAGACTGAGGCGACGAATGCGTGTCTGCTTCTGAGAACTTGAACGCAGGTGGCGGGGTGTAAGGGGACTGTAGGCCGCGCAATCAGTTAGTTGGTCGTTTTAACCGCTGAGTTAAGCTGGGAAGCAAATAAAAGTGACTCACGCTCTCGTTCGAATGAAGGGCAAGAGCAAGCTCCGAGCTTCCGTTCGATTGGGGAGGAATGGGTGATTGGCCTACCCCGACACCGCTCAAGTTGAGGCGCTCGCAGTCGGACGTAGGCGAAGGATAAGTGACAGTCCCATGCTCAGAAGCATACCCGTCGCTTCCTGCTCTAGCCGAGCTCGGACTGCATTCCCCTGGTGCGCCACCACCTACGTGCAGCCTGCTCAACATCTCACTCGTCGATACACACGACCCTCGCCGACCATCTTCGTCAATCCCGTGGCCCTCGCTGGTGACGTCTGAAAAGTACGGACCGGCGCTACTCGCAGTGCTGATCGTCGTGCCCGTATCGCTCGCCGTGCCATACAGCGAGACGACGGACCCAGCCGAGCGTCGGTATACCCCACTGTCCATGGTGAAAGTGTATTCCGATTCGAGCTCCGAGGAAGCAAGAGAGGGCTTGCGTTCAGGAAACTCGTAGCCGCTGGTTGGTGCCACACCTGTAGTTGCCACAGAAGGCGGCATACCGAACGAATACCCTGCGTCCGGTGCGAGCGCTACCGCGGCGGTACCAGCGCCAAACGGATCCGGGTTGTTCCATGCGAACGCATCCTGTTGCTGCTGTAGTTGCTGCTGCTCTTCCTCCTCGAGTGGGACGACGCCGGTTGGTGTAGGAGGGAACGATTGCATGGACATCGGTGGTACCGGTGCTGAGAGATGCTGTGGCTGACTGTTGGGTGCATGGAAAATAGCCGGGACGGATGCACGATGTGCAAGATTCGGACGGCGTGACTGCGATTGGAAGGGATGGAACCGCGCCGGATGGTGAGTCTGCGAAGCATGTACACCAAGGCCACCAGACGGTGCAAAGCGGTTCGTAGGGAGGCCGGGCATGTCCATACCCTCTGAAATGGAGGCGCGCATGTACGGTGCTGCCTGGGGTGGTGATAAACCAGGGGGTGGGCCCGAGGGTGGTAGATAATCTGTGTGCGTGGCAGATGAGCGACGGATGGGCAGGGCATACGGGTGTTCTGCAAGTGCACCGGTGGAACGGCGGTGGTGAAGTATGTGAGGAGGCAGGACGGGAGAAGGGAACGAGGGGGGTAGGTGATAGCCATTTTGATGTGATGAAAGTAGATGTGGGGCTTGAGGTGGGAGTGTTGAAGATGGTAACTCTGGGGGCGATGGTTCTTGCGGGGGTACGAGGCTGAGAACAGGGAGGGAGCTACGACGGAGGCCATATGCCGAGGAGTTCGACTCGGGAAGACAGCGAGTGGGGGTAGTATGGTGTTGTTGCTGATCGGGCGAGTCGTTTGTTGGGTGTGTAGGGAGTTGTGGGGGTTGCCATGATGCATTCTGAGGTGCGCGTGGAGACGGCTCGGGCGTCTGAGGTTCGATCTTGGTGACGGGGGACGCGCCTGATGGTGGAGGCACTGAATCAGCAACAACGTCTGAAGTAGCCTCCGGAGATGGCGAAACATCGGTGGGTACCGAGGTGGTGGTGACTGTGGCAGCGGAGACGGTGGTCGCACCGATGGAGGAGGCGGGGGAGGTAGGCGATGAGTCCCTTTTGGCGAAGGTTTTCTTTTCTTTTGCGCGCCTATTTTGGAACCACACCTTTTCGTGAAACAAGATGAGGTCAGATATTCTGGTGTCGAGAAGTGGAAGGAAAGAAAACGCGAGTAGAAGAAGGGGGAAAAAAGAGAGAAGGGAGAAAGAGCGGGACGGACGACGACACATACCTGAACTTCCCTGGGCGACATCTTGAGTTTTTTGGCGAGGTCTTTGCGCTTGGGCGCGTTCGGTTTCTTGTCAGTGACAAAGACGCCCTCCAATATCTCGAGCTGTGCCGGGGTGGTGCGCTTGCGAGTCTTGATGGTGTTGGGAACGTATGTATAGAACATTTTCGAGTCCACCTTTGCAGGATCCACGCCGGGTGGAATAAGGGAGGGGATATAGTGGCGATGGGTAGGAGCTAGTGCTGGTGCCGATGGTTGTGATGGGGAGGGAGAGAAAGAGTTGGAATGGTCACCAACTAGCATAATCCTTAAGAAGGGTGATGAGAAGGGAGGGGAAGAGGAGAAGGAGAGAGTGGGGGTATGGGGAGAAGATATGAAGGGGGGGAAGAGAAAGAAGGTTGAGTTGACGGGAGAGAAATAAAGCCAGGACAGGGCCGGGTGAGGGTGAGAGCAAGTCAAGGCAAACCAAGTTTTGAGCCAACGGCACACTCAACTCAAACTAATCGAAACGGTAAACAGGCTCGCTCGACTCTTTTTTATTTTTTTATTTATTTTTACCTCTTACACTATTCTCAGATCGAGATCCTCTTCTTTCCCACCAATCCAAAATATATCCAAAGAATTAAAATTATAAGCCGCAAATAAACGATCTCCCCCCGTTTCTGATCGTCCATATCCCATCATCCCTTCCTTCTCTCCCATCAACTCGTCCCACACACACATCATCAAAACAATCACCACTCCCCCCCGTTCTACCTCTCTTCCTTCCTGTCCCCCCCCGACTTTGACTTTTGCTTGCGCCTCCCTCCTGGGCCCAGATCCTGTCACGGTAAAGCGCTGCCGTCAGGGGATTACTGTATGAGGCTGCCCGCGCGCCCTAACTTCCATACTCATACATATATATATATTTTTTTTTTCAATTTCACACCCCGATCTTGCACTTTACATCTTGATCTCACCCGTCTCTGTCTCGTCCCCTCTATCCCCCCCACGTCCGCTCCTTTCGCACTTTTCATTCCCTTTTGGCATGGCATAACTTGGCATACTATATTTTGCACTTGAACAACTACTAGAGGGAACAGAAAAAGGCTACTCTTAGCAAAGCATCAATAGGGCGTACGTATTCAAAAAGCAACTATGGAGACCGAAAACCAGTTGAGTGTATCATACTCATCTTTTTTGCTGTCTGCTGTATATATAGTAGTTGGGAATGGATTGTATGCGTGCATGTGGTTAGTTATGTAGGGATGTATCAATGTATCGATGGGGGTTTTAACACTGCCGAAAAAAAAATTGTAGGAAAAAGAAATGTACAGGCATGCCGACTCGTCTGTTTCAGTCATCCGTCGACAGGGTGGCCAAAATCGATCCTCCATGAAATATATGGCCAGTGGCGCGCTCCAGGAAAGCGTAGCACCGAGGGTGGGGCACAAGGTACGCTCCCGATAGAATCGCATCATTGTTCCGGATACAATTTGACGCAATTGCGACCCGCATCAAAACTCGCAGGCGATGTCCACTTCTGTTCGGGCCCGGGGGGCAAAGGGCGGACGGAAGGGGGGGAGAGGAGGTGAATGGCTTTGGGTCCGGTGATGAAGATGAGAATGGTGATGGTGATGATGGTGATGATGCGTGGTGATAGTGATGAAGAGACAACCAAAAACGTCAGACGGTCGAGGAAGGAGGTCATGCGGCGCGCAGATGGTAAGCAAAAATAAGTGGCGCTGGCGCAGATAGAGAAGCAGGAAATCGGAACAAATGAGCAAATACAAAGCCAGGGGGAGCACCGAGGGGGAGTAACTGCAACCTCGACGTGTACTGGATCCACCGCACGAAAACGGAGATCAAGGCACGGATCTCCCAAACGTGGATTTGTTGACGTTGACAGGCAGCTTGGTGGAGACGTTTGTGTCCACCTACGCGCCTACGTCCATCGCGTCTCCAGCGCTTGTTTCGGTGGCGGTCACCACCACCGCTGGATCATGACCCAACACCCCTGCGAGAAAGCCCGCAGGCACGCCGGCCAGAGGAGATGCCGTAAATGGTGGCTCGCCCGCGCGTTGTGCTTCCTCCATCAGCCGCTCCATCGCGGCCCGGGTTCGCACCACAACAGGGTGCTCGCACACCCCCCCACTGTCGATCCGCGCAGCTGGGTTAGACCGTAGTAACGCGACAAGCAACCCCCGCAGCTCTGTCGATGTGTCTACAGGAAAGTCAACCTGCGAGAGGTCGTCTTGTCGGAGTCGGTGCCATGGCTCGCCCCTGTTAATTGCGATGATAGGCGAACAAGAAAGAATGTCAGGGGATCGAGTGTCGGGTGTGCACGTGAGCCAAGTCGGAGGTGAAAATATCAAGCGAGAGGGAATCAGCGGTCGGCTCACAGAAAAGTTTCAGGGTGATGTGAAAACACTCACTCTCCAGGCACGACAATATTCGACGCCGTTTCGAGCACGGTGATTCCAAAGCTACAACTCTCGGTTAACTCGGGCACGATATCAGTACGTGAAGCAGAGAAGCGAACCTGAACATATCCGCGGCTTTACCGTAGCGCCCCTGCAATACCTCCGGTGCTAGATACTGCTTATCACCTTCGCGCTCAAAGGCCGTCCTGACCGCACGCAAGGATGCCTCCGGGCCTGCTGGCGATGTCAACACCGGACGAGGCCACAAGGACGCCATTCCGAAATCGCCTATCTTGAGCCGTCCCTCACGCGTGATGAAGACATTGGCAGGCTTGAGATCCAAGTGGATCACACCGGCGCCGTGAATAAAGTGAAGACCCTAAAATGGGGAACAAACAGCGCTCATGTCAGCTTGGTTCCAGACCGACGGACCGACAGTCGGCTTGCCCCGCCCGTGACGCGTGACGGACCGTGCACTTGGCACTGAGGCTAAGCCAAAAGCCGATCAGGGACAAAGCGAAAAACTCTGCAGACGTACGTTGCTCAAGTCTGCAATAATCTTCCACACCCTCGCTTCGTCCAGCCAGGGGAACGTCCGTCCATACTCCCAAAGGAAGTGAGCAAAGTTCCCAAATTCGCACAGCTCCGTCTGGATGTACAGAGCGTCATCCTGTTCCCAGCTGTCGATGTACGCCAGCACGTTGGGATGTCGCGTGCCTGCGCCATTTGCCACCGCGTACGTGGTGGACAGATGTTGGAGAATCTCGACCTCCTCGCGTAGCCGAAATCTAAATTAAAAAAAAAGTTCAGTCACTCTGCAAGTGCAAGTGAGCGAGGACGGGGGGCTTCACGGTCACATGAGCCATGACTGCAAAATGACAAGATGAATGGAAGCAGCGGCCCTGGGCCATCAAAGGTAAACGGACAGGAAAGAAAAACCAAACCAAACCAAACGAAAATAAGAGTCGAATCGATATGATCTACCCCTCGAGCACATATCGGACAGCATATCGGAAAGGGAATGTGAATGTGAGAGGAAATCTCACCTATGTCGGACACCCTCAAACCGCTTTGACTTTTTCACCGCCGTTATGTCTCCACTTGTGCCTGGGGTTGAAGCGCCATCTTGTCGTCGTACTTTCATCGCCTTACCAAATTCGCCGCTGCCCAGCTCCCCTATCTCGACAAACTCACGCTCGAACCTGCCTGATTGCGCGCATGTCTCAAAGGAGGAACTGAGGCCGCTTAGCGAGGTCCGCCCGTGATGTACGTCACTTCCTCGTGGCATATTTTGCTCTTGTCTGCGGGCAGTCTCCGGCTGCAGCATCTGCCGACGTTTTGTGGGCGAGGCCAGCATCGTTGCCGTTGATGCATCTGACGAGTTGGATGCGGTCCGGTTCAATGTAAGGTGGCTTGGGATGCTCGACTTGATTGGGGAAAGCCTGGGTGGAATACGTGGAGGTGGAAGCTGCCAGCCTGTCACACGAATCTATGAATTCCTGTGCGAGATGAAGCGAAAAGGGGAGTTGGGACGCACTGTGCATGACACTTGTGGTGGCGCCACTGGGACTACCGTCTCCGCTCATACTCCCGCTCCCGGTCGTAGTACTTGAGATGGCGCCGCTGCTGCTTCGGCGTAACAACCATCCCGTACCTGCGGCTTTGCTAACACTAGGCCGCCCAAGACCAAGCCCATCGTATAATGCTTTGCGTTCGGTCGGACTAGCATCCTGTTGCGCAAAATCCTCGTCGCTGTCCTCTGCGCTTGGTGCACAGCCACGACCGCGGTTGGTCTTGGACAGCAGCGGGAATGCCGCTGGCAAGCTCTTGCGTGGCATCGCTTTTTTCCGTTTGGCTTTGGCTTTGTCGGTTTGTCCCTTGGCGCAACCTTCTTCATTGTCGTCCTCATCTTCATCATTTCCAAAGTCAAACCCAATCTTGCTCGCAACGGCGCTTTGCCACAGCCGGGCGCCCCCAAAGGCTGCAGCCGTCTTGACTCGCTTGTGTGGAGTGTCAGGCGGACGCATCCCTCCACTTCCATCAATGCCCCCCAGCTGTGCGTGTTCGCCGAGGCGAGCCGCTTGCATGAGCGTGTTCAAGATGAATGCATCGACTGACCCGACGTCTGACACGCCGAGCGACGATGCAGTAGACGAGGAAGAGTTTAAGAGCGGCCAGCCAGTGCTGGTGGATGGACCAAAGATCGGCGTGATGAGTTCCTGGTCTGAACTGCCACTTCCGAGTGTGCTCACGCTCGTGGACGCACGCGGCATTGAGAGGTTCACAGACTCGGAGCGGCCAAGAGTATACCGATGCCGTGGTGCTGGTGGTACAAATTCAGGCGCGCCATTTGGGCCAGCGCTATTGCCCTCGTCCTCAGACAGCGCGATGCCCGAGTCGCGAGGGCGATATTTCTTCTGAAGCTTGGATATACCTGGGGCAACTTTGGAACGAGGTGATGGCGTACTTTGCATCACGTTGACGCTGAGGGAGGATACGATGGGGGTGCTGTCCCACCCGAAACTCGTATCTGAGTCAATGTCGCGTGAGTGCACAAAGCTGCTGCTACTGAAAAATAGATCCTCGGCGCCTTCATCGTCCATAGCGGGTATGTCCACTTCGACAGGGGCAAAGTCGCTTTCATCCTCGTCAGAGATTTCGCCCATTTCGGCCTCACGCGAGGACACAAATTCTGATGTGGGGGAAGAGGAAGTCGCAGGTAACATCCAATTGCCACCAAAGTCACTTTCGCCAGCCTTGCTAAAGAGAGGCGAGTTAGGCCCAGCATAACTGTGGCGAGAAGCGGCACCCGGACGTCCAAAGTCAGGCTGGGGTCGTGAATGTGGTGGTGTACTGCTCGCGTTCATCGGCGACTCGATTGCTATCATTGTGGCTGGTCGTGGGCGCGCTGGTGTTGCTGAGGATACAGGACGGTGGGGAATGGCAGGACCAAAGAAGAGTGTCGCGCTGCCGGAGCTCGGGACACGCTTGTTGGGAGAGCGTAGCTGCGCGATGGAGGGTTTTCGCGCGCGCACGAGAGCTTTAGCATCATCACGCCTTCCACGTGACGAAGAATTAGGCGCGTTGCTAGGATGCATTATTCGTTGCCGGGGTCTAGGGGACGCCATAGGCGATGAAGATGTGGATGAGGTACAGGAGCGTGTAGTAGGAAAGGCGACGCTAGACGTGGTAGACCTGCGCTTTGGTTTTGCGGCAGCGAGAGTGTGAAATAGGGACTAGGCCACATTTTAGCAAGCGAAGACAAAAAAAGACTTCCACATGATAAGGACTATGACTCACATGCGAACCACTGCTGTCCATCAACTCTTGGCTTACTGGCCGACTGCGGGCCAGCCGCTTGGTAATGTGGCCACCAGGGGACACATCGACAGCCTCTTCCTCCTCACCCAAGACAGCATCACTCTCCTCCTTGTCTATCCGTAAGCGAGCAAGGGTCGCTGATTCAGTACGCAAAAGACCCTCTGTCTCTCGGCTAGAACGTTCGCTTCGGAATTTTGGCGCGGGAAGAGGTGCGAGACGGCCAAAGGAGCCAGCTCCAGCGGCCTTTGTCACGCAAAGGGGAGTCATGCCGCGCTTTGGATAAGGAGCTGTGACCGGTAGTGGTGTTGGTTTCCGCTTGGTGCCAACGGTGACGGACGACACTGGAATATCGCATGGTACAGAGGTCTTAGTGGCTGGAGTCGAGGTGGCCAAGGTATGGATAGTCGTTGTGCAAGTGGAAGATGACGGACTAGTGAGCGCTGGGGGTGGTGGCGGTGGCGGCATCATGGCTCGCTTAACTCTGGGGTTGGAAGGTGGAGCAGTGACCTTTGGTTTTGCACGAGAGGGGGATGGGCCAGTTGAAAGGAATAGGCCCTCGTCATCCTCTACAGGAGCTGGAGGTACGATGGATTGCCCCTTGTTCAGTGATGACTTTGGGGCTTGTGAAACTCGCCCAGGGTGGAGTCGGAGAGATCTGGCAGTAGATGTAGACGAGCGGCCAAATATGTCCTCTGACTCTATTGGTCGGGTGTCCAGGTCAGAGTCACCATCAAGGTCCGAATCGGGAGGCACGAAAGATTTCCTGCGGAGAGGGGATGGGGTAAGTGTTTGTGAGCTGTACTTGTTGCGCAAAGGACGAGATGAAGGCATTGAGGGAGAGGTAAGGGAAGGGTGGTGTTGGGCACGGTTTTGTTGAGTTTGTTGTTGCTGTTGTTGTTGTCGTTGGATATGATGATTGTGATGATAAGGGGTGAAAAGAGAATGAGAATGAGAAGAGCGTAGGATCATGTCATATGTTAAACCGAAAAATTGAAAGCGAGACGAGCAAAGCGGCGAAACGAGGAGGGGAGATGGGCCCACGACCGGTCAACATTTTTCCCTTTCTTGGAAATTCGTGGCGTTTCCACCGTGGGAATTCTATCAACCATGGTGTTGAACATGTGATCGTTTCCGTCACATGATTTGATCATCAATCCACCACCACCATGTCCATTCGCTCTGCAAGTGTGCAAAGTCATCTCTCCGCCTTGAATTCTCACCCTCGTCATCGCGACACTAGGCCTAATGTCGAGAAGAAATCACTTTCCTCATCAAATCTAGAACCCGCTTCTGCCAGGGGCTGTTCTAGCTGTTCTCTCTCTTTGTTGATTCGTGGCCCTAAAGATCCACTCTTGCAAGTCTCCGATGGCCCTCTTCCTCGTCTGCGTATTTGGCCGAATTCATTCCGCTGGATGCTCTTAGGCTATATCATCATTAGCTTGGTCTTCTTCTCGGCCTCCCTTTACCGTGGCTACTTTCCTTCTCTTTTTCTAACTCTGCGTTCTACAACGTCTTGGCAGACTCGTACACCCGCTCTGTCTGGTATCAACTTTCTGTCTCCCGCTGCGCGACTGGCCAGACTCGTTTCCTTGTACCCTCTGCCGACACATTTTGCCCCGTTCACCCATCGTCCTGTCGTCGACCCACATCCTCACGAGGTAACGGCTTGCCTTTGGGCTCCCGAAACGAACCTCGATTGGGTACCGTCCTGGACAAATCATTGGTTGGGTAATGCTCATGCGTATGGGGTTTCTCTCTCTCATATAGTATCGTGAATAGGTCCCATATCTCTCGTTGTAGTGTCCCGTTTGCCCTCATCGTCGACCAATCCTTCACAGCATCATCCCGCTTTGACGCGTCTTCTCCAGCACCCGATTCTAAATGCCTCACGCCTGTCACTACATATGCTCCATCTGGACCTGGGGACCCCGGATGCACCTAACGTGTTCCTCAACCTCGCGCGGCTCTTTGCACCCACACAAACCCTACTCCTCGTTCCCGGGACCCCGGAGCCACCGCCACTCTCTTCTATCCTATCATTATCTATTGCGCACATCCGAGACCCTGTCGTTATGCAAACAGCTGGACCAGGACACGGGACCGGGATCACCACAGACAAGAGACATCCCGCCGCCGTTCCCGTGCTCTCCCCCTTGCTCATCCCACGAGATCACCCATTGTGGTGTGTGGAGCGATTCGCGTTCGTACCTGCGCCCGCTGTGCCGCGTGCTGCCGACTGGGACGCATGTCTGTGGCAGGTGCAGCTCGAGACGTTCGGGGCTGCCGCTACCAACGGTCCCACTCTACTGGGGTGGCGATGGGATATCGAACCTCGTCCCTCTGAATCCGTGCTGCCGTCGGCCCCCTTCACAGTGAGCAATGCCCCACTTTCAAACCCGGCGTTACGGATAAGTGCTAACAGAAGCAGTCTACTATTCGCCGCAGGTTAGATGCCCGATATCGTGTCGAGACGTGCGTGCTCGCGATTAAGCGTCTTGAAGTATTCAGTGAGGAATGGCGGGGCGAGGGCCGGGGGCGTGTGGGGGCACGCCTTGGACGCAAGAGTGCAGAGAAGATGGGCCGGTTACGTGAAATATGCAGAGAGTTGTCGCACGGCGCGTAACTTAGTAGCTCATGTATGGGTCACGTGTAGTGATCATCGGAGTTGACACGCTTTCAAATTCCGTCAAATTGACGCGTCTCGAAATCCATCTTTGTCGTCGTTTCCACCATTTGACATGGTCAGTCAATCGTTTTATATCACGTCAAGACAGCCCAGAAGTGCTCACTCACGAGACATTAGTCTAATCAGACCCCTCGTCGTAACAAGCGTGCAAGGTCCCCAGGCCTCCCAATCAGTTCGTCATCCCCTCCCAGGCCAACTTTGTCACGTCGAGACTCGTCTCTACCACCATCATCGCCACCCCCACCGTTCTCGGATACAGACGGCGAGAGCGCAGATGAACGTGACGCAGTGAGAGACGTTATTGATGCGGAGGAAGAGGATGAGGAAGGCGAGGACCTCTTCGGTCCCGGCATCGATGAGTATGGATCTTTTGTTTTCCATGAAAGACGCGCCTACTCACGATCATCATCCAAGTGATTACGCGGAAAATGACATGCTCGACACGTACTCCAACTCTGGCCTGAACGATGAGGAAGTCTTCGATCCCATGTCCGCGGCAGCGCGACGTGTCGCAGAGGCAAAGATGCGACAACGCGATCGTATGGAGCGTGGGAGCCGTCGTGGCATGCGTGCTGCGAACCGGAGCCATGCACCTACATTTTTTGACAGCGATGACGTCGGCGCAGAGGATGATGATGAGTCCGGGCTGCTCTCAGGAACGCGCACTCGTACCCGCCGACAGTACGATGAGCGTAGGGATGTTGACGATATGGAAGGGATCGAAGACGTGTGTTTTCTTTCCTTGAGTGCATCTTGTTCGAGCCTCTGACGTCTTGGAGCAGGAGGTGCCCCTGGAGCAGTTGAGCGACATCAAGGCGAAATCCATCCTCGAGTGGATAGCCAATGACCGTGTTCGGCGGTCCATTGTCAAACACTTCCGCCAGTTCCTGATGACCTACGTCGACGATCACGGCGCTTCGGTCTATGGCCAACGTATACGCAACCTTGGTGAAAGTACGTACTTTCACACCTCCAGGAGATTTGATGGCCTGACCGCAGCCATCGTGCATGTAGACAACTCTGAGTCGCTAGAAGTCTCATATCTTCACCTCGCCCTATCCAAACCCATCCTTGCCTACTTTCTTACCAACTCACCGGCTGCAATGCTCACCATCTTCGATGAGGTCGCCCTCACCGCGATCCTCGTTTACTATCCCAACTACGAGCGCATACACTCCGAAGTACATGTCCGCATCACCGACCTGCCGCTGAGCTCGTCGCTTCGTGACCTCCGCACGAGCAACTTGAATAATCTAGTTCGTGTGTCTGGCGTCGTGACCAGGCGGACTGGCGTGTTCCCCCAGCTCAAGTACGTTAAGTTCGACTGCAGAAAGTGCGGCGCAGTCCTGGGCCCATTCTATCAAGACGCTACGAAGGAAGTAAAAATTAGCTACTGTGCTAATTGCGAGAGCAAGGGCCCATTCTCTGTCAACTCGGAACAGGTCAGACCTGTGCCAGCGACTTTCTTATCGTCTGGTGTCCAATTGAGATCTAACCAAGCCAATAGACCATTTACAGGAATTATCAAAAGATGACTTTGCAGGAGTCCCCGGGCTCTGTGCCTCCAGGTCGCCTGCCCCGCCATCGCGAAGTCATTTTATTGTGGGATTTGATCGACTCAGCCAAGCCGGGCGAGGAGATTGTAAGATACTTTTCCACTCTAGGGTTTCCTCCACTTACCTGAACAAACAGGAAGTCACAGGCATCTACCGCAACAATTTTGATGCGTCACTGAACGCCAAAAACGGCTTCCCTGTCTTCTCCACCATCATAGAAGCTAACCATATCAATAAAAAAGAGGACCTCTTCGCTGCCTTCCGCCTGACAGAAGACGACGAAAAGGAGGTTCGCGCACTCGCACGGGACGAGCGCATCCGCAAGCGCATTATCAAGTCGATTGCGCCATCAATCTACGGCCACGAGGATATCAAGACGGCCATAGCTCTTTCGCTCTTCGGCGGCGTTCCAAAGGATGTCAACCGGAAGCTGCGCCTCCGAGGGGATATTAATGTGCTTCTGCTAGGAGATCCGGGCACCGCCAAGTCACAGTTCCTCAAGTACGTCGAGAAGACCGCCCACCGGTCAGTCTTCGCGACTGGCCAGGGCGCGTCCGCAGTCGGTCTGACAGCGAGCGTGCGCAAGGACCCCGTCACGCGCGAGTGGACTCTCGAGGGCGGCGCGCTTGTGCTCGCCGATAAGGGCCACTGCTTGATTGATGAGTTTGACAAGATGAACGACGCGGACCGGACGTCAATACACGAAGCTATGGAACAGCAGACCATCTCGATATCCAAGGCCGGCATCGTCACGACGCTTCAGGCACGCTGTGCCATTGTCGCCGCGGCGAACCCGATACGCGGCCGGTACAACCCGACGATACCGTTCCAGCAGAACGTGGAGCTCACCGAGCCGATCCTATCCCGGTTTGACGTGCTCTGCGTCGTCAAGGACACGGTCGACCCCGTGCAGGACGAACTCTTGGCGCGCTTTGTCGTCGGCAGCCATCTGCGGAGCCACCCCAAGTTTGACGCGGAGCGCGACGAGATGGACGTGGGCACCACACTCGATGCCGAGGTAATAAGAAATCCCAATCCATATGGATCTTATCTTTTCATGAGCTGACTGGTCTTATGCCAGCTGATCCCCCAAGACCTTCTCCGCAAGTACATTATGTATGCGCGTGAAAAGGTGCGCCCAAAACTGTACGACCTGGACTCGGAAAAGCTCTCGCGGCTCTTCGCGGACTTGCGACGTGAATCGATTGCCACGGGCTCTTACCCCATCACGGTGCGACACCTGGAGAGCATGATTCGCATGGCAGAGGCGAGCGCGCGGATGTCCCTGCGCGAGTACGTCCGTGCAGACGACATTGATTTGGCCATCTCCGTCGCGATCGAGAGTTTCGTCAACGCACAGAAGATGGCGATTAAGAAAACACTCCAGCGCGTGCGTGAACCCCTCCCTTTTATTTTGTTTTATTGTTTTGTTTTGTGCTTTCTTTCTCCTTTTTCTTCGATTGGCACAATACTCTGTTGGATGTTGACCGGGTCTTTACTTTTTTTGCACAACAGGGCTTCCGCAAGTATCTCACACAGGCGCGAGACCACGAAGAGTTGCTCTCTTTCTTGCTAGGCCAGATCGTGAAGGAAAAGGCGCGCTTCTTCCAGCTGCAGCGACATCAGCAGCCCGAGCTGGTCACCGTGAACGTCTCGGAACTTGACGAGCGGGTACGTGGTGGTGTTCCCGCGCCGCAGATGTACGTGGATGTGCATTGATGACTTTTACTCTCCCCCGCCCAGGCCAAAGAACATGAGATCTATGACACAGCGCCATTCCTGCAGTCGCGTCTGTTCACCACGAATGGCTATACTCTCAACGGAGACGTCATCGAAAAACGTTTCAAACAGCAGAACTAGACGAACACCACACTGCAACCTTGTACTATGTATAAGCAAAGTAGTTGTGTGTACGGGAGCCTTTGCAATGTTGTATCACGAGTTGTTTGCCTCCGATGCTGTTGATTCACCGTCTATACCGTTCTCTTGATTACGGGGGGAGGGGTAGGCTGTTCCAGTTGTACCCGTGTTGTGCTGCTGGGTTCTGTCCATCTGTGCAGCCAATCGTGCTGTTAGGATGCGAATGTGGTTCATGTACAGTATAATAAACCACCAATGAACCTAGTTGTGTGTTACGAGGAAGCCGTTGCACGGCCTCTCTAGTTTCACTTCTTTCCTACTTCGTGGGCTTTCCTTTGATGCTGGTCCGAGCTACAGCATTACTTGTGCCGTCCCACCCCTTGATAGAATCGAAACCTCTTTTCGTCTCATCACTATCCGCCCAAATTCACGAGGGCGTCACACAATGCAGGATTGAAACGTGTTTCCTATATCGTACAGGCTGTGAATGAAACGTATTCAATAAGGGAGATATCCGGTTGAACGGCGCCAACATATGCACTCTACTCGCTATCCACTGGAGTCGCGGGTACGTCAGCGTCAGCTGGTGCCTCTGATTCTACATCTATGACGCCTCGACCAGGAGGTATCTGCACGAGGAAAAGGAAGAAGAGCGAGAGTAACACCACAGCTATAATGATGTAGAAAATCGCTTCGGGGAACGTGGCGACCGTCTTGATGTATACGATGCCAAACAGCGTTGGGCCGACAACCTGGTTCCTGCTCCGCAATCCAGCGTCAATGTCAGACCGACCTCACAAAGCACTTCCGGCGGGACAACGTACCCGATAGTCTGGATCACGCTCATCGCGCCAAACAACCGCCCCGACTCGGACGGCGCTCCGCCACGACGCGTGTAAAGCTCCAACGAGAGGCTTTGTACCGTGGGCGGATAACCCATAGCGAGCGCGCCAAGAGCGCCCATGGTGACGAATACGACCGCGTCTTTCGAGACTGCGATGAGCACAAAGAACGTTGCTTGCAGCACAAGTGAGACTTTTGCGATGCCGAGGTCAACTTTCGGCGTGTGCGCGTGGATGTGATCGCGGGAGTGCGCCGGAGGTAGACGGGAGGAACTCGCATTGAGGGCTTCAGTAGGTGAAGTTGGAAGTTGAATAGGGGGAGGCCTAGGTGCACAGAAGCGCAGGATAGCTAAATGCGGCACGCCAATCAGAGCAGCACATGGAGTCTAGTTCGATTCGGCTCACCGGGCAGACCTATCACGAGGAAAAGAGCCCGGGTGAGTCCGACGAGACTTATGTAGTATCCGGTCTAGGGAATGACTTAGAATCGGCTAACCTTATCTCAAAGGCATACGTACGATCTCCGCGCTCCAGTTGAACTTTCCAATAGCGTATTGAAGCCAGTATTGCACGCCACCGACCACCAACGACTCGGGCGCGAACGAGAGCGCCAGCCATGTCAGGGACCAATCCTTCTTGAACGCACTTTGTGGACTCACACCTCCCTTTTGTGGGAGAGGCGCGAACACCGCGAGAGGCGAGAGGAAGCTGAACATCCGGCTGAACCAATGGCCCTCGCTTTCTCCAACTCCAGTGCGCCTAGTCGCTTCCATCTGAGCAGGGAGGAGTGACTCAGGGATGATGAACCATGCGAAGAGAGCAACGATGCCATGCAAACCAAACGCAAGGTAGAATACCACGTAAGGGTTATCAGTTAAACGTTCAGCAAGTGAACCTAAACTTGGTCCGAACGCCACACCAATGAACAACAGCCCAAGAAATCGGGAGAATATACGCGATCTATGAAATCTGCTGTTTAGCCACGTCCAGTGGGCCGGGATACAAATGCGGACCTTGCGGCCGAATCGCTGCAGTCTGCAAGATATGCATGGGTGGCCGCAAAAGCCGCGGAGGACCCTGGGGGAGGACAAATCGTTAGTCAGCGTCATCGAATCCACAATATGACACCTACCACCAATGAGACCTTCAAATGCCGAAACATACACGATGAGCCAATAGCCGCCGGGAACGTAGTCAGGCGCCACAGCTAGTGCTGCGAGTGCTGCGTCGGCTAAGAGTAGAGCGGTAAAGTTGAGGCCGAGAAATTGTACGCGGCCATATCGGTCGGAGAACTTCAGATTCGGAGGTCTCAGGTGGATGCAGTGCGAGTATCTAATGGGAGCATGCGCACCGATCCCCAGAAGGTAGCCGTCAAACAGCTCAAGATGCCTTGGACCATCGCCGTGACTAACGGGGATTTGGTAAGACATAGGTCGAGAGGGTCAGGAAGCATGGTGACACTGACTAGTGAGAAGCTTTGCCACATTCGCTTGGACGACGGGGTCTGCAGCGCAGGGTACGGGTCGAGTTGAACTCACTGACCACACATATGGCTTTACGCCTCCATTCTCTGGGCTCCATGGTTCCCCATCGAGTTCCTTGCACATGAGATGGGTGTAGAGTTGTAGGCGCGGGGCGATGAGTGCGGAAAGTACGAGCATAGTAAGTGGACTTAGGACGATCAACCTATTGGCAATCTATTAGGATCGTAAGGGCCTGATGTCGACGAAACGTTCACCATGTCGGGGAAGGGCGCCGCCACCATGGACGTGCAGCACGTTCGCGACGTTGTGCCTCAAGCGCTATCTTGTCGACTTGTGATCCGGCAATCTCGGATGTGGTCAAGTCGGGCAATTCCTCGACTGGTGTGTGGGAGGTAGAGTGTACAAACTCATGCAGCAGCTCTGCAGTTTCGTCATCAACTTGGCCCTCGGGAAGGATGGCCTGAGCGCCGATGGCGGGATACGAGCTTTGAATAGCACCGATGCGCAGACGAGGCCGGGAGCGGGGAGGTGACGGGGAGGTAGCAGGCATGGTAATGAGCAGAACGAAAGGGAGGCATGCGCTGGTAACACATGTGCAGGGTTACGCAGCCTGGCTGCAGTTGTCAGCAACATTCAACATTCGCTATTTTGCTTACGAGTGGCCACGGCACGCCAGGTCGCGTGGGTCGGTCAAGCCTAGTCAGGTCCCGCACCTAATAAGCTTTCTGACAACCCAACACGTCAGACGCCTCTCCTATCTGGGCTATTGGACCTTCGACGGTGTTGCATTCAACTTGGCAGGTCCGTTAGTTGCTAGCTGGCACACAGCACACAGCCGGCGGCATCGTTGCCACATGACTGGCGGGCCGGGCAACCGGCGGTCTAACCTTGGGCGCTTGAGATGTAAGTCACCACGGGATGTACTGCACATCGAGCTTTGCTGCTATAATCTGTCAATCTAAGGCATATTTCTTGCCACAGGCCACAAGCTAGAAATAAACTGCCACCGGCGCCGTGGTGTCAAATGATAGTGTGCACTCGTCAATTGCAAGCCCCAGGCACGCATAAGAGGCGACAGAGCACCTCAAGGGCTGCATAACGGCAATGTGTTCAGTATTCCAGAGAAACGCCCGAGGTTGATTCAGCATTAGTGTGACAGACAGGACCTATAGAGACAAAAATCTGAGGTAATAGTCAATGAGGCCCCAAGAAGCTCTCCAGGCAAGCTCTACTAGGGTGTCTATCAGTGGAGGTCTAGCGATGTCGGCAGATGGAGTTACTAGTAGAGATAACTATAGTGGTAATGAGGAGTCAGGTGAAAGGTCCGAAGGCGAAGGAATCTCACCCTTACAGTAGTATAGAAAGAAATATTGAACACGTCGTGTTTGATTCGGCCAACAATCGACATTCTAATCTATAAAGCGGACTTTGATTTGACATTGGCATCACCGAGGACTTAGCGTGTAATTTATCAGAATTTACTCCGCAAATATCACTCGTCCAACTAGTGATTCGGGTGATAAAGTTAGTGCGATCATCGTGATTTGTGACTGCGGTAGGGGACTAATACAGTGCCCATGAAAGTTTACGTGATACGGAAAGACTATGACTACAGGTAGAGACTGCGAATATAGAAATAAGCTACGATCAACTTGTTATTTTTTAAGTCAGACATACAGCTAAACGACGGGGAAAATGAGGTGAGGACCGGCCAGTAATACACACGTTTGCGAAGGTTTGGGGTGATCGCGAGAATGAAAGAGAGGGAGATTTAAGACGGACAACAGCAGCAGGTACCTAGATGCGCATGCGCATATAAAAACGAGAAGAAAAACGTCCGAACCTTGTATTCAATACATTGCGATGACACTGACACAGAGTTGTGACTTCCCTCCTTCGTAATTTCGAAGGGGTATAAGCTTTGAAACAGTTAGCGCACGTGGCGGTCTCCCCGGTCGTATTCTTCCGTCTTAACATTATGGAGCCGCGCCGCGCCAGGAACATAGAGTGCCCCACGATTATGCGCACTACGCTCCTTACGGCGTTGATGCGTTGGGGCAGGGAACGGCTCGGGTTGGCCAGCCTGTGACCCACTGGAGTAGAATATTTTTGGCCTCCAGGATTCACGCTCGTCCATAATAGCCGAATTCTTGAACTTCTCTACGAGGGCTTCCTTCCCTCTAGCATTCACGGATCAGCACTTGTAAGACAAGGGAAGCCAAGGAAAAGCACAAACTGGTAGTTGGCATAGGACATTTGAAGGACCTTCTCGCTCGCATACATGTTCCTGCGTACACATTAGCAAGACTCATCCTGGGAGCAAAACAACAGAACTCACCACCTAACACCAAGCCGTACCTTGGCAAAACGAAGGAGATCGTCGACTGTGATGAAGTTGACGAACGCATACCCAACGTTGCACCCTGTGTCTCCGTTAGCAAGGTCGATTGCTAGTAGAGAGAGCGCATACCATTTTTGAAATCCATTCTTAAATAAAAGAAGTCGATGCGTCTCACACAGACACGTTCGATAAAGGTCATCAGGTCTTTGTCTGTCATTTTGTTTGGAATGTTCTTGATCATCACCGTCGTACGCATGTCCTGCCCGCTTTCGATACGAGCGATATTCAGGTTATTGTCCATGTGTTGTTCACCCGGCTCATGGGAAGGAGGCGTACGGTACTTCAGATGGTTTTGTGTAGCCTGGGGTGACGCGCGCGGTGAAGGCGAATGTGTGTGTGAAGAAGTGATCCGTCGGGCGTTGTGAGTATGTGCTGGCCGGGGGAGAATGTATTCCGGAGTATATGCGATGGGACCTGCAGGAATGAACGATTGCGCGCACGCATGTAGGTCATGTGCCCCAATCTGTCCGTGTCCATAGATCACTTCGTGTGCTCCTTGCACATAAGTACAGGAATCTGGGTGGTGGTGGTCAACTGGAGGAAAACTCTCCTGGCTGTCGACAAAGCGCTGACTTGCATCAAAGCTTTGGCTACGCCGACGCTCTCCCGGACGGTCGACAAATTCTGGCTCCCAGTCCGCAGGTGCGGTAATTCGTCTGCGGAGGTCCTCTGCAAGTCGTGTGGTCGCCAAAGAAAATGCTTTTACGCCATCTCCCGCCTCAGCGCTGGCACTACGCGGTCTCACAGAACGTGAGAGGGGCTGTTCCTCGATCATTGGTGCCTCGGTACTCGGAAACGGGATGACACTTTGACAATTGAGGCCTAGCGCTTGGGTTGATAGTGGGGGTGCTGGTGAGACGGAAGGGTGCAAGTGTGACAGAAGTTTGGTGGTGTAGAGGGCAAATTGGGTCCCCAAGACATGGGGCCGGTCGTGTAGATCTTGAAATGCCGCTTGCGTCTCTCGCACATCGTAATATTCCACATAAAACCACTTTACAATGGACAGTGTGAGCGCTGTGTTTTAGATATCGAAGGTGAGTGCACACTCACCTGTCCGTCTCCAGAGCGTACGTGCCATTCGCGAAAAGCTAGTAAAGTGCCAAAGCGATCGAGAATTGAGCGAACCGTAGATGGTTGGGTAGAATTATCCTTCATCTGGATTAAAAAGGCCGCTTCGTCTTCAATTTCCGTTACAGGCGATGGACTTCCTGTGAGCTGTCAGGTGAGGGTCAGTTGTAATGCACCAACGAGATCAAACTCGCACGTACATCTCTTGCCTCAGCAACTGAGATGAAACCAGAGTGGAGTTGGACCGCACGCTGGACTCCGCCAAGGACCATATGTGCTTTACCCGACCGAACTGCGCGGCAGGCATTCTCGGCGTGGCGTAAATCATGAAAAGCAAGAATGACAATGCCTAGACTCTGCAAATGGCCGGTCCATATGCCCTTGGAGGCGCCATACGGCGCAAAAGCGCTTTTGATTCCCTCATTCGTGACAGACTTGGGGACATTGCTAATCTAGGGTAGAAGTTTAGGGTGGAATTATATGCCAACCAACGACGTGACTTACCAAGAGGAAGCGGCTAGGTGAAGTATCGAATCGCGGATAGCGGGAGAGTGGAGATATGGACTCTAGTTGCTGGCTCTGTGCCAAGGGGAGATAAGGGCGGTCTGTTGGTGTGATGTCACCAATGAAGTCGTCTGCACCAGAGGCAGGCGAGCCTTTCTGGGAAAGGTGTTTCGATTTCCGCCGCCAAAGTGAGGCATTCGTGGGATCAAGGTCGGTGGGAGTGGCAGGAAAACCACCTTGGCTTGCGCTATCATTGAGGGAGGAAGGCGTAAGGGGAGGAGTAAGAGGTAGTGGAGGCCGCCGTGGAGATGTGCCTGGGCTGGGTGAAGGAGACCTTTGTTGGATTTTCGACGGTGCGAGATCCAGAGGACCAAGACGAGCACGGGTTGCCGTTGGAGCCGTGATTGGGGATGCTAACAGAGAGTTGTGCGCCTGGTGGAAGTGACTGTGTGCATCGACACTTGAGCATATGGATATCGTTTTTGAGGGCTATGCACACAGGAACAAAGCAAATACACTAACCATAAGTTAGGGAGAGAAGGGGACGGCTGCAGGCGTTGGGCTGGGCGACTAGATGACTGATTTAAATCGGAGAGTGTGGGTCTCAGCGTGGCGGAGGTGACAGGTGGAGGGGGCTAACCTTTCCAAAAGCATGCATTTCGAGGAGGGAGTGTGAAGAGGCAAGATGAAAACCAATGAGAATGTTTATAGAAAGGCAAGAAGGACGCAGGAGGAAAGAAAAAGAGAGGGTGAGGGACGAAACGGAGGAGGAAGGTTATATAACTGGGCCCAAAGGCAGGCGACAGGCCCAGAACGGAAAAAGAAGCGCAGGTGGGACAAGCGCGCTTGGCGGAAATCTCTTTTGCGCTGATCTTGTATGGAAGATTCGTATCGTCAGCTCCCCTTCATTAGCTCTAGTCTTGGCCAATCGCTCGGTCGCCTTGCCCTTCAATGCACTTCCCCCCCCTCCCCACTTGCGTTTAACTAATTTCCGTCAGGGCATCCTTCGAGGCAACTTTGACCAATTCCGAACACACCTCATATTTCCTAATCCAGTTCCCCACCCTCCTCTGCCCCTCATAACCTCATTGCCGTGAACCTTGTCTTCTTTTATGACACTTCAAACTGCCTCGATGTCCGTGAGCCACTTCATCTTATACACAGAGATACACAGAGACTTACCGAAATACCGTATCAAAGGATAACCCTCGTTCCCCGTCCTGGGACTGGGGTCCCTACAAGACGGGCTCTGCGTCCCTTTGCGGCGCATATGGAAGTTGCCAGCGAATATCCATTTCTGGACCATCTTCGCACAGCACCATATTAGACCCTCCAAGCTCAGCTGGTGAAACGATTACTTCGCTTCCTACCGCAAAGCTGTACGATTTATCCTGTATAGCGCTTTGACATCATTATGATATCGAGGCAGCCTTGGCCGAGACGAGACGGGGTTGTGTGGTTGATTACACGAGAATAGCAGCCACAAAAAAAAAATTCGGCTGCGCGGACCACCGCGGCGTGGCCAACAAGTCGGCGCTGCCGGCATGCCGAATTTCTGCCCATATCCAGCGAATAATGCAGCGCTCGTCACGGAGTTGGATCCCAACTCATGAGCATGAGTGAGCACGGTTTACGCTCCAGCACCCCCCGATCCTGGAGCCCACCTTGTACAACCCCTCTGCTGACCTCTGTGTGTTCCCTTGTCCGACGGCAATTGGTGTGTGAAGCCACACAGCTGTACCTGTCAAGGTCACGCGTCTTCGACCGCGAATTTCCGACGACAGCTGCCGTCACGCGCACCCTCGTCCTTTCCTTTCCAGATCGAACCTCTGTACGCCATTCCCTCACTCGTACATACACCTTCCGAATACAATCCTGACGCCCCCAAGTCTTGACATCCTTCATTTCTTCTCCGTCCCAAAATGCGTCGTTCCCGAGTCGTTCTCATGGCGCAGTAAGCCACGTTTTTATGCCTGTTGTACGCCATTCAACTTCGGTTGTCACTCCTCAGACCCAAGCTCTACAGCCTTTGGTGCTCTTCTACCCTTGGTGCGTGTCGCATGGGTCATAGATGTAATTAGTGGAAATGGGAACGGCCGCGCGTACGGCCCCACTCTTCTGACCATTGTAATAATTCACGCGCTCATTATGAGATGCCAACACTCCTTAGCGTCATTCACATCAAAGATTGTATCGCGTTCCTCGAATCCATCTCTGGGCTACGAAACCTGTTCCTTCGCCTTGCCGTGCTCGTGTTCGGGCTCGTGTGTATCAATCTCGAGATGGGCGCCAATTCGGGGCGCTCAAGAGTCTGCAGCCGTAGTCTCACGCGGCTTCCATCTACTGTATCATCAGCGCAGAGGATCTCCACAGTTGTGATGCACACCCACACGCCTGTGAAATGAAAACTCCGCAATCTGCGACTGAATTTGATGTATAACCTTGAGAATAAAGTTGTGTATCGATGAGTTCCTGAAAGCCCAAACTTGGATCATTGCCCACTCGGAGGCGGGCGATGCCCATAGCCTGAGCGGCTTTTGAATGCTACTCATTTGAACCACCCATAAGCGCTAAGCGCTAAGCACCGATGACACGACCTTGCATTGGAGAGGATGCGCCTCATTCCAGAGCGAAACCGGTGCTGGCTTGGCACTTTCTCCATGAAGCTAGTTACCCGCACCCGGCAATATCTGGTTAGATCATAACGAGGCACTAGCAAACATGGGATGGGACGATGAAAGGGTGAGGGAGCATGTGCGAGAAAAATAATACATACATTGAGACACCGTGACGTGCATCTCTCAGCGCTCGACGATGGTGGTAGATTCTCCTGTCTTTTGTCCCATATTTGTGCGCGGCGGATCACACGTACCAAATGTGCCATGTGCTATCCAAGATTATCAAACATCATTATGGTCGGAGCACCCCTCTACTGAACTCCATACTGCGTTTGTGTCGATGGGGTGGACATCAGGTCAAGACTACCCGAGACCGCGGGGAATCATCACTCCATGACGGAAGGACTATTCAGTCTGGGGGCGGAGCTTGTAGCGTGGGTACGCATTTCCGAGGATGCATTGCGTGCAACTTGACTATGGCCTTCATTAGCAACTAGTACTGGTACTACTGTAGCTCGACCCGTAGAATAAGCTCGATCATGGTGCAACGGCATTGCGACTCGATACACTTTGGGGAGTCACCCAAGAGGACAGGTGTAAAATTTACAGAACTATCTGGAAAGAGTGGATGATGATTCGTCGACAATCTCGCGAGTACAGCGAGATTATCGTGATGTGCCCCTCAAAGTCACCACCTCGGCAACGCAGCAGATCGAGAAAGAATGCGGGCTCCTGCTTCTTGCATTCTCGGGTGAGTTCAGGCCCCAAACCCCCTTGTCAAACCCCACTATTATCGCCTGTGATTTTACTGACATTCCATTCAACATCGAACGCAACGAACATTGCGACAGTGGCCCTAAAGAAAAATAAATCGAAGACGAGATTTAAAAAAAAATTGAATTTATTAGTTGACACATTGCTTAAAGGCCTCGTAACAAGTATTACCCTTTTGTTATGCGAGGGCTTCATACCTTCGGTCCAACGAGGTGCGGGGCGTGGCAAAGCAGGGATATGGGCATGAATGGCCGCCTTCTGTCCAGGATACTCCCTCCTTGTACAGTAGAAATCGGCGAGGACCCTTTCGACGTGATTCCAGGCATGATTTCAAATCAGCGCGGCGTGTACTCTCCTGCATCAGGTCGTTTTCAGCGAATGCTGCGATCATTTTGGCGATGAGTTGATGCTCAGGATTGGAGCCATCAAAGTAGCGTTGGTCTTCTTGAACGAGTGAAAGGATTCCGTTGTCGTCGACGACCGTCTCGAAGTATCCAATTTCGCCACAGATAAGGAAAAGGATGTCCTTTCTCGTTCGAACAACTCTCCCACACCTAGTGTAGCCGCGAGCACGGAAGATGGCAACTGCAAAGTCATCAACAGCCGTTAGGCGAGACGGACATTGATTGCTCGAGGGCTCCAAATAAAGCGTAACCGCCTTAAATCGCCGGCTGATTGGCTTCAGTGGCCTCAAGCACTTCTTCAGGTGTTGGGACAGGATCCAGGAGAGGAGGCGTTCCAAAGGAAGTCGTCGCGTCCTGTAATTCAACACTGGTGTTGTACGCGGCCAGCCCAGTGACAAGTCCAGGGATTCCAGTCGCTCCCCGACCTCACGCTGCGAATGATATTCGTCATTCTGAAATAGTCGGAATTAGATGACATAGAATAAAGTCACAGCTATCGATAATATGCCAGTAGTTCGGATAAAATGTGGGAGTTGCACCCTAGGAAACCAAACGTCGTGATGACGTGACCAATATGGTTTAAATTCAAATCCACGTTGTACACGTGACATAGGTTTCCTGATGAACCAAACAAACCACACACCCCGGCCCTTGAGTTGCCCCCGCACCAGTGCAGTGCTGGGACCTGGACCAGCACCTTTTGTCACCAGCTCAACGCTGGCGAGCCATGACCTACGGCATGAGGGGTGTATCGGCAAATCAAAAGACGAAGAGACTAACGGTGATTGAATAACGTGTGGGCGTCCTAATAGTGAAGGCTGACGACGATCGCCGTGCTCATCAGACCAAACTGATTAATTGTGGACATGAAGCATGTGGAGATGTCCTACGAAGACGGCGAGAGGTGCCAGGGGAGTTAGGGATGATCACACCTTTCACCCTAGTAGGCTGAATCGTAGCCCGTGAAAATTCGTTGCGTTGGATTACCTTGGCTCATCCAACTACTTTTTCAAGGGGTGACAACGGTAGTCGATGCACGTCGATGGCTCAATTATGATCCCTACTAGCGATCGATCAGTTGGGTGAACCCTCGGCTACCCGATGCCGTTCGACGGATATGCCGGGTGGGGACTGGATCATCGCAAGCACACGGCATACACGTTCATGACCACAATCTGTGACAGCAGCCCATATTGTCCTTCCGATCGCTCCTCCGATTCTGGCTTCGTGCTTCAACTCTGCTGGCCACTCGAGGTCTTTAATGACAGGAGAAGGTGGGTGCTAGGGAATTTGACTGGCCTGTCATGCGGAAAGGAAAAAAACTCCACATTGCACCGACCAAGCAGATTTACGAACTGTCCAAGTCCTCCTACAATATTATTACTCGCGTTCTCGGGTTATCCTTTCCAGGCAGACATATTCTACTCTGCAGCAAGCGGATCAGGAAATCGCGATGTATATGCACCCGAGTGAGGCCACTGAGGCGCACCCGCTCGCCACAATGGACCACCAGTTCTGCCGTCATTCTTTCAAGGGGACATACCCCTCTTTTGGGTTACTGCTGCCTTATCCTTTCGTCTACCAACACGGATACTCGGCAATTTACCTGGGAAGCTCCGCCCACGACAATCCTGGTCACTGAAAAAGTCACTTCTTAATACGGCTCTAAACGGGCTCAACATCGTGCAGGGAAGGCGAAGATGAATATGCTCTTTTGCTGACTTGCGGGAAATGAGAGTTGTTGTATCATATCATACATACTCGTTGTAGTTCTTCGGTGATCACTTGATTGTGACAGTGGGGGGGACCGATGTGAGATCCCCCCGCACGATGGTCATAGCAGGAGGGTCAGAAATGGTGGTAGGCCAGATTAACGCGTCGGTGGGACGCATGAAGCGTGGTGCATTATTACGAGGTGCAGGATGCAGTTCACGGTTCCATACTTTTCGGTGATCGAAATTTCCTTTTCGGTCTCATCGGGATTTTGGTCACTTTTTTCCATCTGCTTGCCACAGCGCGCGAGACTCATCCTCCCCAATCCATGCTTGTTTGAACACCATAACGTTCTCTCTCAATTCTTATTTTGTTTCTCATGGACTCAGGAACTTTGAAGAGCGACGAAGAGAAAGCGCGCTATGACAGACGCTCTCAGTTAAAGGCCTTGAATATGCGTAGTGCAGGTACGCCACGCCCGAGTCATTCTTCGGGGGGATAACAGACTATCTGGTTATGGTCTCCCGTATCTAGGAGAACCAAGCAAGACTTTGGACTCTTCTCTCAAACGACATACTGCCTTTATCAAACGCATACGCCAATCAATTGGCCACGATAACCGCGACCAGATACTGAAAGATATCGATACCCTCGCACTAGAAAGGTATATCGAAGAAATCGCGGGGGCAGTACCAGAAGGAATAGTTCGATGCAAACTCGAAAAGGATGTGTGGAGCGCTGCAGAGGTCCGTCACCTCGATGATCCACAAACAGCCACCCATCCTTGATACGCATATCTACACACCCCAGGTCATTTCGGCCCTCCATCGGCGCTTTCCGACGAGCTTCACGCCTGCCCTCATTACTGCACTCGCTAGTGTGCTTGTACCGTCGAACAAAGCAGCGCTCGCTGCAATGGCATCCGAGCAGCGAGAGAAGGAAGAGACAGCTCGTGTCACCCGACAGCGGCCAGTTATACGCGTCTGTGCAGAGCTCGCGCTTGTTGGTGTGATACGTGATGCTCCTTCGCGCAGTGGAGGAGAGTGGATTATGAAAGTCCTGCGGGACCTAGTGCGCTTCTTTCCCGATGCACTCGCGTCGTAACTGACCTAATGGTTGATAGCTTTCCAACGACCCTTCCTTGGCGTCCCTGCCTCTCCTCACCGCGTTTCTCAAATCATACGTACACCCTTTCCTTGGTCTCGCTCCGCCTGCCGCTTCGAAGCAGATATCAGCCACGACGGAGCCTGGCATGCTCTCTTCGAATATGAGCGAGACGGTTGAAGCAACATTCCCGCCGCTCGGAGTGGAAACAGAGGGAGATGAACTTGTTGAAAAGGATATCCGCGACAGATTCAAGAAGATGTGTGAGGGATATTTCGAGAGCGTCGCGAAGAAGCTCGTCTTGGAACACAAGGTATCTGCAACCGAAGTCTCTGTGTGCATGATTTACCTACCTAGTGACCCTGCAGAGGTTGCAAGAGCAAGATCGCAGAAACCATGAAGCTTACATCCGTTCAGGGGAGATCTTTGAGGACCGCCAGCAAGCATACGAGAAGATGACGAAAAACTATGAGAAGTTGCTCGCGAGTTGCCAGACGTACGTGGTGTGTCTTTACAGATTTCGAGTCTGTCCTTAGTTGGTTGACTACTAGGTTATCCGAGCTGTTATATCTTCCGATGCCCATACTTCCGAGTTCTTCGTCGACAGGGAATTCTATCCAGATTGGCACCAACACGGGTGCTTTGTTCTCTGATGATGCCGAGGAGGCTGCATTTGCTGCCCTAGGAGGTAAATGGGAAGATGAAGAAGAACGCCGGTTTTTCGAGGACATTCAAGACTTGAGAGAAATTGTACCGAAGAGCATCCTTGGTATTGAGGACAGTAAGGACGTTGCTAAAGAGATAGATGAAAGCGATGCCGAAGCAAGGAGGAACGCGGAGGATGAGGAAGTGAAGAAACTGCAAGAGGAACTCGCGGGCCTCGAAGCTCGTGACACTCTCCGTGTTAATGGTAAGGCAGATTTGCCGGAGGAACTTGAAGAAGCGGATGATAATGGGTAATTCATTCTTTCTTGGAGTCGTTACCTGACAATGTCAGTTAATATCCTATGGCAGTGCTGCCACGCCGATGCCCTCTACTCCGAAGGAGGGTTCACGACCAACCACACCAACAATTCCTCCACAAGGTCCCTCGCAACTACTCACCGCCCTACTTGCGCGGCTTCCGGACTGCACGAACCGCACTCTCATTGACCAAGCTGCTGTTGACTTTGCTTTCCTCAACTCAAAAGCTGCACGCAAGCGGTTGGTGAAGGTGAGTGCGACCCCCGAGAGTCAAATGATGAATAATTTTGATGCCGGATTCGGCAGTTCCTCACGCAGGTTCCGAAAACGAGGACGGACCTACTACCGCACTATTCTCGGCTCGTGGCTACCCTGAACAAGTACATGCCCGATGTAGGGGTGGAGCTTGTTGCTGCCGTAGGTTTTCATCACACGTATGCGTGCTACGCTCATAATTATATAGTTGGATGAAGAGTTTCGGTACCTACAGAGAAAGAAGAATGTTGTGGTGGAGCTGGCGGAAGTGCGACTAAAGGCATCGTGGTCCACTTTACCGCCATGAAGCTGCCGTGCTAACGAAGAATAGAATATCACTTTCATATCCAACCTCACCAAATTCAAAGTCGTTCCGCCACATCTCATCCTTCATGTATTCAAGGTCTGCATAGACGACTTCTCTGGTTCGAACGTCGACAACCTCGCCTTGCTGTTGGAAGGTTGCGGACGCTTCCTGTTAAGACACGACGAGACGAAACAACGATTTGGCACAATGGTAAGCTAAGACGTAAACCAAACTGTTACGCTACTAAATCTATCGTCTAGCTGGAGTTGATGAAGCGCAAGCAAAGCCTTCTACACCTTGATCAACGCCAGACCATGCTGCTAGAGAATGCCTATTATCAGGTGCGCAGGGAACGCGAAAATAACACTTTCCCTACTTATTATGTGGTCGCTTAGGCGAATCCCCCTGAACGTGCACCCCGCCAAGAGAAAGAGCGTACTCACATCGAACTCTTCGTACGACATCTTATATACGACGTCCTCAGCAAACGCACTATCGACAAGGTTCTCAAGCTCCTGCGTAAGCTTAACTGGGATGACTCACATACTCGTCGAGTCCTGCACAAGGTCTTCACTAGACCTTACAAACTGCGTTATGGGAATATCGCCCTGCTTGCAATGCTTACTTATGATCTGCAACGGTACCACCCCGAATTCTCGATTGCCGTGGTAGACCAGGTGATGGAGGACATCCGGCGCGGCCTTGAACAGAATGTTTACAGTGCGAATCAACGAAGGGTCGCCGCGGTGAAGTATTTAGGCGAGCTGTACATCTACCGCCTCATCAGCTCAGGCTTAATTTTCGACACACTCTGGGCATTCGTCACATTCGGACATCGTGAGTCGTAAGATATTGGGCTCGCCTTGGAGCTGACGTACGTCCTTATGCCACAGCCAAGGGTCATCCCATGCCACAGTTCCCGTGCTCCATCGACATGCTAGACGACTTCTTCCGCATCAGGCTCGTGTGCGTGTTGTTAGACACGTGTGGCATGTGCTTCGATCGCGGATCGCAGAAGAGGAAACTTGACAACCTCCTCGTCTTCTTTCAGGTATGTTTTTTCTCCATTTCTTGTGGTGTGCATCAATGATCAAATCGCCTAGTATTACCTTCTGTGCAAAGAACCGATGCCAATGGAGGTGGAATTCATGGTCACGGACTCGCTCGAGGCTATTAGGCCAAAGTTAGTATTGTTGAAGAACATCGAAGATGCAGCGACCGCAGTGGACGAGATGTTTGCTTCCACCGTCCAGGGATCCGGCCGTGAGTATCCTCATTTCCAATTTACCCACGCGTGACTCTGATTCTCTCCCAGCTGGTGCTGGAGAGGGCAGTGGTGATGATAGCGGTGACGAGGGTGAACGCCCTACTAATGATGATGACGAGGAGGAGGATGATGAGGACGATAATGGCACTGTCAATTCGCTGGTGGGTCTGTCTCACTCGACCGAAACGCCCTTCTCATTTCTCTCCGCAGTTTGACGAGCGCGGGCCGTCTCCAGAACCAGCGTTTGTCGTCACGTCATCCCAAGAAGTCCTCGGCCCCGACGAGGAGGAGGACGCGGAGTTTGCGAAAGAACTCGCCAAACTCGTGACAGATACTTCAGCGGAATCGCGCAAGGTCGACCGGCGCACGGCGCAAACGTTGTGGGAGTCTGCTGTACTGCCACCCGGAATGCGTAAGCGGCACGAAGAAGGCGACAGCTCCCTAGGGAGCGGGAACCCAGGCATGATGAACTTTACGATGCTGACCAAACGGGGGAACAAACAGCAGGTGCGGCAGCTTGCGATTCCTTCAGAATCAGCGTTGGCCGTTCAGACGCGCTCCGCCCAAGAACAAGATAAGGTTGAACAACAACATTTGAAGCGCTTGGTGCTTGATTATGAACAACGAGAAGAAGCCGAGGAGATTAAAGGTGGGTTGGCCTTCACTTTCTTCATATGCCAAACTGGAACCCTCGGTCAGCCCTCGAAGCGAAGTCCCGACCTATCAAGATTCGCCTCGCCGGATAGCCCTTACACTTGTCTCAAAGATGCCATATCGTAGCGCTAATTGCCCCCATTCCCTGGTATACGCCTCGTTCTCGCTCGATTGTCGGGCTGTGGAACGCCGGCACATGCAGGCGCCCTATTACAGAGGCAGATGCAATACAGAACTCACACAGACCAAGCACCTGAATGGTTCTGCGAACCCTTGCATACGCATGACTTTGTTTTTGATGCTGACTATGACCGTGGCTCCAGAAAAGTTGGAGCCTTGGTCTGCGACTTACGGCTGGACATTATGCTGCGGGTGCGAGTCGCTGCGCCTATGTAGTTATTCGACGACTTTGTTTGTAAAAAATAATATACAGATGGGGGGATTCACGTGACTTGCAAGGATCGCTTCGCTTCTCACGCGCATCGCGTGTAACTTAACGCTTCCGAGTCAAACCCATCCCCATCCACCACACCGTCAATACGCACGACTTAGCCATGTCATCAAAAAAGAACAAGTTGGCCTTCCTTTCGATGCCCGCACCAGCATCGTACGTTGCTGGTCTTGGCCGCGGGTAGGTGCCGTGACAATTTCTCCTACGTTGTTGTCTCCTCACTATAGTACTTCGCCAGTGCCTCCGGTTTCACCACCCGGTCAGATATCGGCCCTGCACGGGAAGGCCCATCCGCAGAGGTCGTTGCGTACGTGATATCTCATTTATAGCCGCTTCTACTTCTCACTCATGGACCCAGCGAGGCTCAAGCCAGGCGTGGAGAAGAACCAGACGTTGATCCTGACCAGTTCCAAGATCCCGATAACGAGTACGGCCTATTTGCAGGCACCACTTACGAGGCTGATGACGAAGAAGCGGATAAGATTTATGAGCAAGTTGACCGAACAATGGACTCGCGGCGACGCGCCCGCCGTGAGGCGCGGGAAGAGGCTGAACTGGCGAAGCATCGTGCAGAACGACCGAAACTGCAGCAGCAATTTGCTGATTTGAAGCGCGGGCTTGCCGTCGTAACAGATGCAGAGTGGGAGAATATACCCGACGTCGGCAACCTTACACGAAGAAAGCGACGAAGGGAAGAGCGCTCGTTTGCTGTACCCGACAGTATCATTGTAGGAGACCGGGCGAAGGGTGAATTTGAGAATTCGTTGGATCCACGACAGCAGGTGTGTTAATCCCGGCTCATGAGTCGTGAATCTCACCAGATTCATCATTCACAGGAGCATGGTGGATTCGAGACTCCGGCCGATTCTGGCACTTTAACGAACTTCGTCGAGATTGGGCAAGCGCGAGACAAGATTCTCTCTCTCAAGCTCGATCAGGTAAAATGTTTGTTTTAGTCATTCCTCTTGTCTTGACTCACTCTACTTTAGGTTTCAGGCACTGCTACGGCATCTGGTTCTGCCACGTCCATCGATCCGAAAGGGTACCTCACGTCATTGGATAGCCAAGTCATCAAGACTGAAGCAGAGATTGGTGATATCAAACGCGCACGCATGCTATTTGATTCGCTCATCAAGTCGAATCCGAAACACGCCCCCGGGTGGATTGCAGCAGCTGCCCTGGAAGAACACGCGGGGCGTATGGTTGCTGCGCGCAAGCTTATCAAGCAGGGCTGCGAGCAGTGCCCGAAAAGTGAGGATGTCTGGCTAGAAGCCGCAAGATTACATGTATGTGGGTTTGACACCCTATGTACCTGAAGGTAGCTCATGTTGCTGTCATAGCAAAACGATGACGCAAAAGTCATTCTTGCCAATGCTGCACAGCACGTCGGACAAAGTGTGAAGGTTTGGCTTGCTGCTGCTGACCTTGAGCATGACATAAAGGCCAAAAAGCGCGTATTGCGACGAGGTGAGGCATCCCGTTACTACGTCCTCCTATGTCCTCTTATCATGACCTAGCTCTCGAACACATTCCAAACTCGGTGCGCCTCTGGAAAGAAACCGTCAATTTAGAAACATCCCCGGCGGATGCACGCATCCTCCTCTCCCGGGCTGTTGAAGTGATCCCACTCTCTGTCGAGCTTTGGCTCGCCCTCGCTCGCCTTGAGACGCCCGAAAACGCCAAAGCCGTGCTTAACAAGGCCCGAAAAGCAGTACCCACGTCTCATGAAATCTGGATCGCTGCGGGTCGCCTGATCGAGCAAGAGGCGTATGCGAACGACCTCTCGGAAGAGAAGCGCACAGAGGAGCTTGAACGTGTCGATAAAACACTTGCTACGGCTGTGCGCGCGTTGCGTGCGCACGGCGTGCTCCTCACACGTGAGCAGTGGCTGAAGGAAGCTGAGCGATGCGAGGGAGAGGGTGCACCACGTACCTGCGAAGCGATTGTATCTGCAACCGTGGCGATGGACGTGGAAGAGGAAGACCGTTTGGCGACGTGGCTTGGCGATGCAGAGGCAGCGGAGGCGCGTGGACGCGTTGGTACCGCGCGCTCTGTGCTCGCATACGCACTGCGCGTATTCCCCGACCGCCGCGACCTTTGGCGCCGCGCTGCCGACCTAGAAAAGGCACATGGTACTCGTGAGAGCCTCGACAAGCTGCTTGCGCGTGCAGTCGAGTGCTGTCCCCAAGCGGAGGTACTTTGGCTCATGTGGGCCAAGGAGAAGTGGCTAGGTGGAGATGTGCCTGCGGCGCGCGAGGTACTCGAACGTGCGTTTGTGAGGAACTCGGAGAGTGAGCAGATCTGGCTGGCAGCTGTCAAGCTCGAGGCCGAAAACGGAGAACTGGGCGTGGCTCGCGAACTGTTGGTGCGTGCACGGACAGTCGCAGATACTGAACGGGTGATTATCCTCCCTTCACTTGACGAACTTACGGGGACTTACTTTTGTTATCTCCCTCTTCCCAGATCTGGATGAAATCAGCTGTATTCGAACGACAGCAAGGCCAAACAGAACTCGCCCTGAAAACGGTCTCTACAGCATTAGCAAAATACCCGAAGTTTGCCAAACTATACATGATCCAGGGGCAGATTCACCAAACCGCCCACAACTGCTCTGCTGCACGGTCTGCCTATTCCGCCGGGCTCAAGGCTATTCCGAAGGATATCAACCTGTGGGTCCTCGCTAGCCGACTAGAAGAGGCGGATGGGAAGAGTATCCGCGCGCGCGCGTTGCTCGAGAAAGCACGTCTGGTGAACCCGAAGAGTGATGTTCTCTGGGCAGAGGCGGTCCAAGTTGAAGAACGTTCCGGCGCGGCCGCACAGGGGAAGGCGTTACTTGCGCGTGCACTGCAAGAATGCCCAACGTCTGGCCTACTGTGGTCGATGGCTATCTGGTCAGAGGCGCGTCCACAGCGCAAGGCACGTAGTGTGGATGCGCTCAAGAAATGTGCGGATGACCCCCTTGTGATTTGTACCGTTGCACGATTGTTCTGGGCAGAGCGTAAGATCGAGAAGGCACGGCAGTGGTTCGACCGTGCCGTGAGTGCTGGTCCGGACTTTGGTGATACATGGGGTTGGTGGCTCAAATTCGAGCGGCAGCATGGGACAACCTTACAACAGGAAGACGTGGTAAGGCGTTGTGTGGGCGCGGAACCACATCACGGCGTGACGTGGCAGCCAATCGCTAAGGATGACAGCAACCGAGGGAAGTCGATCAAGGAAATTCTTGAACTCGTCACGACTATTTTGCAGTGAACAGTTTGTGTATTCATATGCGCTACCCTACACTTAATGTAACCTGCTCAGCACTTATTACTGTATCACGTGTGTGTAAAACGCGTGCAGCTTTTGTCACGTGTTGGTGGCTGAAGGGTGTTAAACGCGTCCGTCTTTGTTCTTGCTATCATCCCTCCATCGTTAGGTCCCTCGGAACTCCTTAACTTATGTGAAAGGTGACCTGATCGGTGCTGATGACAACATCAGATGATGAATATGGTTTCGATGACCTTGTGCTTGATGACCGGACTCTCGCTGTCCTCGACGCGACCGAACGAACACTCACTGCCGTGATTCCGTCAACCTCTCACCCAACCTCTCCCCGAGAACAGCAATCTTCAAAGCGGCTCAAGACAGCTGAGGGTTGGGTCCCACGATATGGGCAGCAGCCTCGCGAGAGCGCGTCAGCATCCAAGGGTTTAGTCAAGTCGAGGTTTTCCTTGGAAGACACGGATCTACCTGAAATTACTATTAGCGATGGATTCTACAGCGGTCCAGGACGGTTCTTTGTCGGAAGCCAGCAGTCAGAGCCCTCTGCGACTCCAAAGACACTACAGAACAGTCGCGAATACCCTACTGATTCATATTCAGACGCCGTCTTGCTACCCACTTCACTGCAGCAGGTCCATGCTCCCGGTCGGACTGGAGTTACATCTTCTAATCACACTTCGAAAAAAATTCCTCCCGCACAACCTATTGTTGCCTCTCAGTCCAACAGAGAGAGAGCT
>Ga0307512_10000627_pt1 | contig 52316 bp, 48 predicted proteins | sample 14_EM_MG_FD_200267 | JGI IMG/M metagenome (GOLD analysis project Ga0307512, IMG submission 200267) | Populus trichocarpa ectomycorrhiza microbial communities from riparian zone in the Pacific Northwest, United States - 14_EM | ecosystem: Host-associated > Plants > Roots > Unclassified | place...
GCTGACGATGCTCAGCCATATTTATCTATACATCGATGAACCTACATTCAAGTATATACCAAATTTATATTATTTTTATGATGTACATTGAACAAAGTCCATGGATGTCGGTAGATGACCACCGGGGACTGCCGGGGACGGAACTGATCCGTCCCCAGCCGTCCTTGCCGTCCGTCCCCGTCCATGATCCAAATGTCGGCAGCGTCCCGGGGACGGACGGAGAGTTACCGTCCCGTCCTAATCCTGGGTGATGTCGGACGGACGGGACGGTTGACCACACTGTTCAGTGCTGGCGGGCTCGGGCATGTGGCCGGTGGCTTGCGGCCCCCATTGGCCTCGCCTGCCCCCACCAGCCTCGCCTGCCTCCATCGGCCTCGCCTGCCTCCATCGGCCTCGCCTGCCCCCATAGCGAGGAGGAGAGCTCGGCACTAGTACTCGGCATTAAGCTCTAGCTTTAGCAGTCGACATTAGGTTTTCCTTCTCTCTCTTTCATATATAAGTCCATAGTTTTCCTTCTCTTTGTATCGACAGACAATTGAGCTTCTTCGTTCATTCTTGATTGATCTCAACATGAATTTCACCCGGAATTGATGCATAATTTGAGGGCGGGACATCGGAAGATAGTAGAACAGTACTACTCGGGGGTGACGATGGTGGTGATGCCGGGGGACCAGCTTCACTCGGAATTGATGCATATTGTGAGGGCGGTGCTTCGGACTATGGCTGAACGGTACTAATCGGGAATGATGATGGTAATATTGCACCCGGAACTGGTGCATATTTTGAAGGTGGAGTTTCGTAAGCTAGTGATGGGGTACCACTTGGGGGCGATGATTCCGGGGGATGAGGTTCACTCAGAATTGGTGCATTATTTGAGGGCGGGGCTTCAGACGATGGCAGAACGATACTACTCGGTGGTGATGCCGGGTGATCAGCTTCATTCTGAATTGGCGCATATTGGGAAGGCGGAGCTTCGGAAGCTACTAATGCGATACTGATCGGGGAGGAAGATGGTTGTGATGTTTCACTCAGTATTGGAGCATATTGTGCGGGCAGGGCTTCTGAAGTTGATAGAGCGGTACTAATCGGATGATGGTGGTGGACATGTTTCACTCAGAATTGGTGCATCTTGTGAGGACGGAGCTTCGGAAGCTAGTGATTCGGTACTATTGGAGGGGGATGATGGTTGAGATGCTGAGGGATGAGGCTTAATCTGAATTGGTGCATAAGAGGACGGTGCTTCGGAAGTGAGCGATACGGTACTAATCGGGGGGATCGCTTTGCTCTTGGTCTCAGTGTCCGGGGGTATCTCCGGTGGCTTAGAGGTACTTTTCAAGGGTTCGCTCGAAAGTGTCAGGGAACCCTGGGCGGGTTGTGTGGTTTCTGCTTCCGAGGATGTCGCACGTGAGATTACAGTTTTGTTTGTTTTAATCATACTGTATTCACTCTACTTAGAGTATGACAGCTCCTTAATCCCCTCCGTGATATTACAGTGGTGGGGATCAATTTGTCCTGTGTACCGCTATCGATTGGAGCATCCGGAAACAACTCGGCTTCCGATTGGGTCCTTGGATGATCTTTTGAAGTGCGCCTGCTACCGTTTTCTGTGTCCGTCCGTCTGTCGTTATGAGCCGGATTGATTTTCTCCTCTAGGTTGGACGGTGCCACCGTCTATAGCGGCGAACTACCACCGGAAACTGATCTGCGACTATCGGATGTGTTCTCGGATAGCTCGGTACGGCTGGTTGCAAGTTGCAACGTCTCTTCTTCACTTTCCTCAAAAGCACCGGAAGCCTGAGCTTCCACAAACCAGGAGATAATAAACTCCTTTTTCTCCATCATCACAATCTTAGAGATTCCGGCCGCACTAAATTCTCAGCGTAGTCGTCGCCAGGCCTCATCCTCAACTGATAATACGGAAGATGTAACCGAATCCGCCCTTCGCCCGAAACGTGACGATATAGGAGGCGCAACTGAATCCACCCTTCGTTCGGAACGCAACGATATTGAAGGCGCAATCAAATCAACCCTTCGACCGGAACGCGATGATATAGAAGGCGCAACTGAATCTACCCTTGTCCTAGAACGTGACGATGTAGAAGGCGCAACCGAAGCCGCCCTTTGCACGGAAAGCGACGATACAGAAAATTCAACCAAATTCTTCCTTGGCACAGAACAAATTTCTTGCATAGAGTCGTTTAGTTGTTATATCCGGGCTTGAGACGACCTGTTCTGTAAATCAGCAGTTTCCCATGATAAGACGTTGATAGCCCACATCTGAATGGTGTTACAAAACTGTTTAAGTACAATGATATACGATACAATCCGATCTCGCAAATCCTTTACGTCGCCTGATGACCATAGAAAGCGATCGAGTGTGAACCTACTGCGAGACCTCAAGTGCTTGAGCCTTGATAGTAGCTCACGTAGTCCCGTGAGGACCTCGTCACAACCGAGGATGAGATATCGAAGTTGCTTAACCATGCGCGAGTCCAACCCCTCATTCAGGGCCAGTTCGGTTACCATTTCCCCGGTCTCTTTGAGAAGGATGTGCAAGCTGCTAACATCTCGAGAAATTTTCTTGAACACTTGCGGTGCATCTCTGCACGACTTCCAGACCCGTCCAAAAACCCGACTCGCTGCCGCTTGGCGGGCCAAACCCGGACCCATACCCGTCAACAAGCGGGTTTTGCCGGGTTTGGCTAGGCCCGTCCGTTCCAATCTCCGGTTCTGCTTTTCAGGTTTCACATTTTATCATTGCATTCAGATATGCTACATTTAATTGCTAAATATTGACATTGGGACTTTGCTGTTCGTTTTTGATGTATTGGCCACCTTAATGCTCAACACAAACAGAGACACGCACCGTACCACATCCTCAAAATGAGCGTCAACCAAGGCTCAACAATTGTTGGGCGGGTATCTTAGGCAATCATGGAAGTGACTGGTTGCAGACAATGAGAAACGAAGTGATTGCCGCCTTTATAGGTCCAGGAGAAAGTGAAATGCTGCCTGCCCCATCTTGAAAATGAATATCAACAGAGGTTCAATGATTTTTGGTCTTGCATCTTCGGTAGTATGAGTGGCACCTTATTGCAAATATCCACAAACAAGGATATGGAAGCCTGTATATGCAGATACGTACAGGATATTTCTGCCACATCCTCCAGGACAGTAACAACTTATTTTATTTATCGAGCTACCACTAAGTATACTTCAGCTTTCAGTGTAGAAAATACAGTAAAAACAGTGTATATAGACAATAATGGCCACATAGAGCTGTGATTAACCATGATGCAAGGCCACCAATCATTGATACTCTATTGACTCTCATTTTCGAGATGGGGCAGGGAGGGTTTTGCTTTCTCTTGTACCTATAAAGGCGGCCACTTCTTCGTTTCTGACTGTATTCAACCTGTCACTCCCAAGATTGCCAAAGATTGACCACCAATAATCATTGACACTCCGTTGATACACATTATCAAGATGGGGCAGAAAGGGTATTCCAATCGGACTTGCTTATGAAGACAGCCAACAATTGGTTTTTTACTGTCTGCAACGTCATGGCGGTCTAGTTACCTAAGCCAGAAGACCAAAAATCATTGACTCTCCATTGATAATTATTCTCAAGATGGGATTGAGAATGCGTCATTAGAATTGCTGCTGATAAAGGCCGCCAATCCTTCGATTAGGTATAAGTGTGACCAAATCAATTTTTGATGACCACACTTACAAGATCCAAAATTGTTGAATCTCCGTTGACACTCATTTTCCAGATAGGGCAGGGTGTCATTTGCACTCAATTTTTCCATTGGTGGAGGCCAATACTTCGCGTGTGACTGTCTGCAACCTGGTGCCAGCCAGATTAGGCAAGATACACGAGCAATAATCGTTGACACTTTGTTGACGCTCATGTTCGGGGTGTGAGAGGGACAGTAGTCCAATCTGTTTTAAATATAACAGCAACCAATAATTCCTTTATGACTATCTGCAATCTATTGGGACACTGATTTCCCAGGTCACTAGATCAAAAATGGTTGATGCTCCGTTGACACTAATTTTCAAGATGAGGTAAGGAGCATGTGGCTATAATTTTTACCTATAAAGGCTGCCAATACGTCGATTATGTATAACCATGAGTCCATGATCAAATCTATTCATTAGTACCAGACCTAAATGACCTTAAATTGTTGACTTTCCGTTGATAATCATTTTGCCATTGACATATCCACAATATGCAATCATGTGAGCTAGAATCATTCATTATTTACATTTTTTTGGCTGTGTTTCTTAAGTTTTCATTTACTTTCTCCTTGATCACTACATTGTTCTTAATTGATACATATACATATATCCTTCACAGTACACTTTACAGTGTCCGCTAGTTGTAGACCATAATACAGTTCAACACCATATTCCTTTCTTTCAATACTCGTCATCATGGCCAGATTCTCGCAACAGGCTGCTCTGGGCTTCTGGGTGGATGTCGGACTATTACAACACAGCATATAGTGTACTAAACAGTGGATGCTCATAGATCAGTCAGCATATCTGGATGAACATCAGTATAGTGCTGGCTATTCAGGAAATCAGCATCGAGAGCAAATAATTCAGTGCATGGAAGCGAAGTATGTGATTGAATATATCAGGCTGGCAAATTGTGGATTTGGGAGCATTGAGTTCTGGCATTCTCACTGGGTGGTGTGGGTGGCATTCCTGGAAGAGGTGGTGTTCAGGGCTGAGGAAGCATATGCCCTGGGGAGGCTGTCTGTGTCAGTCAGGTGGAGGTGCACCTGTTCCTATTCTTCTCCAGCTTGTCTGCAGTTTCTGTGTTGTGCTATTTCGGCTAGGAAGGCATCCGTCTGTGTGGTTTTGTTGAAGCATAGCTGGGTGTCTCACTATTGCATCTTTCACCATGTTATGTCGAGGAAACTAAGCACCCCGCATATTGTCATTTCTGACTTCAGCCGAACGTTTCTCATTCGGATATTGCGTTTCCACTATTGCGGCAGTCGCAAACTCTCTTTCAGACATTTTGGCCATATTTGTGGACTGGCGCATGTTGGACTGTTCCAGCTGTACCAGACCTTCTTGCCTTGCTATAGTGGCAGACATGGTGAAATCCTACAAGGCTACAACCAATTAGTTACTGCTACTTACTTTGAGGTTTGGCAATTACCTCAACCATATTTGCTTCTGTAGTGACCTCTCAGGTGATGAAAACCTGTTTCGTCCATTCACTGAGATGTTGGACAGGAAAAACATTCACGAAAATCGGAATGCTGATATCATCAGCATGTTTGATTACATGGGCTGTTTGGAAAGATGCCTTCTTTTACCATGGAGGTTTCCTGTTCCTGATAGTGATAACTCGGTCACGTAGATTCCTACGTACTCCCGCTGTACATCAATCAGTTAATTTATAGCCATTTAGCATTCTTTGGATGTACTCACATCCAATTGCATGCTGCAACTTATTGTTACTGCTTCTGGTGTTGTGGACAATTGTCAAATGTGCAATCTGGGTCAGATTTTTGTTGCCTGAATTCACAGCTCCCTGCATGACGAACTGGTGTCAGTGTTCAGGCTGTGCGCCAATGAGAAACATATTGGATAAAGTGGCTATCCATCAGGTCGATTCGGTTCCTCTCTCACCTGGCTAAGATGATGGTGTAGTTGTAATAATGTTGGGTGGAATAGGATAGGAAGATGTTAACAAAAACATGTGTGAAGTCCTGATGAATCAATAGTTAATATCATGTCAGAATGGAATAAGGCAAAACAAACTTGTACATTATACTAACGATGAATCCTTCTCGGTTTGGCATCAAGTTGCAAGGTTTTCCCGCCATCCTGCAATTTGCAAAAAGTTAGTCTGATGTTTATTATTTATATACAGGGAATAGTTGAGATGTATGACTGCTAAACTTTCATAATTGCCAGATATACAGATGGCATTCGTCAAGGGAACAGAGGTCTCCTAATGTTTGGCTCAAAAAGTCGTTCACATATTTCAAGAACCCAACGCTAACAATCAAGTCATATTGTATGGTAAGCCTAAATTTTCCTGTTTTATTGCCAGTGAAAAGGCATATTGTGTTCTTTGAATTTGATCAAATGTACTAACATTGACATAACAGACGCAGCTTGCCTTCATACTGTTCATATATTGCATCAGCCAACATCTTGCCCAACAAGAAAGTCAACCCTAACTACAATGGTCAATGCTCCAAGAAAGAAGTTTTCACCACTTCTGGCAGACTATTCCGGTATATTGAAACAGTGGTCCACAGGATGACGTCATCAAGAGAATGATGGCATGATCAGTTAGGATGCAGAAAGAGTCCATGCGCTTGGTGCATCGCACGGTGTGCAGTGTAAAAAGAAGCTTGCAACCGAGCATCGACAAGACACATACTTCTAAACAATCCAGAAAAAGAGAAATCGCTCCAGGACTATGTTCAGAGAGAGACCACTGGGGCAAGAAAGCAAGGCGATGATGGAGATGCAGCGATTACGCAGGTACACGAAGATTCAATGAAAGCTGAATATGAGGGATTGATAACCAGGTTGCTCAAATTCGAGATTTGACAAGATGATGGTTGCTATTCGAGACAGTCAGAGTGATCTTGCCAGTCCCGGTGATGTGGAAGAAGGGGATGATAATGATGAAGAAGAGACAGAGCAGGGTACGGTAACTGAAGATGGCAAACCTGGCTGGGTGACATGCACAATCACTATAATGGTACTGTAACTAATGGAGAGGTTCAACCAAAAGTGGATGAAGCTTGATGAATCGAAACAATCGGGATGGGGGGATGCAGTCGACTACTTCCACGCAAGTGGCAACAAATACACTCTCACTGAGTTGAAAGATTGAGCCATTGTGAAACTGCAAATGGATGAGGCTGCAGTGGCAGATGCACCTACAGCATTTGAAGGAGTGTTGGAGTCTCTTGATATGGGCCCCGGAATATGAAAAGTGCTACAAGGGATTTCTCAGCTAGGACTTAGTCATATTTGGCTAGGTTCTGGGAAGATAATTTCAAACACTGGTATAATCGGTCTTGTGGCTGCTGTGTTGTCAGGAACATTCCTTATTCAGAACACCAAGCCCGGTGAACCTGGGATCTTTCACCTTTGGGTATAACTTCCCCAGCTAATCACCATATACAAACAGGATTCGGATGAAGATATGGTGTCAACTGCTGTCGCATTGGAATAATAGGGATGGAAATTGAGATTTTTGATCTTATGTCTCAGTGAAAACCAATTTGTATAGGTATTTCACTATGTGTCAACTTTTTCACAGTTTCATTGACTGAATTGTGACGGAAGATAACAGGTCCGTGCTGGTCCGTACCCGTGCCAGGATCCAATGTACCATTCAGATGTGCTGGAACCCAAACAAGGCTGTAAGATGGCCAATTAGCTCAATTTAGAATACGCAATTACTGAAATCAAAAGCGATATTGGTGACATAATATTCTAACAAAATTTAACTGTGTCAGGTTATACATGTCAGAGAAATAGAGGTCCATGCTCAATACAAAGTTATCTGTTTGACACCCATCATGATTAATTCATCCATGTATCCAAATGCATATCCCTCCACACAAACCGTTTGCTCCAGGTAGTGATATTTAATATTGCATATAGTACAACTTGGAAATTGAAGAGAAGGAGAAGGATGACAAATCATGATGAAGTCAAGCTATATTAATCGAAAACTAGTGAAATGATCTGCACGCCGTATATTGCTGGGCAAAAGTGCCGAAACGTAATAGCGACACATCATCTCTCATTCATATATTCAAGTTTCACGTGTATCAACAATCGAGAGGGCAGCAACCGTCTCGATCCAAATGATAATAATTAGTAATACGCAATGAGACATTCATATTGAGTATATGATTCTTGACATCGAATTATCTTGTGAACAAAGGTTGTACCTGTGTGTTTCTGATGAGCATTATCGAGCATCCATGATATTTAGCCCTATACGTTGAACAATTAAAGGTCTGCATTGTCATATCATTCAAAAGTCAATTAATTGCCCTGCTTTATAGCTCAAAAGGCAAACAACACGATCGTTACCGCAACTTAAAAATGACCTTCAATAGCGTGTCCAAGAAGTTTAGTGTTACACATTTGACAATCAAAGGGCTCCATTGTCATGTGCTGCCAAAATTAATATTTTGGATGGCATTATAGACAAAAAGGCAAAGGATATGCTGGTTGCCTCATCCTACAAATGTGCATCAAAAGAGCATCAATGATATGGAGTTTTGCACATTCAACAATCAAAGGACTACATTGTCACCTTCTTCCAATGTCAATGTGTCACAGAGCATTATAGGTAAAACTGTAAATGACACACTTGTTGCCCCAGCCCAAAAATGAATGTTAATGGAGCAGCCTCTATTTTTGGCTGTGCATTTTGGAAAATCCAAGGTTGGGGTAGTGCCATTAACACATAATCAAACTATTGGCCCCCTTTCTGCACAAAAAGACTTGGGACACAAGTGCTACTATATTCAAGAAATGCTTGTCAAAGGAGTGTTAATGATGTGTGTCCATAGATCTTGGGAAATACTAGGGCTGTGTGGCGATGTTATCCCACAATTGAACTATTGGCCGGCTTTCTACACAAAAATTCTTGCCATTACATGGTTAGTATGTCCTAAGAAGGAGCATCAACAGAGCATCAGGGCTTGTTGGTATTGAATTTTAGAATACTGAAGGGCTGTGCGGTGACATTTTCCGTAATTGAAGTATCGGCCACATGTCTAGGCTGAGAAGCTTGCGACACGATCTTCAATGTGTAGTGAAAATGAACATCAATAGAGCGTCTATAATTTTTAGCAATGTATCTTGGACGATCAATGGGCTGGGCGGCAATATTGAACTCTCATAGGGTTATCGCCAGCCTCTCTTGGCAAAATTCCCTACGACAACATCCCTACTATGTACTCAGACTCACTGTGGATGAAGTATCACTGGAGTGTCAACGGACCATAAACACAGCGTCAATGGAGCATCAACGGAGTGCTAATGATTTTTGGTCATGCAACTTCCAAAATTGAAGGGTTGTGCATCGACATATACCCATAATCAAAGTATTGGCCACCTTTGTGTGCAAAAATGCCAGTAATAATTCCGCTATGGCAACCTAAAAATAAGCATCAGCGGAGCAGCACCATGTTTTGCGGGGCGTAGTATATTTCACAGCAACACAATGCCTTGGATATTCCTACATGGTGTTTTTGACCGTCAATCTTGTTAATATTACCCTGTCTACAACCTCACAACTACACTGCCAATGTCTTACAGATCATACTTGTGTCTTGTGTGCAGCTCAAGAGTCAATATTGAATCACCAGTGTAATATTTAACAATAATGTAACTTTTGAAAGTCACTCAACTGGAATTAAACAGCTTTCAAATTCCTACAACCATGTTGAATTCCCTCTTCACTGGTAAATGTTCTGATATGGCACCATAGTAAATGTGTCTTTATTCCCGATCTGGGTTACCTTACTTTACAAATCACAATCCACACTTGGTAGGCTTCAATCAATGTGGACTCAAAGATTCCCATTGTTTGTAATAATTCTACTCATGCGCCATTGTGGCAATTCTATTTGCACTGCAAAGTTGAGGTGACAGGCACCTCTGGCATCATATGAATCATTTGCCATCAAGTTCTCCGCCATCTATCAGAACATGGGACCAGGTCCATTGAGAAACACTTGCTTCCAAAAGAACACATTACAAAGTTAAACGAATTAGTAGAGTCGGAAGTTTCTGAAATGAAAAGTACAACCATGGTTGAAACCACATTCGCTATATTCAAGAGACTAGACAGTTGGGAAATTACAATTGTAAATTTGCAAAAGAAATCCAGATTCATCAGTTCGAAACAATCTATACTAACACAACTGACACTCACAATGTTCGAAACTCTCGACAAAGAACTACCTAACTGTGGAATTTGAACGTGATACCAGATATCACTACATCATATTACGATTTGTTTTGACTAACATTCCATGCACCACTATATTAAATGTCCAGCTATAACAGTCATTTATAGCATTACGTTACGAGCTTTAGCTTCCAATCGCCGGCACCATTGGCAACATTTGCGGAAGGTAAACCTTACTGATAGTGGAGGTAATCATGTATCATTTGTAGTCCACAAATAATGTTGTCTCAGCTTGACACTCGTGGACATTGAGCAAGAAATTGGTGATATCATCAGTTATTGCATCGTACATCGATCAAAATCGGGCATGAGGAGAAGCACATGTCGTGTTTGATATGGGTGACAGCCTGTTTGTTATGTATTTTCATTCCTAATTAAGCATAATATGTAATGGGTCAACATACTGGTGCAAAGCTGACCATATAATTAAAGAAGATTCTGGATTATTTTGAGTTGACCGATGGCTATTTACGAAACTGTTTCACTTATACCACTTCATCACTGTTCCCAATGACTCGGAAACTACATTCGACCCTGGAGGCTTCCGGATTTCGGTGGCCTGCACTGAGAAACAACATACTATGCATGGCACACGTCATTCAGCTGGCTTTGGGAATGATCATGACCAATCTCAGTGTAAAGTGTCACTCAAAGCCTTGGAAACCCTAATCGCGGGATCAGCACTTTGGAGATAATGAAAACTCAGACATTGGGAAGAGTCACAGACTGCAAAAAGAGAGCAATGCAAGAATGAACAATGTTTGTGCTATGTGACCAGGTAGGGCGAAGAAAATAGCGGAAGTACATATTTTGTGACACTTTGAAAGACCTAAAACTGACATTCATATAGTAGTGAATGCTTAATGCATTGATTACGCTGATACCTGGTTGTCCAAACAAGTTCTTTGACTGAGAAAAAGCCAAAGTATGAATCACAGTACTACGTAGTACGGATATGAAAACCAAGTGGAATTCGATAAATGAGTTGGTTCACTAAATGGTGACTTGGGTAAACCAAATGAGAGTGATGACAGCTTGGAAGCAGATCATGTATCTGTAACAGAGCAAGGCGATTGCATCAAGGTGTCAGAAAGCACATAGCATTGGATTGTGTATTCTGAACCATATGGTCCTCGATGGATCAGGCTAACACGGAGATCAATAACGCTCGGTGAACAGTAGTTGATGACTGTGAGTGCAATGGAAATGAGGAGGAATAAGACAACCAAGAAAAAGCAGGACAGAATGGGGTGATAAGTTTTCACCAGGTTTTATATGTTGCTTGACCAAGAATTTCTCATACAGAAAGATTATGGCAGAATAGTGAGCAATTGCATTTCAATAATTGTTTGTACACAAAAGTAATAATCGCAAAATGCAATATTCAGTTAGATATATGAATTTTGGTAGAATCAGAGATCCCTGTGGAAGACTATTCCTGGTCTGGGCTTTGGCAACAGGCTGAGTCGCATTAGGTCAGAAAGGCAATGAATAACTCAAAATCAATATTTATACAATCATCTAAGGCAGCAGACATTGACTATACAATGCAATAAAATCTTTGTCAATGGAGCATCAATGATATTTGGACTTTTATTCAAGGTAATTGTTAAGTGATTCAATTGCTGTGTAAGCAAAACCATTGTATTTGCTGCCTCTATATGCAAAACAGCATACAACATGGAAACTGCCCCATTCTGAAAATAGGTGTCAACTGATCAAGAATGATTTTTGGCTTTGCATATTGGGTTATCCAAGTGTTGATTTGTGGTAATAATTCAAATACAATGTAGTGGTGGCCATTTCAGGCAAAACAATGTATGAGATGCTGGTTATTGCATTATGAAAATGAGTGTCAACAGAGTGTTAATTATTTTTTGTGTGCTAAGTCAGACAATTACATAGTGATCTGGTAGTGTTTATGCATAATGGATGTAATGGCTGCCATTATAGGCGAAAGACGAAGCGACGCATATATTCCCTGAGTGTGAAAACCAGCGTCAATGGACCATCAATGGTTTTTGGCTTTGCATCTTGGGTTTTCCAAGTGGAAATTGGTTGCTGCCATCCATAAATGCATTATCAGCTGCCTTTAGCATCAACAACAAGGATGAAACACTTCCTGCCCCATCCTGACGATGAGACTCAATGGAGCCTGAATGATTTCTAGTCTTGTGTTTTTGGTCATCTAAGAGTAGCATTGAGGTAATAATTCATATATCATGTAATGGCAGCCTTTTTATCTTAAACAGTGCATGATATCCTCATTACCCCATCTTGAAAATGAGTATCAACTGAGTGTCAAAAAGTGTGGGTCTTGTATATTGTGTAATTAAGGCATCGCACATATTTATGAGATCATAACAGAATCATGAACTGCCGTATTATGTCAAAATATTAAACACAAAATGAGGTACATTAATTCCAAAATAACTGATGTCGCAACCTGCAAAGTGATCACAATGATATTCCTGGATGTTAATTCAGCGATTTGAATCCAATAGATAAACAAACAGCAAAGCAAGAGCACTGAACGAATCAACAGTCAAATCAACTAAACCACCTGCTGACAACCTGCGGATCTCAGCAAGATTGGGAGATGTTTATCTAACCGTACCCAAATTGATATTTCTGGTGTCTTGATGAACCCAGCAATGTAGGTGCTAAGTAATGGTTCCCAACCCGAACCTGGACTCGAAGAGGTTGTCCGTAACTGTGGCCAAAAGACATCTCTGCTCATGTTATTCAGTGACTGCTTGTCTGAATGATATTTTAATCTGAGATGTGGCATAAAGTGATAGCCAACAGGGGAATGTTGCTGTTACCTGCTGAGCATAATGCTTCTAGTTATCTGGACAAGTGTCATGGGGTGATTGAAATAGCTAGGTAATGTCAGCTAGAGAGTTTATTATTGAATACAGATATTGTAATTTCTCCCCCCCCCCCCCCAGATTGGCTGGGGAAAGAATGGTCAAGTAAGATGCCACATCAGCAAAAACTAAATCTCTTTCATCAAATATATGTAGTTAACTGTACCCACAAACTCCAAAACAAGAAATGGGGGTTCCCCATCGGCAAAGAACATTTCCGTCTGGGCGGAATGGCTCTGCCAGAGTGGACGCGCTCCGTCAGAGCCGTCAGAGACACCACGGTGCCGGATGACTCTGCGCCCGGCGTCAATACCACGCGTCGCGTTGCACATCACCCTCCGATTGCAGTTTCGCCGTTTCTTCCTCAGACTCTGCAAGAGCATTCTCAGATGCTCCTGAAAGCACCTGGAGTTATGGAGGTGCATTCAGGACGCTACGAGATTTGACTATTAGGATAGTCATATTTTGGAGCTGCTGAGACCGCAGCGCAGCTCTGCGGGAGACTTGGTGCCGTATTCTCAAAGCAGTGGTTCTCAGGGTTCCATAAGCACAAGGCATTTCTTATATCATATTCGTCTTTGTTACAGTCACAAGATTCGCTACCTTATAATATGGCATGCATTATTTAAGTATCTCTATATATATACATACGGTCAATCTGGCCACGACGGAATTTGTGAGAAAGAACCGTTCTAGCTCGAGGAGCTGAGGAAGAAAGTGAGAAGATATGATACTACCCGGCTGTGAGAATCCACGCAATTGCGTGGATCCAGATCAGTTGAAAATGAGATAAAAATGAGATGATGTCTATCTACCCCGGGGTCTCCCGAATATGTACTCGCCGTCGCTTAGTCCACGTCCGTTACCCTTGTATCTCTGTACACCCGCCGTTGCTCATTAACGATGTACTTCGAGGCCGTGATCGAGTGAGTTGAGAGATGCACTTGGAGGCCGTGATCGAGCGAGTTTCGAGATGCACTTTGAGGCCGTGATCGAGGGAGCTTGGAGGTGCAGTTGTAGGCCGTGATCGTGCGAACGGGGAGGCCATAATCGGGCGAATTTGGAGATGCACTTTGAGGCCTTGATCGTGAACTCAGAGATGCACTGGAAGGCCGTGATTGAGTGAGTTTGGAGATGCACTTGCGGGCTATGATCAAGCGACATTGGAGGAGTACTTGGAAGCGGTCGATACTTGATGTATGCTGTACTCGGTGTTGAGTCATCATCATGGCATGGAGAGATACAGAGCGATGACTTAATTTCGTGTTCTTAGGTGATGGTAGAGTTGAGCTCAAGAAAGAGAGAGATCAGAGGAGATGGGGGAAATCATCATCAGAAACTGGGACATAAGAGAATTTCGTGTGCGAGTCAATTGACCATCCCCGATACGGCAGGTACGAGTCCCGATCCGGCGTGTAATTACACCGATACGAGGTCTTTTAAACCCAATCAGGCAAGTCGTACTCCTTATTTCTCATAGCCGCTCGTATCCTCCATATCGTTCACATCTTCATCCCCCATCTCTCTCTTTCTCGTCCACAACTCTACCATCATCGCAGAACACAAAGTTAATTCATCCCTCTCTATCTCTCCATGCCAAGATCATGAGTTAACACAGAGTACAGCATACACCTAAGATTGTCTGTCATCCCTTCATTCTCACGATTTCGAGTTGACCCCTGAATGTAGCTTCAGCTTCTGGCGTACCTCCCTACTGATCGACCGCCACCAGCCAGTTCTTCATAAGAGCTTCAAAGGTAAAGTCACCTTGTCACATTCCCATGGTTGCGAGTTAACTAACAAATGAATTGAGGCACGGCGCGCCGTCCATCGGCCGCCTCCAAGTAGTCGTCCAATCTCGCTCGATCACGGCCTCCAAGTGTATCTCCAAACTCGCTCGATCACAGCCTCCAAGTGTATCTCCAGACTCGCTCAATTACGGCCTGCAAGTTCACACGATCATGGCCTCCAAGTGCATCTTCAAACTCGCTCGATCCCGGCCTCCAAGTACATCTCTGAGTTCACTCGATCTCAGTCTGCAAGTGCATCTCTCAGTTCACTCAATCTCCGTCTCAAAGTGCATCTCAAATGTGCTCGATCAAGTATATCTTGAAGGAGCGACGGCGGTTGTACGGAGATACAGGGGTAACAGAGGTGGACAGGGTGACGGGGAGTATATATTTGGCAGACCACAGCCAGCCCAGATATAGTGTGTGTAGATGGGTAGCTATATAGATACATAGATACATAGATGAGAATACAAACTGAATACATGACTGTGAGTCGAGGTGCTACCAGGCTTCTCGTCGATCGCCAGGCGTTGTGTAAACGGCTTCAGCATAACTGCAGCCCCTGCGAAGAGTGTTACACACTTGTCGTTCTGATGATGTGTATACGTCACCACCAAGTAAAGGAGGTATGTATGCAACGCGACCCATCGGCTGGGCGATGGGTAGAGTGGAATTCTCCGTCAGAGCGTATGAGGTTCCGTCAGAGCCGCCAGAGCCATCTGGAACACCTGCGTGTTTCAGACGGACATTAGGGTCGTTGCTGATGCCAGAAATATGGCAGTGCTTTACTCTACCAGAGTGTGCTTTGAATTGTTGCAGTGCTGTTTTGAACCGTCACTACCAGTTTACCCACTGTTGCGAATCTGAAAATGAGCATTTGACAAACAGTACAAACATTCATTGGCAATGTGTCACGATATCTTGCGGTATACCTCTACGTCGCCCAATTCAATTAGTCTATGAGATGATGCTAGTACTCGCTCCATAGGTTTAATGAAGCGTGTAGTTGTTGTTTTTAAAGACCTTCCTGGGCGTAATTTGACAAATGATAGTTACCAGGCAGGGGTGGTTCACAATATTTAATTTGTTGATACAACATCGTCAGTACATTACAGTTGTATCATTGTGGGAGTGTTATGCATCATCGTGATTATGGTTTCACGCATTTGAGATCAGACTTCAATCAGCAATAAGTTCTACTATATTCACTACTATTATGATATATCTACAAAACCTACAATAAAATATCACAGAAAGCAAATACTAAATTTGATTACTGACACCATTCCTAACGTCCATGCGACATCGCACTGTCTACCCTCAGACTTGCATCAACTAATCCCATATTTTCAACGCTGTTTGTGATGGTGATGTCATTGCGGTTGCTGTTGCTTTCCCTGCAGGGGATGGGCTAGCTTGTGCTGGCGATCACAGACTTACCCATAGGCAGAATAGCTGAGAATCACATGCTAGGTTCAGTAGCATCAACAAAGCCAGTGGGACACTTATAAGAATTGTCAGGCTACTTTATCAGCTCTTCTGGGACGAAATCGAGAATGTTCTCGTCAACACTGCCCCGATCATTGTAAGGTTGTGCCATCGCTTGGTCGGTACCAGTTGAGTGGGTCCTGCAGCATATCATGCTGTAGCGATTGACTCTACCGTTGAGTTGAACCTCTCGCAAGGAAGTGGGAAAATCCACATCGAGACGACAAAATACTTCTGTGCATGTATTATTAACCGTGATATCAATGCTTCTGGTATTGCACTTACATTGTACTCCACCTTCTTGACCAAACTCAGCAAAGATCCTGAACTCGCCCATTGTCCATGCCAATGGACAGTGGTGGATGGCCATCGCAATCAGGGCAATCAATGTTGGGTTCATTATGTTAATCAAGAATCCATCTTTCATTCCCATTTTTCAGATGCCATAGAAGTATGTCCTGCAAATAAGATCCAAAATTTCAGTAGCTGCATATTCGAAGATGAACTTCCAAATTGATCATCAAACCAACGATTAAACCCGAAAGGAACCTTGAACTTCCTTCACGAATATTTGTAGGGCATCTCAATCTGTCCTTGGCAAATAACCAGGCTACCAATGTCGGGATCACTTTACGCAAAGGTGTTCGAAATCTGTAAATACGGTTCTTTCAGGTCTGGCAGCGGTATACTCATACTACACAGGAGCAAATACTCTTGGTGAGAGCCTTATGCACATTGTCGACAATGAAAACAATCTTTCAGATAATGTAATTACCACTGAAATGTACGCACGTGGAGGGTCTGAGTTCCTCTGGGCTGGATCAATCCTGGGAGCTTCCACATACCACACACTATTAATCTGGCAGGTTTTCACTGCATTCATGGCAAAGGGATTCACCAACATCACATGAGTAATAGCAATAGGCTTCACATGTGCCATGACCATCCCCAGAACGCCGGATAGGGTTGTCTGGGGGTTCTATTCTGCACCGATGATGAGGCCTGTCACGTCGTCAACACAGGGCTTATATCGCCACAGGTTTCTAGCTTTCTGTACAACCAATTGTTCACGAGCTTCTGTTGAATCCTTCCTCTAGTAAGTATATACATTAGCGGGGTGATTCAATCTGTCATACACTGAATCGGATCGTGCCTTGGATGGCAGCGCCACAGGCTCAGATTCATTCAACTCATCCAAGACAATATGTTCCGCCCGACGTTCAGGATGAAGCTGTCCCACTGACATCGTAGTTAACGAAGTTGCAGTGACTCACTTTCCAAGTCTTGACGTGCAGCAATGTATTGATTGCCACGTACCCATTGCTGTCCTAGATGGTCTCCAAAGACGCTGGTCATCAGATTCTGAGTTGCCATGTTGGGGATCATGATAATTCTGGGGTATGGTGCTGTGGTCGTCATCGAGATCCTCCTTGTGGATTGATCATCTTTTTCTCCTGGTGCTGGGAGGAAGAGGAGGAGCAGCAGAAGTGCGGTGCCTTCATGTGATTAATTAAAAAGGTGGCAAGTGATATGTACAAAAAATTAAAGGAGTCACTAAAGGAAATGTGAATGAATATATAGTAGATAAATTAAAGCATTGGGTAAAGGAAAGAAAGAGTTGACATGATTAAAAGCATCATCGTGGTGGGTCTTGTTATCCTGTCAATAATTGAAGGATCTTGGCTTGTCCCTCAATCTAAACTTCCAACTCATTGCATCGACGGGAACTCAGAACTAAGAATGACAGGTGACAAGCATGCCGCAGGGATGTTCATTGGCTTCCATTGGCGAAAATCGTTATTGCAACGAGCTATAAATCCTTTGCATTTCACTAATCAATTGGGCTAACTTCTGCTGGGTAAAGACATGGAACTATCAATTACATAATAGCCATATATGGAGTCCAATCGCTGCCACTATGCCTTTCCCTAATTGAAACGTCTCAACCATCAATTCCAACATCGTAAACTCTCAACACTGCCCTTCATGCATGATTCTGAATCATGTTATAATAAAATCAATCATACACCAAAAGCCGACCCAAAGCCTCACCAAAAACTTGCAAATTATCACCCATCCGTCCACCCTTCAACGGGCCAGATAATCGCACGCCATCCCCGCAAATCATTGAACAACCCTCCCGCCTGTGCATTCCATCCTTAGAGTGACTAATTTGCGGCTTGGAGGATGCTTGTACATTTTGAAGTGACCAAACAGCCAGCAGCGGGAGGGTTTACAGTATTATCGTGCTTGTGCCACCAAGCCACATTGTTATCAGCAACAACATTTCGCTTGTATTCAGCAAAGAGAGCAAGAGCACAATTTCGAATGACTTCAAGGTATTGGTGCTGTCTGATACTACTCATCTGAAGCTGCCATTCAAACTTTTGGAAGCCTGTTTTCATTGTCCAGAAGCATCATGGATTTGTGTGCCACACCTCACCACTATCATCCGATTTCTGCCCTATATCATCAAACATATCCTCGGCTGGAGGTGGGAGGATCACACACAGAAGTAGGTAGCAGTGGCAATAATGCATAGGTGTCTGGGCAGCACCTTTGCTGCCAGCTTTTTGGCCACAATAAACGACGCCAGAAAGCATTGGGCTGCTCAATTTCATCACCACCTTTACCCGTCAGACAGCAATGTTGTGAGAGAAGATTGGGGTAATACTACGGGGGTACAGACTGCGATCTCCATTATGTTCCTCCCGGCAGCCCGAACACTGTTGGATTTTCCGCCTAGGGTTCTACAGCCTGGGGATTGCAGTATTTACCATTGTCAAAATGGTCTTATCAATGATTGATGTTCCAATCGGCAGTATCGATTCATCATCCCCAGGCCAGTGCCATGAGAATAGCTGTGTATTGTTTTCACCTGCCCTGTTCCCAGCAATGTTAAAGTTAAATGGCTCGACATGGAAATCAGTTGAGGTGTTGCAACGCACATCTTTCGGTGAAGACCTGTGACTAGAGGTTTCTTTCTTGTCGGCTTCTGGATCTTTACAACATCACAAATAGCAAAAGAAGCATTGGGGCGATGAAATACAAACCAAAGTGCGCGACTTTCCTTTTCTTAGTCGGGGTGTCTTTGAGGCTATGCTTCCATCCGTGAAAGCCAACCGGTGGGAACATATCCCATGCTGCCTCCACTTTCTGGTCATCGAGGATAGCCTTGTCTGTGATGTACTATTTCCAGAGCGGCGGTTCAGACTCCAGATCACTGAGTCGAGTAACCTGATGATTGATTAGAGTATCCCATTGCGCTGGCTGGGTGCCTTGCTTGTTGATAATTCTCATGGATTGGACAAGCACCCAGATGCACTCCCTCACTTTGTTATCTATCCACTCTGTTGTCAAGCTACCCTTATCCTGCCAAATCACCCAGGGTTGCTGCTGCCCATGGGCGGACTCCACTAGCAGAGTTCCCGGCCCAGACACAGACATGCGAGGTTGATATCTGGATTGTATTAGCATCTACCACAACTTATTTCGGCAACCAGTAGGTATCTTATTACAAATTAGGATTCCAACGCTGGTCAATAATTGTGTGGTAGCTATCGAATGTTTGTTACCCTAAACAAGCGTCGGGAGTGTTGGATATATCGTGAAGGGTGATGTGATGTGATAGCAGAGGTCAGGAGGGTTAGTTGAACGTTCTGGTGATTGTATGTATGGTGGGCAGGCAAGGCAAATATATATATGGGCTTGGAGGATTTTCTTAATCTGGCGACGATATCTTAGTTGCAACTCAGCTATGAGGCAATTTGCTTAGCATCAACTAAGCGCACTGATTCATTGACTGAACGCTTAAGTTCATCACAAAGACAACTGAATGCATGCTCAGCAGTTATATCTCACTTAATTGTCCTTGCCCTAATCCTTGCACCCCACGATGGTATCGCTGGGTCAGTATCTAATGAAAATGCACACTCGATGTAAGGTACAAACTGAACATAAAGTGATAACCATAAATAATGCAATGGGTGTAGGAAGGTCTTGTGAGGATGCAAAACAATCGCTGTGACTAGTTTAATGCAGATGTAGTATGGTTTTCGACATCCATGGGATGTTGAAATTGAGACAGCGATTCAACACTTTGCAACAGTGTGAAGGAGGATGATAGAAATCCCACATATGTGGGAGTACTCCATTTTGGCAAAAGTAAATCGAGGTGCCGCATTTTCCAAGAACAAGCTGGCTGGTCACGGTAGTAATAGCTAAAAGTCGGTGGAGCAGCTTCGTAAAGTTGTGGCAAATTTCATGTTGCTAACAAAACACAGAGCTTCATAAACAGTGTCATTACTGCTCCAGCATGTATGTCCACATTGATGATTCCATGATTCCCCTCCGGCGCAACCATAAAACAAGCATAGTAATCATATCAGCCAAACAACTCCCGGATGATTGTTTTGCAATTGAACAAGTCATTGTTCTACATCCCTTCATTCATGAACAACATGCCACTTATCTTCACCCTTCCAACATTGATTCGTGCGCTGCAGCAGCGGACAGTGAGAATGAGTGTATCGATACAGAGCAACCCTCAGTTCTGACAAGGATTGCTTGTACTCCACGGTTGGACAACCGTCTAGCTTGCAAGCCAATTGGTAAAAAGTATTTTCATATCTTTGACAATGAGATTGATCTATGGTCACGGTATTGTTGCCTGGAGGATTTTGACTTAGCGCACTGGTGTGTCACGTACAATGTGAGTAGAGCTGCTGTCATTGAACTTTTTAGAAACCTTATGATTGCAACCGGCAGCAACTTCTCTTCGTCCCACACTTTATTCAAAAGGTTACACCAAATGTCTTACACAATTGCCAGGAACAGTTAAATCACAGGCAAAGTTTGTTACAATCGTTTGCCAAATCCAAAAAACCATCGCCACAATGATTACGCATGTATCCATTCTTGCAATCCTTTTGAAACCAATGAGTTCCTCATGCAACATCGTACGTTCAGGGAATATATGGCATATACTCCACCCAAGCAATTCATTGATGTTGAAAAATATTTGTTAAATCAAATGACTGGTGGCGAAATCAACAGGTATGTTAGTTGAATTTTGTTTCACCTACGACGATTCCATGTTCTTCAATAGCTACGGCAGTAGCTTGGAAGTACAATTGTCCCTTGATTCAGCAGTTCAGACCAGACACATCGTAGAAACCATTCGCGCCACAAGAAACACAGCACAGTATATTTGAATGTCAGGCACATCGACTCGACAATTAGATCAAATCCTTCAAATCATGCAATCATCTTTGTTGCCCTTCTTCCCATTCCTCTGAAATATCAATTTAAAGGATTTGGCAAAACATCTGCCAGGAAGGAACCACAAATCCGGCAGTGGGATGGAATAAGGAAGCTCTTCGAGCTTATTTATCGTCCTCCCAACATGCTGTTCAACAATGCAACGCTTATGCTTCGGGTGGATGGTCGGATATGGCAATGATATCCTGTCATCTGTGCTTGGACAGCGGACTACTTAGAAACCAGTCACTCGCATTCGACCAAGCATCCCCATTGGCGTGGGTGCCAAACACCGAAATCATCAGGTTGAGAAAGGAATTCATTGTCGCGGCAATTGACAGACTATCACCTATACTTCTGAAAGATGATACTGGTGACTCAGGGAGATGAGACAGCCAGATGGCAAGCAAGACAATATCTGGAAGATAGAGCGGTAGGAACCTCAGAAGGCATCTTCTGGAATATGAAAATCAGCTTCGCAATCACTGATATCATACCGGACATTCTTTATACCCTGTATCTCAGTATGCTTCAGAATGTGATGGGCCTGAAAACATCCTGTCTGTAACAACATTCCATGATCGACTAATTCAACCAGCTTTGGGCAATGATGCCTCCATATCCTGGCTTCACTCAATTCAACAAGCCATCTAGCCAGATGACGCAATGTAGTGGTAAGGAGATGAACGCACTTGGGACTGTGATTGTTCAAGTTTTTGCGGCAACTTTTTTAAACCGTTTGGCAAGCCAAAGGATTCCCTTCCAAGAAGCCCTGTTGTGCATCAAGAACTTTGTGTATGTTCATCTTCTGGCACAGTACTGGTACCATACTGAGGCCACAATCGAATACATGGGGAATTATCTTGAGGAGTTGAATCATCACCAGGATGTTCTCAGTCAATACCGTGCAAGTAAAACTGCAAAAAAGGTCTTGGAAGCATCCAAAAACCAGCATATTTTGGAAAAACAGGAGCCCATGAAGAGTGACCCCTCTTGGAACAATGATTCTGAGGCTGCAAGGTGTCGTCCCGTTGATGTAGATAAAATGCAAGTCGAGTCAGATATTGCACTTCAACCTGTCGAGAAATCGGATATCAACCTTGGGAAGATACATATCCTGAACCACTTCTCTGATCATATCTGGCATCTTGGCTACCTCTTAAATATAAGCTCTTATCTGCTACAAAATCTGATGGTAGAGTCTGAACAAGCGTACCGACAATTGAATCATCATGATGCTGCCTTGCAGATTTTGCTAATGAACGGCCGAAAGGAGCTGTTTCGGTACCCAGAGCGGAATGCATACGCAGCGAAACAATGTCACAGCGATGATATGCCTCTAATCAAACTGCCTATCAAGCAAATAATGAACAACCTGTGACCATAAATCAAGACCCTTGGTGACTTGGCCGAGTGGTGTGCAATGCCAAGAGTGGAGCTGCAGAATCACCTTGCTTGGCGATTCAAGAGATTTACAAATTTCACAGACTATATCGATCACGACCAGCATTTCAGTCGGCTCAATGATATGAAATACACTCTGTAGAATCCAGTAGCAATTCTGGTGACGTATGTCCAAAGCGACAAGCAAGCACTTCATATCATTTGTTTCACTGGGTCCATAAGGTGGAGAATGCATAAGCCACCAAGAAATGATATAGTGCTTCTCTAAATGGTGAAGAATCCAGATAACCACTTCGAGCTAACTGTGGGAAGCAGTCCTACATAGTTGAAATGTCTTTTCATCGTCCAACATGCTGAATTCAATGTTAAAGGGCTTCTTGCTTTGTTTCACAGTGTTGAAACAGAGCCAACACTGCACAATGCTGATATGGTAATTGCCAAGGAGGGGCATCAACCTCCGATGCAACCCTTACACAATGGAAGCACTTGGCATGAGCCACTGTTTCGCGACAGAACCAGTTGAGTCGCCACTATAAGCACGATCAAAGGAGCTGTACAACATCTTTTGTTGACGAAGCGGCCAGATTGCCCGCAGCGGTACTTGAGCAACCCGATTGGCTTCAATGTGTTCAATTTGTTTTACATGTAGCTTATTGGACTCAGTGCATGAAATAATCATTGTATCGATATATAGAAATCTGATGTGTGTTTACTCTAGGTGTCTTCCTTTTATAATGTGAGTTGTGCAAGCCTAAGCATAATCGATGTCTCAAGGGATTTAATAGTTAGAAATATTCTTTAAATCAATGCAACAGTTCAAAAAACTGGCAAAACAATTAAAATCTAGAGGATAAACATGAAAGAAACCAGTAAAATAAATTAGTTTAAATGAATAGACACATTTTGAGCTGTCATGACAATGCGATCACATCATTGAATGCTTCGAAGAATGTTGGAAGATTGCCAATACCTCGCCTGTATAACAGGTGCACAATGTGCAGAAGGATTGGTGTGCGGGGTTCATTTTCGAAAACCAATTTCACTGTTTGCTGGTGCATACTATCGTGCACATAAGATACATGTTGGTGAATATACTATAACATCCCATAACTGATAGCATTCATCACTCATTGTGTTCACAGTCTGCCCTTTCACTGTACTGACTCCCAGAGTGCAAGTCTGATTGCCCTCAGCTTTGCATTGTAGGCAATAATTCAACCAGTCCAGCAATGGAACAGTCCAGACCAGAACAGTCCAGTCCAGTCCAGCTCCAGTTGAAGGTATTTTTGGACTGGGATCGGACCGATCCCAGATGGTGACAGACTGAACTGGGTTAGGTCCGGATCGATCCCTCATGGCGTTCAGTGTTAGGGTATACTTCTCTCAGTATTTGGCTTTGAATGGTGAAAATATATCCCGATGGAGTGGAAAAAACAGACAGACGTGCTATAATATCGATCACAGTGGGTATTCAGTAGTGACTGGTGATAATAAGTGAGAATGAGTCATATTTTGAGTAGTACTTGGCTAAAAAGCAATGTCGAATTCATTGGCGAAAATGGATCAGTCCAGACCAAGCCAATCCAGTCCATGACTGGAAGTCTGTGGATTGGTCCAGTCTGACCTTTCCATTCTACTGGACTGCACTGAGCCCTCCCGCAGACCAGGATCGTCTGGACTGGTGGAATCGTTGATTGTAGGCCTCCACCTGCCCAGTGCGTGATACTCTTCTGTATGGGACCATCCTCTTCATCCCACTTTATGGAATTGAATGTCAGATTATAATTTCATCTTAGACAGCTCACATCAGGTTTGATCCGTTGTTGGTCTATCTGGTGTAATAATGGCTAATGGTACTTCATCACAATTTATTGCAATCACTTATCTTTAATGAAATTTTTTGACAACTTCTCCAAAGACTGATTGGCAACCAACCATTATTTGCCAATATCTATTATGATATAGAAATGCGTGCGAGCTCGGCTCTAATACTTGGAAATGTTCCAGCTCCGTGCTGCATGTCGTCATCTGAGACTGTTTCTTCTTCATCCTCGTTGCCCTCTTGCTCTTAATAGTCCTCCTCTACCACAATAAGGTCGCCACCAACTTTAGCCCGCAGTCCATCGAGACTAAGGCATGCACAGAGTTAGCGGGCTTGGCACGCTGCCTATTCCCCGCAAGCCTCGGGCATGGTGCGGCTCCTATCTGCCCGTGAGCCTTTAGCCTAAGTAGTGCATCACTCTTTGTATGGTTTCTTCTCTCATGTATGTCTATCTTATTCTTCCTACGTACGATAGACAGTTCTTTATCTTTCTTCTCTCCTTTGATTGGTCTCAACATGACAAGGTTGCGATCGGGCGGCATGTTGCATTAATAGATTGCGTCATTGCCGTCATTTCGCAATTGCCTGCATTGCGTTATTGCCTGAAAATAATATCCGCGTAAAGCGCACCAAACCTGACAATATGCAATAAATGCAAGACGATTTGATACGAGGCCTGAGGCAGATTGACAAGGCGTAAAGTAATGGTCAAAAATGAATTGAACATTTTCTCCGACAAGCGCATCCTACAGAACTCGTAGCCCGCCCTCTGACAGGGGCCGCTTATGATTCTCTAACAATCAATCATAAATCACAAATGATTCCCATCATGCACTCAGATATGCTTTCTATGCTAAATTTGATTTGGGACTGTTGGTCGGTTACACAGATAAACATCACACAGGGATGTGCGAGCTCGCCCAATTTTTCAGTACAGTTGCACACCAATCGCTTTATCTTTCGCGCATCAAATGTTTGTAGGAATGCGTACCTTCACCTCCCTGCTTCCGACTGTTAATATCTTTCGTACGCATTAAGCGGTTGCTGGAAACGCAAACCTTTTGGCGTTATTCAATGACCTTTAGCACCAAACCTCACGCGGCACAAACGAATATCAGGTGCAATTGTGCATTTTTTGTATGATCTATGTAGAACATATCACAATCGGAGCAGAACTCATGTACTCAGTTGGGTGATGCCAAGTCATGAGTAAGCTGGCATGCCACCCTTCCTAGGATCTGTTGGAATACCCAGTCTGATCTTACCGGGGGATATTTCCCGAGCTTATGCGTTAATGGCTACGTACAATTTTCTAGGGGCTACTGGAAAATTAGACCAAGAAACTGCCTTGTAACCCCAACCCCGCATTAGCTAATTTCACATTGCATTCATATAGTAGTTATGCCATTGGATCAAAGGTATAACATTTTCAAAGCGGGTTACGCTCGAGATACAACAATTAGGTTCTCTCCGATACGGAACACATGATGCCTGAGCCCTTGCAACACACTAATGCCCTCACAAGAAAGACATTCACTGCTCTGGCAAGGCAGCCCTCTTTCAGTCATCCAAGTTTTGGATATATCTAATTTGTTCCTTCTAAGTTCAGTCACTGTCAAAAATAAATTCTGTAGAGATGTTTTGTAGTATACCTCGGTGAGTGCCTGCGGTGCTGTGATCTTCGTCTCGTCGCCAAAGGTCTGATAAACTGTAAGCTATACTTTCTTCTCGATCCTGCCCTTGGTTGTTATGAACGCAATACGTACTTGTGAACTCCATTGGCCGAGATACAATCTGTCCATTAACTCTATGAGGTTTGGAATGTTGATGTAGCGAGTTCTTATGAATGTTTCAGCGGTCATGTTTTTGATCCGTTGCAATTCACTTTGTTTGAATCTGAGTCTTCTGAGTCTCGTAACGAACCCAAGGTAATGATCTGAGGCGGTGTAGTATCGAAACTGATGAGTTTCTCGGATACATTTGACGGAAGGGATAGAGAGGAACAACGGCAATTTCTATCAGCGATAATCCCTCAAACTGTTGGACTAATAAATATCAAGCGGCTCTTTTGTTCCCGGAGCAACAAATAATCGCCCCAGTATAACTTGTCAATGTCATGCATACTCTGTTGCAGCTGCGAAAACAACTAGTGAGTCCTCTAATGGCTGAATGCGACCGGCTGTTATACATTTGCAAATTGTATTCAGTCGTTTGCGATAAGAAAATAGTTTTCAGATGACACCTTATGCACTCATACGACTGCGCCGCGCTTCCCTGCAGACGGGACAGGCATCAACCTTTGAACGTGACAAGATTCAGCTCGCCATTTCTTAAATCCCGGCCTCGCCGATGCAGTCAGCCTTGCATGCAATATAATAGGTATTCGTGTTTGTGACACCACAAAACTGGGCGTGCCTTAGGCGAGATTAGGACGCCGATCGTGTTGTGCGCAGCAAAGTTTGCTTAATAATTTACTGAAACTTGTTCAAAGAACGCCTCATTTTGCACGTGCGCACACAGTCATTATCCCTAAGGCAAGTTCTAGAATTCCCGGGGCGATTGCCTGCATGATCTTGAATAAAGGTAGTTTTGTAGCCGCTCTGGCCTGTTGGGAGTATTAATCTCACCGCAACTAGGCTAAACATGACTGATTTCATCGACGTGCAGCCTCATTGTTTTCTTGTAATGAGTTTGTAACAATCCTGGTCTTACAATACTCTATCGGTAGCTCTTCCGTAACAGCAACAGCTTTTACCAGTACGATTATCACTATTTTCCCTGATACTCGCACGTATTATATAAACTTTAGTTCCCCTTGCCAATCGTGATTCAACATATTTTTTACTCCGTACTTGCACAGAAATACGGGCCTTGTGCACCTTGTATGCAGTCAGAATCTGTCTGAAGTCGCGATGGAGAGCACAATTGATAACTTGCGTATGGACATTAAAAAGTTGCGCCACAAGTCCACAGATGAGAGATACTTCATCAATCCGCTTGAAATTGATGCTCTTTTAGCAAGAACTGTTATCGAGAAAGCCATTAAGGAATGCGTTAAGGATTTCAAAGTTCCGGCCCACCAAGAAACGATTGTCGTGAATCGCATCTTCACGGAAGGGAAGATTGTTTTCGGAATCCTCATTTGGAAGAACTGGCTGCACAAATTGATGAGCTTTATGGAGCATAATGCCCTCGACTCCCAACTCCCACTTGAGATAACTCGGGCTGAAAAGGTTGCTGAAAGCATCGGATGGGATTTCGCTCATAATGCTCAGTGGGAGTTTCTACCTGTAACACTGAAGAAAGAAATGAGCAGCTATCATTGCTGTTTTCGCGACGAGCAGATCCTACCGTTTATTGATGAAACTCTGCTAGGCGAAGGGTCATTCGGTAAAGTGCTCAAGATGTCGGTAGTACCGTCATTGCAAACTATCTTTTCAGACGATGTACGTTACCTTTCGAATTCGCAAAAGCAAACTCTTAACCCATGTTATTCAGCAGATGTCACAAGTTTCTATCGTTAGAAAAACATTACAGAAAGTATCGAATGGTATCTCTGTCGAATGGGAAGAAGAATGCCTCCAAATCTTGGACCATCTTCGACATCCCAATATTGTGCCACTCTTTGCCTCTTATAGCTACCGTGGATATCATCACTTCCTATTTCCACTCCTTCCAATGAACCTTGAGCATTTTCTACAACTCCCCGAGCGTTTTGGGGAGTTTAAGAACGATCTCACATTCTGCACCGCTCTACAAGGCATTTCTTCGGCGTTAGAAACAGTGCACTCCCTGAATCTCAACGCAAGAGATCACGACATGGAGCTCGGACGGATCGGATATCACCATGACCTTAAACCTGCTAATGTCTTGGTCGATTCCAGAACGTTCTATTTAGCAGATTTTGGACTCTCTAAGCTGAAGCCAGAAGAGAAGGGTTCTCGAACACAGTGGAAAGCAGGCCTAGGAGATTACGTTGCACCAGAGTGTCTTGATGAACACTTGAGGCACCAAAACGTGGGGCGCCCTTTAGATATATGGTCATTTGGGTGCATGGTTTCTGAAATTGCTGCATACATTGACGGTGGCCCGGATGGCGTTCAAAGATTTCGGAACCACAGGTTGGGGTCTGCATACAGAGAAAACATGACGGATCATTATTTCTTTACCGGACACAGTCTGAGACCGCAGGTTACTTCTTGGTTAAAAACTGTCAAGAGGAAGTCACAGAACAGGGTGCTCAGTAATTTACTGGATGCAGCCGACATGATGCTTAAAATTGATCCCATTGAACGACCTAATGCGGTGAATGTCCAACAGCAATTTTCCTTTCTCAGCGTCGCGGCTCTCTTCAATGCTGTAGAGCATAATTTGTACCGATACCTTGGAGCTGCGTCGAATCAAGGAGGTGGAACTTCATTAGTCACAACGATCCACAATGAAATTGCGCGTCTTGCTGCATGGGGTAAAGTCTTACAACTTACTGGATACAGCGTTTCCGCCGATGCTATTGAAATAGCCAGTAGTCGATACAACCATTTCTATCATATTCTCACCAAGATACGCGAAGGGTCCGATCCTGATAAGAATGCGGACGAAACCGTGCCGCCCTCGGCAGTTGCTTATTCAATCTGCAAGCCATTTCACCAGGAGCTTCAGGGGCTCATAGACAAGATGTGGCGCTCACTTCCCACTGTGCAGCGAGAGAAGGTAAAGCAGGTATGGCTAGTGGATTCGCTGGATAGAAGACCCGAAGGTCTCCATGACATCGAGTCTGGAAAGCTGTCTAGTCAATACTCTGAACTTGGTGTTATGGCATCGACCAAGCAAGAAATCCTACGCCTGACAAATCACGATAGTAAGGATGCCGAATTAGCAATATCCAAACAAAAAGACTTGAGATTGAACTCAGATGCACTTCAAATTGAATCCAACTTTAGTGAAGGGCTTTCGATTGGCCGTTATGATGACAAACAAGTGTTTGTTGAAAGAGTCTCTCCCGCTGCGAACAGGGACGACATGTCAGAACTACGACGAGAACAGCGCATGCAGCTCACAGCCGAGGTGTTTTCGAATCTTAACGCCTTTCACGTCCTGGAATGCCTTGGTTTCACAATACCTTCTTCGGGGGTCTCTGGTCATTATGGCTATGTTTTTGTTTGGGCCTTTCCCGCATCTACCCCCCGGCAAGCAATGCAACCTCGGGAAATTGTTCCTATGAGCCTCTTCGATGTGCTCAATTCGCGTAAAAAGAATGAGCTTCCACTCGGAGAGAGGTTTCAGCTTGCATATAAACTTGTCAATTGTATCGAGAAGCTTCACATCGTGGGATGGCTACACAAAAACATCAACTCAAGGAATGTAGTATTCTTTGTAGAAGAGCGAAGCACCACTACGGTTGCGAATATTTTTCTGAATCCTTACATGATTAATTTTCGTTATTCGAGGTCTTCGACGGAAGTATGCCAAACCGAGAGGCCAGACATCGGCTTAGCTTTGCAGCATTATCAACACCCAGACTACTCCCCTAGTGAAGATTATCGAGAGACTTTCGATTATTACAGCGTAGGCATTCTGCTACTTGAACTTGGTAGTTGGACAACCTTGGACATATATCTCAGCCACAATCGAGCGCTCAAGTCAAACCCATCGGCATTTCGTCATGAACTTATCAACAAATATGCACCACGGTTGGATTCCATTATGGGAGCGACTTATAGAGATGTTACTCTTGCATGTCTTCTTGGAGACTTTGGGGAAAACTTGGGGAGTGAAGGGGTAAAGACTGTGCTTGAAGATTTTCAAGACAAAGTTGTTGATCCTCTCAGGAAATTGGTAACATCTTGTATATAGGTTTGTTGATGCTGGTGGAAAACGGCTGGGTACGGCATGTGCGCTGGCGGTGGGTGACAGGGGAGAGGGTGTGTTTACGGTGGAGGGTGCGGTTCTGGTTTCATATTTGTTGGAAATACTTGGGTATATGCTGCCAGATTTGTAGCCTGCAGGGGTAATGGCTTTTTTTTGTGCTTCCGTAACTTCTCCATGGAGTATATCATCACAGTGACAATTCATTTCCGATTTCCTTCTTTGGCAATGTATCAGAGGCTTATATAAGTAAAAGATAGTATTTTGCGTAGCTACTATTCTGTGGTTGTCCGGACGGCGATACAAAATGGGAGGCTCTTGGCATTTATCCAACCACATAAACCGTACATTGAATAAGCATATAGAAAAATTTCAAAGCATATCGACGTACGCACTCCTGCTAGCTTACCTCATCGTATCTGGAAAGGCCTCTACGCAACAGGAAATTTAGACGGGCGTGGCATTTTCAATTTTCGGGTTAACCATTACATGATGCTAGAATAATCAAACGTAATCGGGTGCGTACCTTATATCCGCGGTTTATATAGTATAATTAGCTATCGGTATTTAAAACCTCCATGGAGCAGCTCAATGCAGGTCGTGGTCGAAAAAAAAAATAACAACAATAACAAAAAAATACGTATTTATAGTAAGTTGTTAGGTTTCTATCGGCAAGTCATGTCATGGCAAAGTTAATTAAGAGATTACGGTAAAGTGATTTTAACGTACAGCAATCTGCAAAGTCAACTCAAAAGTCGCTAAAAGTTGTATAATCGAGCTACGAATTTGATGACACTTTCCGATATTCTAGAGAGTAGAGCTTAAGTTGCGCGATGTTGTGAGTTAGAGTAGGATCCAAGGTATCAGTGTTAAATTATTTATGCGATTTCATATTCCTTTGCGGCTCTGAGCTGCAACTTCGCTTCAAATGTTGCATGACTTTGCTAAGCGAGGGTGACAAAAACACAAATCAAAAGTAGTGTGCTTTTGGCCGCGACAATCCCTTTGAATAGTTGGTAATTTTAAATTTCATTGCAGCAGCTATGACCGAAGTCGCATTGCATTAGTTAATGCTGTTGTGTCACTGTGGTTTTATAGGAAAGTTTACGCCAAGCAGGGAATGGCGAGAACTATTTTCGCAATTAAAAGCACACTGTGGGAATGACTAGGATCGGATTCAGTGGAATAGTTGTCCCACACTGACTCCGCCACTATGTCATTATCTACCCCCACTGCGCCTCGCAAGGCAGTGGGTGTGGTAACGCATGAGCTGATTAATAGCTACACTGCATACCCGACGAGCTAATGGCCATTTTCATTGTGTGTCTGCCTGTGCAGAATGAGTTGGCAGCCGGTATTGAGAGATAGTCAGCCAACACAGCAAGGCACATTAACCTAACTGCCAACAAACTCAGAATCCAATTAGAAATCTTTGGTATTGGCTGTAAGCATCATATGTTGCAGCAACCGGTTACCGGAAATGGTCAATAGCTGCAAGGCGTTCACCCATGGCTCCAGATTAAATGGAGCCGAAGGCTGCACTGGGGGTAGGCGGCACAGCGTCTAAATGCGCCCCGCAACACTCTCAATCACGATAAAATAACAGCCAAGATTCCAAAGCTTGCCAAAATATACACAATTCAGCACACCATTAACATCACCGCATCTTACAAGCTCAATCTCTATGACTTTAGTAAGTGCGAAAAATAAAAATACCTCTCTGCAGAGCTTAGAATAACAAAGTCAACCCGTAGCAGCAGCGAATGGTCGGATGGGAGGGTTACCCGATCACACTTCCTCGATCTGTGCGTGGGGTGGATGATGTATACGACTTGCAGACGCAATTGGAACACAAGAGTGATTCTTTATTTGCCAGTGAACCGTCGACAATAAAATTGGAAGTCTCAATCCAAGGAGTTGGTATGCCTTATGAAACCCCAACCGACTTAGCGGACCAAGATTAACAAATCGATAGAGGAAACGCGCGAAATTTCTTCGATTACCTCATTAGAAGAGTTTTTAATAGATGCGGTAGAAGCCAGAAGCACAAAATTCTTGTGAGCCATCCGAAACCAATAGCATCAAATATGGATGGCTGGCTAATTTTGTGTTTAGTATAATATCTCGGCGAAATTCATGGACAAGACTTAAGATCTCATTCCAAATGTTTAAGATGCTCTGTCACTTCTATCAAATTTTCCCAAAATACTTAGAGTCTGTCTTCGGATTCAGTGTCGAGACCTGCAAGACAGCAGAATATTTTAGTGGGGGATGTTGTCGACATGTGCATGACGAAAATAAAAGTTCGGCGATTTTTGGTACGTCCGAAGTGGATGGCTAGTGGTACTCAATATCTAACAGTGTTATAGAGATCAGCTACAACGTACGACATTTTGAAAAGCACGGTAGAAATGAGTTACAAGATCCGTGGTCGTCTCGCCAATGTTCTGTCTATCAAAATTACTCCAACCGGACAAATGCCTCGACTTGGATTTTCATTCATGTACCGAGCGGAACGAGATCTCACCTGGACAGACTCAATAGTGACGGGTTAGGGTCATCCACAAATGATCACCCAATGGACATACATATGCACCTTTTACTTTCTTGTGAGAAGAACTGGGGGCCTTATATCGGCTATCTGGGTGAGGAGGTGTTATTAATGGTAAGCCCTCTAACTCCTCTATGAAATGTTTTGCACTTGAAGCCAAAAGTTCTTCGACGATGTCATGTGCTAGACGCGACATTTATTAATTCAGAATGATTTATAGAACCGAACCATATCATTTCCAAAACCGTATGCGGAATTTGATCTAGATGTGTCACATAGCCAGACTTTGGCACACTTACGGCGGAAACTAGAGGATGCAGGCTCATTGCTGGAATCCAACCTTGATATCGCCTCAATGCTATCACAACATGCCAATGAAATGCAAGAACGAAGAATTGATATACATCAAATGCACACGCGCTTTCAAGCAGAAGTCCAGCAATATGAACTAAAACTAAGATGCCATATCCGTAATGTGAAAAAGCACCTGGGATTGTCTGAGGATATTCGTCTGCTGGTTAGAACACATGCTTCTTATGTCCACTACCCCAATCGAATCAGTCCGGGATAGCTAACAGTATCTCTAGATCTTGAAAATTATTGCTTTTCGAAATGATGAACATCATCGTAGAAACTCCAATTCGTTAATACAAATAGCTGCTACTACAGCTTTTGATTCACAAATGATGAAGATTGCCACCTATATTGGCCTATTTTATGCGCCTATAAGCCTACTGACGGTCAGTTTTCAGTTCCTGTCAGATCACGTTATGGTAGGTTATGCTAATGTATAAAGGTGTGGAAAATAGTCATTTTATAGCACTCCACTTGTGCAACACGCCCAAGTTGATGGAGAAGTTGCGAAAACATGGAACATAAAAGACCGTTTGACTTATGCCGGTGTTTCTGTGGTTCTCATACTATGTACAGTAATACTTCTATATATCTTGCGGCGACGGAGGAGAAAGCGTAACACAGACTGTGAGAAGTTAATGGTAGATTAATTTGAGTTACTTCGGGGGCTGATGTATATTAAATTTATTTTGTTGGCTTACATCTACTAGCGTGTTCCACTATTTGGGGGATACCAATGCAGACTTCTCAGTATGGGGCTAAATTGTATCTAGGATACCCAAAAGTCCATGCGGGGCGGGCGGATGTCTCCCCGATCCCGGACTACAAATTGTCGCGCGGAGAGATTACGGATTAGGGGACTACCGGGCCCGAATGTAAACCGAGTGATGGTTGGGTGAAGTGAGTTATGTAGCGGTCACTGGCCTTCTCCGACTTCTGTTCATCCACACCTGTTACAAGGTTTCGGTGCCTAGTATTGGGATACAACAGTTGTATGCTATATAATCTGCTACAAAATGAAAGGTTTTTAATATAAAGAACCCTGAGATAGGGAGCAGTAACCTCCACTTGGACCCTGGGTGTCTCTACACTTATCCCGCCCTGGACGACGATGTACGGCTCTGAACACTCGGACTATTGGGAAGCCTGATTGTATCGTAGAATTTGTAGCTGTTTTTATTTATTTCACTCCTGTTAACTTTAGCCTCTTCCAGCCACGAAAATATGTTAATTTACCCCACTACTCCCTTCCAATGGAGCCCTGAACAATACAGAATCATTTCCAGCCATCACCACCACCAGGTCAACCATTCCGTTCGGCCATCAGCATCCTAGGAAACTGAATCCTTCCTCACCTTATCCATCTCCTGGTATGCCTCTGTGTTCCTAAGTGGCCAGGCGCGGCCGGCCGGGAGGCTCTCGGCGGTGTAGGATTTTCAAATGGAGCAATTATTGCACTAGTCCGAACGATCCCGGTCTGGGGTAGGGCTCGGTCTAGTCTGGACTAGTCTACCCCCGGACTACTGGAATCATTGAAATGGAGGCCGGCCTGGTCGCTTAGGAACACAGGTATGCCATATCACAGTAGGCTAGGTATTTCACGGTGATAAACTGCGCCAGTATTACCCCCGCCAGCCGAAACATTCCTCCACCCGCCACTGACTTACTGCCGCCCCGACCAAGGCATCCAATTACTGCACTCATAACTGGTCGGCATCTTAAATGCAGCACCAGAACAATACCTCTCCACCCGTGGCATCACATCTCAACTGGCCACCATGTGGAGGTTGAATTAATTCGCATAGAAATTAATCCCGTGTCGCTCGGATGCCCATTCACTCCGACACCAACCAAAACAGCGGAGAGGACCGAGATTGTTGTATGTGATTGGTTCCAAAATGGTATTCGGAAAACTGATGAAACGGGCTGAAGGGTGCAGTCTGCTGGGTGATCCATTTTAACCAATCATAAACTTAGGACCTGTTTCCAATGGTACAGTTTCGGTTTTAGGTGTGGGTGGGTTGATGTGTTGGCCTGATATCCCTGCACGAAATGCTTCCAATGGTGACACAGGTTACATTTGTTGGGTGTGCGGCATTTACGAAACGCCCCTGTCTGGGTAGCAGGTGGGAGCGCCGCCATCTTGCCGGCTCGCCTAGAGGCAGAGGGGTTGTCTCAGGCTCTGTCATACTCTAATTAGAGTGAATACAGTATGAATAAAACAAACAAAAACACCCGTGTCCATTACACATGCTCAGTTGTATGCATGTAACTTTATTTATTGTGTATTCAATTCTTCGTCCACTGTGTATATGCATACATACCGACGACTATATGTATTGTGCATACAATCGATAACATGATTGAGCGCCGAAACATGCACATTGCACCGATTATCCACAAATGCCAAGACCAAGAAAATATGTCTGATAAGGACCTTCTGTCGACAAATTTTCTGCTCAATGTACTCAGTCCGACCGTAGTTCACCTCATTCATACAGCCGAGGCGTCTTATTAAGGGGGTGGACACGCTCAGTGCCCACACCTAACATGCTACTAGCGGGGGCGTCTTGCCAATCTCGGATTTTTTTCAAAATTGAAATTTCTCAACAACAGGATGGAGAGAATAACAGAGACAGCAGTATAATAGACAACTCCAAGGCTTACATGTCAATTGAAGATTCATGTCAAAGGGTCCAATGTTAAACAAGAAGAAAATGTAATAAAGAGTTCATAAAGATGGCAGATTTTGCTAACCTTCTAAGCACCTATGTTATATTACTAATTGTTCAGAAAATACACAAGTATTACTATCAGATTAAATATGGTAGGATAGATATCAATTATTGTCAAATTGGTTTGACTTGAGAGGGTGATTGCTACAGAGGTACTGTTCCTAAGTTACTACATTAAAAGATCATTTTCAGCACAACAACTATGTTAATTTTCACAGAAGTGACATTTTGGTATTCCTAGAAGCTGTTAAGCTGCACTAATGGTGTCTGGCTATAGATTGAAAGAATCCAACAGAAAGTATACAAAATTGAAATCAGATTATTTGGAATATATGTGAGAGTAAAGTACTGCATGTTGTATAGTATTAATCATGACTTACAAACATACATCGATTACTACCAAGAATCTACTAGGAACTACTACCAAGGTGGGAAAAAAGTCTTACCAAAAAAGAAATAGCTAAATGAGCCAACAACAAAGGAAGTAATGGAACAGTGGATTGTGTTGTAAACAGTTCTGGAGCATTGCCTCCGGTCCAGGTCTGGGGTGGAACAGAACCTTTGCCAAATTGGGAGTCCAGGTTGTTAATTGACTAAAACTGTCAATTCGGGTACTGTTTGATGGAAATCTCACAACCTGTCTGGATTGGGCATGTTGTCAGTCTGTCGTACAGAAGGCTCATTTGTAGATTTATATACTGCTTTTGTTTTTGCTGCCCAATAATTGTGTCTTATGAAACCTGCTTATTCAACTCCCAATAATCTCTTTTGGCATATTTGGCAGTTTGCAATATCGATTATTTTGGACTCTGTGTTTCTCCTTCTAGATTTTGTATCTTTGCCAATTATAGTGGTCAATACACCTGTTATAAGATTTGATATACATCTGATGCCATAATTGCCTAGAATGCAAAACCAAAAGTTGTTGAAAGTCATTAGACACTCATTTTCATGATGGGGTAACAAAGTGTTCAGAATGGGGTAATGGCCAGTAGCGTCCTTGTTTCCATTTAAATGGTGCCAATGGGTCGGTCATGCATAGCCCTGGACAAATCTATCTTCAATTACCTTACTTAGAAGACCAAAGATTGTTGATGCTCTGTTGACACTCATTTTCAGAATAGGGCAGTGACCATGTCCCTTCCTCATTTGCCAATAAATGCTTACAATACTGCTATTATATGTAACTACTACCAGATGACAATTCAATTACCTAACTTACAAGACCAAAAATCATTGACTCTCTGTTGACACTGATTTCCACAATAGGGCAGCAACCTTGTCGCATACTCTTTTGCCAATCAAGGCTGCCAATACTGCTATTGTATGTAACTACTACCAAATAACTTTTTAGTCACCTGACTTACAATACAAAAAATCTTTGATGTTCCATTGACATTCATTGTCATGATGGGGTAATAAAGATAAGCTGCACTGCTTTGACTGAACAAGCAGCCAGTACTTTGTAAAAGAATTATTGTTACACATTTCCATTCAGATGACCCAAGATACATAGCTAAATAGTGTTGACGCTCAGTTGATGTTCATTTGAGAAGGGGGCTGCAAGCGTATTGCTATCTTTTTTGCGAATCAAGGCCGCTAAGAGGTGGGTTATGCATAACAGTGACCATTTCACTTTCCAATTACATTAGTTACATGAGCAACAATCATTGATACTCAATTGACGCTCATTTTAATGTATTGTAAGTTCAAAATCTGCCGCTATCTATTATTGAGTGAATAATTAATTCAGCTTAATAGCTGCAGGTTGGTCTGATGTAGAAAGAACCCCTTGGCAAAGCTTGGCAAAGTAATACTCTTGCACGGGTCGGTTTCATTATATTAAAATAGATATATCTTGCTGAATAGTGCATGTCACCTGGTATACTTCTGTTTATGATGAAATATTAACATGCGACTGCTCACTATTCTCCCCTAATATCTCTCTAAGTGAAATTCTCGGTCGACCTCAGGAAATGTATTTTAGTTACTGGAAGCCTCCAGCAGTGTCTGAGAGGATGTGCAGCGTAAACTTAGATGCGTCAATTTCGGGAGAGTATCAGACCATAGGAGGGCGTTCCGGCCAGCCTTCTGAGTAGTGTTAGCAACGGTTCCAAAATGCTAGAACGATTCCGGGTTAGGGTTGGAACCGGAAACGAACCGTGGCAACGGTTCTTACCACACGAAAACCCGGACCGTTGCAATTGGGCCGGTTTTACCACTAAAAACCGGGCATTTCTACTTCACAATTATGGCTCCAATTAAGTATTTGAGTTTTGATTGTATCACAACATGATCAATACGTAGATTGTGCAGTTTTAGTCGCTCTTTCACCTCCCACTTTCCGATTTGCGATACAATAAGTATTCGTTGAGTCGCGATTAAAAACCCGTCAATTTCGCTTAAAATCGGCCCTTATTTCACAACCACTCAACGAATATCAGTCGGATTGGTAATCCGAATGCAGGAGGCGAAAGAGCGGCTAGAACTGAACAATCTGCATATTGACCAGGTTATGATACGATCAGAACTCAAATACTTAATTGGAGCCAAAGCTGTAGGAACCGTATAGTTGGAACCGCGGTCCGGTTCCAACCCGGCCAAAAACCCACGGTTCTATGTCCGGTCCGGGTAACAAACCCGCCAAGACACAGCGGGTCGGGTTCCTTGGCGGTTCCTAACCCGGACCGGGGCCTCGATTCCAGTTCCAACCCGGACCGAAGCCGGGTAACCCCGAACCGTTGCTAACACTATATATCCGTATGAGTCCACAGATGTGTTCCGAGATGAATCCCTTTATACGGTCCCGATCAAATGACAGGCGTCGATTTATAACCGATGTCAGCATTTTTGCACTAGCAGTTGCCTTCCCCTTTCTTTTGCGGCTGCCCTGTGGTGCCATCGCTGCGAGTTGAGAATGAACCTACATCTGGGGCGTTAGCATCCTGATACAGTTGAACATAGCAGAAGGAAACCTACACTGAATGTCCAAATTTGTGTAGGTTATCGGGTGCGTTTTGGAACGAGACGCCTTGTTTTGTCCACGTCACGTGATGCCGAGATACCTCAGGATGCTGGTGGTGTGTTTAATTGCTGGCGTTGTGTTTCCTATGGGAGGAAAAGAGAATCGAGAAGTAGGTAGGAAGAAGGGATGTATATACTGGAGTTCCTGTCATTTGGTTCATATCGGAGCAAACTGAGTAATTCTCAAGTTGTCCCCACTGTGCAACCATCCAACACAGCTCCCAACACCTAGCAGTGGAAATAGCACACGCAGCTGATGTCATAGTATAGAGAATACATCATTGTTCCCTTTGCGATGCTTTTCGCTCTGCCAAAGGGGGATTTCCACCTGGAAGCTGAGGAGATACACAATCGATGGTTTGAAGTATTGTACCAAGAACAAGTGCAATACAATGATAATTGCGCCAAGATCGCAGTAACACCCTTCAAGTGGTGCAAATAGACCTTCAGATGTTGCTATAACAGTGAATATCAATGCTCAGATTAATCTGAGTTTAATCTGATGGCAGTTACCCGCATAGTTGAATGCTTTTGAAGGGATTTTGTCCCCGAGTATGGTCAGGGTTTAGAGTCTAGCGCGGTCTACACTGTGCCTCCCTTTTTTGTTGAATCCGTCCATTGTCGCTCAAATCGGAGTTTACCTCGCCTGCTGTTGCATATGCATGGAGAGCATGTTATTCCTACCATCTTGACATCGAAAATATATATCAGAAAATGCTTTCCCAAAGGCCTCACCCTGACACAACTCCACTCGTAAGAAATGTTCGGAGTGTTGTTAATGGTCAGAATGAACAAGAGTGTGGTCCTTCGGGGTATTCTCAACTTCCGCCTGCTAAGAGACACCTTTCTATACCAGCTGGCGAGAGGGATTCCTCTCAACGAGGGGGTTCCGTCCCCTCTAGAATCCAAGATCAGGACTCCACCCCCTGATCTTCGCTGAATAATTCTCGCGTTGTAGATATCACTCAATGCCTGACTTCCACCTCGTCTGCTACACAGCGACAGTCAATAATTACTCCAACAGCCACGCCTGGTTCAAGCAGTCGTAACACACCAGCTCCAACCGGAACCATACAGACTGACTCAACGTGTCTTGTTGTATCCAGCCCCGCATCGGGCATTGCGAACACTCCCACTCCTCCCAGAGGTCTTGATAACCTGCCTGCCCCCATCCCGAATTGTGAAGCCCGCGCGATCATTACAAATCCTTTGTGAACGCGAGCTACCGCACAGAATCAGAGACAGAGGCAGTGGCAATTGCAACCGCAGAGGTTGTCTACACCTCAATCTGTGGTCTCCGGCGGTCGCAGCATCCATCGATTTGGTCACTCAGACATGATGTGTCTTGTATCTGCAAAGGGCAGGCTGCTGGAGCTCTACATGTGGAACAGATGGCCGTTTATGAGTGGAAGAGACTTGGAGAAGGGATGTTATGCAACGCGATACGTTGCGAAAGCATTACCTGAAACCCCACACTGGCACATAATAGAGACATACTGGGACACCGGTATGCGGCAAAACAACATTTGGTCCATACCATTTGAGGCATGCACAAAGGAGATCTTGAAAGAGGTATGCTGAATCAATGGCCCACGGTGGATATTACACGCTCAAACCAGTACCATGTTCGTGCACAAGTCGAAAACGTTAAATCCCATTTTACTCAATCAGCAATGGACAACATTGCAGTGCTGTATGATCTCCACTGCTTTGAATCTGGCGCAGAGGGTTTCAAATTCTTTGATTCCCTTCTAGCAGAAAATAAGTATCTTTTTCCGTTAGCAGAGTGTATGGAAGGTGGAGTACATGATCCAAATCCAATGCAGAGAGAGTCGAAAACTGATAACGAATGGCTAGCGTCCACTTAACTTTCTGGCGCAAGCATTCCCGCAGATTAAGTACATCACATTATAATATCATCGGCAGAATAACCGCGGCAAGTATGCAGATGGATTTCATATTCCCATCATTAACGACAAAGACGGTCACATACCCTTGCCACGGATCATGTTTACATGCCCTGCATTGTGCCATGCTCTCCAGGAGTCGCGAAAGAACACAGGTGTTCATCCGAAAGCTTCAAAGTCAATGCTGCAAGTGGAAAGACCTGATAGCTCGAACTATTTCAACCACCAGAATGACCGTGGTATGATCGCATTCTGCTGCGCTGTAACGGCTCGCAAGTTGTTAACCTCACCTGGCGTTGCAGACACATATACATTCTTGATGAATACCTGGAACACACTACCGGAGATCTACCAACAGAGGGTGTATACCAACACTCTTGCTACAGTCAAGCGTCAGATCCAACAGGTGGAGGACCCACCGCCTGCTGTGGTGATCAGCGTGGAAGCAGTGCGTATTGAGAATGCTATTCTTCTTGATTATTTGCCCTCTGAAGTGGTGCTCGAGGAGCCTGAGATCAAAATCACAGACACAAACATCCTGATAGACAACAATTGCGCGGATGACAAACTTCAATTCAGTATGCCAGTGGGCAGCGGGGATTACGAAGATGAAGGTGATGAAAGTGATGATTGTGATGCCATCCCCACCACCAGCCAGCGACGATGGCCTACAACGAAACTCGAGAGGTTTGACCTGGGAGCCACTGATGTCAACGGGTATGAGGGTGACGATGTCGACGATGCACATGCGGATGAGGAGGATGAAGAATTGCAAGCCGATAATGGATCAATGCAGAATTTGGAGGACTGAGGGCATTGTACTAGACAGTGTGAAGATTGGACTGTCGATTTAAGACATGTGAAATAGGAAAATGTCCAAGCAAATGCAACCGCAAGTGAGGAATTCAAAGCGCAGGCTGCATCGCAACATGTGGCAAAATCTCAAAGCTAAACATATATGGGGCGAGTGCGGCATCCAATATATAGCGATAGCGGAGAGGTAAAATGTGGCTATTGGCCGAAGAAAGGCATAAACATGGCCAGGCTTTGTGTGAATGGCTACAGCATAACTGCAGCCCCTGCGAAGAGTGTAACACACATGTCATTGCGATGGTGTTTATACCAGGCGCAAAGTAATGGAGGTGAGTAGGCAATGGGATGTGTGTAATTCTCCGTCAGAGGGTATGAGGTCCCGTCAGAGCCGTCAGAACCATCCTGAACACCCGGGTGTTTTAGCTGGAAACTAGGGTTGTTGCTGACGCAGTTGGGTACGGTGGCGTCATCCAGGATAACTGTTCGGACCACAGACTCTGCGCCATGGGTCGGCCAGATCCGGCTTACTGTTGTCTGGCCGTGCTTGAGATGTGTCTTTACTGCTCTGCATACCAGTATCTCGGAAGAGGGGTTTTGGTCTAGGCTCTTTGGGTTGATGCTGCACACTTTTGCTAGCTTCACTGCAAAACACTGCTGACTGGATTCTAAGATTACTGGTGTGGGTCTACACCGTGAGGTACTCTTTAATACCTCCCGTGGGGTCGTGGGTAGCCCACCCAGGATAGATCTGGTTTGTCGATTAAGGAGAGGCTGGAAGTCATCTTGCATGCCTGCTTCACTGCGATCCCGCCAAAGCTCGCTCCGATATAGCACAACAGCCTGCACCCAAGCTACCTGGACGTCTCTTATTCTCTCTGGTACTACCCCATGCAGCTCTGTGAGGGTCTGGAGTCTAGCTTAGGCTGCCCTGGCTTTCTTCATGCATCGGTTGTGGTCAACCTTGAGCGTCAGGTGTGCGTCCATCCAGATGCCGAGCCAGTGTGTCACCTGCCTGTTGAACCATATGAACATGTTGCTGATCCTGAACTTTGCTGTCAGTTGTGTCCGTAGGTGTTTCCTGTGGCCTCAGCTGCATGTGAATAGTGCCGCCTCCATTTTGGCGGTGTCGTACTGTATCCCTCGTCTGCCTCCCCACTCAATGCTTTTCGCTGCGCATCTCTCATGTATCATGATGACATGGTCAACATCACTGCCAGTCGCCACCCAACAGAGGTCGTCCATGAAGGATAGCCCTTCGGCTTCTAATAGATATTCTTCAACCCATTTGATCAATACTGATGTGAAGATGGCAAAGAAGATCGGTGACACAGGTGAGCCCTGCGGAACCCCTGCTTCTACTGGGTGTCTTTCCATGCCATTGCCTTCCATTATCATCTCCACAGTACTATCTGAGAGAAAGGTCCCCTTCCACCATATAAGGTCTCCATCCATTTGCCTGACCTTCATTATACTGACTAGCCTTCCTTTTGCCACGCTTGGGAAGGCTGCCTTAATGTCCATCAGAAGCTCGCCTGTTAATTTGGCCGTTCGCCCAGGCTACATGAGCACGGTGGCCCACAAAGGCCACTGCAACAATGGCTGACCGCCCTTTCCAACTTCCGAATTTTCCGTCGCCAAGTTGTCCTCTTCTTCCAGCCTCTTCTGGCAGCAGCCCACCCAATACTGTTTCGACCACAGTTCCTATGCAGCTATGCAGCGATATCGAGCAGTATGTCTTCAGCTTTGTATAGTAGTCTTTGCCAGGCTTGCAAATCACCACCCTGATTGCCCCCTTCCATACCGCTGGGTGCCTTTCTGTGTGAATGGCTGCCCTGTCAGCCTGATGATCCTGTCTGTATCCAACTTCCAGAGTAGCCATATAGCGCAAAAAAAGACATCTTGTCTGGGCCCGGTGCTTTTTTGACTGATTGAGAGTGTAAGGCTCACTCAACTGCTTGCTCGGTGAGGCTCATGTGTGTGCTTCCTGCGGGGAGTAACTCTGAGTACTGGTCGTTGTGATTCGGAGGGAAAGAGTCGCACCTCAGCATTTCCTCTTCCTCCCTGGCTGTGTTTGCCTCCTTACCCGCTGTGTCAGTTAGGGCCTCCACTGTCATGCCTGCCCATGGGATGGCATATCATGCTGCTCTCCACACCTCAGCTCCCCTGATGTACTTCAAGTACTCAATCCACAATGTGATGTTGGATTGCCAAATCGACCTTGGGAGGATGGCTTTCGCCCTGGCGGTCGCCCTTAAATTATGTCTTCTGTTTTCTTTTCTGACCGATTTTCTCCAGTCCTTGATGTCTGCGTCCCACCACCTCTTTGATCTGGCACAGATTCTGAGCTTCTTTGCTGTGGCGTTGACGAAGCTGCTCATTGCTTCCTGACACCATGCGGCCTCTTGCTGCACCTCGGCTTCGGTGCCCCCTGCATTACGGTGGGCCCTCTCCTTCGCAACTTCCCTGCATAACTTCTCTGCCGCATTCAAGTCCTCCTGTGTTATTGCAGCTAAGTTCCACCCAACTACCCTCTCTTGATCTGGCTCCTCCAGCCCATCTGATACCATCTCGCCTTCTATGACCTGGTGGTCAGATCCAGTGGCATGGTCATCTGCCATGACTGTCCTTCTCATCGTCGGTCAGTTCGCCAAACTCAACTCAATGACCAACTCGCCTTCGTGGCCCTCTCTTGTCCAGTAGTGTGTTGATCGGCCATCATTTCCAATTTCCAGTCTAATCTAGTCAATCACTCTTTCCCAGAAGGCAGCATCCCGCTGGATGCGGCACCTTGGGTCCCATCGACTCCTGTGGGCGTTAAAGTCTCCCGCGAGGACAATTCCGCGTTGCTGAATGCCATTCTGCCTGTTCACCTTTTGTGACTGACTCTCTCCCGACTGGGTGCACTCTGATTGTACACATTGACAATCCTCGTTATCTTCTCCCCACTCCTCCTGACATCAGTGACAATAAAATCGTCATTAGCTACCCTGCATTAATCTGTCCGCTCATCAGCCACCAGGCCGCTCCCCTGTTCTATCGCTGTCCACACTGATTTTTTTTTCTGATTTCATATGCCCAATGGCTGTTCCCACATCCTCCTCTTTCTCTCGGTGGCTCCTGCAAGCGCACTACGTCCGCCTTACGTTCGACTCCCGTCACCAGCACCATCATTGCCCAGTTGTATCACCTAGCCCAATTGTGTTGGATCGCTTTCGTCATTGGTAGCCAGGGCTTCCATGTCAGTCGCAGCTCCAATCTCAGTGTCAGTCGTGGTCGTGTTAGCAGTCTCGGCCTTCGTAACCTCTTCTCCCTCCCCTGTTGTGTCCTTTCCCCCACATCCGCCATCTCCACTTCGCTACCCCCCTCTCCCCCTTGTTCTGCAGCCCCGTTGGGTGGAGAACTGAGCACCACTCAGTTTGTCCGCGATGCCGCATCAGTTGTTGCGTTCATGAATGCCCATCCTGCTTGCCCTATCATCCTACTCTGCAGCGCTGCTCCAGCCGCTTCGGCCTTCTTTATGCATCTGTTGCTGAACGCAATGTGCTTCCCTTTGCAGTTGGGGCACTTCTCCAGCGTGTAACCGGAGAGCGATCCCTGAATCGCCGTGCATCTCGCAATGTTGCACTTGCAGTCGCGTGTCTGGTGACGACATGAGCAGTAGCCACACTTGGACGTGTTGCTGCACCTGTCCTCGATGTGACGCCATCCACAGCAGCACTCACATCTGCTGTCACTGTCCGCGATGATATACGTTTCACCTTGGTACCACACACTCGCTGCCTTGATGCCCTTCTTTACCAAACCCTGTGCCACCTTGCTCCCCTTCACAACAAAGACAACCCATGATGCGGCGATCTCTCAATTTTGCCTTCTCCCCTGATCTTGCGGGGGTTTGGCAGCCACCATACTTGGGTCGGGATTTTTATGCCTTCATTCTCTGCTTCAAATTCCTCTAGCAGCTTCTGCATGCCTTCCGTGCCATTTCCCATCTACCATACGAGAGGTACTGCATTGATCTTGAGCCTTTCCCAACACTTTTTCTCTTCGACAGCAACAACTCCTTTGTCCACAGTCCTCGCTGCCCGCTGTGCTCTCCTTGTGATGGTCGTGCTCTGTAGCCGCCACCACTTGTGAGACCATGTCCGTGATGCCCTTGCCCCACAGTAAGTCATCCTGGTTGTGTGCGACCTGCTTTTTCTCTTTTTCCTCCAACCACAATGTCGTCACTCGCCACTGCACCTCCTGCAGTGCAGTGTGTGTCTCCAGCGAATTTGCCATCTTTGCGATGGTTTGGTGTATCAATTCTTGTTTGTGGGCTTGCTACTGAGCTGCGCGCTGCATGCGGCTCCTCCAGTCCCCGAGGGCCCTGGGGGTTGCTAGGACCTCAATTCGACGTCCAGAATCGATTGCCGCTGTCCGTTTTTCAATTGCTATCGTTGTTGTCCACTTATCGCGCTGTTTTTGTTTCGCCAAGACTTTTTTCGGAGGCCTGGCACATATGTGGTCAACCGGTTTGGTGTCGATGTGGCATTTGCCGTCGGTGTTGGTGTTGGTCTCGGTGCTGGCGCTGGGTTCAGCCTCGGGTTTGGGTTTGGTTCTGGCATTGATTTGGGCTGCCGTCCAGGCTGCGGATGTTGGCGCTTCTCCGGCTTCTGTGGTCCACCTGTCAGCGTCATGTCTGCATGTATTGAGGCCTCCAGACCGGCACCCTGGGTCTCCACTGTCCTTTCGTATCTCTGAACCCGTTCTGTTGCAGCCACCACTCTTGCGACCATATCCGTGATGCCCTTGCCCCACAGTACGTCACCCTGGTGGTTCGTGTCCCGCATGTCCTCTATTTCCTTCAACCCCATTTTCATACTTCACCACTGTGCCTCCTGTTGTGCAGTCTGCGTATCCTGCATGTTTGTGTAAGGGCACGTACCCCGATGTTCGGCCTCATAGGCATACGTATGGTAATTTAGGATACGGTTGCAAACGTGGATGCGAGTGATAGTAGATGTAGATGTATAGGTAAGATTATCGCTAGAGATCTAAGGCTCGAGGCGAGCCGACTATATAGAATGGCCATTACCCGGCCTCGGTCACGTGCCGCTGTTACATTATCCTCCTCTTTAAGCGCAGACCTCCTGGGCTGCATAAACCGTACAAGAGAAAAGGAAAGAAAAGGGAAGGAAGCATTATACAATCATGCCACGTACGTACTTGTACGAAATCATAAGTCCCGCTACCGATCGGTAGCACTCAGGGCGACCTTTCAGCGGATCCGGCGCACGGGGAAACTCCACCTCCAGTGGCAGGTGGTAAAAACCCATGCCGACGCCATTTGTACCGGGCCGAGATCCAAAGAAGAGAAGAAAAGAGAAGAGAAGAGAAAGAGAAACAAGAATCATCCAAAAGTGATCTCGTCTCCGTATCTCGACTTCCTAACCCATGCTCGAACGACCATCATTACCGTAGCTCGTATCTCGGCGTAGGTCTTTGTCGGAATTATCAGGGTGGTAGAGCTTCCGCTCGTGACTTGGCATCGATGGGTGCTTTCGCTGCCGGCATCGTTCGTAGCCATCGGTGATCATAGATCGTATACGTCAAATGCATCGTGTGAAGTCACATCTCATTCGTCGACATCTAACACGTAAGCTTTTCTGAAATGGTTATACTTACCAAGTTCAAGCGCGCTAGCGCTGCGTGAGCTCTGTGCAGTGTTTCCGCATGCTCTGTAGAGTATATCTTGCAGCCGGTAGTCATCGGTACTCGGCATTGACTCGTAGATCCGTAGATTCATCTTGATTCGGTAATCATCTGTCGAAGTCCGCTTCGGTGACCATCCGGTCGACTTCATAGGTCGCTCCTGATAGGTGACTTCAGTAGAATGTGTCTCAGTAGACTGCCTCTCGGTAGGCTTTCAACTTCTCCGTAGGACTTTTCGGTCGACTTCTCGGTGCGTGTCCCGGTAGACTGCCTCCAAGTGGGCTTTTAGCTTGTCGGTAGGACTTGACTGGTCTCACACGGCTATCTCCCTCTTATGGAAAATTCGTTGCTCCGTCGACGACTTCTCCATCATATTGATTGTCGATTGCCATCGTGGCTCGGTAGCGGTGTAATTGTGATTGAAGATTGTAATCGTAATCTCTCTGTGATTCGACACGTAATTCGGTTCGGCTTTGGTTTCGTAAAGTTGATTCTATGCATCGACCATCATCGGAATTGCCCAGGTAATGTCGGTGAAATAGTTGATTATCACGTGGATCTCATCTTGACTTTGGACAACCATGTGAGCTTCCGCTCCTGGCATCGTAACAGTGTTTCGCATAAAGCACTCGCGATGACCACTCGGGGGTGGCAGAATTGACGCCGATTGCATCGGGCGTAGGTGGCATATCATCGATCCATATCTAACACGTAAGCATCACAGTTGGCGGTCATAGTCACAGTGATAGAAGCGGGCTTCGGCTCTTGGGAAGCCGCATTGTACATTGCATTTGCAGATTTCGCCATCTCTTGATTCCGCATTCAGTAGGGTCACGGTGAAAGTCATTCGGATGATAGCTTTGGTGCGTTCTTGGTTGACTCTCTGTGGTCATCTTGGTAGGCAGCTTCGGTAGAATATCCGTTTGCTTCTCGGTAGTCATTTGGTAGGCCTCTGGTAAGGTGGATTAGCATTCAGTTCGGTATGCCATTCGGCGATAGTTTGTTGATCCTTCGGTACGCCATTCGGTAAGCTTCTTGGTCAGTGGCTTGGTACGGTAGGGCTCTCGGTAATCCTCTCGATCTCCATGTGGAGTCCTTCGGCAGTGATATCCGTCGCTGTGAGATCTCGGTGATCATCTCTTGGTAGTTATCTCGGCTGTCTCTGGTGATGCCATTCGGTAGGCTATTGAGTACGATCGGTGCTCATATTCGATCTCGTTCAGGACCAATTCGGTAGCTATATCGCGGTATCTCGTTCGGAACTGCTTCGGTCGCCATATTGCAGTCATTTGGAATGTCGTTCGGAACTGCTTCGGTATCCGTATTTCCACTCGTTCGGCATGGATCAGGCTCGTTTGGTTTATCATCTTTTCTCCGGTGCATTTGCAGGTATATGGGACGTCCGTCGTATGCTAGGTGAGCTTATCCTCTCTGATCGCGGGGTGCGCTCGCTGGCTCTCCTCCGGGTGTGCTTGTTGATTCATCTGTTGGTGTGCTTGCCATCACTTGACTCGGTACACTTATCGTCGTTCTTTATCGTCGATCTCTGAGTACACTAGTCGATTCATCCCTAGGTGCACTTGCCGCCGCTAGTCTTCTCAATTGATGAATGTGTCTCACGGTGCATCGTTCCTGCACTTCCGGTACGGTAATTGTTTGCGGTACGGGTTGCGATTCCTGTACGGTCATCCCCCTCTTTTGAAAGTGATTGCTCTGTTGGCGACTAATCTCATACGGCTTCGTAGGGAATATCGATTGGAAGGGCTTGATTCGGAAGTCGATTTGTAGTCGTCAATTGCCATCGTAGTTGTGAAGCTCGGGATCGCCGAGTTTGAGTCGGGATCTCATTCGGGATTGTCTTCTGGGTAATATAACTTCGTAATAGATTCGGCGTTGGAATCTCTGCCTTAAGGCTGCTTGATTCGGCATCTTGCAATGGTATTCGGGATTGTACTCGGTGGAGTCATGCCGCCGGTACATCGTTTATCTGCATCTCTGCATTCTCAATTGCTAGTCTTGTAGCTTATCATCGAAAGTAAGTATATTTAGTAGGGTAGAATTCTACATAACCTCGTGTATATCGCAATAGTCAAAAAGACTGATTGTCATCCATCTCCGAGCATCTCCAGGATAGGCATATCGGCGCTCGTAAGTCCAATTTCCATAGTCTCAACAATAGCTCGGGGCTTCCAAATGCATATAAGTATTCGGCTCTTCTAAGTGCGCTTCACCGCTGCGAATTGTCATTCGTCTGTGGGGATGATCTCCCAACTGCAGACCCGTACGGATTCGTACGGCTCTGAATCTGCTCCATGCGTGTTAGCCATATGGATGAAAGAAAGGATGGAAGCAGTGGAAGGGAAAATCCAGGAGCCCGGATCGGAACGGTTCGCTACAATAGGGCCAAGCACTGTCGTCCAAGTACTCCCTTCGTGTCTCGGCGAGCCGGTAGCAGTCAGTCAGGGTTTCCCTGCGGACCCCCTTCTGCTGCAACTACCGCCGCTGCTCCCTGCTTGCCCATTCAGCATCGACCGGGGCTCGTCCAACCGAGTTTTCATGAGGTTACGCCTTCCGACATTGTTGATGCTCCCAGCAGACCGGTGCCTCGTCAAATCGTATGGCGAAGGCTGCGACGACCTCATTAGGGAATCGAATGCGGTGGCCCCCAAGAACTGTATATATACAGCTGGGGGTGGTTCACAAGCACCGTCTTCCGCGCTTCCATCTCCCTGGGGTAGCGAAGTGATAGTCTGCTCATTTCCGGAATTCCCAACCGGCGTGCGCAAACCTAGCAACTGGCCTTTAGACCAGTCAATTTCAGAATTCCTAGATTGGGACCAAGGAAGGCCAAGTACGAGATCATAAGCCATCATAGGCACAATGACGACATCCGGTTCGTCAACCGGCACCTAATGTTCAATATATAGACATGAGATTGTTGTTTTCCGACTATCTTACGCCGACATCATGACCCGGCTATCAAAACCTAGGGTGGCTGGTTCTGATGGCAGTCTAAGTCGCCGAAGCAGTCTGGGCGCCATGAAGAGGCTCATAGCCTGTCATACTCTAATTAGAGTGAATACAGTATCATTAAAACAAATAAACAAACACGAGATTGTCGTTTTCCGACTATCTTACGCCGACATCATACCCGGTTAACAACACCGAAAGTGGCGATGTATGCCGGTTCTGGTGGCAGTCCAAGTCGCCGAAGCAGTCTGGGTGCCATGGAGAGGCTGGTAGCGCCGCAATGGATAAGAGATCGAATGCGTTGCCTCTCTCCGTGTACGTCTCGAACATAGAGTTCATGAACTGTGTGAAATACAGTGGGTTAGGTGGACTTCGATTGTCCAAAACAATTGTGCTCGTAGATGCACTTCACACTGCGCAATGTATAGCCGCTATAAGTTCGCTTCAATTGACGGAAAGGTTCTCATCGTGGGGTGTCTTCTCCATATGTGCACTTTGCTGGTCTATACGTTTGTGGTGGTAAGAGTGCTTAATTTGTAGACTGATCCTCCTCTGTAGGTGGGCTGCACTCGAGTAGTGTATCCGTCTCCAAGCATTCATGCATCTCCGGGATGCGCATATCGGGACTTGTCGTTCCGCATTGATATTGACTTGACACGCTGGGGAAGGCTCCAAAGTCACTCTCGATTTCATCGCCATCTAGTGCGGTTGTATTTTGTCCAAAGTTGCCATTAGAAACTGCATTTCAATTGTTTCAAGACCCAGCTCATTCACATCCAGTCTCCCGCACTAAATATAGGCAATCTTGATTGGCTTCATTGACTTGCTCGCAGTCATACCGTTGTTGCGTCCGTAGCCATTACTGTAATTGCAGTCGAAATCATTGATATAGTAGGTCTCGACCGTAAGTGCACTTCCGCTGTGCAATGATTCTCCGCTGTAATTTCTTTCCTGGCGAGGGAGTGCTTCCATCGTAGGGTAAATCTCTGTAAGTGCACTTCGCATGTGCAGACGTTCGTGGCGGTAAGAGTGCTTCTTTCGTAGGCTGATCCTCCTCCGTAGGTGTCAGTGGCCGTAGGATGCTTCCGCCAGTGGGCTTCTTCGAAGTTGCTAGAGGTGTAGGTGTTCACGCAAATTGAGATAGGTGCACTTCGCGCAATTAGAAGGAAAGTAGTCGTAACTGTGCTTACTCGCAATCATCTCACGACTTCGCCTTTGGTTCTCGGTATTGGCGATTCAAGGGTAAGATCGCGCCATTAATTGTTGGTTCTCCGACTAATGATCGCGCTCAATTGACTCGTAGGGATGGTATTCGAACTCGAACATATCGATTTCTCTCGTTGGCAGTGTCCAGTATTCGTATGTTGTACTCGTGATAATTATGGTCGCCGCCGGTGACGCGTCTCGTGCGCCAATTGGTCTGAACTCGTCCTGGGTGGCATGAAGTGGCTCAATTGAATAATGAAATGATCAAGATCCGTGCTCGCAGAAATCATGCATCGATATCTCCTTTTGCAGGCAGTAGTGTCAATTGTTGACTGTGATGTGGCGCGTTGGAAAGGGGGTAAACTCGCGAAATCCCGTGAGCGAAACGTATCCGTTTACTGAAAAGCGATAATAGTGTAAGGGCACGTACGCCTGTGTTCGGCCTCATAGGCATACGTATGGTAATTATAGGATACGGTTGCAAACGTGGATGCGAGTGATAGTAGATGTAGATGTATAGGTAAGATTATCGCTAGAGATCTAAGGCTCGTGGCGAGCCGACTATATAGAATGGCCATT
>Ga0307512_10000628_pt1 | contig 52312 bp, 46 predicted proteins | sample 14_EM_MG_FD_200267 | JGI IMG/M metagenome (GOLD analysis project Ga0307512, IMG submission 200267) | Populus trichocarpa ectomycorrhiza microbial communities from riparian zone in the Pacific Northwest, United States - 14_EM | ecosystem: Host-associated > Plants > Roots > Unclassified | place...
AGAAAGAAACAAAGAAAGAATGAAGAGTATAACCCCGTTACTGCCAATGCCGCTCCTGACCCCGAAGCCCTGAGCCCGCTCCATCCCACTCCTTCATTGGGGTGGCTGCTTCCTGATCTCAGTGGCCCCCAGGATGTCCATCACAGCTTGGTCACACTCTTGAAAGGAACCGAGCTCAGAGATCTGCACGTGCCGGCATCTGCTCACCTTCCAGCCTGTCGCCCTTCCCAACACCTTCAATTGTTCTCTCTGGTAGTCTCTCCAATGGCTGCAGTGGCGGAAGTGGTGCTCCTACCACTGCGACACAGTCCCAGCAAACCACCAGCATTGGTTGTTATCTTGGTGGCCGAACTGTTTCAGGTAGACGCTAGTTGGGGCAGGCTCGGACTGTAGTCGGTAGATCCTGGCGCCAAGCCGTTTTACACTTGTCATTGGGATATGTCTTTTGGTCCATGCCTTGCTCTTCAGTCTGTAGATGAAGTGCTTGCTGCACTTGTCGGCCTCCCACTCTACCTTAGCTGCTGATCTTACCTTCCAGATTCATCTGGCCCTATTCAAGGCCGAGGTATATGGTCACTATATCACTGCACATCTGCTTGCCTCGCAGGCCAAGTTCTGGTGACACTCTGTGTCCTCAATGCCTGGTATGCCGGAGTGTCCACGGATCCAGTGGATCTCGGCTGTGGTGCCGTGTGCAAGGAGACTCTGGGCCCTTGTGATGATCTACTTCACCAATCACTGCCCGGGGCCCGGCACCAGGTGTGCCGCTCATCGGATTCCTCCCTCCAAGTTGCTAACGACTGGCACCATGTTCCCTCCATGCTTCTCCGAAGCTTCTCTCTTCTCATTCACCACACCAAGCGGAAGACCGATCCACCACAGTTCAGCATCAATGACCTCCATACATCCGGTGGCTTGATGGCTGCAGTGAGATCTCCATTCATTTCGATTCTAATATACTGCTGGGGATCCCACTCAGCCATCGTCTGAGCGCGATCCCTCAGTCCACCACATCCAGACCCCTGGTCTGATTTTCGCTTCTTTCTCTCTTGCCCAGCACTGTACAGCGCTATTGGATGCAGTGGTGTCATCCAGTATGGTGGTACTGACAACTGGTTCCTCACCCGGGGCCGGCAAGTTCATGCCTTCCATTTTCCGGCCATGCTCAGGCTCTTTCCTGACTACCCTGCATATTGGTGCACCCGAAGGGGGGTTTTAGTGAAGCTCCATTAGTGTGCTACTCCATGCGTTTTCTATTCTCGCTGCGAATTGCTGTTGCCTGGGATCCAAGATTCCAAGTGCCGGTGCAAGCCCTGACTCTCTCATTAGGGCACCCCGCGGGGTCATGTTCAGTATGCCCAGGATCGTTCTGGCTTATCGATTGAGGAGGAGTTCGAGGTCTTCTCCACTTCCTACCTCCTTGGGATCCCACCAGAGCTCGCTCCCATCTAGTGTGACAGTTTGGACTCACACCACTTGCACGGTCCTTACACGCTCCGGAATAATGCTGTTTGTCACGGTGAGGGTTCAGATGGTGGCTGCTGCACCCCTGGCTGTCCTCATGAATTTGTTGAGATGCTCCTTGAACGTCAGATATGTGTCCATGCAGACGCCAAGCCGGAGTGGAGTCTCTTGTGCATTGAACCGTATTGACCGGTTTCCAACTTTTATTTTGCTGCCAGTTCTGGGCGGAGGTGTTTCCTGTTGCCTCGCCTGCCCGTACCTCGTGCTGCATGCGTCTCTGCACTGTCAAACTGCAGCACCCATCTACTAGTCAACTCGATGCTGTTTGCTTCGCATCACTCACGTATCGAGACGACATGGTTGACATCACTTGTGGTCGCCAAACAGCGGCGGTTGTGAACAAACGATAGCATCTTGGCATCTGATACATACTCTTCCACCCACTGCATTAGTGGTGGGGTGTAGATCCCAAATAGAACCGGTGACACTGGTGAGCCTTGTAGGACCCCTGCCTCCACCGGGTGTCTCTCCATGGCATTGCCCTTGATTATCAGCTCCTCAGATCTTTCCCACGCAAATCTCTCTGTCCATCGTATATGGTCTCCGTCCATTTGCCTGACCTTTATCAAGTGGACTACTCTTCCCGTTGCCACGCTCAGGTAGGCTGCCTGAATGTCCATCAGTAGCACGCCTGATATGTAGCCATATGTCCATGCTCCATGAGCTCTGTTGACAATGATGGCCACTGCATCGATGGCTGATTGTCCTTTCCTGCTTCCGAATTGTCCGTCGCTAAGTAGCCCATATCTTTCGGCGTCATCTGGCAGCAGCTCGGCGGCTACTATGTCTACCACTGTGCCCAATCTGCTATGCGGTGATATGGAGCGGAAGGCCTTCAGCTTTGCAATGTCATCTTTGCCAGGCTTGCAAATCAACACGCCTCTAGCCCGCTTCGATATCACAGGGTGTCTTCCCATCTGAATTGCCGCCATTGTCACCCTCACCATCCTCTGTTTGTCCCACTTCCGGAGCAGCAGTATGGCGCCAAAAGACAACTTGTCTGGTCCCGGTGCATTTTTGACTGATTGAGCGTGCAGGGCTCGCTCAAGTTATCGCTCAGTGACGAATGTATGTGCACTTCTTGGTCGGAGTTTGTAGTACTGGTAGCCGTCATTCGGGGCACCAGCATCATTCTTCAGCATATCCTCCTTCTCCAATGATGAGTTTCCTTGCTTTCCTTCTCTGCGTGATAAGGTCTCCAAGGTCATGCTCGCCGGAGGGATCGCGGATCGTGTCTCTCTCCATACCTCGGCTCCCCTGAGGGTGTGCAAGAAATCCCTCCACTGTCTTCTCTTGGACAGCCGGATCAAATTCTGGTGTTCTGCCTGCGCCCAGGCAGTCTTCCCCGAGTCACGTCTTCTCCATCTATCTCTCCCTGCCGTCCTGCTTTGTTCTCTGATGTTGGTGTTCCAGCACCCCTGTGATCTGGCACAAATCCTGAATATCTTTGCTGTGGTGTCGAGAACGCTGCTCATTGCGTCCGGAAACCATGCGGCCTCCTGCTCCACCATGTTCTCTGTGTACTCTGGGTCTAGTTGAGGTCTCTCCTGCCCAACTTGAATCTATAGCTTCTCCGCTGCTGCCACGTCTTTCTCTGTCATAGTCCCCAAATTCCACCCTACTACCCTCTCATGATCCAGCTCTTCCTGCCTGTCTACTCCTACCTCCCATTCTACAACCTCATGGTCGGATTCAGTGGCATGGTCATTGGCCAGGATGGTCTACTATACCATTGGTCGATTTGCCGACATTAGTTCGATGACCGACTCGCCTTCCTGGACCTCTCCTGTCCCATTGTTCATTGGCCTGCAGTCGTCTCCAATCTCCAGTCCATTCCCGTCAATCATGTCATCCCAGCAAGCAGGATTCTGTGGCACTTGGCATCTTGGGTCCCATCGTTTGCGGTGGGCGTTGAAGTCTACTGATAGAACAGTGCCACCCTGCCGAATGACACTCTGCCTGTTTAACTTTCGTGCTGGTCCCTCTCTCTCTCCTGAATGTGTGTGTTATTGATCATAACCATTGACAATCCACATTATATTTTCACCTCTTATCCTGGTATCAGTAGCGATAATATCGTCGTTAGCGCCTCTACTCAAATCCGTCCCTTCATCGACCACCAGGGCACACCCCTTCCATATTGCAGTCTAAACTCTTTTTCTTTCACATATTTCCTGAGCCAAATGGCTGATCCCGATGGCTCGTCATTCTCTCGGTGACTCTTGCCTGCACACTACGTCCGCACTGCATTTGATTCACATCACTTGCGCCGCAATGGTCCACTCGTATGACCTTTCACAGTGTCGCTGGATCACTCCAATCATTGGTAGCCAGGGCTCCGGTTTCAGTGTCAGTTTTGGTATCAGTCGTGGTCCTGGTCGCAGTCTCAGTCTCTGCCATTGTGACATCTCGTGCCCCCCCCCCAGCCGCTTCCTCTTTCTCGTCCACATCCGCCATCTCCTCTCCATCTCCCCCTCCATCCGCCACCCCATGGGGCCTAGGGCCATGCGCCACTATGTTCGAGCCAGTTGCCATTGCCATCTCCTGAACTGCACTCCTGGACGCCCGTCCTGCTGGGCGGGTTATCTGCACTCCCACACCGTGTCGGGGGCTTCGGTCTTCTTCACGCCACTGCTGCTGAACACGATATGATTTCCTTTTCAATTACCGCAGTTCTCTAGCATGTGGCCGTTGAGTAATCCCGGCTGTACAGCGCATCCCACTGCATAGCATGTGTGGTCATTTGTCCGGTGATGACTGGAGCAGTAGCCACATCTGGGCATGCAGCCATACTTGTTCAGGATATGGCCCCACCCAAAGCAGAGATCACACTAGCCGTTAGGTCCCTGGATCGTATACGTTTCAACTCGGTACCACACCCCCACCGTGTTGATGTTTTTCTTGACTAAGCTCTGTGCCACCATGCTCCCGTTTACGAGGAAAGCTGTCGATGACGCGGCAATTCCTCTGGTCTTCCTCCTCTCCATAATGATACGGGGGTTCGCGAGCGACATTACTTGGGTGGGGATCACTAAACGCTAATTCTCCGCTTCTAATTCGTCTCGCATCTTTTGCATGTCTTCCGTGTCTTTCCTCATGTACTGTACTTGATGGACTGCGTTGATCATTATCCTGTGAAAGGACTCATTCACTTCGATGTTCACGACACCTTTGTCAGCCGTTCTTGCTGGTGTGCTGATGATGTCGTAGTACTGCAGAGCCATCGCTGCTGTCGGATTAGGGTTCGTGAATGCAGTAATCGTCCCCTGCACATTCCCTTTAGCATACATGAGTCTAATGTGGGCCTGTGCCTTCAGGTGGAAAAGCGCTCTGTTGATTGCTGAATTGTTTCATGGTTCATGTTATTGGAGAGCGGTACACTGTCATCTGGTCAGATTTTGCGGCATCTGTCCACCATGCTTGATCAAGCCGTCGGGGCGGGGCCTGGGCCTGGGCCTGGGCTTGGGCCGACAGATGCCATCTGACTCTGAGCTCGGTGTGGGATGGTCTCCCACCATCAAGCAGGTGTGGTCGGTGATTCTCATTTGGGCGCCGCGTGTGGTTTTCGATGCAATTCGTGCTGCAGTTTGGGCTTCGGTTGTTGATGCCTCTGCTGGCATTTGTCTGGTTCCTCTTTTCACATTGTATCTGGATGTTGCGAGGCCTCTACGCCCCCGCCATATGTCCTTGCCATTGTTTCTCGATCTTGCTCTCTCCCCTCCTGGCCTTCTGTTACCCTATTCATTGTCTTTGCACTCATGTTCGTGATGGCTACACCCCACAGCTTGTTGTCCTCAAGGCGAGCGTCCCACTTCTGCTCTCTCTCTTGTATCCCCATCATGATTCCCAGCCACGGTGCCTCCTCACGGGCTGCTTGGGCTTCCAACAGGTTTGCCAGATGTCCAACTGTTCGGTGCAGTTGAGTGAGCTTGCTGTGCGTGCTGTTGTATTATCCGTTCCTTGCGGATCCTCCAGTCACTGGGGGCTTCCGGGGCCTTGCTCCTCCATCTCCATGATTTGATCTCATTTCTTTCCATCGGCTCAAATATGGTTCCGCCTGCAGTCTCCACGGAACTGGTGATCACCGCTGTCGCCCACTCCATCGCCTCATCCAGAGGGGTATCGCTCCTCCCATCTTCTGCTTCTCCTGTGTCCAGGTCACTTCGTTCGCTCACTCTGAATTCGGTCAGCACTTCTGTCAGACAAGCCTTTAAGTTCTTGTCATCGCTTCCTCAATGGCTGACGCGTTGGATCAATCGCGTTTTCTGCCAAGCCTTTACAGAAACCAACTCCATTGGAGGGATTCTTGTGGACTCTATCCTGCAGCGGACAATATGGTGCTGGGAAGGTCATTCCGGGGTCAATTCAACATTATGAATTGAGTTGTGGTGTCTGCTTTCCAATTGCTTTCGTTGTTGTTGACTTGATGTGCCGTTTTCTTTTCGCCAAGAGTTGTGTCACCCTTGTGTCGACCTATGGTTGCCAATTCTACGACCTCCTATAGTCCTTGGCATTGGAAAATACCACGATAGAACAAGATCAAATAGTGGCGGGCAGCTGCCCACTAGCTAGGTAGCAATCAATTTGCAATGACTAACCAAGCTCAGAGGCTGCGACCGTTTAATACTCAACCATACCAATCAGTATGTGTAAGTATTGTTCTGCTATGATTTTCTTGTGCGACAGCAACGATTATGTCTCCACGCATTTTAGAACTCTCGCGATTTACCACTTGTTCTGTCAGTATGTTCCAATGTTTGTCACTACTGACCAGTATGAGGCCATATATGTTTCCCGTTCCTAGCACTACCTGTGGCGCCATCTGAATTCGATAGTTGTACATACTGTTCTCACAGACCTCGTATTCAGAGTAAAATTGGATACTCCTCCATACAGAGCGGAATGCATCAATAAATGTATCACGATTTTGAAACCGTGATGATTCTCCCGGCTTTGTGCTTCCAAATAGATGACAATACCACTCTTGCAAACCCGTTCCCAATGATACCGGAATCGTCCCGACTGCAAAAGCCTTGAAAGAGATCATTTAGCTCAAATGAAAAATGATGGAACTCAGGGTATGTTCAATACTGCGCTGTATTGCGCCATACTTATGAGTAATGGTCCATTTCTCAATTAACTGCTTTTAAACAAATATATGGCTTGGTTGAAGTTTGACTGAGGGCATTGTATTTCCCAATACTGCCTTGAATGGTGCTATACGCACTTATACTTCCATTTTTGGACTCGCCACTTTCAAAGAAATCCTTTGCTCAGTTGGGCATAATTTGTTTCATGGTATCTTCGTATACTGCTCTGTATAGCATTGTACTTATAAATACCAACTTTTCTCTATCCAGCGCCTTTAAAGATGTCTTTTACTTGGTTGGAGTTTGAATAGCACTATGGTATTGCAAAATACTGCTCTATATAGCTATGTACCTATTGATACTCCTTGATTTCTAAACCACCACCTTTAAAGAAATCTTTGGCTCAGTTTGAGTTTGCCAGGAGCATCAGTATCATTTGGTACTTCAATGTATGGCTCTGTACGTATTGATACCAGAGTTTCTTGTGCCGGAGGCCTCAGAGATTTTTGGCTTAATTTGAGTTGAACTTATATACCAGTATTCTGGAATACCTGACTTTGTAGCTCTGTACCCGCCTGTATGTTCTTCCCAGCGAACTTATGATAATACGATGTGGAATGTGCCCTCCAAGTAAGCCTGTAATGTCAAATACTAATAAGCACTTGTCAATATTTGACTGTACAGCATATCTCAATAACAGTTTTACAAGAGAAGGATGGACCTTTCGTTTTCGATATTCCATCCCGCTTAATGATCCGGTAGTATTCTGTGCAATCAGTCTTCTCAATAGATTTTACAATTACATTTTGACCTGTGAGCATGGCGAATCACATCGTATGCTGGGCATTGCCCCAATTGTGATGCCCACTCACCTACCCCTCTATATGCCCTCCCATGATCACTTCGACTCTCAAAGCTCATCTCACTCTGCTTCCATCTCAACACTATGCACCGCACCACGAATCCCGGCCATCTGCCCTCTGTCGATGTTTGCCATTAGCTAAGGCAGCACGTCCAGCTTACCCAAAGTCCTGACCCCGTTGATCAGAACAATGATATGTTCGACACTTGCCAACAACGCTTTCGCGATTGTGATGATGGTGACAGTGATGTTGAGCAGTCTCCAAGGAACTCGAACAACATACTTGCAAACAAATCTCAGGTTTGACAGTACACAACATATCTCTACCTATTCTTACCCGGGTCAATAGAGGGATCCATCATTCGAATTATTTGCCACAGGACGCTTCAGGTTTTCGCCAAGTCACGACTATCATGTTGGCGATGGCAATGTCACCAATGTTGATGATGATGCTGATGATGATGATGATGATGACGATGATGATGATGATGATGATGATGATGATGATGATTGTGATGATGATCAAGATGATGATGATGATGATGATGAAGATGATGAGCGTGGGTACCTATATCACACAATGGAAACTCGTAGCAACGTGGAAATGAAAAGCGCCCGAGGGAGACTCCTCATTCGAGCTGAAACTGATTCTGAGAGTGGAATACAGTCGGAGCCCTCCGACATATAAGGAAGGGTTGCTTTGAAGTTTGCAACCCGGAGGTCCTGGGTTAGACCCCCCAGTACTGTGTGTATCCATTGTTACTGACTGGTATAGCATGCAGATGATGAAGAGCATGGCAGAGATGAAGCTGAGGAAGATGGGGATGAAGATGATGAAGAAGAGAGTGATCCACCAGTGCCTCGGCAACCGAGAAAGAAAAAACCTCTGAAGAGAAGATGGAGTGCCACAAAGATTTCTCAAGTTCGACTTTCCATTCCTTACTGGAATCTATGGTCACTGATTCCTACAGGATGTGAATCACAAATTAGACTTGGATGAAAACGAAGCATCTGGACTTGCCGGAGATGAAGACAATGGTATCTCCGAAGACTTTGCCGACAAAGAACTTGTGACGGTACCAGATCTCGCCCGAATGACTACCAAGTATACCACCATCCAGGTCGTCGTGCGTGCGAGGGCTGGGACCACTTCTAAAGTATCTCACTTGCGCTGTAACATGATGAGCGCATGGAACCTTCCAATGAGGGAGGAAAAGGAATCAGTTTCCGCCGAGCTATGCAGACCCAAGACAGGGTGGGGGTATATGCGGCGGCTTGTGATTGTGGCAGAGTACGCAACGGTGGTTGCGAATGTCTAAGAGGAGAAAAGGGAGTACTATAAAGAGAAAGTAAAGGAGGTGAATGTTGAGGGCCGCGTAGGCACTATGGAGAGCCCCAAACGAGCGCGAACGAAGGGAATTAAGCTTGTGTGAGACACCGCAAGTCTCTTGATACTCAAAAATGAAGATATGCAGTACAAACCAAGCAGGTGGCATATGTCGGGAACCAGGGCGTACATACAGTCCTGCTTCTTATACTGACCAACATTCCTGCACGAGCTGTGAACAGTGCCTGCTACAGAGCAGCCTACTATATGCTTATCATCGACAGCGGAAGAAATCTTGAAAAGTCTGAAACTATGTGCGATGGCCCAGATTTACGCCAGGAAGCAAGCAAACTGCTCATGGTATGTAAGACTGTTGAAGTAACAGCAGGGAGAGATAAACTCAAGATGTTGGTTTCTTCTGCAATTTTTGCAATCATCAGTAAGTGGCCCATAATGAGGTGACTGGTATTACACTGATTCACACCGCAATGAACAGATGCGAAGACCCTGCATGGTATCAAGCAATCTCGAAAGCTTCCCCGTCACATGCTGCAGAGCATTCCGACTGTTTGGAAGGCCAAATCACGTGCACCTGAGCATTGGAGTACTGAGTTGGGTGGTACTCAGGAGAGAATGTACCACACCATTCTCTCTACTCGGCTGGAAAAGCTTGAAATCACATACGATGCCGTTAAAGGTCAACTGAAGGAGTTGAACCTGCTTCATTTATGATATTCATGCTAAGATGATATCATAGAATGAAGTTTACATTAGGTAAACTACCACCGCATCACAATAAAACGCAACCAATCTAATTCATAGTGCTTACTTACTTACATAGAATTGAATGGAACTGCTTGGTATCCGAATCAACAAGTGATAATAACTAGTCATGCCACAATACATAAGTACAATGCAGTACTGCTTCATACTCACAAGTATTATCGTATACTCGAAATTTGGTCACAGTACTGTGGACTCCGAGATTTCAATTGGTATCAACTAGTACTCATTGGTCTAGTTCAGTACAAGAAAGTACTAAATGCATAATACTATATGCGTTGAACTGTGTTCAGCCTCAACCGAGAAAGATTGAAATATAGTTACTTGCGAGTAGATGTTCAAAGACTACGGGGGAAATAGCCAGTTGGTGTCTGTAGGGCTTCAGTTGAGTGACCCGCAGAGCCTCATGTGCAGGCTAACCTCCATCTCACATTCACCACTGTGACACCTCCGTTCCATATTCACCCCACAATATTGACACCTACGGTACCATTTCATTTACACTTTGCATCTGTTATCGCCGGTCACAGTTGTGCCGATCTATGCCTAATCACATCACCCTTGATGTTTTCATACTCAGATTTCATAGCTAGGATGCGCAAAACAGCTGTTTTTGAGACGGTTGCATTAGGCGGATATGGTGGCTCGACTGCACGGACAATGGATATACGGGAAGAGGAGATGAGGATTCACCTGCAAGCTCCGAATCTGATTGGAACAGGAAGAAATGGTCCCAGCGGAGATGACCAAAACCGTTTCCTGCCCCTTCAGCTTGACTACGAGCAACAGCAGCTTGGTAACCAGCCGGATGATGAACTGTATGTTCGAAACAATGGTATACATTGGGTTGACGAGACTGTCGGTACTACAATCAGTCAGAGCAGGTCGCGGCTCAGCAAGAGGCAGAAGCTGGCACAAAACTGCTGAGAAGATGAAAAGATTTGGTTGGAGGCTATGTACATCAGTTCGGAGAGGGCCTGCGAATGCATCCATGGAGATGTTGTCAATGTTAGGCACATCACCATTCTGATCTATACTTCGAGAGACGTTCTGTATTGCCAATGCTCACCTTCAGCAAGCTACCCCATAACCTCTGGATTCTTCCCTTCGAGCCCAAGAAAGCCTCATACTGTATTCTCACTAAAACTGCTTCGCACTCTAAATGAACAGTGTATCAGAGGTTCTATCTCGAAAGAGACTTGGCCTGGAGGCCTTCGAGCACCCTTTGAAGCAGATAACAAGATAGTTCTGGCAGACTTTTCATGCCCGGTATGCTCAGATATTGCCTAATACTCTTCAATACTCATATATCCAGTGATTCAGCTTCGAGACGCCTACTAACCTTGGGTTGCCACGAAATCTCAAGTCGATACAATGATAGCATCAGCAATCGGGGAGCCACCCAAGGGACTCCATGGAGGGAGGAAGAACTTGTGAATGTGTGTCCACCCTGCTTTAACTTCTCCGATGAAGATGATGACCATACCATACAGATCACAATGAATACCAATACGCACCATGCACACCTGAAGAAGCATACACGTTGGGAATTTGAGATCTTCGAACCAAAACCCTTCGTCGAGTATGGTAGGAAGATGTTCGACTTGGCAACACGTGCCAATGAGCAGGTCATCACCATCATCCCCTCAAATGCCTGTGGGCACAGATTTACGGCCACAAAAGGAAGAAATCAACCCGAAACCATTGCCGCTACAAAGAAGGCGTTAGACGAGAGCGGCCTTGTTGGGATTACATGTTGCCATGGCGTGCATTTGAGGTTTCTGAAGATCTGCGGTGGTGGTGCACGGCTGAGCAACGGTGTCAGACTGACAGAAGCTGTGATGCATGAGGTTCCCGACTTCGCCAAGCTGCAGTTGTGTTATGACGTTGCTTGTGTGTTTGAGAGCACTGTGTACTACTACAATCCGAACTGGATGGAGGGAGTTGAAGCACGAATTGGGAGGTTGCATATATATGGGCATTAGTATCAGTGCCCTGTCATGTACGACGTGCTCCAGACAGCAAAGAATGGTCTGATGGTCGGTGAAGTGCCAGAGCAGCTATGGTATATGATGCAACATCTCATCCGGTCAAGAAGAGTGTTATCAAGTTTCCGCAGAATGCAGACGATAGACACTTTTGGTAGGTACCGGCCAATGTAACTAGATTCATTACAATGCTAATGGAATTCCTTTACAGGACATTACAATGCTCAACGTTCTAGAGAAGACATGGGCGATAACCTGGAACGCCACAGGGGAAAGATCGTTGAAATGCCAAAAGAGGCAATGGAGACTCCTGTACAGATAACTACCATGGTGGTAGCAAAGCGAATCGATAAATCAGGGCGCATGCATCCATGGAGAAGGGCTACATTAGATTACCTGGTGGAGCAATCAGAAGAGCAAGTCACGTACTATACTCAATACTGGTGAGGACCCAAATATACTATGCAAGATCAAAAATTACTGATCTACTACAGGGTGCCTCAATCATCGAATAATGATGAGATCTTTAATCTTCAATTGGAGGAAGAACTGATACGAAGATGAGATCCGGAGGTGAAATGACTCCAAACGTTGACCAGCTCGACAAGCAAAGAGTACAGAAGGAATGGCGAGGTCTTCTTGGGCCATCAATGTGCTCATGCATTGATACCGCTTCATTCCCTACAGGAAGCGCTCATCAACATCGTGACAGACGCATGTGGAAGTGGATGTGATTCACATGCGAGTCACAGGCCACCAGAAGGCAAAGAAGATCATTGCAAAAGATCATTGGAAGATGGAAGCAGCTCGACAACTTGGTGCAGAAATACACTGCTGATATTCCCAAATTCAGCGATGCGAACATGACGCAATTATCAGCAATGGATGTCTGACAGGATGGTATAGAAAACAATGAGATATGGGATATCAAAAGGCGTATGTCAAATTCTGATTGGGCAGTACACCAGTATGATAGGGATGGAATACGGTGTTACTTCGTTCAACAACGGGTCGTTGAGGAGAGAAAGATGTTGAAAGTGCATGCCCAACGGCTGATTACAGGGCTCGAACATCAAGGAAATGTGCTTCACAACCTTCTCCACCGCATAATGAGGATGGATTGCTATCATCTTAAAGAGCTCCTCCTTAATCCCTCGAGAATTATGTGCTCTCAGTTTGCAACATTGCACGATTCCCTATTTCCGCTCAATCAACAGAGAAGTCTCGAATGTATTCCACAGCTATACACATATTCGTGCAAGTACTGACCTACCGGAGGACTCAGGTTACGAATTTTAGATGCCATGCAGAGTGTTGCGCCAGTGGATGATATTGATACCATTGATGGTGGTTTGGCAGATGACGGAAATGGTGAAAGTGACTGTGGCCAGATAGATGAAGAGCTATCATCAAAAATCATAGAAGATCTAGAGCGTGAATGGGCAGTGGCGCTAAACGAGGAAGAAGGCGATGGCATTGAGGAGGAGGAGTAGGAGGAGGAGGCAGAGGAGGGGGAGGCAGAGGAACAACAGGAACACGCGAGAATGGAGCTTGCAGAATAGATCAGATGGACAAGACACATGGGAACGAACGATGTATACCCTTGTTACTTTGGCATATAACAATAAGCATGTGAGGGTAGTAGCCATTACCCTCCAATACCAGTAAACAATGGCCATGCAGCTATCACTCGTCGCGAAGATGGCAAATATCACATGGCTCTCACATCATGAAAACCATCACTGACCGACTATTACCAACTTGTAGCGTACACTATAATTCCCTGCTTTAAAGCTACACATACTCTGCTGAGCATTATTGTTGAGGTTAATAGCTCTCAGACCGTGTGAAACATCTGTTTAGAGTTTGACCAAGCCTTGGTGAGAATCACAGTAAATGTACTGTGAGAATGTCAGCATGGACTATATGCGCAATAAAACCCTGTTCAACTCCCGGATATTATAAACAGTCTTGTCGTGGGGTTTGGTACATAGTGTAGACTGTTCATTGACTGAGTCTGTGTTCCGTGCGTGATTGTATAATTTTGTTGCTATGCCTCCAAAGTTTGAAATGGAGGCTTCCATCAGTTCTTGAATGAACATATAAGCTTGATGCGAGTATATGGGCTACATTTTATGGCGTTACATGCCACCTGCAAGTGGTAGTTGACCTAAACAGAGAGAGTTGCATACTTGAACTTATTACCTGAAGATGCCAGCTTCTCAAAGCAGTTCTACAAATAACATTGCTTCAACGCGGCTTGTAGGCCTCCATGAGTCCATGGGACTAGGAGATAACCCCGTTAGAGGGCTTGAATTGGAGGCTATGCATCACCAACGATTGGCCTGCGCTTTCTTGTGATCAGTCGAAAACGGTGTAATTTTTTCCCGCGGCAGTAACTTTTGTCTGTGATTACTTCCTCTAGGAGTCACGTAAACATGTAGAATGAGTATTACACGGCTCGTGCGTCCAAAACAGAATAGAGAGATTGTCCCGGAGAGAGGCAGTGGCTAGGTACGGACGAATACTAACCGGTATCCGCTTGTATTGCACGTTATCCACCAGGCTGTTTTTTTTTGCACTGGTTTGTCGATTTCTAGCTATCCAATACAAGAAGTTACTGAATAGTTATGGCAGTTACTCGACATATAATTTCCGAAGTAGTATCATGGTGTATGGCCCGCTAAGAATACACAAACTCCCAGTGTGCTAAAAATACAGGTTGTAAATCCTCGCATGAATCCCTATGAAAGAGCCCAGTAAGGCCCCAGCATGCTACCCAAGTTCTTCCTCTCACGTCTGAGGCGAGGGCAATCATCTTGCTGCTGAGTATTCTCTGACTTTCTCTTTCCCTTTTCCTTGCGTTCCTCCGAGAGCTGCTTCTTCATATCCACCTTTCTCTTCCACTCCTGCTGATGATGTACTGGCGAGTCATTTGCGTCCGGGAGTATTGCTTTGCACCCTTTCTGGTTACCGACCATACATTGATATGCACCCGATATCTAGAGAGCAATCAACATGTATCAGGTAGAGAGCAGTATAGATACATGCTAATGTAAAAATTGCTTCAGTACCGAGACTCTGAAATGTGCAAGCGAGCTCCAAAACCTCGGCATCAACTCCATCAATGGCATCTCTGCCATTCTGAATTCCATCCCGTACATTGAAAGTCGCATCCATGCCGTGATTGCAACTGCCAATATCAATGCTCACATCGTCGTCTTGACTCCCGTTGCAGATATCAATGGTCACATCCGTGGAATACTTCCCATTGCAGATATCGAAGCTCCGGTGTCCTCATGATTCCCTTTGCTGATATCGACGCTCAGATCTTCATCTTGACACCGATTGCTAGTATCAGCGTATGTACGTTGTAGATGATTTTCGGAGTGTCGTGATCGGAATAGAGGTGAGGCCATTGGAGCCTGGGAGAGAGGAGATGTGAGCTTATAACCGGAGTGGGATGACAAGCCGTTACCGACAAGGGATGACCAACACGGTTCAGGAACATGAAACCGTGCATCAAACCATGACTGTGTACTGGTGCGCCCATATGTTCTCAAATCGTTAATATCTCACGTACCCGTACAGTATCCCTTGGGAAACCCTTCAACTTCTCGTGAGCATCACAAACGCCCTCTTCCGTGTATCCACCACCCCGCTCGAAAGTTGTTGCAGCAAGCTTGTCAATGTACATGGCCGTGCAGGGTGGTAAGTGTTACTGCCAGAGCTTGGCCGCTGACCGCTGGGAGCTGGTGAGGCTCATCCTGATGTTGTCTTTGGTGTGCCTATTCACAGTCACAGGCTGGTGGGTGGTAGTTCAAGGGGTTCTGATGTCAGTTGACAATACTTGGCATGCTAACCCGGCAGTACCAATTAAAGCTTGCGCTACCAAACTTTCTCCTGCAGATCTGCCTCGGTACCGAACATTCAAAGACGATCAATCAATCAGAACCAGTATGCCAAAAGTACCAGTACATTTCAACCTGCAGATGCTGACTGGTACTGATCGCTACTGATCAATACTTAATAGATTGTACACTCTGTTGCACAGAACCCTGCCAAAACCCTCAGCAAGGTTGAAACATTACTTCACGACAGGATTAGATCTCACATGCTTTCCTCCATGGCACATGAGGTAACCGAAGTCGACCCCGCCGAGGTTGACAGACATATCGGCTTTGAACAGTTTAGTGGAAATGTTTTAATAACCTCTTCTACTTAAAATGTCTTCATACTTACAACGAAAGAGAACTACTTGATCAGCAAAGAAGAAGTCGAGAACATCATTGAGTACCTTTGAGATAATGGACTTCATGGTATGTAGACCAAGCGACTCTTGGAAGGGCTTTACCTCACCTATAAACTTCCGGATAGTTTGATTGCTCGCTGCGATACACTCTATGTCAGTCTTCTTTCGTTCATGCATTAGCGGCAGAACTAACCAGGATGGATTTCAATAGACCAACATCAGCAATAGCATGCAAACACGCCACAAGGTCATGGAGATATTCCAGGATGAGGATGCTGAGACTGAGATGCTTGCCAAGCGTGTCAAGCGTGTTGTTCACAGCTTTCTTGAACCAAATGTCGATGAGGGTATCACTGCTCTGGAGGCGATGGGAATCTCTGTCGATAAGGAGAATGTTGATTAAGTGGAACGGTCTCTTAGGGTACGGAAAATGTCGAGGTTTGGTGGGATATTTGGCACTGTTCTACCATTTAAGCACTTGTAATCTATAGTTCTGTTGCTACTCTCGATACAAGCAATTAGGTCAATGAGTACCAACTAGTATTGGCTGGTATACTTTGGTATGATTCACTACTGTTCCCAGTGATGCGCAAACACATGAAGTTAGTTCGAGCTTAGTGTGACATTATTGAGTAGTACTTGTAAGTACTGACTGGTATTCTTTTGTATCACTTTTTCAGCTGAAAGTATTATCAACAGGCTTTATTACACTTCAATACAAATCAATTCTTCTCAGTACCTGTCAGTACACAATAGTACCATTTTGCACAAGATGTGTTACGTCATCTCGACAACACTATGCCCAAATTCCCCCCTACTACTCAACCTTCCTTTTCGACGACTTTACCAGCCTCGTTGTTGGGTTTTTTTTGGCTGTATGACCCTGTCGCCATCGCTATTGGGATCGCCATCCCCACCAATATTATCATCGCCATTTTCGTCACTACACTTACCACTGCTATTGCTGTCATCCTTCTTTATCTGCCTACCACTTTTCACCATTTGCCTTTGCCTTTCTTCGTATTTGCCTTTGTAAAGGCCTTGAATACAAGCACTTCTGCCTCGCAGGCGCCACTGCAGAACTCCGTATAATCCTCCTGTCAACCATGTCTAAAGGGTGTCCCAGTTGTATACAATAGACAGGATCTTGGATTTGCTTCAAGCTGTCAGCTTCAACGGTGATAAGCAGACGGCTGCTCGATCACGTGAAATCGATGAAGGCATTGGTATAGAGATTCACAAATTTCACTTTGTGACAGCCAATGCCAATACGTTATCTTTACACGGCTCAGTCCCTACTAGTCGTAATCATATAAGGAATCATTCCAAAGTCTTTGCCTGATATGGTAAATCATCATCTATGATACCATCTCCAGGTTGCTCGCTGGCTGAGAAGCATTCCTCCAAAGCCTCACTTAGCTCATCTACCTTCTTGGAAATCCCTGCAGTTGCTGCAATCTTCTTCAGCAGACATGGACGGCTCTTGTACTGCGTCCACTCGTTGGACATACATTCCTCCGGACAGTAATTACTTTAATACCAGAGATTCGCATTTAGTACTTACTGATACTGACCGTTACCTGCTGAATTGTAAGGTTAGTCAGCGAACTGACAGTCTGAATATGTTCTGTGTTTCCCTTTGCGTAAACCATGCCGTTGTTGAAGTACTTGCGCTGATGATGGATTAAATCACCTTATCAGAGCGTTGAAGCCAGTTGGGGCAAGTACTTACAACTATTAACCATTGCATACCAGTGTGGCTGGGAGGACAAGCTCGTGACTTTTTGCATCGATCCCTAGCTGGAGGGCTGCTTCTGGCAGCAGGACAGTCATCACTTGCATCGGTGTCTCCGTCAACACTCTGAGACTCCACATTTCCTCCTTCACTGGCAATATGGTTAATCACACTTGCGCGTTCATCGACTTGGGAATCAGCAACTCTCTCAACGGCTTTACTATCCACCACATCAGCTGGTTCGTCCACCACCCCACCAGTATCCACCTCATTATCCTTGTCGGCCTGATTATGTAGCAGTTGACCTCTAACAGCCCTCGACAAACACCGGTCCATCACAGTCGGAAGCTGGAGGATGTGTGCATTGCCATCCATTTCAACGAAGCAGTTTGGAGAGAATACATGAGCTAAGCAAGGCCGAAAGGAATGGCCAGTTTCACATGGTGAAGAGCCTGGTAGTGTATGCATTGTGGGAAAGATTCTGTGAAGTGTGGTGAGGTCAAAAAGTGAGCAAGCTGGGGTGAGAGGTGTAGGTCCCAGTAGATGTAGCTAGGTACTTAAAAAATTTGACGTCAGTTGAATGACGGTGTAGGCTTTTGTAGAACTCCGCAAGGCTTCATCAGTTGTTGATGGTTACAAGCAGGAAACGGCTGAAATTAATTGTCAATGATGGAAAAAGCGCTATCAGAGACAGCAAAAACACATCCTGAATACAGCACACTTGAGTCATTAGACAGTACTGGAAGATACTGACAAGTAAAGCACTGTATGAATCCAAATATTACAACTCAATAACATTGGCAAGGTTGAGTTGAAGAAGTATATGTTAGTACTGACCAATACTACCTAGTGGACACGCTCTTACCTTCGTATGTGCTTTATTCACTCATATAGAGAACTTACTCCCACACTAGAACCATCACGAAAAACAAAAGACCAGAACAAAAACAGTAAATCACGCGGAAACAGTGGTGCTGCCGCTCCACCTTGACTCTCCGATATCTGGCCGGAAGCCATGTCACTAGGTGTAGAGTCGAAACACATAGAGAGCTTCCCACAGTAAATGTAGGGCTGTGGGTGGGCGGGTTTTTTGAAGATAAACGTACTGCTTTGCCTTAACCACTGCTGCTCCATTCCTCATATAGATCTCTTCCCTCACTTCTGGCCATCTTACTTCCAATGATTTCACCAGTTCGGACAATCCCAGTCCGAGTTAGGGCTCAGTCCACTACAGTCCACCAGGATGGCCAGACAGGACTGTACCGCAGACTGCCAGTCTTGGACAGGACGGTCTCAGTCTGGACCGGTCCATACAGGTGACGTGGCGGGAAAATCGGTTTCTCACCACCACAACCTCTAAGTTTGGCAGTAGGAAGCAGGTGGTGGGCGTACAGAAATAGAGGGATAGCGGAGATGGACTGAGCGACAGGGAGTGTTGATAGAGCCTATAGTTCGTGACTGCTCTTTTAGACTTCACAATACTCTTCCATTCCCTACACATCTTGGATCTTTAGACCTGTACCTAGTTATCACACCATAGACAATACACACGGTTCTCTCCTTCACTATCGCAACAGGGCGTATAGATTTGGGAGACCCCAGGGTAGATTGACATCATCTCATCAAACAACAAAATACACACTGTATCTTTTACTGCTCTTTATTCCACACTCTCTTGCCTAGCTTTCATAGATCCACGCAATTTGTGTGGTTCCTCAAGCACTCTTTGCGAGCCTTCATAGATCCACCCAATTTACGTGGTTCTTCACACTATCCTGCCGAGCCTCCATAGATCGACGCAATTTGTGTGGTTCCTCACAGCATGGTAGCCTATCACATCCTCTGAACCTCTTCCTATTGTACTTGAGCCAGAACAGCTCTTTCCCACGAACATGACATCTCTTGTGTCACACTATTCAGTGATTCGGTGTATGACTGACTCCAAGTGACATCGGGCTAGTTCCATCAGAGTGGACTGTTCCAGTCCCTGTCCGTACCATTGCAGTGCAAATTTGAACTGGTCAGATCCCGGTCCGAAAATCTGTTGGACTGGACTGGACTGAACCCACACTGGCAGAATCATTGCTCACTTCCCTCCCATCCATAGGCTCCGGCGCCCAAACCTCCAGCTCATGCTCAGGCTCTAGACCAGGCTCATGCTCCAAGCTGTGGCACAAGCTCTGGCTCTAGCTCTAGCTCAAACTCTTGCTCATGCTCATGTTTTGGGTTTGTCGCTCCAGTGCAGGCCTGTGCTTTTGCTCAAGCTTAAACATTAGCTCAAGCTCAAGGTTTCAGCCACCATCTTCCGTCCCTTCCTTCAGCCATAATGCTCCCCCCTGCCAGCCTGTGGTCAATGAGGCTCACCCCTGTTAGCCCTTGGTCGAATCCCACCCACCAACCCGCTTCCACGTGCCCTCAGTCAAGCTGGACCACACTGTAAGAGTGTGTATGGAATATGTTCAACAGCCTGCGGTGAATAGTTTGTTTAAGACAGTTGAAATCCCGATATTTACAAAACAAACAAGCAAAGAATTGTATTGGAACGTACTGAGACTGCAGAATACACTCGTAATAGTTGGCAAAAGACAGAGCACCATGATATACTGACAAGCAGTATAAATGACCATAGAGCAGTACTGTGCGGTAATATGAAGTATGGGAAAATTTGTATTTGTACAGGCCGAAAGGCTAAGAAATCGAATGAACCCAGTCAATATATTGATATTGGTCGATACATGCCAATACCGGACAGTAGTGGGCGCTACGAAAGCAATCAATGTGATATACAACATTTCAAGTCAGGTGTGAACTCAAAGAAGGGTTTAATACCGTATTGTACAGATTAGTGCTGCGCAGTATTGAGCAGTATGAATATTAACCCAAGTGCTTTCTGCGGTAGACTCGGTGCTTGAGCGAAATGAACTCGACACAGGATCAGATACTAATGAGTACGGATGAATACAAGGTGATATCAGGCGGTATACTCAAGTTGGAATATTACAAGTAATAGACCAAGGACTGTTCCGCGAAATGAACATGGCTCAGCCACAGATACAAGCTAGTACATACCCATACTAGGCAGTAAAAGTTTGTACTAAACGTTGTGAGAGTGACATTGGAATGGTGTCGAATGAAAACATATATGGCACCATACAGGTCAGTACTGATGCATATTTGAGAATACTGACAGAACAAGAGCTAAATCGCGCGAGTTCTAAAATGCGCAGGGATAGACATACTCTTGCCTGTCACACCACAAAATGATAGCCATACAATACCAACAAATGCTGATAAGTATGGCTTTGTATTGAACGGTTGCAGTCTCTGCACAGAGTCAGTCATTCCAAATTTATTTCTACCTAGCGAGCAGGCAGCTGCCCACAACTTTTAGACCATGTTCTATTGAGGCATTTACCAATGCCAAGGACCATGTGAGGTCATGAAATTGCCTACCATAGGTTCTTGTGTCGTGGTTAGTACTTGTTGGATTTTCAAGTAATGGGCCACCCACAACCCTAACTCATAATAAAATGAATTTACCCAGCGCTTAATATGTGATGACTCTGCTAAGGGTTATGGTTTTAGGTGGCCCAGCTTGAAAATCCGACGAGTAGCAGACCACCATTTCACTCTTGTTGTCAACCATTCGCTTCCAACACATCCTCCTACAACTACAACTCCACCACCACCACATCCCTTAGAGAGGTCTAATAATGCTGTACTCTTATAGTTAACTACCCTATCTCTCCATTTACCAATTTTTATTATTATTTGACTTTGACTTTATTTTTCATTTTACTTTTGATGCTGGACTTTTGGCAGTAAGGAAGCTATACGCTGCCGCCCCTAGGTATCCCCCCATTTGGATTCAGTCCCAATAGCGAAGATTGTAAAAAGGTTACTTCAAAGGATTTTCTATTGGGGCAACTTTGCTCTTCTTCGGAGTCAATATTACTTGAGCTCTTTTTTAGGCAAGACGATACACTTAAGTCTTCGTAAGCCCTGCTTCACTTCTGGGTCTAAACTACTCCCTTCTTCTCTTTCGTCCTCCCTCTGTTAACATTGTGTCTAGCGTTTTAGCGCCCGTATCAGCATCTTTACTCCATGTCTCGGATATCCCATCACCTACACGCGTCAATAGCAAGTTCGGCAGTGCTGCGATCACACCCCAGTTGCAAAGCCGTAGATTATAACAGAGGGCCAGAGTTGCTGTGGTATTTAACCCTGGATTGTATTTGTGCTTCTTCATGGTTTGGCACCTGCGATAATCTTCCCCTTTTCGAAGTTCGATCGGCGTCAGTTTTATTTGATTTGGTCATACCACATTCACACTATCTAGAGTATGGCAGAATCCATTTGTCCTCCCCCTCCAGATAGCTGGCTAGATCAGGGAGATCCCTTTCCACTACCCTTTCCCCTCTAACGAATGAAATAAAATAAAAGGAAGCAGATTTAGAATGATTGATCGAACACAAAAGAAACGTGAGAGAACGACAAACCCACCACTACTCTGCTCGGCGGCGTAGAAAAAGGTCGAAGTTAGTTGGCGAGAGGGATGAATGGTAAGATTTTTAGAGCGGGAATCAGGCATAGATATGATTGCGCTTACATGGCTGGCCGCCAGCCCGCGGCAGCTTTTTAGTTGCGGGTGAGTGCCGCTGAGTGCTATTTGCGCTATGGGTGCTTTCGTCGTCCATCCGATCCGAAGTCTCCCGGAATGTCGCCCAGTTATAATTTCTGACAAAGAGATCCTTGGTTTGAACTGAATTATCAACAGCTTGCACATCCGCCCCGTACTCAATCAAAACGTCCCGGCAAGACCTTCTAGCCCAATGTATTGGCGTCCGGCCTTCCAAATCTCTCGCATTCACTTCGGCCCCGTTCTTCAAAAGCAGTCGGGCAATATCGTCTTTGAAATATTTGGAGCGAACAGACGCGTGCAAGGGCGTACGACCAGAGACATCAGAGGCATTAACGTCCGCACCGTTATCGAGCAGCGCTTTTGCTACGCTTAGACACTCCGCCATATGCAACGGCGTCCATCCGTCCGCGGATCGAGTATTCACGTCTGCTCCATGATCAATGAGTGCATGTACGCAGCCCCCGAGCCAGCTATGATGCAGTGGTGTCATATTATCGTTATCCAAACTGTTCGGAGATGCTCCAAACTCGAGCAGAAGCCGAGTCATGCCTTCAATCTGTGAATAGCTCAGAGGCGTTCTCCCTTCTTCGTCAGTGGCTTCTACATTGGCTCCACGCTTAAGGAGCACTCTCGCTACATTCTCCAGACCTCTCGCACTAGCCTCTATCAATGGTGTCCGCCTAGACTGATTAATACCGTCGACATCTGCACCAAGCGAAATAAGTAGTCGTGCTACTTCCGGGCTTCCAGCATGATGCAATGGCGTCGATAGATCTATCGTAACGGCTTTGGGGTTGGCGCCTTTTGCGATAAGTAATGCTGAAATTTCGGCGCTCCATTCGCAGGTTATATGCAATGGTGCTCTGTTGTACTGATCTGGTCTGTTTATATCTTCGCCGGCTGCAATCAGGAGCTCAAAAACTGGTAACGGAAGCCAGTTCCTAGCCGCTACGAAGAGGTAACTCTCATCCAGAGACTTGTCAATATCTAAAATTGCCCTTAGGATGTCGACATCCTCATTCTTCGTCGCTTCGGCCAAGGATTTGTCGTACTTGGGAAGTAATGGGGTCGCATAAGATTCCATCGTGTAGCCGACGGTATCACCTATGTTTGGGCCTCGCCTTTTTATTTGAGTGATTTCGCGGATGATGTAGATCCGCCGGAATACATCTTCATAGCGCAGTAGGCGATCCTGCATCTTTGGTGTCGGTTTGGTCATTGCAGCATTGGAAGCGCTGGCTGTGCCAGAAGAGGAAACTCGTTTCGCAGTCGAGTGTTTGCCCAGAAGGGGTGGCTTCTCGGGAAGTTCTATAACTCTCTCTTCGTTAAACACCTGGAATGTTACCTGGCATGATTGGCTAGGAGAATAACAGTGAGCGCTCGGTAGAGTCATGTAAAGAATAAACTCACCAGCGCAGTCGTTGACCAAATAATAGAGGACCTGTACATAGTATATTGCAGCGAGGACATGCTCTCTCTCTTGCGGATGATTTCCTAAGTATCATGCTTAAGCTGATAGACTTTCCCGGCTTGACAAGCTGTGTCCAGTTATTTCTGGTCAGCTGTACTCCACCGGAATCTTCATCCGCTAAACGATACTCCTGGCAAAGGATCTTGTCGTGCCCCGGTTGGTTTTTGTAGATGAACTCGAGAAAGTCGTGGAAAATCTATGATTTACATCAGTGGTCTGGTCTGACCCGGGGATGATAGAAGTATCATTACACACATCGAACGTCTCACTCAGATACATGGGAACCAGTCTCTCTGTTCCAATAGCGTCCAGTAGATTCACCGGCGCCTTCTCTGAATCAAATCCAGCCGTAGGATGCTGCAATGCATACTTGAAAATGTTGTCGCCCATACGTTGAAGTAGTTTCTCAATCCGTCGGTCTGATATTGATATGTTTCTCAATGCAACCGTATTGCTACTAACATTCCGCCCCATAACCGTAAGATCTAAGGAGTTCGAGCTCACAATATCTTTCAAGGTCCGACTGTACTCGAATTAGCATCATCGATCTGAAATAGGAGCATGACATACCACCACAGCTCGAAACTATACATATTCATCGCCATCACATGCGTCTGGAGGTTTCGTGCGAGCGTCGCCGCATCATCGGAATGAAATATACGCCATTTTATCTTTGTCCACTCGCGCTTCACCCTACTTCCCTGTCCATCTATAATGGACTGCGTATACTTCTCAGAGTCTTTCCAGAAGTTCTCCAAGAGCTTGTTGCAGATATTGTGTTCCTCTGCCAATCCGTTGAGCGGGGCTCTGTTCAAAGGGTTCGTATGCGCAAGGTCCCATTCATTCGCGGCCTGCACTGCATTATTGATAGTATTTTGCAGTGACCCCAGCATTTTTGTAAGCCGCTGAAGCTCTATGGAGACTCCACGGGTTTCGCTCAGAGCGTTAGAGAGATCGGTGGCTAGCTTCAGGACGCCGAGAAAGTCGCCGACCGAGAAACCGAATGACATCACGAAGGTCGTTCGTAGGCTGTTCGATAGATTATCGGAGTAATGTCGTCTTATAGCGGTTTGCTCTCTCTTGTACGAGCAAGTTTGAAAGTGCAGTCTCCAACTCTCTGAGCCATGCTCAAGTGGACGAGGCTCCGTATTTCAGCTGTCTCTCTGAGTCACACCGTGCCACCTCAAGTGATGCATAAACCCAGTTGATATCGTACCCCGCTTTATGTACTCGTAAAGTACTCCTGTCAAGGACTGTATCGTATTAGGGTTAGGGTTACATATCCCTTGTAACGTAGCGTTTGAGGTCGGTATATATCCCGAAATTTTGTACTCGTCAAAGACTTGTCCGACAAGAACTTGACAAAGTAGAATCGATTAAACACAGTTGCTACTGAAATTTTCTGACTTCAATTAAAGTCACTCGAGTTGTATCTGTCGCTATATTGCCTCCCACAAGGGTCATTACTACCGAGCTGTTACGACCCATTTGTGGGAGCCGCCCATCCATGGATAGGGCGACCAGTCCATGGATAGGGCGACCAGTCCATGGATAGGGCGACCAGTCCATGGATAGGGCGACTAGTCCATGGATAGGGCGGTCCCATGGATGGTACCGCCCATGAATGGGACAATAAAAATATGCATATAAAAAATATGCATATAAAATTTTAAAAAAAATAGCTTTGCCCATAAACAATTAAGTTCTACTGGAGATCTCTTTACAAGTCAGCTTCACTTCTATGTAGATGTATAAAAATTGGCTTTGCTTCGTATACTGCTAACTACTTCTCACTACCTCCAAATACATCTACCGTTTGATTTCTTTGGACTGTTGAGAATGAAATTTACTGTACTCTGGTTCAGTGGGAGTGGTAATTCTGAGCTGTATTAGATCTAGTGTTAGCTTTTCCTCACTTGATTTTGCTTCGCTTCACTTCCATAAAGCCTACCTTATTTGCACCCCAATTAAATTCAATAGCCCTCCTAGTAGTGTAACTTTAATTTGCATACTTCTTTTTTTTCATTTGCCCCATTCATGGATGGGGTGATTCCATGAAAGCAGGCTTCCAACGGTCCGGGGCGACTGTAGTCTTTCGGGGCCCCGAGGCATGATTTCGGAGAACTAGTCACCTTCCGGGGCTGATGTCGGCTGCCCTAGGGCCCGTAGAAGTACCTACAGCGGACTGGCGGCTACTGGAACAAGGCATCTGGTGGTCATCCCGGTGGTGGTTGCGGTGGTTGGCCTTACAATTAGCTGCAGCTGGTGCCATGATGTTGTGAAATGGTAGTGGTGAGCCTTGAAACAAGCGGCAGCAGGTGCCGCAGTACCGGTAGAGGGTCTGAATGGTATAAAATAACATAATTTCGACCGCTTCCCACCGTTGACTTCTGTATTCTATGCCGTCATAGAGACTACAGGGCCCTGTAGGTATATAGTCCAAGAATCATTTGCCCTAGTCTTATACGGTCCAGAATTCTCTGCCCAGAAAATCATAGTCCGGTGTTCCCCGGACGGGACGGACTACTGGGAAGCCTGCATGAGAGGGTCAGAACAGAGTCCCGGTCCGGCCCCTGTCACATATCGCCCTGAGTATCTTCCAATAGTTTACGAGATACAGTTGTGTATGTACGGAAATACACAAATTGGGAATGATTGAGTCTTGTAAGAAACAAATTTCTATCAGAATCAAATCAGCGACGCAGGGAAACAAAGAATCGAATATTCTTATTCTCACTGTTTCATATAATCGAATGTCGCATACGACAATGTTAATACTGCAGTAAAAATGGATTTGGATGCGAAAATCAGGCGGGGTATTTTGCATAGTGGAACAATATAAATGGGATAAAATTACTTGGGCTATGCGACTGCAACAAAAATGATTCTTAGGGTGTACGGTGCTTTAAGAGTAGGAGTAGAGCGGCGACACGTCTCCTAGATTCGTGGTTTTCACCTGCCAAAAGTTTTGCGAATTTCTCTGGTCCGGGAATCGGAGGGCTCGGGACTATTCGAGTATATGAAAGCGAAAGTACGAAGAGATCTATTAGAATCTCAGAAGAAGTATGCGAAGGATAAGTATTGCGAATATAATGATTTCAAGAATTGTTCGAAAGATAAGCATATACTGAGAAGAGGATTCGAGAGGAGATATTGTAGTATTCTGATCGATGTCTGAGCAAGTGTAAAGAACTGTTCTCTAACCGGAGAAACAGTATATATATATACAATAATAAACGGGTGATTGTCCGTGACGACAGTCGCGGATCAATAACCAAAACAGGAAGAGAAAAACTCTGCATCTGTACATAAATACATAAGAACCGTAAAGAATATAACAGAACAATCTAGGCGCGTTCTTTAAAGATAAGCGCTGATAAATCCCTCTTCCAACGGAACTAAAAAGAAGGTTCTAGACAAGTTCTAACCGGAACTCTCTAGACAACCTAAATATAAAAAGATAACAAAAGTATTAAAAGCTATTAACACACCACATTATTCTTATCCATAAAGTACCATCTTATCGTAAGGAGAATACTTAAGAAAGAACAAATATTAGTAAGAGAAATGTAGATACTTCCGTATTTTCAATACCCCTTCTCACTTTGATCCAAATATCTTGGAACATAAGTGGTCATTGACATATCTCGTCATTCCCTTTGTACATATATCTGCCAAATTTTCTTCCGAAGGTACATCCATATCAGACACATTTCCTTGGTCGATTTGTTCTCGAGTAAAGTGATATGCAATGTCGATATGTTTTGATCGGTCGTTAAGTTTTGGATTATATGCCACATCTATAGCAGCATTGCTGTCGCCAAAGAGAGCCATAGGAATATCCTTTTTCAATAATTCACGAGTTCCACGCTTCAGCCAGAGATGATGTTTTGTCGTCATAGCAAGTGCCATATACTCAGCATCGCAAGTAGAGGTAGCAACGGACCGCTGTTTCCGACATCTTCAGCTGATAGTAGCGTTCCCATGTTGAAATATATATCCTGAAAAGCTTCGTCTTGTATCTAAGCAATTGCCGTAAGATGCATCCGTATATGCAGTCATTTTGAGCTGATTATTCCATGGATAAAGAAGGTATCTATCCTTCGTTTCTTGGAGATATCGAAGTACTCGTTTTGCTGCAGTTAGGTGCTTTGCGGAGGGAGATGAGTTGAATTGAGAGAGGTGAGTGATTGTATACGCTAGGTCAGGTCTTGTTCCAGTAACTAAATACATCAAAGATCCGATTATTTGTTGATATGCCGTTGCATCGGTACGCTCATCGTCATCTTCAATAGCCTTCAACTGATGGTTCGAGTCGATAGGTGTAGAGACGGGCTTGCAATCTTGCATTGAAAAACGGTTCAGAATCTTATTGATAAATGTTGTCTGGGAAAGAGTGATCCCATCGTCGGTAAAGGTTATCTGGATTCCTAGAAGCCAATTAAGCTCACCCATGTCATTGACCTTAAACTCAGTCTTCAACACGTTAATGGTTTGGTCTTTTAGCTCTCCAGTAGCTCCAAACAATGTAATATCGTCCACATATGTAGTTAAAAAGAGATCTCCTGATTCGTGAATGAGAACGCAGGGATCCCAACCAGTGATAGCAAATCCGAAAGGTCCTAGGTATTCTACTAACCGGTAGTACCATCCCCTCGGAGATTGCTTCAATCCATAAATGCACCTCTTTAATTTTGCCACCATCCCATCTAACCGGCTGCCTTCCGGTAGATCCATATAAACTTCCTCCTTTAATATCCGGTACAGAAATGCAGTCTTGACGTCCAGTTGTCGGGGTCACCATCCTTTGCAAGCTGATAACGCCAGTAAAAGTCTAAGAGAATCGTAACGAAACACGGGGGCGAATATTTCATCGTAATCCTTGCCTGAGATTTGTGAGAATCCTTTGGCAACTAACTGTGCCTTATATTGTTCGACTTCTCCCTGAGCATTTCCTTTAGCTTTATATACCCATCTGGTAGCCACTATTTTCCTTCCTACTGGTTTCGGAATAACATCCCAAACATCATTTTCCTCAAGTGACTTGAGTTCCTCATCCATTGCCTTCTTCCAATCTGACCATTGTGGTGACACTTTGGCCTGTCGGTAAGACTTTGGTTCTTCAACCGTTAGTACACTTAAATTTGCCCACTGACTTCCTTCGATTGCTTCCGGTTGTTGTTCCGGAGTAGGAGGTCGAGGAGGTGCATCCCGCATACTCGCTTCAGGGGCATAACCCTCGAAACAGTAGCGTTCAGGTGGATTAACAACTCTTCCAGCACGAGTGACAACCGGACCAAGTGGAATTGGTGGTGGCGTCATAGGCCTTGAAGCAGCAGGAGGAGGACGTCCCAATGGAAGTTGAGATCGTTGGTCGGATTGTTGATGTTCTTGTTCTAAGAAGTGGTCTCCAGGAACAACCGTTCGAATAGATTCGTCGAATTCATCGATCCTGTCGAGTTCTTCAATCAATATTCTTTCGTTAGGTTGATCAGGTTGTTGGGGTAAGGCTCCTCAATAGGCCATTTCTTCGGCATTGTAAACCCAATAGGGAGCGCCTAAATATCCGTCTCTTTTTCCTTCCAGAAAATCAGCTCTCATTAACCGAGCAATGATCTCATGACCATTGTCGACTATATTATTAGCTTCTTGACGATTCTCATCCATCCATTGACGCCACATATCATCTGAAGTTCTTCCTTTATTATTATAGGTATATTCAATGGATGTTGATGGGGTGTTGCTTTGGAGAGGAGTGAGAATTTGATCAATTCGACGGTTTATCATTGGCGTAGCCCCTTCTATCTTAAGAGGGGGGACGAAGGTGACTGCTGATACTATAGTTCTTTTTGTATCAGGTAAGAACACTCTATAATGATGGGGGACATTGGTGTATCCGGTAAAAATAGCCCTTTGCGCTCTCGGAGATAACTTCTTTCCGTCCGTTCGTTTCTGATACGGTACATGGATAAAACATTCTCTGCCGAAAGGTTGAAGGTGCTGGATCGATGGCTTGGTGCCATAAAAAGCCTCATAAGGAGTTAGATCCTTTAGTGCCGAATGAGGTTGTCGATTTTTTATACATACTGAGGTTAACCCAGCCTCAGCCCATAATCTCTTATCATAAGTTGATGCACTTTCGAGCATAGCTCTAAGTGATTCTCCTATCATACGATTAAGACGTTCTGCAACTCCGTTTGACTCGGGGGAATACGGAGGGGAAAACTCATGTATAATTCCCTTTGACTCAAAGAACCCTTTCAAGTCCTTGGTAACATATTCTCCTCCATTATCTGTTCAAAATGCGGCCGGAGTCTTGTGGTTTTGAAGTTCCATTTCTGCAACAAAGTCTTTGACTATTTTAGTTGTCTCGGATTTTTGTTTCATAAATCGAACCCACGCAACCCTAGTAGCATCATCAAATAGAGTAATGTAGTAAAGGGAAATACCATATGACGGAACCGGAAAGGGTCCACTCAAATCAGAATGAACAAGATCGAGTTTTTTCCTATCCTTTTTTAGTGTCGATATTCGAGGCGACCGAGTCATTTTGCGTTTATCGCAGGAGGAGCAGATGTAATTCGTAGGTCTTGCTGGTATATCGGCATCGGAGTATAACTGTAGCGATTTATCCATTGTTGATGGTGCTAGATGTCCAAGAGCCTGATGCCAGAAGTCATAAGTAATATGGGCCGAATGTGATGTCTCAGGAATTTTCAACAAATTTCCGTCAAAAACAGCTTCAAAAACAACTTTTGTTCCCTTATTAATTGAAATATAATCCCCCTCTCCAAATTCTGTATATCCTTTTTCCCGTAACTTCCTCCAAGAAATCAAAGGATGTGCCAAATCAGGAACATGCAAAACACCTCGGACACAAAAAGAAGAAACCGATCCATCTCTCAGAACACAGTCCATCACCACATCTCCCTTGCCAACAATCTCCATGCTCTTCTGTGAACTGGATTTTACAAATCCGCCACATACCGAGTAATTGAGGAGACGTCCTGCATAAGGGGTCATGTGTGAGGTACAGGCTGTGTCAAAGTAGAAGGATTTGTTTCTTACCTTAGAATCCTCACTGGTAATATTTGCTTCCTCGGCTTTATCTTTCTCTTCTTTTTCTTTCTTCTCCTTATTGTACTTTTGTAGACGAAAACATTCGTTCCAGGTATGTCCTTCGGATTTTCCTGGATTATGTTTCATGCACCAGGTGCAAGTTTTCGGAGAGGAGGAGGAGGAGTTGTTAGTCGTTCCAGACTTCGAAGGTTTCTTCCCCTTTTTCTTATCACCCGAAGGTTTAGAAACAAAGAGGGCAGAATTATCGTTGTTCTCGGAAGTGTCGATATCCATAAGTCGTTGCTTAACATCACGATACGACAAACTATCTTTTGTTGTAAGATTATCGATCACGTTTTTATGGTGTTTAACCAAAAAACCCAACTGAAAATCTCTCTTGGCCTTATCTTCATTAAGGAACGTAGCGAAGGTTGTTCGGTACGACTCGGAGGAGGCTTTCGAGAGTTTCATAAGGTGGAGCCACAGGGACTCGAACTTGGATATGAATCCTGGTAAGTCGGTACCAGAATATTGAATAGGAAGGGCGACCAGATTCATTATCTGGGAAACAAGTGCAAAAGCCGAATCTCTATAATATTCGGTGCGAAGCCAGGTCCACATCAGGTTTGGATCCTCCAACTCGACAATTTTCTCCAACATGTCTTGGGAGACCACCTGTATGAATATGGTCGACGCGGTATGTTTAAGATGCTCGAAGGCGTCTATTTCTATCTGATCAGCATTAGCTGCTGGAGACACACCATCCACCACTACCTCATACGCCTTAATGCCCTTTAGTACAATAGTCATTGAGGCGCTCCATATCTGATAGTTGTCCTGTCGAGTAAGTTTACCAATACTATTGAGTTTAACGTTTACTGGGGTGTTCTTGTCGACGCGAGCCGAAAAAGAGAACATAGGATTCTTTCCAGTGGGGGAAGTCATTACTGGTGTTTTTGGGCGAGGCGAAGAAGGTAGTGATCCGAGTGGTGTTGTTGAGGGTTCGGGTACTTCTTGGTATTCAACGGGACCTGAGTGAACGTTGAACAAATTCTGAGTCAGTGGAGGATATTCAGGATTTGAATCAGTGTCGCTCATCCGGGCTCATAACCTATTCGAGTATATGAAAGCGAAAGTCCGAAGAGATCTATTAGAATCTCAGAAGAAGTATGCGATGGATAAGTATTTGGAATATAACGATTACAAGAATTGTTCGAAAGATAAGCATATACTGAGAAGAGGATTCGAGAGGAGATATTGTAGTATTCTGATCGATGTCTGAGCAAGTCTAAAGAACTGTTCTCTAACCGGAGAAACAGTATCTATATATACAATAATAAATGGGTGATTGTCCGTGACGACAGTCGCGGATCAATAACCAAACAGAAAGAGAAAAACTCTGCATCTGTACATAAATACATAAGAACCGTAAAGAATATAACAGAACAATCTAGGCGCGTTCTTTAAAGAAGAGCGCCGATAAACCCCTCTTCCAACGGAACTAAAAAGAAGGTTCTAGACAAGTTCTAACCGGAACTTTCTAGACAACCTAAATATAAAAAGATAACAAAAGTATTAAAAGTTATTATCACACCACATTATTCTTATCCATAAAGTACCATCTTATCGTAAGGAGAATATTTTAGAATGTACAAATATTAGTAAGAGAAATGTAGATACTTCCGTATTTTCAATAGGGACGCTTTGGGAAGTACTTCTATAATCTTAAGTTGGGAAAGAGTTGTGTTATTGTTTCAACTCGAATTTATCGTTAAGCTGTTGCCTCTTTAGTTCCTTAGCCGTTTATGCTATCTATAGTGCTTATTAGGACTAGATATTTTTCTTCTCTGCAGTGGTAGAACTGTCAGGTAGAGTGTGCTCACTTATCAGAAAATAAACTCATACTATGATTCATTCCGTATCTACGATAGCAACCCCAAAAAATTTCGTAAAATAGGAATTTCTAGATGAGTTTAAATCCGATGGTCGCAGTACTACTAGCCACGTTCATTCAATGTAAATGCCCGAGTAGTAAATCAGCACCTACAAACCACTAAATATCGAGGGGTGACTCTCACTCACACAACAAAACCATTCCATAGAAAGAAGTGAAGGGGTTCAATAATAAGGCATTATTTTGGTGATTTTCGAAATTCTTTATTTTTTTTATACCAAGGTGACTTCATGATCAGCCAGGAACCATGAATCAAGTAACACTGCTTTCCAAACACAAATCTCGAATTCTGATAACACAAATCAAATCAACACCTTATTTTGCCAACTTTGCAGCGGCACAGCAATTTTTATATATTTTATTGCAAGTTTGTAGAGTGGTTCACTTTTAGAGTAGTGATTCATTACCAGGTCTGATTCAATTGTTGTACTATCGCGTTATAGCTCAATTCAAGTCAAAGAAACTACTGAGCTGCTTGCGCTACCGAGACCTGCATACTACCAAACATTGCCTGCTTGGCATTCTAATCCTTTGCAGTGTTCCTAAGCGGCCAGGCCGCCCTTAGCGGCGGCTTTTAAATGAGGGCCGGGCCTGCAGGCTTTTCCGGCCGGGCTTGCAGGCTTTTTCTTGGCGGCCGGGCGGCTTTTCTTGCCGGACTAAGCCTAAACAGAATATTTTTGTTCGAAAGATTCTCTGCCTTTACTAAGAAAGTCTCCAAAGTATGAAACATAAACCATATCCAGCCCAATCATCGTAGCCCTGCCATTGCCGTATTATATCCATCAACCAGACCAAGGCTTATGCAGGCCGATGCAGGCTTTTTAAATCACGTGCAGGCCGCTAAAAAGCCGGGCGGCCGGCCGGGCCGCTTAAGAACACTGATCCTTTGTTGCACTTTGTCAGTATGTGCGGTTTTGAATGTTATGACGAGGCGAGCCCGGTGGAGAGATAAGGATCTTTCATTTATATTAGTTTCGTATACTTGCTACATGCCTCAACCGCCATTCGAATATGATTCTTTCTCCTCCACCGCTAATCAAATCTGACTTTCGGTGCTTGATGTTACTACAACGGTTGCTCGAGCTTGGTTTTGCCCCAAATTGGTTTGTCAAAAGTCCATTATTCCACTTCATTGCTAGCCTATGACAGGAGGCGTACTTGTTCCGGAATCCCTGGAGCTCTCGGCCTTCGATGCAGCTGTATCGCAGAGACCGGAACAAGTTTGCACAGCTTATCAGAGAACTAACTCGCTAATGCAATACCCTCTCCGACTTCCGTTTTCTAGACAGTGCCTATGTCATCTTCATCACAAGCGCTCTACGTTTGCCGAAGATATTAAAACGGGCAGCACCCATGAAACTGCTTCGTCCCGATAGCCGAACGCTGGTGATGAGCCCTCGAACGCCGACCGTTTCTGGACCCTCTCTGAATCTTCAATGTTGTGGATAGCCCGTAACAAGAGCCTAGAGCTCACATACTCTCCCCGTACTTCTGGGTCTTGCAGTGGTTCGTATAGTTAGGCGTCTGTAAGTCCTGTCGCTTAACCTCAGCGGGAGATGTATAGACACTCGGTTGCTCCTTGGTCAGGAAAAGTTGGTAGTCTGAGTTGAAGGATTTGGCAGTCGAGAACTTCTAGGCTTGCGATGAATAGCCCGGCTAGACCTACTGAGTCCGACGGGTTCCATGGAAATATAGAGGTATGTCTGAGAGCTGAAAGGGGTAGGTAGCTACAAAACTCCCCTTCCCAGTTCTCGGTTTGGAGTGAACTTTAGATGCCGGGGCCGATGGATCTGCATCTCGACTGATGTGTAACTTACGAACCTCCTCTCGAGTTCTCGCTGTCTCCCGAGTCGTGATGAATAATTTATGACCCCATTGATGCGACGGGTTGTAGCCCCCAAAACCCCTTCCACTCAAGCGCTCGGAGCTCCCTCAGGTCCTTTGGGTAGCTTGGATGTCTTCCCCGATGAATCTCCATTCCGGCCGGTATGCGCCTCCCACAACTCCCCTCTCTATCACTCCCTCTTCCGATGAGACTTTATTTTCATTGCTCTATCCTCCTTCTTTTCACTTTCGATTCTTCGCCCCGTTGCTGATGAACTAGCTTTATCGTATGGGAACCGAATCGTCGGTGAATCCGTCCGGCGCCCCTCCGAAACATCCGTCCTGACATCCGTCCAGGACGTTTTTTGTCGCGGCAATGTGCGGGCCAACCGCAGATCCATCGATAAAATATACAAAGTCATAGCTCTAAATAACTACTCAAGTATTGAACAACTGTGAATTGTCTTAGCAGCAGCGATACTAGCATCGGCGGTGACGTTCCAAAACCAATCTTGCGTGGATGTTCTTGCGATTCTCGTTACTATTGTCACTATCACTCTCACTCCGTCCACCGAGCGAAGAGCGAACGCGTCCCGAGTCACCTAGTTTACGCCAGAGTATGCACATAGTTGTTTGAGTCCATGCGGTATCTCCTGGCACAAAGATGAATGCGTTGTTGTGGCCAATAGGTAACAGCCGTACACGTTGGTAGTTGGTTCTTACTGCTTGGCTCTTATATATCTAAAACGTGCTATATGAAACCTGTAGTGCAAGATGCATGCATATGGCACAATGTCAATAATTCTTAATTATTTGAAGGTATGTGAAGAATCCCCTACCAGCAAATTGCTGCGGCAAAAAGTCTTAGACGGATGTCAGGACGGATGTTCCAGAGGGGCACCAATTCCATCATTAGGCACTTTCTCTGGTGGCCAAAGCTTATCTTATAACTCAACTCTACTTCTGGGTCCCGGGACACACTGGCATCCCCGGGAATGAGGAAGCAGATCGCCAAGCGAATCTAGCGCGAGAGGGCCGCAGGGCAGGCACAGTACGAGAACGAGTATACACCTCGGCGGCGAACAGGACCAGACAAATCTCTGAAGCAAAGACGGCGGCGAAGACTCAGTGGGAGGCCGACAAATGCAGCAAACATCACGGCTACAGGCTAAAAGGCAAAGCTGGGAGCAAGAGACCCATCCCAATGAATAGTGTGAAGCCACTGGCAGCCAGATTCTACCGACTGAAGTCCGGACACGCGCCAGTGGGCACGTACCTGAAACGGTTCGGACACCGAGACGACGACAAATGCTGGTGGTGCGGCAGCGGATGCAGGACGACGACCCAGCCACGGGAACATCTCTTCCGCCACTGCAGCCGATGGAAGACCAGCAGAAAACGCTCTGGAAAGAGGTGGGGAAAGCAACGGGATGGAGAGCGGGCAGATGCCGACACGTGCAAGTCTCTGAGCTGCTCTCCATGGAGAAGTGCGATAAAGCGGTGATGGACTTCCTGGTAACTACTGATATCGGGAAGCTCCCGCCCAAACGTGCGGAGAAGTAAGAGCCGGCGGGCTCTCCTTGATTTCATCCCATTTCCTTTCCTTTGTATTATATCGATCGCTTTTAGATGCTTTCTTCTGTCAGAAGGGGACGACGGGTAGCAGGAGTGGAGCTCCGCCATCTAGCCGGCCAGCCCGGAGGCGGAGGAGATTAAGGGGCTGTCATACTCTAAGTAGAGTGAATACAGTATGATTAAAACAAAACAAAACTCAACTCTACTGTCAAATGTGAAATAGTTTGCGATTGTGCTAGCTAGAGATCACCAATCACTCGTGAATAGTAGCGAATTGGGGACCGGAAAGCTCCAGGCAGATACATCACGCTGCATGGCTGCATCCCCAGTCACAAGCTAGACATGCCTATCGTTGTGGATAGTTCCTACGTGAAGAACGATAGCCGCTCACTCTGGAGGCTGACACTGGCTGTTGATATTGCCACAAAGTTGAAAATATACATTACTCATATTTTTTTTAGTGACCAACAGCCAAGGAACCTAGATCAATTATTTTGGGCAGAGGCGCTTCCTGGAGAGTTCAAGATCATACTCCAGAGGGCTTGTGCTCGTTGTGTCAATGATCATGAGGCTCAAATCGAGAATTTTGCGAAATTTGTATAAAGTTTTGTAGTCATTGCACAGTTTCTGAGTTTACTTAACAACACATAAAACTAATCAAAGTAACAATATGGGAGGCTGTTGACAAGCCATGGGACACTATTTGATACTATAGAGGAGCATTTTATTGCAGCTTGCAATGCAGGAAACTTCGAAAGTAGAACAAGTAGGAGATTTGACAAAGAGGTCATTCAGAAGTTGCTGACTGTGTTAGTTATGTATAGCAGATATAGAAAATTTCAGTACGTCCTTTGCATGTACTCTATTGTTGTTGTGGTAGACAATCATCTTTTGTCGTCGTCTCCGGCCCTCTCGGAGGTACCAAGACTAATCGGATGCGACTGTATACGCGCGCAGCTCATAACAAGCTCCCCGTAGATCTGTGCGACACGCAGTCCATAGTCAACTCATAGTCATCTACGTCTAGACCTATGGAAGATTATACAGCCAGCGAAGTCTATTGGTCTATGGGCTTATGCAACTCTTTACGCTCAACAGGATTTCGCTAGTGCTATACACTATCAATACTATTATTGAGAGCATGTTTGAGAGCCTGCTTGAGAGAGGGCTTGAGAGAGGGCTTCAGAGTTACTGGCCATTTCCGTGGGAAGCTTTGGGCTGCTGGAAAAGTTTGAATCTGGGAAGCTTTGATGTAGCCAACCTACTCGTCAAAGTGCTTCCACTGCTGGCCGATACTTTGATCACCTATCACCGTGACCACCACCAACACTACTATTACTGTAACTAGTATAAACAGCTCAGGACTGAGTTTGTACACATACATATAACAAAATTTGTATTCTATACACTACCGCCATTTCACTCCTTTTTTGTCAACCTCCCCCACCTACTGCAATTTCAACCACCACCACCACCACCACAACCTTTAGAAAGATCTAACAACACCTTATCCCTCTATTTACCTACCCTATCTATCTATTTACCGAATTTTATTTATTCGTTGACTTTGACTATTATTTACCTTTGACTTTTGGCGCTGAAATATTGGCAGTACTGGAATTTGGAAGCTACAGGCGGCAACCCAAGTACTTATACTTTTAGAAATCAGCTACGGAAAAAATACCAAAGTACCTGCTGCACTTCCGAGACCTGCATGCCACCAAAACCGACCTTCCAATTGTTTTTTGCATATCAGTTTCTAACATGCTATAAATTTTGTGACCAGGCATGCTTAGCTACCTTGCTAGTATTTTGTATTGCTGTGTTTCTGCAGCTGTCGCAGCAGCGATTCGTAGAGTAAGTATCTTTCTTCTCCACCGAAAACTAGAGTTTATCTGGCGATTTTTGCTGCGGTTTCGCATTACCCCAGAGTTAACAAGCAAATGTGCAATTTCTCCTAGATTCATAACAGGTGTGTGAGCTGTAAAGCCCGGGAATCTCCACAATTGTGGCGGGTAGTGGGAGCTCTCCACAACGCCGAGAAGTTGGCGGGGTCGTCTCCCGAAGTTGCTCGATGCCCAACTACATAAGGGGAGGCGGAATAATCGAGTAGAGCACGTCAATGAACCAACTCAGCTCTTGAAGCATTTCTTCAGATATCCGTTTTCCAGACAATGCCCATTTCATTTTCATCAACAGAGAAGTCCTGCCGCACTACCCCAGAAAAAGAAGCGTGGTTGTTCCGTTTATATCTTAGCAATAAACATGTGGTAATCTTCGCAGTAAGATCTAGCGTCGGTTACCCGATCGAGGACTTCGAGGCTAGCAGTAAAGAGGGCAGAGAGGCCGGCGACACCGATAGTGAAACTCATAGGTTCCATCGCGAGAAACGTGATAGATGAGTAGGAGCGATTGTGGGCCGGTGAATTTGGAGGAGGGTTGAAGTTTGGTTGATGTAGCCGTCGATGAATTTGCGTCTCTTGTGATATGCGCTTGCCGAAATTTCTCGTATTCGTTCGCGTAGTTCAGTGGAATTCTCTGAAATAACCCCTGAAACTCTTCCACCCTCTTGCGTGTATCCCTGATGCTGATGAATCCGTGTCTTGAGCGATGCCTGACTTCAGAAACTTTCTCGTCTCTAGTGTGTATTTTGAATTCCTCCAATGGTAAATTCCTTGAAACACCTTCTCTGCCGTATCGTTCTCTCTCCCTGGTTGCTTGTATATTCCACCGATGATCCACCTCTCTACCCTAGCCCTTCTCCTGAGTCCTACTTCGCTTTCGTTCTCTAGCCAGATAGTTATTAACTCCGCCGATGGATTTCGTATGAGAAATGGGTTCAGCAGATATGGAGTCGCTCGAGAAGTTCTTTCGGAAACTATCCACATCAGCTACGCCCTTCCCTTGTACTGGAGGTCCAACATACTAGGCGAACACCTCCACTCCGCTGCGCAAATGTGAGAATTGGTGGTAATGCTTCTCCAGACCCCCCAAACAAATAGATGGTGTGGCAAAACGAGGCTCCCGCTGGGCGGCGCACTGGTTGCCTACAAGTCAAACGTTAAGTGGTTGAATACGAGACAGACTAGCCATTCTGCTACAAAACATTCCAGTCGAGATGTTGTGGAACACATGGGTGATGCAATGTTCATAGTTTGTCACTCGATATCCTAGCTCAACTGAGAATTTTATATGGGTTGAGATGGAAGAACGAGCATAGAGTTAGGTATCAATGAAAAATGCAGGGGAATGAAATTCATACCCAGATTTTTCCAGCATTACAAAGTTGGTCAGGGTAACCCCGCATCGACACCGCCGAAAGGGTTGGACTTGCATGCGGCTGAGCAACAGCTCATGGATGCCTTGAGCCTTGTCGTTCGAAATCCATCGCCATCCCACAGAGTGTGAAGAATAATCGTAGCTTTTGCAGTTCCCCAGCTGAGTTAGGGTAAGAGATTCTTTCGGTAGCGGAAATGATAGTGCGTGGCTGACAATTTACAGCTCGGGCACGAACCAGACGCATCACCCGTTGAGCTACAACAGCAACGAAAGTGAAAACGAATTGTACGAGCGAGAGTTGAGAAGCAGATTCAGCGGGGGCATAAGCCCTGTAAAGCAGGAGGACTAGACGGAGGAGCCGCGGAACAACAACAGGTGTCTAGAGCGAGCGGTGAAGTCAAAGTGCCCACTCTTCGCAGAGTAGCCCAGGAGACAACGATAGCTGGCCGAAAGAGTTTTCGGGGCTACATACCCATCAACTACCAACTGTACTATGCACCGCACTCTAAGTTTCGTAGATCCCATTACTAACGGCATAACTAGATGGTTGTGGACCCAGTTGGCCTCACCCTTGGCCTAGCTAGCCTATTCGCAGCAAGCCTCGACGTCCTCGACCGCATATCAGCTGCCAAATCCTACGGTAAAGACTACCAGCTCTTCGTAACCAAGGTCGAAACCGAGCGGCTACGGCTTTTCGTCTGGGGCAAGGCGGTAGGATTATCCGGAACATCCGCCTCCTCCCAGCATTTACAGGATCCACAGATAAGAAACAAAGTGTCTGAGCTTCTGACTTGGGCTATTCGGTTGTTTGAGGACTCGGAGACGTTTAAAACTCGACACTCGAAAGATATGGTGGTCACTTCCTCTACACTAGGGCAAAGCGGCTTGCTGGTAGCTACAAGGAAGAAGGCTTCGGCAATGATGAGAATGAAATGGGTTCTATCTGGAAAAAGAAAGTCGGAGAAGTTATTGCAGGATCTTAGTTGGTTTGTGGATAAACTTCACGAACTTGTCCCGCCCTCTGGGGCGGTGGTGTTGGCAGGACAGCCAGTGTCGGCGACTAATGTACTGCGATTGACAGGCGGTAGTTACAGAGTGGAGTCGAGGGCTCGACGGACGAGAAAGCATGCACGGAGAATTGCAGTTGGGATGGACAAAAAGCTGAAGGAAATTAGAGTTGATGAAAGGTACGTCACTTGTCGTGCGTTGCGCATGCTTGCCCCTGGTGGATGTGTGGCGCTTGAGCCTCCATGTGTAGCTCAGCGATGTTACGCCACACGTCTGGGCACTATAAATACATGAATTCCGAACCTCATTTGCTGACATGTGCGATAGAAAACGATTGGAGAGTGAAATAGCCTATTTTTGGCAGATGGCCACGTTAGGTGGCGCATCCGGCACGTTTGCTTTTTTTTTTGAACCTTAATTTCCCGATCCATTAATTCGGAACGTAAGGTAGGTAGAGCGATACGGGAGTGACAGGGGAGCAGGGCATTATGCGGGGTAATGATGATGTCACTAGTTGTATTTCCAAAATTTCCTATAGCCTACCTATATTAACACATAAGAATCACTCCAGCCTTAAGATTACGCATGGCCAAAGGATCAAAAATATATATCATAGAACTGTAACAAACTTCCAACTTAAGAGCAAAAATTACCAAGTAGAATCATGGATTGAAACGTCTTTATAGACGATGCGATAGCAAGAGCAACTTTCTAAGATCATGTTAGAAAAGGTACCGTTATTTTTCCGCTCGAAATGAATATGCTATGACATGCCACCCAAATCCTTACTCAATTCTTCCACTTCGGCGAATTCATGGTCCATGCATGCACTTCCCGCATTCAGTGGTACACTTCCATGTAGCCTACTGATGTTCTTGAGGCTGCCGCCGCTCGATTTCGGGGCCCGTGGCGCGCAGATTTTTTAATTACCCTCTGTGTTTGATATGGCGCCTGCTTATGGTTTATACTTCAAACCCCCGCCCCTAGCAACGATTTTCATAACTCCAGCAAAAGCCACATGTTCGGGTTTGTGAGTAGCGCCGTTCAAACTCTGCCAACACATTCGCAAAGCGACCACCAGTATTGTAGAGCAAGCAGAAGGGTTCATTGGAATAATAACGACGAAGAGTCATTACGATGCGGCTGAGATAGTTGATATTGCACTGTATTCGCCGCAACGCAGCTCTTCCTGTCATCTCAGTGATATAATTTGAAGATATTCCGTCCTCCGAGGTTGGTTCTTTCAACGTTCTTTTCTCTGAGTGGGCACGGCACTTGTATTCAGTTTCTTATTCTTTGTACTCAAACCGAAGCCTTATACTGCTCGAACAGGTTTTATATAGATGAACCACGGAAATATAATAAATTGACCTTCCAGATTGACCGCTCGAGCGAACCGTTTCAAGTGTTGCGGGAGATCTGGAGAATTGTTTCTTTCTCAAAGCCTCTCCACCGGGAATGCGCAGTCAACTATCCCTGGTGTGTTGACTAAGGGATTTGGCCCGCAGGCCATTAGGACTAAGATATGCACGAGACTTAGCGGGCTTGGTACGGAGACTATTTCTCCGCCATCCTCGGGCTTGGTGCGGAAGCTATTTCCCCACGAGCCTCTGGTCTGATTAGTGCTTTCTGATTAGTGCTTTCTCTTGTTGATTCGCTCTTAGTGAGTGAGATGATTTCTTTCCCATATATTTGCCTGTCTTTCTCTCTCTCTTTGCTCTTTAGACAATCACTTTTGTACGATAGTCAATTCAATATCTCTATTCGTACTCGATTGATCTCAACATGGTGGACATTGGGTGGCTGGATTTGAGCTTGGAAGGCGGGATAACCGTGCTGGATGAGACAAAAATACACGGCTAGGTAATCGGTCTCGTGCAGTGCAGGAAAGCAGGGCATAGGGGCAAATTACCCACGAGAAGTACCATTTTCACCCGTACATTTTAATTACCAGATATATAAAATAAAATACACGCTGGCGGGCACTCTTCATCCTATACTTTAGTTCCTTGAGTGTCAATTAAGTAGCAATATCAAATACTCTACCTCCGGAGGCAATTCGTTGCCTTTCAGTGCGTGCATATGGTACCGCCTTGCGCCGCTCATGCATCTCAGAGCCTTGTCTCAAAATGCACGTCGCATCGATTCTCCAGAAAGAGTTACACTTGAGCGGAAATTCTAGCCACTCACCGCTCGCCACGTCTGCCTAGAGCCTTACCATGCACTGCCCATCGCCTTCCGGCCCTGGCAGAGGATACTATCGTCACTAACATTCGAATCGTCACGGCTTAGTTTCTATCGACGGGTCGGTTCTAATACAGACACTGTATCGGCAAAGTTATCGAAATTACGAGTGACAGGACGAAAGCAAAGATCCGCGCGGCGGCTTATCAGCGGAGGGGGAGCAGTATTCATAATCAGCGCAGACATTCGGGCTTCACACAACAAAGTACACCAAGGGAGCTGACGAAAGAGCTTCAGCATCGAAAACTGTAACCAGATCCAGCTCTCCATACTTTACAGAGATCCCCGTTACTAACGTCGTAGATGGTCATGGACCCATTTGGCATAAGCCTTAGTATAGCCGGCCTATTCGCCGCAAGCCTCAGCGTCCTCGATCGCATATCAGCCGCCAAATCTTACGGCAAAGACTACCAAATCTTCATTACCAAAGTTAAAACCGAGAGACTAAAACTTCTACTCTGGGGCCAAGCGGTAGGACTAGCCCCGGCAACGGACGGAATATCCGCCTCCCCTCAACAACTTCAAGACCCCAGGATTAAAGACGCAGTGTGTGAGCTCCTCACATGGTCTATCCAGCTCTTTGAGGATTCGGAGAAAGTCAAGAGACGGCACAACAGCACCGGATCATCAACTCGAGCGTTCGTTGCCTTGCTACCCGGGCGAAGCAATACTGCCCACCAGATATCAGCGATGCCTATCGACAACCCCCATGAAAGGCCGCGAATACATCACAAGGCTTCAGCGATGATGAAAATAAGATGGGCAATCTCTGGAAAACGGAAGTCGGAGAAATTACTGGAGGACCTCAGTTACTTTGTGAATAAACTTCACGAACTTGTACCGATTTCGGGGACAAATTTAGCGATGCCAGAGGTTCCAGAACCTATGGCAGCCGCAGTGATAGATCGGGTAGTTACGTCGCCGGGGACTTCGGAGTCACTACCGATCAGTTTAATAGGGCGGAATGGAGCCGATCGCCGTGGTCGCACGATACATTTTAAGGTTCGACGAACGCGGATACTTACGCCGAGGATAGTGGTTGGGATGAACAAAAAGCTGAAACAAATCAGAGTTGATGAAAGGTATGTACGTAGGCTCGTGTGTGGCGCGGGTGCATTGTGGCTCAACGAAGCTATGCACTGTCACGCATGCATACTCCAATTATGGGGTCTCATGTGCTAATACGTGTTGACAGAAAACGATTAGAACGTCAACTAGGCTACTTTTGGTGGCATGCAAGTCTCGGTAGTGCATCCGGCACTTTGGTTTTTTTTTTTAGTTTGCGAGTCTCGCTTAAGCATGGTGCAAAAAATGCGCATTGAGTTTTTAACGTATGATACCCCACGGCTTGACATGGGGTAATGATGATGTCATTAGTTAGTTTCGTTTCATATGACTTTTACTGTTATTATACAGGCCACCCCTACATATTTTACAAACTATCGCCCACCATGAACACTTGTACAAACTACCCTATTAAAAAAATGACCTATTGTGAGATGACCGCGAATTTAGAGTCTTCCACTACTATACAATATTCCGCTTCAGTATGCGCGCGAGTAAAGCTCTTTGCAGACTTACCCTTTCTCTATTGGCTCTCCAAATTACTCGTACTTTGAAACAATTTGCAGCTGTTTTACAGCAGAAGAGGTTGCGCAACTGATCTGACTTTCCAATCGCACTGCACTGTTACTGGTCACAGCCCACTCGTCAGGGCTGCCTTGAAATTCGGAAAGCAGTCGAACCCTTGTCCAACTGAGAGTAGAACCGCGTCATTGACGTATCAAGAGGCCCAGAACTGTTCATCATCGCAGTGGAAGGTGGGTAATGTTACTAGAGGTACGGAATACTGCAGCAGTAGAACTTCAATATATGTTAGAGATAGCGCTGTGAGAACATGACGAGAAAGGGGTTCAATCATTACTTATAGTCGAGGTTCGTGCAGGGGTAGTTCGTATAAGTATTCACGTTCGAGGATAGTTTGTATAATAACCATAACTTTTAACACCTTCGAACTCTGTCTACTATATATACACCGCTGAACAAAATCTCCGGGCCAACGCCGCGGGAAATTTTTTAGATTACGGATAGGAGAGCCGAGGCTTTGATGTCATTGGTTCCGTTTTCTGTATATATTCGAGCACGTAGGTGATTGTTCTCCAAACCCCAACCTAGATTTCGACTCCCGCATTATGCGACAGTACTATAAAGGCTATCGAGTGTCTGAAGTCTTAGTTCACGGCGGAGGTTGTCTGCGGATACTCTATGGATGTTGGGGATATTACCGGACTTACAGATGGGATCGGATAAGCTGCAGTTGTGAGCAGAGAGCCTTGTTTGTATGTAATTGCTTTTTATTTATATAGTAAAGCCCCGGCCCCCATCCGCAGTGCGCACAGCCCGAATGTAGGACTCAGTTGTCTTTTCGTCTAATCTCACAAGTACATGTGTACTGCAAAAGTACCCTTAAGTGATTTTCTAACTCACTCATGTTGGTTTCTAAATTTCTAAAGAAAAACATGACGGCGGGCGCTCTGAATGCTGGAGTGGGCGTGCCGCGCTCGTGGGAGCTTTTAGGTCTTTGTTTCGCTAAGTGCTTATGGAATAGCTATATTGAAATCTATCATTCCGGATGTAATTCGTACCGCCGAAGGTGTCGCTTGCATCAAATTGGTAGGTTTTTGGAATGCTGTGCATCGCATCGACTCTCCTAAAGAGGGTAGCCTCTGAATGAGGCTGAGCAAAAATTTAGCCATTCACTGTTTGCCATGTCTGCCTAGAGCCTTCCCATCGCAAATATCGATCGACTAGTTAGTTTGAGATACGAACACAAAGCCATCGGTAGATTTACCAAAGATACGGGTGAGGCAGCACGGTAGATATTTAAACGAGTTTGAGGCGGTCGATCAAGCCGAGGGAGGAGTTTCTTGGCGTATATTTAACGGAGGTATTTAAGCTCTACACAACCAAGTGAACAAAGTAAACTAGAGGAAGGAGCTCCAGCAGTTACATACCCTTTGCGACACGTTCACGGACAACTGTTAGCACTCCAGATTGACCCATGTTGAGATCACTGTCTAACCTATCTTAGGTCGTCATGGAACCCGTCGGCTTCACTGTCGGCGTAGCCGGATTATTCGCCGTAAGCCTCGACGTTCTCGATCGAATATCTGCAGCCAAAACCTACGGCAAAGACTACCAGACCCTCGTTACCAAAGTCGAAATCGAGAGATTACGACTTCTACTCTGGGGACAAGCAGTAGGACTATCCCCGGCAGCGGACGGAATATCCACCTCCCCTCAACAACTACAGGACCCAAGGATTCAAAGCGCGGTGTGCGAGCTGCTTAGTTGGGCTATCCAGCTCTTTAAGGATTCCGAGACGTTTAAGAAACGACACACTACTACCGGAATAACCACCCGAGAGCTCAGTACCTTTCTACCCAGCAGAAGTAGTAGTGGCCGCCAAATTTCAGTTGTGACTACTACCGCTATCGACAGCCCTCGAGGCAGAGCGGGATTACATCAGAAGAAGGCTTCAGCAATGATGAAAATGAGATGGGCGCTCTCTGGAAAACGGAAGTCGGAGAAACTGCTTGAAGACCTTAGTTGGTTCGTTGATAAACTGCACGAGCTTGTTCCACCGGGGGTTTCTATACTGTTACCGACGCCACCACCGACAACACTCCGTTTGACAAGCCTGTCTGTTGATATGCAAGGCCGTATCGTACGCCGTAGGTCAGAGTTTAGGATTCGACAGACGCGAAAACATGCGCGTCGAATTGCTGTCGGGATGGATAAGAAACTGCATCAAATCCAAGTGGACGAAAGGTAAATTTCATTCGTCACGGGATTCAAACCCTCGCATACTAACCCCACAATAGAAAGCGGTTGGAGCGCCAAACGCGCTTATTTTGGAGGAGCGCCACTTTTGGTGGCGCGACTGGAACTTTTTTTTTTTTAATTCGTGATCCATCTAGTCAAATGCAGTAAAGGTTTTTTAGTAGAAAGTTCAGGTGACTGTTTCAGATCCACTGGCCACCTAGCTCCTGATGGGCGCGCATATTGACGCTGTTATTTCATTTTTGGGACCCAGATATGTGATGATGTGCACTGTTTGCAGCATTTCGCGTATTTACTGCCAAGTCCGTATTTCCTGCCAAGTCCACTTAAGAATGCTGCTATCTCATGCCTACAATGCATTAAGACCCTAATGGACACTCATCTCATGTGCTCAAAACTTCAGCCCCGCGTTTTATGTTGTATTATCCAGGAACTGTCCTGAGTTTTTACCTATTCACGATGTTCAGTGTATAACCGGAATACAGTATGAAATATAGAGAGAATCATTAGAGTACTAATTGATAAACGGCGATCGATTTATCCGACCTAGACCCCAATGAATTATCAAACTAAATCCCTTTGGGGTGAACATTCTAACCCGACACTCCCGCAACTGACTCATGGATCACATAGAAAACCTGTGAATTCTGTTAGAAGCAAAAGACGGCCGTTACGACGAAGCATCATGTTTTGAGGGGGTATTAGGTCCTGTCATACTCTAGTTAGAGTGCATACAGTATGAATAAACAACAAACAACAAGCATCATGTTTTAGGTTTCGTGCTGTCGCTTAGCCCTGTTGTGTGTTACGTATCGTGAAAACTGAGGATGAAATTACCGAAAGGTGCGAGATTAGATTGGGTTGAAAACTAAAAACCTTGACCTCCAGACGACTTTTGATTTACCGTACGCGAAACCAACGAGTTTGCATCATATGAAACCGAATACCTACTTAAGTATGTAAAGTACATAGACTCTTAGCAGTGTATCCGGCACGGCAGTTTTTTTAAAGTTTGAAACCCCATTGCTTGACAGCACAACACATGGAGTCGCAAGTTAATTCCGAAGAATCATATTTAGGTTTTGTCGTCGCACTTCGAATCTAGGTAGCGGCTGCGGCACGGGCGGAAGGTTTAACTCCAGTACCTGTTTTCTTACAAACCCACCCATAAAAACAAACACACAGAGAGAGGCAACCGAAGGAAACAAGAAGTGAATCAAGTATAAGATTGGAAGGATGAAATTTAATACGTCTGCGCGTTGAGTGAAAGTAACTAAGAACTAATGTCCAGGTAACACACAACGCCAAGCCTACATAAACTCAGGTGGGGAGGTTCCGGCCTTGCATTCAGCCCTGTGTCAAAAAAAATACAGCCATGCCAGATGCACTACCAAAACCTACATACCGCCAAAAATGATTACCCAACCGTTGTCTGTCACGAATCAGCATGTCTCTGAATTCACGACAAGGTGAGAATACCTGTGATTTACTAATACTTGGATTTTATCTGCCTCATCGGTGATTTTTCGAGCATGCTTCTGCTATTCTACTTGGATATTACGTAGCTTATCTGCCCCCACAGCTATTCGCCTAGCATACTTCCTTCTCCTCCTTCTGAAGCCCGGATCTAACTGGCGATGTTCATTACGGCTTCTCATTGCTCTAGATTGACTTGTCAAATGAAGAACATCATTTCCGATAGGTGGTGGGAGCCGCGGCGAGTCAGGTATCCCCAGAGGTGAGATCGTTTGATATGTGTCGGAGATGAGAGTAAGTGCTGGAGTTCCGGCGACCGGTGGTGTCGTAGCTCGACGTATGACGGAGGTCGAACCAACCTTTAAAACCTCCGACGGCATCACAGCTTGAAGTGTCCCCGTAGTCGGCGGCATAAGCTCGTGGAGTTTGTCAACCAATCAACTAAGATCCTGCAGCAACTTCTCCGACTTCCGTTTCCAGAGAGTGCTTATCTCATTTTCGTCATTCTCGAAGTCGTCTCATGATGTAACCTGGATCGTCCCCTGAGATCTGCAGTCGCCGAAGAGATCCGGCGAAACCTATCCTGTCTCGGCAGAATTGTCATGACTGTGGAGTGTGGTTTTTCGATCTTCTCGAAGTCTTAGAAAGATTGAATAGCCCATGTGAAAAGCTCACACACTTTGTCTCTTACCCTCGGATATTGTAGTAGTTCGTATTGTTGTGAAGATACTCTCTACCCCACCAGTGCGACTTGCGCCAGTCCCATCGCTTGACCCCAGAGCAAAGCCTGAGTCTCTCGGTTTCCACCTTGCAACGAAGAGTTGGTAGCCCTTGCCTTACGATTTCGCGTCTGATATCCGATCGAGGGCATCTAGGCTTGTAGCAAATAGACTGGCTATGCCGTGTGTGAAGCCCACCGGTTCCATTACGAGCTATGGCACGTTAATATTCAGATCGCCCCAAACCAGGCGGGAATACTTGCAGTGTTGAGAGACCCGCTGACATGGGTATTTAACTCCTGCTATTCTCTTTCTTCTACCTGCGTGTATATGTACTAGTCTGGATGCCTCTGTTGATTCCGCGTCTAGGATCGTGGTAGCTTGGGCGATGAACTTTCCTTGGATTTTGCCTGGACTTGCTTATCGAAAAAGACCGCCGTCGATGGATACTTACTATCGCAGTCAGCCACGTACGATCATCTCTTCCACCGAAGGCCTTACTTAACGAACTTAGCCGTGACGATATTGATGCGAAATTTTGCGATGATTGTCAGTTGCAATCCCAAAACTAAGGCTCTAGGCATCCACCTTTGCGATTTGGCGGACCTTGCATGGTGCTCAGCCATATTGCAAGGGAGACTACCCCTTTGCAGAGCCAATCCGGAGCGCAACATTGCTGATGTTGTGAAACGCCGCTATAGCGGGGGGATAAATTCATGTCTTGCCACTCAGTCATGTGATCCGTATTATTTCTCAGGGAATCAGCCTCCATGTTTACCTCGAATTACTGTATACTGTATTTTTTAGAAAGACTAAAGGCAGTTGATATGCCGAAACTGGTGTTGGCCTTTAGAACCGTCTTTGTACCGTTTGTATGAAAAGTACCGGAATAACCCTCCGTACGTATTCAACAAACTACCATCAATACAGAGCAGCACTCCACTCCCAGGACACCGTTGAATAGGAAGGCTTATAACCTTAGCTGCACTCATTCTTAAAGCTCGGTGTTTATAGCCCTGAAACACTGCTAAATCCTGCGATCGTTATGATCCAGTGCTTGCCTCACCAACTCGCCTGCGCCGCTCTCCTCCGCCCCTGTGCTGTATCAAAACTGAGTTCGATCCAATAACCACTCCAAGTTTTACGTACTCGCTATATCCACTGCCCCTAAATGTGACCATTTCACAAGCTGCCGTTCAGCATTGACGGCGCACGGTCTTCGTGGCTACTTTCTACTGGTCTTGACTACTATGACGTGATAATCTGTGGAAATATCTAACCTAAGGGGGTTATATCTTCCTTGATGTGATATGTAGCCAGTTCTCCGGTCCCTAATTCGGCCCGGTTTCAGTGTATCCCTGTACCAAGGTGTATATGCACGTTCTTGGCGTACTGTGGTACGTCTAAATCCTCACACCGCCTTTAAGAAAATGACTCATTATCTACCGTTCTACTCTTGTTATAAACCCGCCTCCCTTCTCGACTACGACAGTTCTGCAGCGACTTTGACACCGACAACGCACCGCCTTCCTGGAAGACAATGCTTGGGCTCACAGAGGAGCAGCCGACTGTAACGGTCTCCAGCTAGAAGGACTTTCCGGACAACGATCCAAAAAGAAGGGAAGTAGCCCAAAAAGAGGAAGTATCCCAGAAAGAGGAACTGTCCCAAAAAGAGGAACTGTCCCACGCCAAGAAAAAGGAAAACATCCGGCACCCAAGTTTGCGCACTGTGTGGTTGGTTCGCCCATAGTCGAAGTAACGGGGGACAAAGAGATCCCTGATGCACGGAAAAATGGAATTCTGAATTGGCTTACTATGGTCATGGTAATTGTACTGGATCTGCGTCGTGTTCTTCTCCGTCAACTAAGGTCGCCCCGCACCGCGATTAGTCACGTCTTTGTCGCTGGCACGTCGGTTGGTAAGTAGTTCCCAGGTACGCATAACTCGTCCTACAGCCTCTAGGATGTCCCTGTTTCTGCTCATGAACCGGCGTGTCGCCGTGGTTGGTACCACGAGCACTGTTGAGGAACCCGAAACATGTCATTTGTCTAGGCTTTGAGGGGTGAGGACGGGAAAGAATCTACAGGTGCATTGTGTAAAGAATATTATAGAGAATGATGACTTGGGAGAGCACGAGAACATGTATAATAAGGAAGAAAGATTGACAACCTAATAAGCGGGTGTCGTTGTCCGTGCAACAAGCGTGGCGAACTCTTTCATTCCTACTATCTTGCAACCATTCTATCGTGTCAAAAACCTCTCAATAAGAACTGCGATCGTTATTATCTAGTGCTCACCTCGTCAACTCGCTTGCCCAACTCTCCATTGCCCCCATGCTGTATCAACATTGAGTTCGATCTAGTAATCTCCCTAAGTTTTTACCTTCTCGCAATATTCGCTACACTAAATTGTAACCATCTCATGCCCTTTGAGGCTGCGATTTAGTAATGATAATGCGCGGTTTTCGTGGCTGCTTGAGTCCACTGGTCTTGATCACTATTGTTCATTAAACATTAATTACTCCTAACCAGTTGAGCGATTGTATAGATTCTGTGAGGTACGTGCAAAATACGACATTTCCAACAACCCAAGAGTAAATTTAGGGATATTAACTAGAGAGTGAGGGCTTCATGAATGACGACTTAGGCACTCGTCATGTATAATAAATCCGAGTAAGCTAGGCCATACTCTGAGGGCTGTGCGCGCGACGATACACCAATGATTCCACCAGTCCGGACGGACCCGGTCTGGGGTAGGGCTCAGTACGGTCCGGTCCAACCATTAGGTCAGACTGGACCGAGCCCAAGACTGGCAGTCTGGGACTGGATGGGCTTGGTCTGGACCAGTCCGCACACGCTTGTAATTTCGACATTGTTTCTTAGTCAAGTACCACTGAAAACATGACTCATCCTCACATTTATCACCGCACACCTCTGGATACCCACTCTGGGTGAAATTATGACAGTTCTGTCTGTATATTTGGTGCCATCGAGATATATTTCCCCCATTAAAAGGCCAATACAGTAAAAAAATACCCTAAACCTGGACACTGTGCTGGACTGGTCCAAACCAGTCCAGGCCAGTTCAGTCCAGGTCCAGAAAAAGTGGGGATTGGTCCGATCCCGGTCCAAAAATTACTCGGACTGGACTTGGACGGACCCGGTCTGGACTGGTCCAATGCTGGACTGGTGGAATCATTGCATGTGACTAGACCTAGAGTAACTCCGTGACATGTACCTGCTTCGATCTATCATGTATCATTACTGCTGTTTGAAGAGAACCCCTAACAATAAGTTGTAGCAATGATTTCCAGGTGCACCAGCAGCGTTCTCATAGAAGATGTTATTTGTCCCAGACTGCTCTACTGTGATTGGAGGTGCTCCCAGACATGTTGCCGGCGCTCCAAGACTTGTCTTCGACGCTCCCAGGCAGTGTTCGCAACCGTCCCGTCCGTCCGGGATTGGTCAGGACGGGGACGGACGGCAAGAATCCGTCCGTCCGAGAGCAAGACGGAGACGGCGCCGTCTTTTTGGGGCTGGACGGAGACGGACGGAAAGGACGGCCGTCGACGGAGAAGTCTTAGCGCACATAACAAAAATTATAAGAAAATCATTTCAATTACTATTCTGACCGTGATGCAAGCCCTGTGAGCATCTG
>Ga0307512_10000629_pt1 | contig 52225 bp, 47 predicted proteins | sample 14_EM_MG_FD_200267 | JGI IMG/M metagenome (GOLD analysis project Ga0307512, IMG submission 200267) | Populus trichocarpa ectomycorrhiza microbial communities from riparian zone in the Pacific Northwest, United States - 14_EM | ecosystem: Host-associated > Plants > Roots > Unclassified | place...
AAAGTAAAGGAAGCCTGACGCCGGAGCGGCGAGCGTAATATACAACGCGACGCGTCGCAAGAATAAGAGGCATGGTATAATAGCCGCCGCAAGGGAGGTATGCAACGCGACCCGTCGCTTGGGCGATGGGTCGCGTCTAATTCTCTGTCAGAGGGTACGAGGTTCCGCCAGAGCCGTCAGAGCCGTCCGGAACACCCGGGTGTTTAAGACGGAAACTAGAGTTGTTGCTGATGTACTCCTACATCGGCACTTACATCACTCACCTCTGTCGCGACCATAAAGCAAGGATAGTATACATATCAGCCGAATAACTGCCAGATGATGATTTTGCGATCGAGCATGATAGTATTCCACTTCCATTCGTTCATGAACCGCATCACGACCCTTTTTTTCACGCTTCCGACGATGATTCCAGCCATACAGAAGCCGACAGCGTGAAGGTGTGTATCGATCCCGAGCAACCACCGGTTCGGACACGTATTTGTGGTACTCCACACTTGGAGGACCGTCCAGCTGGCAAGCCTATTAGTAACGAGTATTTCGATGTCTTCGACGATGAAATCGATCTATGGTCACCGTTTTCTCGCGAGGAGGAGTATCGATTTGCGCACTGGTGCGTCAAGCACATCTTCAGCTCAGCTGCTATCAACGAGCTTTTCAGGAACTCTACAATGGCAACCATCAGTAACTTCACTTCGTCCCACACTTTATTCAAACGGTTGAACGAAATGTCCTACGCTATGGCCATCGACTCTTGGAAATCCGGCAAAGTGTGTTACAATCGTATGGCCGATTCAAACAACCTTCGCGACAATGATTACACACGTTTCTTTCACTGCAATCCTGTTGAATGCATTGAGTTCCTCATGCAACAGTCTGCGTTCAGGGAACATATGTCGTATGCACCAGCAAAGGAATTCAATGATGCTGAGGAACATATCTGCTCAGAGGTAAAATCAAGCGACAGGTGGTGGAATGAACAGGTACGTTTGTTGAATTTCGTCATAGCTACAATGATTTTGACCACTTCATTAGCTACGGTGGCTGCTTGGAGCTACGATTGTCCCCTTATTCGGCAGTTGAGACCAGACACATCTTACAAACTATTCGGGGGACAAGAAGGAATGGCCAGTATATTTGAGTCTCGGAAACATCGATTTGACGATTAGATGAAAGCCTTGAAATCTTGCCAGCATCCTTTTTGCCCTTCTGCCCGTTCCTCCGAAATATCAGTTCAAAAGACATAGAAAAAGAACTGCTGTAAAGGAACAACAAATCCACAATCGAGAGGTTTTAAGGAAGGGCTTTGAGGGTATTTTTTGTCCTCTGGACGCGCGTTTCAACACTGGAAAGCTTATGCTTTGTTCGCACGGTTGGATGCGGCAATGTTATCCCGTCATCTGTGCATGGACGGCTGACTACTTCGAAAACATTCACTTGCATTCAATCAAGCAGCCCCATCGCCCTGTGTGCGAAGCACCGAAATCGTTGTTTGGAGAAGGGAATTCATCGTTGTGGCAATTGAGAGACTATCGGCTATACTTCCAAAAATGATACTCGCGACTGAGGGAGATGGGACGGAGAGACAGGAAGCAAGACAATATCTGGAAGATCGAGCGGTTGGAACCTCAGAAGGCGTCTTCTGCAATATGAAATGCATCTCTCCGACGACTATTATCGTACCCAATATTCTTCATACCATCTATCTCGGTATGCTTAAGCATTTGATGGACTGGGTAACATCCTTCCTCTAACAACATTCCAGGATCGACAAATTCAATCAGCTCTGGACGATGATGCCTCCATATCCTGGCTTCACTCGATTCAACAAGCCATATAGCCAGGTGACGTAATGGAGTGGTCAGGAGATGAAAGCACTGGGGCGTGTGATTGTTCGAGTTTTCGCGGCGACTTTTTTAAACCCTTCGGCGAGCCAAAGGATTCCCTTCACAGATGCCCTGTTGTGTGTCAAGAACTCAGTGTATTTTCACCTTATGGCACAGTACTGGTACCATACTGAGGCCACGATCAAGTACATGGAGAATTATCTGGAGGAGTTTCATCGTCACAAGGATGTTTTCAGTCGATTCCGCGCCAGTAAATCTACAAAGAAGGTCTCAGAAGCCTTAAAAAAGCAGCTTACTTTGGACAAACAGGAGGAATGGGAGAGTGACCCCGCTTGGAACGATCTTTCTGCGGCTGCAAAACGTTGTCGCGTTGATGAAGATAAAATGCAGATCAAGTCAGAAATTGCACAACATCTTGTCGACGAATCGGATTTCAACTTTGAGAAGATGCATCTCCTGAACCACTTCTCTGACGATATCTGCCAGCTTGGCAACCTGTGAAATCTAAGCTCTGAAATCCCAGAAAAAGCGATGATGGATCTTAAACAGGCGTACCGACAATTGAAGTGTCATGAGGCCGCCTTCCAGATTTTGCGAACGAAACTCCTCAAGGAGGTGTTTCAGTATCGAGCGCTGAATGCAAATGCTGCAAAACAATGTCGTGACGATGATATGCCTCTAACCAAAGTGCCTATCAAGCGAATGATGAAAAACCCGCAACCAGAAATCAAGACCATTGACGACTTGGCCGAGTGGTGTGTAATGCCAAAAGGGGAACTACAGAATCACATTGCTTGGTGTTTCAAGAGATTTGCCGACTTCACAGACTACCTCGATCACGATCAATATTTCAGTCATCTGGACAATGCAAAATACATTCGGCACAACGCAGTAGCAATTCCGGTGACGTCTTTTCAATGCGATGACCAAGCAGTTCATATGGTTCATTGCACTGGGTCCACAAGGTGGAGAAAACATAAGCCACCAAGAAATGATACCGTGCTTCTCTGGATGGGGACGAGTCCGGATAGCCACTTTAAGTCGACTGCGGGACGCATTCTCACATGGTTGAAGTGTCATTTCATCGTCGAGGATGCTGAATCGAGCATTATAGGGCTTCTTGCCTTGGTTCAGACGTTTGCAACAGGGCCGATACGTCAGACTGCTGGTATGGTGATTGTCGAGGAGAGGCATCAACCTCCGATGCAACCCTTGCACGATGGAAGCTACTGTCGTAACCCTCGTTTCGGGATCGGAACCACTTATATGGTCCCTATAAGCGCGATCGAAGGAGCGGTACACCTTCTTCCGCTGACGCCGCAGCCAGATAGCTCTTGGTGGTACTCGAGCAACACAATTGACTTGAATGCTTTCAATTTGTTTTACATGTAGATTATTGGACTCGATGCTTGAACTAATCGTTGCAGCGATATATAGAAATCTGATGTGTTTCCTCTGGGTGTCTTAATTTTTGTAATGGGAGTTGTGCAAGCTTGTGTATAATCGATGTCTCAAGGGATTAAATAGTTAAGAATATTCTTGAAATCTATGGAACAGTTCAAAAAACCGTTGAAACGATCAAAATCTAGATGACCAACATGAAAGAAACATGTGCAATGAATTAGCTGAAATGACTAAACACGTGTTGAGATGTCGCGACGACGCGATCACATCATTGAACGCTTCGAAGCATGGTGGAAGATTGCAAATACGTCGCTCGGATCATTTGTGGAGAATGTGGAGAAGGATCGGTGCATGGGGTCCATTTTCGGAAACCAATTTCAGTTTTTGCTGATTCTGGGCGATTGGAGAATGTTCTCGGAAGACCTCAAACCTAGGAGGGGGATACTGTCATGGTTTGGGTTATGAGTAATGAGTTGGGATGATACTTCTGTACTTAAGGATAGTATCGGCTGTATGGAACGAAATTGGTGTTATGGAATTGCGGAGATGTTGATAGACAGTGAGATGGCGTGAGAATGTTGTAAGATAGTGGCAGTATAATTTCTTACGATAAGGAAGTGGGTTGAGGTGTTGCCATGTCAGATGAAGCGGCATGGTTGAGTTGATAAAGGATTATGTTGGTGGTGTGTAAGATCATGCTTGGATATTCGGATGGTACATTAGGGCATCAAGAATAACTCGATGGTGGCAGATGAATTTTATATATAGAGAGGTTGTCGGGCGTTGGAGGATTTCCTTTTCTTCTCTCTTTACTTGTTCCCTTGTATAGCAAAGAAAGCACGACTCTGACCCAGCTCTGACACTTGTCTTGCCTCGATTCTCTTGATACGAATTTTTGGAACATCTTGTCCCGATCCCCATATCACATGATTGTTGCCATTATCACCTATGTCCAACCTGGCCCGTAACAAAATGGTGGTGGTGGGATTATTTCTGATGATAAGGAAATGGTTTGAGCTATTGAGCCGTTGGACAATACGGCATGGTTGCAATGATACATCAGGAAAATGTATATCTGTCAGGAAGCCACAGGCAACCCTGCCAGACACTCCGGTTGACCTCACCAGTGCTTCTAAGTACTTCCAGATGCTCCCAGGCCATCCTGGAGCTAAGCAAAGTGCTCTCAGACTCTGCAAGAGCTGTAGGTGGACGGCTCTGGTCATGTTGAGGTGTGGCTCTGTCGAATTAGTGGGGCTCTGTTGCGTCAGTGTGGCTCTGCGGGAGGCTCGCGTAGTAGTTAGTTCTAGCGAGATGTCAGGGCGATGATCACTATCATTCACTTCTATACTTACGGAGAGGCAATTTGCCCACATTGGTAGCGACACTTGACTTCTGACAGCATCACAAGCATCAGAAGCGATCGAAACACAACGCACCATGGCAGATTCACTTGGTTTATCTTCCAACCAGTGGACTGCTGGCAGCTTGGAGGCATTGCAGGAGCCTTGTGACTTTCCGCCCCTTCGTGCTATGCACAACACACACAACATGCACGATGTCAGTTTTACCGACAGAATCGATCAAGCTGCGTCAATTAGATTTAGCAGCAGGTTTAAAACCTCAACCACCGCAGGCTTCCAACCTACAGAACTTCGCACAACAGAATACATCAGAAACCGAATGAAGGTCATCTACAACGGCCCCGGGGTCCTGTCTCACCAAGCAATTAACTGGATCAGGGCTATGGAGGACGTCCAATTGGAGATCATTGATGCTAACCTCTCTGAGAGCCTTGAATAAGCCAAAGAATTTGCCAAGTTATGTGACCTCAACGAGAGCTTGGCCACTGAAGTCAAGGACTTGGAGGCGACCGAGCCGGTCTGAGATGGCCCGAGCAGGGAATCAACGGCCGCTCGGCAGGACATTGAGGAGTGGGAGGAAGAGCTTCAGATCGAGAAATGTGGATCTGCGAAGTTGGTGAGACGCCTCAACAAGTGAAAGTCAGAGCCGGAGACAACGCAGCAGACAGATATCACACAGCTCCAGCTGGAGAAGGAGAGGCTGCTGCACCAAGTCAAAAATCTCGCGTCAGAGAAGAGCAGCCTGGAATACGAATTGGGAGAGTTCAAATGCATCATTCAAGGACTTGTGACTAACCAAGTACATGTGACTCTGGCGCCGAACACCTCCCAACCACCTCCAGGCACATTCGGGATCTGTGGCTTTTCTGAACCAACCTCTGGCCGATTCGGGATGCATGGCTCCGCTGAGCCAACCCCTGGCTTGTCTGGAAGCTCTGGCTTCTCTGTCAAGTCATCAAACCTTCTGACGTATGAGGGCAAACGAACCTTGGATGATGGCACCACCTTTCTTTTTGCTTTGGAGCCACACTTCAGGAATGCAGCCCAGGCCATTGGATGGGTCGGCGCGACAGGCTGAGGAGATCAAGCAGTGCTTCAATCGAAAGGCAACGCAGCAGTCTGGGCCATGCACTGCTTCCCAATGAGTGCGCCCATGGAATGGTCCACCTTATGCACAGAGTAGAAAGCTATGATTATTCCGTCTAACGCTTTGGACCTGGTCAAACGCGAATGGGAAGAACTGAATTGAAAGAAAGGAGAACGTGACACAGAGTTTAACGAGCGTTTCCGTCACCTAGGTTTGAAATTGGACCTGCACCAGCCTATGCCTGCCGAAATGTTAGCCGATGCTTATGGATATAAGATCAAAATCGGCAACCAGGGAGTTTAGAAAGACTTGGTTCATTATTTTAGCATGTGCAATAGGACTCCAACCCTCAAACAGAGCATGGAACACCTCGCCGCACTGGATACGTCTCTCAACAAGTCTCAATCTGGAAGTGGCCCCAACACTACCACAACTACAAAAGCTTCAGCTAGGAAGATGGACTCCAAAAAAGGTGGTACAAGTGGCACAGTTGGCCTGGCCAAAGACGACGGTTTGACCTGCCCAAACTGTGGCCAGGTGGGTCATATCTCTCCCAATTGCCCAAACCGCAACTTGATGAAGAAGGTACTTGAACAAGCTTTGGTCGGCAAAGATGCCCCAAAAGCCAACTCTGGATGCCCCTGTTAAGATAAGGAACAGGGAGGTGCACCAACTGGTAGAAAGGAGAGTGGGCGGCTTGCAGAGGAAGAGAAAGCTAATCAGGTGACGGACAGTGAGGTGGAGAGCGAGTTGGATAGTCTCTTGGACTCGGACTCTGAAGTGGGAAAAGGCAAAGAAGGTCAGTAGCTGCAGGTGTACCTCCAATAAAAACACCATCATGTACGGTATCGTCAAACAAAAAGGGTGGCAAATTGGTTCCAGATAGTCAGTTCTAGTTTTTCACCCGTTACCACCACTTGAAAGTTAGTAAACTAGATGACTCAGTGGTTGACCTGCTAAGGTAAAATGGGAAAATAAGAAACCAGATGAAAGGAGGATGGTGGAGCAGCAAGGAGGCAAGGGTAGCGAAGGACGAAGGTGCGTCAGAGAAATATGCGGAGTGGAAGTTCATTGATGAACCAAAACGCCAAGGGGCCGCCCTGCAGGCAAAGTAGGCGGGATGGATGATTGTGGAGATGGCCAATATCAAGCCAGAGGATGGCATCGAGATACGCCAAAGAGTCAAATGGAAACTATGACTCGGTGCTTCATATGTCTAGGAGGCCAAATTTACGATGTACGACGTCGAGGGCTTCGATATTGTGCTAGGCAAAAGGTGTATGCATGATATAATCCGACAATATCCAATCGACCATGAACGCAATGAAATGTGGATTGCTGATAACCTCTGGGAGGAAAGAGAGGATGGCCGTGTACATTACTTGCCCGGCCTAAGCCCCTTGGACAATGACGAAGGAATAGTTGAGCAAGCCATATTCATGGGCATCCACATCATACGGAAGGCAGAGCTTAAAAACTTATCTACCCACCTTATGAAACAGGCCTTGTTGATCCAAGTGCACCACCGCGGTGATGGCGACACACTTCCAACAGAACCACCGGCGAAGTTTCAAGATATGTTGACGGAATTCCAGGTGCTTTTCGGCAAGCCAACTGATGCAAATTCGCAGAAAGGAAGGCAAGTCGATTTCGAGACCAAAACAGACCCGAATGTCAAAATACCGTTCCCCTCACCATACCGCATCTCTCCATGTGAAGAAGCAGAGCTTCAGAGGCAGATAGACAACGCGATTCGCCGCAGTTGGATTCAGCACAATTGAAGCTATTCCAGCTCACCAGTATTATTTGTACCAAAGCCAGATGGTACGCTGCATATGTGAATAGATTATCGAGCAGTAAACGCCATAACTGTCAAGGATCGTTATCCTCTTCCGCTTATCGAGTACTTGCACAACGCCATGCCCGTCTTCTGCTGGTTCACACAGTTGGACTTAGCGGCTGGTTACCATCAAATTCGTATTGCAACAGCCGACAGGCATAAAATGGCCTTTACCACTGAATTTTGTTTGTACGAGTGGCGAGTCGTGCTGTTTGGCCTGGCGAACGCACCCAGCCAGTTTATGTGCATGATGAATGCCATCTTGTAGCGAATGAAATGCAAATTCATCGCCGTGTACCTCGACCATATTATGATTCAGAGCCACATATTGGCAGAACATGTCGTACGTGTCCGTGAAGTGCTTACCTTACTGACGGAACATGGTCTCAAAGCCAAATGTGCAAAATGTTCCTGGGCTTGCCACAAAGTCAATTTTTGTGGCTTTGACATTGACAACGACGGCATCCACGCACAGGAACATAAGACACATGTGGTAATGGATTGGCCTCAACCTGAAAATAGTAAAGATGTCAGAGGCTTCCTGAGTCTCACCAGTTACTATACAAAATTCATTGAACACTACGCTCACATTGCAATGCCGTTGTACGCCATTGACACCCCTCCAAAGGGGACAGGAGACATTGGGCGGCGATGTCGAGAGCCGAGGAAGGTCAAGCGCACTCCATTCGCATGGGATAGAGAATGCTAGCATGCCTTCGACACCCTCAAAAAAGCACTTTGCAATGCTCCAATCCTGGCTCTACCAGACCCCGAAGCCAAATATTGCCTGCACGTCGATGCTAGCTAGTATTCATTGGGCGCAGTTCTCTCCCAGGTGCAGAACAAGGCAGAGAAGGTACTAGGTTATTTCAGCCGTAAATTACACGATGTGGAGACGTGATACACCGCATCTGACAGAGGACTATTGGGTATTCAACACCCAATACTATACTGTAAAATCAACCTACATGGAGCTGAGCAACCATTTTTGGTACACATCAACCATGCGACGTTGCGTTGGATACACACACAACCACACCTCATCATACGACAGATGGATATCCTGACAATCCTCCACAATGTTGGCTGGGAGGTCACGCACTTCCCGGGTGTAAAGAATCAAGTCGCGGATGCATTATCTTGCCGTCAGGATCTCCGATGAGAGCGATACAATGCAATGGCACTGGAAGTTACGGTGGCCAGAGAATGAATTGTTGATATCAAGGCGGGCATAATTGACTATGAATTGTTTGGGCCTATTGCGCATTCCTTGGCCAACCCAAGTCCTCACCCCCTGCCATCCACCGCATCCGCAAAGGAACACAAATTATGGGTGTCAGCACAACGTTTCTATTTGGAAGAGAGTTGCCTACTGTGGCTACGTGGCGATTTAGAAAAGAAACAGGTGAAGAATAATTCCAGGGCAAAGAAGAAGGACGACCAGGAAATGGAGATAATGGTAAGGACAAAGGAGGAGGAGGAAGACGGAAGGGCAGAGAAGGAGGAAGAAGGAAAGGCAGAGAAGAGAGGACGGTTGTGTATTCCAAAGACCTTGCAGTGTCGAATCCTCCATGAGGCCCATGACACTCCAGCAGGGGGACACTTCGGGGTGGACCGAACGTACTTACGCATGAATGACCAATATTGCTGGAAGCAAATGTGGCGCGATACCCAGCGTTACGTAGCGGGTTGCAACTTATGCCATCGAACCAATCACCGGAGCGGGAAACCCATTGGCCTCCCACAGCCAATTCCTATAGCCAAAGGTCTCGGTCAATGAATCGGCGTAGACTTTATAACCGACCGGCCAGTCTTGAGAAGTGGCCACGACTGCATTGTAACGTTTGTTGACCACATGTCAAAGAGAGCACATCTGCGAGCCTGCAGAAAAACAGTTGACGCCCCAGCATTTGTGCGCATATTCATCGACGACATCATCCGTTTTCACGGAGTATCTCAAGAGGTTGTATCAGACCGCGATGTACACTTCACTGCAGACTAGTAGAGTGAAGTTGCGAGGATTCAGCAAACGAAGCTGCTCATGTCTACAGCGTTCCATCCAGAAACGGATGATCTCTCGGAGAACTCAAACATAACGGTTGTACGCTACCTGCGTGGCTTTGGCACTCACGATCCAGACAATTGGGACGACTACCTTCGATCTGCAGAGTATGCCTACGATTCCTCAGTACACAGCTCATCAAAGCGGATGCTTTTTGAACTCGATCTTGGCTATGAGCCGCCTTTGCTCCTAGATTTGATTTCAGATCTCCAACGACCACAAGCCAATGAATCAGCGAAAAAACTACAAGGCCACGAATTTGTTGAACGATTGCAGCACATTTTGGCAGTCGCCAGGGATGAGTTGCGAGATGCTCAGGACAAACAGATGGCAGAGGCAAATAGGTCACGACATCCAATTGACCCCGCCATCACCGCCATTGGGAAGGTATTTTTGGATACAAAGGTTCTGCCAATCACATACACTTATGTCAATCCGACGCAACGCAAACTGGTACATCGTTACTTTGGCCCGTACGACATTCTCCGAATACGCGAGAACGCCATCGAACTTGACCTCCCAAATGACATGAAGATCCATGACACCATTAATGTCAGCAGGCTCAAAGCTGATCACACGGATGATTCTAGGGTCATCTGTTTACAAAAATCTTACTGGAAATAGAAAGTGGCCCCTGCCTCTGCCAGTACAGACAAGCCACCCGGGCACACGGTATGTTGTCCAGTCAATCTCAAATCACTGTCCAAGCTCTGAAGGAACCGGTTGGGAATCCGAAGTAACATGGGAAGACTGGGAAGAAAAGAATAACACATGGGAGCCAGAGCAGAATATGGCAAAAGCAAAAGGAATGGTGGAGCAGTATTGGAAGGAAATGGGCGGGTGGCCATAGGCGAAGAGGAAAATGACCTGAAAGAAGGTGTGAGTAGCAGGCATTTTCTTCGGATGATTGAGAGACATTGCGGAGGCATGGTTGTTTTTGGATCAGGGTGTTTTGTTTCTTTGAGAGGTTTCTCGAAGATAATTGGAGAAGGTTGTGATGTTGGTGGACCAGTCTGGTCATCTTAAGGTGCGGCTCTGTTGCGCTAGTGCGGCTCTGTTGCGCTAGTGCGGCTCTGTTGCGCTAGTGCGGCTCTGTTGCGCTAGTGCGGCTCTGGTGCGCTAGTGCGGCTCTGCAGGAGGCTCACGTAGTAGTTAGTTCTAGCGAGATGTCAGGGCGATCATCAACAACATTCACTTCTATATGAACGGAGAGGATATTTGCCCACAAGAGCATTCGCCGGTGCCCCTGAAAGCACCGGTAGCTATGGAGGTGTATTCAGGATACTACGCGATTTGATTTATACGATTGTCAAATTTTGGAGCAGCTGAGACCTCTGTGCAGGTCTGCGGGAGACTGCAAGAGCAGCTGAGACCGCTGCGCAAGCTCTGCGGGAGACTTGGAGCTGTATTCTCACATCAGCGGTTCTTAGGGTTCCATAACCACAAGGCATGTCTGTCTATCATATTCGGCTTTGTTACAGTCACACAATTCGCTACCTCCAAATATGGCTTGGATTGTTTACATCTCAGGTTTCTCCATATATAAACAGACGGTGAATCTGGCCGTAGATGGTAGTGTAGCATAATGGGAGGAGCACTTGGAGAGGGCGATCGAGAGGACTCAGTGATGCACCGATTGCAGGCAGTTGTGGTGAAACGACGGAGCTAGAAGACAGAGAGCCAACCATCAACATTCCGCTGCACCTCTCGCAACATCGAAATGGACTTGTTGAGATTGAGCAGTTCTGGCTCGAGGAGCGTAGAAACAGCGTGAGGAAATATGATACTACCTGGGCGTCAGGGTCCACGCAATTGTGTCGATTGATGAAATCTCAGACATGAGCAAGTGAGAACAAAAGTTGGGAAAAATAGAGTGTAAATTTGTGTTGAATGATAAGATGAGATGAAAATGAGATGATGTCTATCTACGCTAGGGTCTCCCGAATATATACTCCCTGTTGCATAGTCCACGTCCGGTACCACGGTATCTCCGTACACCCCCATCACTCCTTGCAGATGTACTTCGAGGCCCTGATCGAGCAAGTTCAGAGATGCACATGGCGACCAAGATCCAGTGAACTCAGAAATGCACTTGGAGGCCATGACCCAGTGAGTTTGATGTGGACTGGCTGCAGCTGGTGCTTGAGAGCAATTCGAGGTGCGCCTGAAGATGATGATTGAGTGAACTCAGAGATACACTCCGAGGCCGTGATTGAGCGAGTTTCAATATATAGTTGCAGGCTGAAATCAAGTGAACTCATAGATGCACTTGGAGGTCTATATTGAGTGAGTTAGGAGATGCAGTTCGAGGACAGGACTGGGCGAACTCAGAGATGCACTTGGAGGCCGTGATCGAGTGAGTTTAGAGATGCACTTGGAGGCCTTGATCGAGGGAGATTGGAGGACAACTTGGAGGCGGTTAATCTGGAGGCATTAGTTCGGGAGGGAGGCGCGATGGGAGCTGAGACTGTATTCATTGGTCAACTCGTAATTGTGAGAATGCAGAGAATTGCATACAACATTGTCCGCTGAGAGATGAGAGATGGGTGGGAGCAGGGGACATTCGATCATGGGATGATGCAGTATGCGGTGTATGCAGTACTCAGTGTACACTGGACTCGGTGTATGCTGGACTCGGTGTATGCTGTATGCAGGGTATGCTGCACTCGGTGGATGGTGTACTCAGTGGATAGTGTACTCGGTGTAAGGTGTACTCTGTGTATGGTTTACTCGGTGAATGGTGAACTCGGTGTAGGGTGTACTCGGTGTATGGTGAACTCGGTGTATGGTGTACTCGGTGTATGGTGTGCTCGGTGTATGGTGTACTCTGTGTAAGGTGTGCTCGGTGTATGGTGTACCTGGTGTATGGTGTATTTGGTGTATGGTGTAATCGGTGTATGGTGTGCTCAGTATATGCTGTACTCGGTGTATGCTGTACTCGGTGTATGCTGTACTCGGTGTATGCTGTACTCTGTGTATGCTGTACTCGGTGCTAACTCTTGATCATGGCATGGAGAGATAGAGAGTGATGACTTAATTCGTGTACTTAGGTGATGGTAGAGTTGAGAACGAGAAAGAGAGAAATGAGAGGAGATGGGGGAAATCATCCAGAGAAACTGGGACTGAAGAGAGTTTCCCATGTGAGTCAATTTACCATCCCTGATACAGCAGGTATGAGTCCTGATCCGGCGTGTAATAGCACCGATACTTTGTCTTCTTCGCCCAATCAGGCAAGTCATTCCCCTCATTATTCATATCTTCTCGTATCCTCCAGATCATTCTCATCTTCCTCCCCCATCTCTCTCATTCTCATCCACCACTCTATCATCCTTGCAGAACACAAAGTTAAGACATCCCTCGCTATCTCTCTATGTCATGATGATGAGTTGACACCAAGTACAGCATACACCGAGTACAGCATACACCGAGTACAGCCTACACCGAGTATGGCATCCACCCAGGATCATTTGTCTTCCCTTCATTCTAATGATTATGAGTTGACCCCCAAATGTAGATTCAGCTTCCGGTGTGCCTCCCTACAGGATCGACCAGCATTAGCCAGCTCTCCATGAGACCCCAAAGGTGAACTCACCATGTTGCATCCCCACGGTTGTGAGTTAACTGAGTGATAAACAGAGTCCCAGCACCCGGTACGCTGTCCATTGACTGCCTCAATGTACCTATCCAAACTCGCCAGATTACTGCCTCCAAGTTCGCACAATCACGGACTCTAAGTGCATCTCCAAAGTCGCACAATTGCGGCCTCCTAACTGGCACTATCAGGGCCTCCAAGTGAATCTCCAAACTGGCACAATTACGGCCTCCAAGTTTGCACGATCACTGCCTCCAAGTGCATCTCCAAACTCGCCCGACCACGGCCTCCAGGTGAATCTCCAAACTCGCTCGAAGATGGCCTCCAAGTCCATCCCTATAGTTGCTTCATCACGGGCTCCAAGTGCATCTCCAAACTCGCTTGATCGCAATTTCGTAGTGCATCTCTAAGTTTACTCGATCACAGCCTCCAAGTGTATCATCAAACACGCTCCATTGCCGCCTCCAAGTGCATCCCCAAACTCACACAAGCATGGCCTTGGAGTGTATCTCTGAGATCAGTCAATCATCATTTTCAGGCACACCTCGAATGGCTCTCAAGCACCGCCTGCAGCCAATCCAGATATACCGCATGTATGTAGATTTGTAGCTATATAGATAGATAGATGAGATTGCAAAATGAATACATGAGTTTTAAAAATCGTTAAACGATAAGTAGTAGCTATGATTTCCAGGAGCACCAGCAGGGTTCCCAGAGAAGATGGTGATTATCCCAGACTGCTCGACTGTGATTCGAGGTGCTCCAACAATTGTTGCCGGCGGTCCTAGGCTTGTCATCGGCCCACCTAGGTGCCCTGTGGTGCACCCAAAGTTTACTCTGGTGCTCCAAGGTGTTTAAAACCCTGTCACAATCACTCCTCTGGTACTCCTGTACCACTCATCGGAGATCCCAGTTACTCTGAAGGCCGGCAGGAATGCCCTCCTAGGGTCTGATACTCTTATGAAATTGACACATCTAAGTTTACACTCCACATCCTCTCAGACACTCCTGGAGGCTTCCAGTGACTAAAATACATTCTGCTGATAAGTTCCAACCCTAACCCAGAACCGTTCTAGCTGGTTGGAACCTCTGCTTACACTATACAAGATCACAGCTGCTTCACGGGGCCTGTGCTCTGGTAACTGCCGTTCATATAGAGATTGCTCAACAGCTGTCGGAAATCAATGGGTATTACTGCGGTCTGTCTGCAGGTTAGCAAGGTAAGTAAAATTGTAACAGAGACCATATTGAGGAATTGAGCAACTAGGCTAAAGAACATGAATTGCGGTAACGCAAAAGCAGTGCCAAAGAAAAGTACGAAAGTGAAACGAAGAAGGGGAGAGCTGTGTGTCTAGATGCAGAAGAGAGAGAAAAAAGTATCAACAATTATACATACGCAGATAGGATATATCTTCATGGCCAAGACAAAGATGAGGACAGGCGAAGTTACTAGGGGTGATAATTAGCAGCCATGTATTGAGGAAGAAGTTCTGGACGTTTCGACAAGTGTGTTATGGGCAGGGTTTGGTGGAGGTGAAATTTAAAACAGTAATGTAATGTTGCAGACAAAACAAGAGGCTCAAAGTTCATAACAAAGTATCATGACATGACATGAGTTGAAGTTATACCAAAGTCATTTGTTCCTTTGCTATACATGAGAATGAGTAATGAGAGAAGAAATAGAAATCCTTCAATACCAAACAACCTATCATTATTTACAGTTCATCTGCCATCCTCAAAATATCTCTCATGGTTAAATGTAACATCCAAATATTCCCTTATGATCTTACACACCACCAATATGATTGTTACATCAGCAAAATGTATTTTAGTCACTGCAAGCCTGCAGGAGTGTGTGAGAGGAGTCGGAGTGTAAACATAGAAGCGTCAATATCAGGAGAGAACCAGACCCTAGGAGGGCATTCTGGCCGGCCATCAGAGTAACTGGAATCTCTGATGACTGTTACAGGAGCACCATGGGAGCAGTTGTGAAAAGTTTGGGAGCACCAGGGACTGTCACCAAACCAATGCAGGAATCCCCAACAAAATCTGAGAGATACATGGTTCTTGTGGATATTCATTCGAAGGACTGCAGGCGTTATCAGAGATTCTCCGAATGTCCACGAGCAATGAGAATACCCTCCATGTATGATGTATAGATTATTGTTCATTATCGACTTCTAAATCATACTATAGTACCCAGCATCTCATCAACATCCTATTGTTTGCATCGCTACATTAAGGAGAACCAAAGAAAATGGCGAGTGATTCAAAGATGAAAGTAGGTAAAACCGAAATAATAACCCGACTAAGTGATCAGAATGATATCAATGGAACATAGTGTCAATGTCATCCACTTGATCTCCCATCTCATCAGGGCCAACAAATGCAGGTATACACAATTCATCAAAGGTGCAAGGAATCTAGAGGCGCTCCGTGTATTTCCGAATGATTCGGGCCTGGCGAGTGGGTGAATTTGAATTCCAGTTATGTTTGGCTCAATTTGTGATATCTAAAAGGTTTGGAATTGAGGTTAGCTTGTGGTGAATCAAAATGAAGTTTGAAAGGCAATATGATGAATTTGAGGGGAAAAGTGATGCGCCACCAGGAAAGGAGGAGTGCGTGATGTGGTGTGCGAGGTGGGCAAGGGGAGTGCTGATGGTGATCGAGTGAAGAATGAAATTGAGGGGCGCAAATCGAGGCCAAGGAGCGCCGACGGGGATTGAGGAGCACCTATCCAGCGGAGCAGCCCATCCAGGCTGAGCAGGGCCAAAAGGGGAGGGAGGTAAAGAGTCTGGAATGAAATGGAGGCGCTCCTAATCGAGGTTGAGGGGTGGATGTAGGAGCACCTATTCTAGAGGAGGAGTGCAGACAGAAAAGGCAATATGGAGCACTGAATGAAACATCAAAGCACCAATCCAGACTGAGGAGCGCCTATTATAGTGGAGGAGCACCATTTTGGGGGGGTATGAAGCAGCCCTCCAGGTGTAATTGATGGGTGTAATGGCATCTGCGGTAGTACAATCTATCACTGTGGAAGGGCAAAATTTACCTCGATATTCATCTGGAGAAAACATAACTGTTACCTTCTTTCGAATGGCATACTCAGACAGCACACAATAAATGGCTGCAGCCACAAGCACTATTGTCTGCGGTGTTAGAGGTTGAAAGAACTGCGATGTGGTTGGTTGTCGCCCCAAGCTATTGGCGGTGAAGAAAACTAATAGTAGATTAAGTCAACCACTTCCATCCACGTGAACCATGATTTCTTATCATCGATGACCATCGAGAAATCAGCATGGTCAAACAGGAGCCCCCAAATTCGGGTTCCAACCTCAGTGTCTGATCCTGAATCCACCAGGTAACGATGGACATTTGTTCGACAAATTCCTTCTGCCAAACGTCCTTGAATGGTACTAATTCTCAGTTGTACCTATGTATAGTTGAGGGTTTAGTATCATCATAAGTCTAATCGAGAAGCAGTAAACAGAATATTCACTTACAGCTTCTCGGGTCAGCGGATCGATTTTAAGAGATGGACCACCGGGCAATTGACACACAGATGGTGCACCTACAGGAGCACCTGCCAATGCCTGCTGATGGTCCTGGGCTTCAATGGCTGGTTTCCAAGTTTCATCAACCATCGAGTACTTCCCATCCGTTATGATTGGCCAGGAACTCTTTGTGAATACAATTGCCTCCATGAACCATTTTGCTAAGTCAAAAGTAGCCTTTTGGTGTTGAGGAACGTTGCGATCTCCACTGGCCTATGGTTGAGCCACATTCTGGTCTCCACAGGCCTTGGGAAGCGGGATGGCTTGTACACCGTCAGGCTCACGTGATATGTTGATGGTTGACTTTTGGCGTTTGAGCAATGGTAGTGGTATGGCCATGGCTGGGAATTGTAGATTTGGCAGTGGAGTGTGGGCAACGACTGTATCGGCACGGCTCCGTTTCTTTGGTTGTAGAACCCTGGCAGTTCATATATTCTTATCACGGCCCGACTGGTTTGGATGTATCACCTACTGCTGGATGTCCAGATTGTCTTCTTCGATATCAGATGACAAGGTGGACTCTCCAGCGTCTTCACTTTCGTCATTGCTGATCTCCTCATTGGTGTCGTCATCATCCTGCTCCATCAGATTTAACGTACAGACATTAGCTATCTCCAACAATAGAGTTGAAAGCTGGGTTGGAAGTTCAAACATTTGATCGGCAATGAAGATTGGCTGTCTTCTGCAATGCATGTGCAAGTGCTCTCTCAAGGTGTGCTTCTTGATTCTTCTGTGAATAGTGATTCCTCACCTGGCTGGCCATAGGTTCCATGTTTGAGGAAGTGAAGTTGGGAATGTAGAGAGAAGTATATAAGGGTAAATATAGTACAAAGTTTAATAGAATAATGGAACACCAGGGCACCAAAGAAACACACAGTGGAGCAGAATGCAATTCGAGGTGGGCCTGGAAAGGGTCCGGAAGACATGTCGGTGGTTCATATTTATATCGCTGAAGCTTGTTCTTTGTTGTGATTTTGGGAGTGTCAGGTGCACCTGATTAGATGGATTCTTCATGCACCCAATTCTGGAATGTTGGCACTGGTATTGAAGTATGCTATTGATGCACGGATTGGAGGTTGGTTTAAGCCGACATACCTTGAATGAAAACAGGCACACCTGAAGAACTCGAGACATTACCATGGATGTATCGCTCACTAACTCTCTGGACCGGACTTGGATCATGAGAAATGGGTTGAAAATGATCCCCCCTGCCTATGACTCCGCCAAATGTAGTTCATTACGCCCCCGGTTTGAGCATATGAGTGGTGACCGTGTCGAACAGAATTGTCGGTGTGTTGAAGAATCTGCAGAACTTGGATGGAGCCTAGAGTTGGGACCTTGGTGAGTGGCAACAGTTGAAGTTACATGGGTTCAAACAGAGCTTGTTGCTGATAGTGGATAAATATGAATCTCCGAATGCAGTATGCCAGTCGGCAGGACACTCTTTTTCATGATATTCTGTTATTTCAGGATTCTGCAGCAAAGTTCAAGGTCGATTAGGCAATATCGTGTGCAGGACTTCACTTTCAGCAGACCAAGTCTGCTGAATGACAATACGTATGCAGTCAGTGTACGAGAAGATGGAGGATTTGGGGTTACAGAGAAGAGATTCAACATTGAGGAAGAATGGTAAAGGTATGATGAATATTTAGAGGTAATCTAATTGATTCCAGTTGCCATCAAAGCCAAGATTGCTAGCGAATGGGTCATAAATAGTCACTCACATCAAGATGTTGCTCATATTATTTGTAAGAACGATATGAATGTGTCATACGGCTTCATCTGACAGCGGAAAGACCAAAAACAGCATGCAGTTCTGGCCAATTGAGGTGCAGCGAGCATTGAATCGGCATGCAAAATTCAATCTTATGTAATGGCTCGTATTTTAGGCTCGCCTTACTAGAACAGTTACTTGTACTCTCAGGAACTGTCTTTTCTTAACTGGAGCTATCATCACGAGTTGTTCTTCATGCACTCTTGGGATTGGACTTTGGCGGAAATTAGATATCGTCTGTTCATGATTTGCCACAATCCTCTGGCGTTCAAGATATGCGGTGGGCGGGAGCTTGCGAGTCACCATTTAAGCCTCTGAGCAGGGACTGGAATTCAGATTCTATCTCTTCGAGCTCTCTTGATGGAAATCGGTTCATAATCTATTTCATGATATGGTTTTTGGCGGCCCAAACATACAAGTTGGTCAAAATGTAGTTAAGTCTGCATCAGAAGTATTGTGAATATAAGCCTATTTGAAGAAGTGTAGTATGCAAGAGAGCAGAATTTACCGGTCATCTGCAGAATCGCTTAGCAGAAACTGTCTTTTGAGGTTCACTCTCTCAAGCTGCGGCATGATTATGGAGCCCAAAAAACAGAAGCTATATTAAGATTTTGGAAATGTACGGTCCAAACATAGTTCTTAGTCGAAATCCAGTGAAGTGTGGTTACTTATCGCCCCGGGCTGTGCAGCTATGGTATACGTGTGGTGGACACCATCCTCCAAAGGATTGGTTGACACGGAGCATGACACTTGTGGCATTTAAGCAGTGGCCTTCAGATACCGATAGTGTTAGCAACGGTGCCAAATCCGCAGATCAGTTCCAGGTCCAGGTTGGAACCGAACTGGAACCGGCGCAACAGTTTTTATAATTGGGCGTTTTTTGCAGTGACACAACGAATATTGATTGGATCACAATGTGGAGAATAGGAGGTGAAAGAGCATGCAAAACAGCATCTTTTACGTATATATTCTATTCTGATACCATCAGAACTCAAATACTTAATTGGAGCCAAACTTCGGAGTTCGCGAAAATGAGGCTCTACAGTATGTAGAACCCAGCTAAAAAACCGTGGGGTTATGTCCGGTCTGGGTAACAACCCCGCCAAGCCAAAGTGGGGCTGGTTTTTGGCCGCGTCTGGAACCAAACCAAACCAAACCGCCAGTCAAAACCCAGACCGCTGGCCAGTTACCTGGACCTGTTGCTAACAGTACATTCCGATCAGGCATGGATTCAGATATTAGCTGGGGCAGAGCAGGATGAGCTGTGCCTGCACCTCAAAGTGTAGTGTCTGATAGATGACACTCTGTGTGTGCTGGCAGCCACAGATTCAAAGCATTCAGGAAGGAAGAAAATATGCTTGGAATGGAGCAAAATGAATCATTCAAGGGTGATGCATAGTGGGTAGTATACACGGTTCAGAGGCGTGCCCGGAGTGAGATCATATGTTAATAATGAGTGGCGGCTTGTCAAAATTTGCCGGTGAACAGAATGTGAGTGTGGTGTCCAATCTGAGACCATCAACCTCAACAGGAGAGTGGATTTGAGGTGTGCCTGAACTTTGTTCCTGAGCAAGAAAATGCTCGGCTGTATTCTTCGGGTAAGCCTGCAATATGCAAGCTGTGTCCCAGGATACGATCCATCAACTCGATATCGCTTAGACAGTCTGTCTATCCCTGGATGATTAGTGATATACTGTAAAGGATCTGTCTCAGGAGAGTTGAGAAGTTGACAGCGATTCTCTTGTGCAATCAACTGTAAATTATTCAACATTGTTGATTCAGCAAATATCCAGAATTCTTTTGTGACTCTAGTATCCGGTGCGCCGGAAATTGACAAGCAACAAATAATTCTAATCAAACTTGGAAGTTCAGGCGCACCTGAAAACACGGATCTCATTTGCAGATTTTGGAATCACAATTCCACACGGACAATATAGAATGAAGATGAGTAGTGATTGCAGCATCGACAGATTCTCACCAGACAATATAGAGCACCGCAGAATTTCACTTAGTCCACCGTCAATGAGGCACACCTGCTTTTCTTTGCATATTGGTTCATCCAAATGAGGCTATGATTCTGTTTACCAGATATCTGTTTACCATTGACATCATCTCATATTTATCACAATAATCATCTAACACGAGATTGAATCAAACTCTAACCAATACTCCTGGACTCCTCAATTGCGCCATATTCTCCATACCATTTGCCTATTTTGCATCAGTTGGTGAGATTGTGTTGGTTGAATGTTTAAAGAGGCATACCTTGATATTGCTGCCCTGATAATTATCATTCATCCTCACCATCGGACGGCACGAAGTCTCTATGCTCCGTAAGCCACCTCATTTGGTCGTGATGACACTACAGAATTCTGTATATCATCCTCATCATGATGTTTGGTCCGTTCATCAGACCATGCAGGACTCTCATTTGAGCCACATCAGAGAGCTGGTGGAGATCACTCGCTCTGTTATCACAACCATTGGGTCCAGTGTTCAGTAGCCATGTGTGTGGAACTCTGTTTTGCCCCAGTCGGACAACCCGTGCAACTGCCTGCAGTGGCTCGTTCAATACCCAGAACTTCTGAGTCATTACTGCATGGTTTGCTGCTGTGAGATTGAGGCCTGTCCCACCCACTTTGGGTGTAGTTACAAATACAGAGGGATTTGGCAAATCTTGGAATTTGAGCTGCATTTCTGTGCTCTCCTTGTTGCCCATTTCTGCATACATGTAGAATATATCCAAATGATCTGCAAAAAACTTTGTGAGCCACCACTTCAAATGACAAACTTGGCCAGACAGAAGACAAAATAGCATGGCCTTTTGAGGAGGAGGCGCATGAGGCAAGGTGCTTTTATGACTTTCAGGTTTGTGCAGGAGCACCTCATTTGATACTTTGTCTTTGTCAGGTTCGGGATACTCCACAGATTCATTGACAAGCAGTCACAGAACTGTCTCTCTCAGCCATCGGAAAATCTGAGAATACACCCATGTATCGAGTGGCCATTCATCGTACCATTTTCCAGAAATGTCATTCAGATCCTCAGTGTCTCCCAATACCAATGAGAAACATGCCACCCGCCCTCTGTGTACCCTCCATGCTCCTGAAGGACCGTGTGAAGTGTATCCCTCCGCAATGGTCTGTAGTTTAGCTTGCTCGTCCTCGGTCCATTAGAGATCACCAACTTGGTGTGTAATGGTAGCAATCGGTCCGGGTAACCCGCCAGCGGTCCGCTTTGTGGCAGGTGGTGCGGTTCGGTTCGGTTCCAGGCCTGGCCAAAAACCGGACCTGCTTTGACTTGGCGGGTGTGCTACCCGGACCTGGCATAAACATGGGGGTTTTTGTCCAGGTTGGATCCCAACCGCAGTTCCAACTTTATGGTTCCTACACCTTTGCCTCCAATTAAGTATTTGAGTTCTCATTGTATTGTGATATGATCAGTATGTAGATTGTGCAGTTCTGGCCGCTCTTTCACCTACCGCTTTCCGATTTGCGATCCGACTGATATTCACTGAGTGGCTGTGAAGAAGGGGCAGATTCTAAAGGAAACTAGCCGGTTTTCGTTAGCGACTCAACGAATATTAGTCATATGACATATCTGAGATTGGGAGGTAAAAGAGCGGCTAGAACGGCACAATCTACGTACTGATCATGTCATGATACAATCAGAACTCCAATACTTAATTTGAGGCAAACTTGTGATGTTGAAATGCCGGGTTTTTGGTGATAAAACCAGCCAGTATCCAACGGGCCTGGGTTTTCGTGTGATAAGACCCGTTGCCACAGTCCGGTTGTTGGAGTAACCAAAACCGGAACCGACCCGGGAATTTGGACTCGTTGCTAACACTAACTTACGTGTGAATTCTCCTTCAGTATCTGAACATTTGGTTTCCCATTTGAGAGTTTCAATTCTGAGCACCTCCTGATCGTCCAGGGCTTTGCAATTTGAATCATCGGGTGAGCCGTATCCGGTGGAGCGTGCTAGTCTACAGTCTCGATGGCATGCATCAAACTCTTCACAGCGGAATACAGTGCATCAGCACGGTGCGTTTCCATCACAGTAGGATTCTCTGGATCTTCAGGCGCACCAGAAGACAGCCACATCATCTGATAACACTAGTCATAGAGTGAAAGAAATCCCAGCATTGCAGTGGCTTGAAGTTTGAATGCAATTCTCGCATTCGTCTCAATTCTCCAGCCCACACTATTTTTCGTCTTGTACTGATGAGACTCATCAAAAATCCCAAAACTGCATGGACAGTGTGACAGCCGGCCATTGCTTGATGGTTTCGCTCTGGAGGTTAACGTATCATACATCATTAGGTGGATATTTTGTCGGTTATCCGGCTCGTCAATACTGGTGTTCAGATCCTGGCAGATGAGATTCGCATTTTCAGTGTGCAACATGTTGACGAGTTTGAAATTGGTTGCATGTGTCACCTCGTCGATGACAGTCTTGAAGGTCTCTGCCACTCCGGGCATTGTGACCACCATGATTGATTCATCTGCCTATATAAGTGCTGGATGCCCATGAGGTGATGTTGTCTGGATCTCCAACAGGCGGCGGGGCACAGAATTCAATCTCTGGAGTGGATACCACTCCCGTTTTCACCGACAATGCTGGGAAAGTCGTTGTGTGCCAAAATCACCCACTCTTCCAGGATATTCCCCCATAAAATGGACAGTGGCAACCCCATTACAACTTTCTCAGTCACCAATTTCCAAAGCATTGCCGCTGCAACAGATGTGAAAGTCTTGCCAATACCCATTTCATCCGCCACCAGTGCTCCTGGCATATCAGCATCCCAAACCCACCTCCTCACATTGAACCATATGGCCACAACTTGGTGCACCAGAAACTTAGTTCCGGGCAGGCCTGGAATTGAATATTTGTGGCCTGGAACACGGTCATCTGTTGATTGGCGAATAGGATGGACATTCAGCAGCCTGACCGCCTCATCAAGACACCCATGTTCAAATTCGTTGTTGATTGTGTTGAGAACAGTGCTCAATACTGAGCTGGTATTATCTGGATCGAGGACCTCCTCACCGCGCACTTGCTCCTGAACCTCTCTTGCACATTGGTTGGTCGTCATTTTGTCCTCAATGATCTCTTTCAGTTGGTCCGAGGTAAGTTGGGCAGATGGGCTCATACTCCGGCGCTCCTGCAATTCAGCGCGATGTTAGGTAATTCGCAGACAAGCATTTGGACCCGATAATATGTGGAATCTAATCAATTCTATTCACTCAATCAGAACTTACATTACTACTATCAATCTCTTTCCCACCTGCCTCCCTATCCACCACTCTTTCAATTTCATCAGATCCCTCCAAAGTCTAAGTATACTAATTAGCAGTGGGCATAACTAACGGTACCAAGGCAAGCGGGGATTACCTTGGCCTGTCTCATTTCGTGCTCCACAATATCCTTCCCTGTCGCTGCCTTCATTTCTACCAAAATAGTGTCACATTGTGTCCCAGATTCAACTTGAAAGCATTTGAAAGGGAACTATTGTATGTAATCTGACCATACAGAGGGTCATTCATCATTTGCCCGGGTCTGTATGATCCCATATACTCTCCGTCCAATTCTTCTTGCGTCAAGTTGTATTTGTATAGTGCAGTCAGACAGTATGGTTCTTTCGGGCAACAATTTATTTCGATGAAATCAATCAGCTCCTCTCTGTGCCTCACATCTGTATACGAAGCTTGGAGTTGATTGCTGGATGTCTGGTCATTGTTGCTGTTCAGCACTTGACGGATTACAACCATGAAAGTTGTATTTGGCAACTCTGGGACGTTAGCTCTCGCATTTTTGGCCACACACTCTCACAAATCTGTCACTGTCAGTTGTTGTGTTGCCTTCCCTTCTTCCTCGCCTCCCAAACCTCACTTGCACATTTCTTCATAAACATCTCCACCCACCGTCCCCGAATCCATTCGGCATTATGAAAATTTTCCACAGGCAGCGAGGTTTCAAACGTCTCCAAAAAAATCTGCAACCACCATCACCCAGTGAAGGAGTCCACCTTGCAGCTGTTTCAACCATTTCTGTCCCGGGATAATGGACTGATGCTTCTTCTCCCGAAACGCAGCCACCCATACTTTCTTCCACTTGTTGAATGTACTAAGGTTGGGCTGCCTCATCCTTTTGCCAAATTGCTTCAAGGAGAATTCCGTTTGCTTAAAGTGGATTGGGTCTTTGCCTTCGGCCCCGCCCAAGTCTGACGAAGCATCACTCTCAAACTCAGCATTAAATTTGACATACGGAATCTCTGGTAATGGGGGCAAATCCGCAATCCCTGCAACATCTGTCCTGCACGGTTCTGCAACCAGCTACAATTGTTTGGTTTGGAGGCTAATGGGAAATCTCCCAGGTGCACCGGGAATTTGTGAGTAAGGATTAGAGGGGGAAGATGTCAGCTGAATGACTAGAATGTTTCCAGGTGGTGCTGGAGGCACTTGAGGTGTGCCTGGAGATGACAGCCCCTGTCCTGTGAATTGCTGAGTGGGGAACATTTGAGGTCCACCATAACCTCCTTGGGGGAAGTTGAATCCTTGCCACGATGGACCATAACTTGGATATCCCTGGGTTGCACCAGAGCTTGGTTGCGAGCTTGGTGTCGTGTTGAATAGGGCAGGGTGGTAAAAATGGGGAGCGCGTGGAAATGCTGGCTGCGAAGGCGTGTAACTATACCGTGGTGGTGAATGAAATTGATTCGGGGGTTACCCAAATTGAGTGTCTTTGCTCGGTGTATTTCCATCATTATTATCTGATGCTCCCACAATCTCCTCTGCATGTTGTTGTGAGCCAAACAGCCCACCCGTTGGAGCCATATTGGTTGTTTTCGGTGGAGATCCGTTTGAAGACATCGCATGTGAACAAATGATGGTGGTAAACAAATAATCAATTCAATTGGTGATTTAGAATGAAGCTGAGTATAGTTGAGAATATTAAAGGTAGCAGTGACCTTTGGCAGAATGAACGCCTCTTATGTCCATCTTATTTGTCACGAACTTTGGTTTTTCACTGCACCTTTGATCCCATGAAACCTGGCTGACAAAAAGAAATCATAATCACACACATCCTGCCTGTCTTTGTTGTATGCTCGAATTCATATACTAGGAACTTGGATAGAAGCTCGCCTTTGTTCTGTTCATGACTGTAAGGGTCATAGAAGGGATACACCATGATATCTCCAGGAAATCAACAGAACTGTATCTCATTGGAAGGTTAGCATGACTAGGGATTTTATACTCAAAATGTGTGTGTATGACCAACTGCTTCATTCAATATGAGGCCTGTTAGTCGAGCAGCAACAGTGATTGCTGCCTTTTGAACTCCATGTGTAAACTTCATTGCCTCCTAAGGATCCACTTACCAGTCAAGGATCATTACTGACGAAAACATCCTACCAGCCTCTCAGTTCTCGATGCTCATTGAGCGGGTATACAGCCAGCTACAACCTTATCTATTCATTGTAGTATGCTGATGTTATCCGCTGCTTGAGGCTCGAGCATAGACAAAATCTGCACAATGCCGCTATGACGTAGTATACGATAAGGCTGATTGTAGTAGCACCTGATGAACAGTATTAAATGTTAATCGCAGTGATGACAAAAGAAACTTTCTCTGCTAACGATCTTTAGAAGATAATGTGCAGCATCGTTGTGCGGGATTTAATTGATATTATCCTAGTTTGGGAAGAAAACTGATCACAGTGAGGTGACTTTGTTTTACCCCTCCTCTATAATTGTTGGGGTGTGATGCGGCTTTGAAAGTGATACACTAACCTGAGTTAGCTCGCTTTCAAACAAATATCTCTGAGGCTCAAATCCAGCAACAAACCATACCCGCTAAAGAATCATCAGAATTCGTCAGAACACTGAGCGTTTCTCAAATATGGTCAACGCTTGCTGGAAACTTGTTAAATGGTTTATCTGCAAAAAAAAATTATGCAATGAGAACCGACTGAGAGCTCACTATCGACAATATCACCCAATCTCGATGAATGTAAGGCTATTACCCAATGGGATTCTGCCACCTGCCAGCCGGGATCACCCTGAGCCATCATAGTTTGACTACAGAAGGTGCACCTTCTGGCCATCGACAAGCTGTCAATTGAAGATCTACTCATAGACAACATACCGGGAGCGCCAACACCTGAAGATACTTTCAACGACGAATCTATAGACCCTCAGCAGCCTGATTTCACCCGTACCCCTGATCCAACAAATACAATGGCTCATAGGCAGCTAGTTGCAGTGGAAAATGTGGGGGGGAAAGCTTATGGCAAAGCAACTGGATTGTACAACAAGCATCGAAAGTACTCAGAACATAGGAATTGATGGCATCCATTTTGGTCCGCACACAACTTTCAGCAGGTTCAGTCGTTTAGCCAGCAAACTAAAACCTCCATTGATCAACATCTCACGCGTGGACTGGACAACTTCAACATCGAATCATTCCAATCAGCAGATACACTAGGAAAGCTCCTCTCTGAGCTGGATTTTAGACTCGGTGATAATAGTTGGATTGAAGATGACTCACATCTCTTCAGAACATTATACTACAGGGATATTTTCTAATGAATCCAGTTTCTTTGGCATGTGTCCCATTTCAGACGCACCCCAATTTGGAACCGGTGCGCCTGGCTGACTCTAAGGGTCGTTGAATCTACAGCGAGATGAACTCGGGTGATTGGTGGTGGGATACACAGGATCAACTTCCTACCGCAGCGACAATTGTGACAGTCATATGTTAATCCTACCAGACTGCCTTGACCAATTTTTTGGGCGACCAGCATGCCTGGCCGCTGTATCTAGCAATTAGTATTATTCGATAAAATACACCTGAAAACTGCACCTGGATTCTCTCTGGGCTGCTTCTGTGTCCCCCAAAAGGTGCCAATGACATTGACGCAGCATGGCATTTCACGGTTGGAACTGTGCTGTCTCAACTTAGGCATCGTGAGATCGCGGGCCCTGGCTTGTAATTGGATTGTGCAGATGGATTCCAGCGACAATTTTACCCTCTTTTGGCTGCCTGCTTCGGGGATTTTCCGGAACAAGTCATGGTTGCTCAAGTTTCATACGGCTCATACCCAGTGTGTGGAATTCCTAAAGGTGTGCTGATGGGACATTCATCTTTTCGACCACTCCATAACTCACGAGACCAGCAGATTTACCTGGAGCTGCTGGAGGACAATAATATTCATGCTCTACACACTGTAGGTGTCCACCCAATCCGCAACCAGTTCTGGCAATACCCTCTCTGCAATGTCTATCACCTTTGGCAGCCTGATGAATTGCATCAGCTGCTCCTGGGTTTAGTTAAAGACTTATTGCACTGGCTGCTCAAATACCTCAAAACTAAAAATGTCAAGAATCAATTTGACAATCGATTCACATCATTGCCACGATATCCCGGCCACCAGCAGTTCCCTAAATCATTCAATTCATTGAAAAGTGGCACCTGGCAAGGTAAAGAGATCCGTGGAATGATCAGAACACTGGCAGTGAATTGCACTACATTTCTTGACTGCTAAAAGGATGACAGCAAATGTGCGGCGGAGAACACCTCTGATGAAATGGTAATGGGACCAGTGCGGGCATTATGGTAATTCTCTCTACTTGTTAGCCAACAAAATCACTCAGATCAATCCCCCGAAGCATTAGACGATGCACTGAAGCAATTTTACCAGATGAAAAGTATTTTTCGAGAACAGAAAATGTTGAAGTCTGCAAAGGCCAAAGTGGATGACCTGTTGGCAAGGGAATCCCTGCAGTTACGCGAACAAAAGATTTATAAGATTTGTGCTGCAATGGAAGCCCTTGTGTATGGGGCTGAAAAGGTTTCCACAACAAAATGTAGGGAATTTCAGGTGCACCTGAACAGAGCCCGACAAGCGGCAACCACTTGGTCAGATGCTAATCATCAGAAGGCAATTAAGTGACTGGAGCGCGAAATCCATCAGTTGACACAAACTAAACGCTAGCATTTCGATAAATTATTCCAACGTCATGAGCAACAACTATTGCAGGAAGTCGGAACTAGTGCAACCTGTCCCAGAAGCAAATTCACAAAAGAACTTGCCATACTGAAAACTGCTGCCAAAGACAATGCTTACATGGTGGCAAACATGACGGCGGACAAGCGACCGCAAATTCAAATCCGCCGATCTGATGCTGAGACAGAAGCCACGAGCTGGAGCTTCGCTGATACGGGGTAGGTCACAAACCAGCTTGGGAGAGAGATTTATTGCATCACCTTGAATGAACAGAAGTGGTTCAAGAAGGAGTTCTCCATCTGCTCGACCGAGTTTGAAGCTTGGTGGGAGACAATCACGATTCAGCTGCTCCGGAAATCCATTGGACAATGCGTAATACTCTTCGGATATCCAAAGGTGCATCCTTATGTGCGATATATTACAGTCAATTGCGCGAATGGGTTCCGGTGACAACTTTGCCACTTATAGTTCTGAATGGCAACATATCAGTAGTGTTAGCAACGGGTCCGGGGAACCCGCCAGCACTCTGGTTTTTGGCCAGCGGTTCGGGTCAGTTCGGGTCGTTACCAGGCCAAAGACTTGAACCCCTAAGTCTTGGCGGGTTTGTTACCCAGACCGAACCAAAACCCTGTGTTGTTCAGCCAGGTAGGAACTGGACCGCGGGTCCATTTTGCGGTTCCTACATTTTTGGCTCCAATTAAGTATTTCAGTTCTGATCGTATCATGACATGATGTATACGTAGATTGTGCAGTTCAAGCCGATCTTTCACCTCCCGCTTTCAGAATTGAGATCCGACTGATATTCGTTGAGTGGCTGTCAAATGAGCGTAGATTGTCACCGAAATTCACGGGTTTTCGACAGCGACTCAACGAATATTGGTCGGATCGCAAATCTAAAAGCGGGAGGCGAAAGAGTGGCTAAAACTGCACAATCTGCGTATACATCGTGTCATGATATGATCAGAACTCAAATACTAAATTGGAGCGAAACATCTGGGCTGGCAAAGGCCGGGTTTTGAGGTTGAAACCGGCCCAAATGCCAACGGTCCGGGTTTTTCATGTGGTAAAACCATTGCCACGGTTCGGTTCCGGTTCCAACCCTAACCCGGAACCGTTGCTAACACTACATATCGCCAAAATGAAGGAGGCATATCAATCTAGCAACAAATCAATTACATTCGACAGATGCTCAAGCACAATGGCCGGTGTTCCGGTCTTGACTATATCGAAGAGACACTGTCATATCTTGCACTCCAAAGCTGGTACAATATTGACTCTGCAATATTTTTCAACCTACTATCTGCTACCGATCAATGGCGAAGCACACCCAGACCCATCTGTTACGTCTCCAAACAATTGATTAGGAGCCCTGTATCCACCCTGTATCACAGCAGGTATATCATTTGAGAGAAACGCATGTCCGCGGAGTGTGCAGAAGTATCAAATTAACCCCACTCAGAGATGCATCAGAAGATTTCGGAACTCCCAACTTTGCACAGCTATTCTCATCGCAAATTGCAGAGAACTGGGGACACAATGTTAGTGGACTCGTGCTTGGATGTGATCAGAATGTACTGCTTGACAGTATATTAATTAAACTCCAGAATGGGCTGTTGTATCACCATCAACCATTTCACAACCCAACTTCTGTTGAGCATCTAGAACTTGATTGCAAGGTAGAATATTCCAATGCCAACCAAGGGATCATGCCTGAAGCGAATAGCATCTGGGTCCAGTATATGCAAAGTGAAGAGAATGACCTCGATAACACTTTCCACGGACCAATTCACTCTTTTCCAGTAATATACTTCAGCTGGACTCTGCTGCATCAGATTTTCCAATGTCAGACGCGCCCGCCTGCCAGGAAATCATTATCGACCTTTTCTATGAGGTGCAAGAAGACTCAACAATAGGTATTATGTCCTCAAGCTCAAGAATACACGGTGGAGATTCCAACAAAGTACAAAGATGTTCATGGTTCGGCTGATTGTTTTAACGGGATAATCCTGGCTGTCAAACGAACAACTGAGATGCATATTGTAACTGTTGGAGCAATAGTTGGACCGGCGCATTTGGTGCAGGTGAATGTTGCATCAGGCGGCATCGATAGCGTAGGGCTTGTAAATAATCATGTTGATTTAGATACCTACTGGACTGTATATTAATTAGATTAGAATGCCTGATTCAGGTGTATAGCTGTGAGATAGTTTATCGAATTTCACTATTTGATAAAGGCATTATATATTGTCAGTCCCGGAGAGTCTGGCTCCAGGTGCACTAGAATCATCCTGGAGACAAGTGTTGTAGTACCAGCAGCTCCGAAATTTTACGAACTTAAAGGCATGATTTTATAGCATTCTGAAGATGACTTCATACTCTGAACAATAATCTTGTATTCTGTTCCGCTACTTCATCACAAGGGTTGAGGTGCACCTGAATGCACTCTTGGAGTACCTGAGAAGCACATCGTTTTGCATTCAGCCTGTTCAGGAGCTTCTGGGAGCTTCTGGATGGATCAGTGTGGCTGTTCAGAAAAGCTGAGTCGTTGAGTTATGACTTCCGAACCATTTTACATTTTGCTGATCTGAACCTTGTCAGTGTCATTGCAAACAAAGTGGTTATGAGTCCGGAAGTACAATCAAAGTGAGCAGCGACAGATTTCCAATTCTCAACCAGCACCCCAATCGCGTTTTGGCTGTGCCATCTTAAACTCGTCCTTCCAGCCTGAGGTTGATCATCCACATCGTTCAAGTAGTTGGGAGTTATGCTGGAAGAGGAACTCGATTATCTTTTGCTGTCACTCCACCATCTCCTCCCAATTGATCTTGGATGGTGCAGTTGATTCATCAATATTATGCGCGGACTCATTTCGTTTTGCAGTGGCATCGTCTTGATCGCACTCATCGTTGGAGAGGGGGTCCACGTCATTCTTGATTGTTCTGCTTCCGCAATCGGAGTCTCCCTCAATTTCCTCCTCGGCTAGTATTGTTACACCCACTGATCCAAGGGTGATCTGACTGGTGAGACTCAGAGTGTCACGACCCATCAACACGCGAATTGTCTCTGTGCTCCCATGCTCATTGGCACTGCATACAGGAAGTCTATTTCTCCATTTGCGAGGCATTGAGTGGTCAATTGCTTAGATTTTCAGATTGCGTACGTGTGGCAACATGTCCAAAAAACAGAGGTAAAATTCAAATCCCATAAGCAAAATGTATCCGGTGACTAGTGTTAGCAACGGTTCCAAATTCCCAGGTCGGTTCTGGTTCCGGTTCCATACGAACCCTGACTGTGCAATGGGTTTTACCACACTAACAACCCAGACGGTTGGAATTGGGCCAGTTTCACCAGCAAAACCCGGCATTTCAACCTCACAATATGAGCTCCAATTAAGTATTTGAGTTCTGATCGTATCATGACATGATAAATCCGCAGATTGTGCAGTTTCAGCCCCTCATTCACCTCCTGCTCTCAGATTTGGGATCCGACCGATATTCATTGAGCCACTATTGACAACCTGGGAATATTGCTGAACATTTCGTGTCATTCCACCGCGATTCAATGAATATTGGTCGGATCGCAAATCTGAAAGCGGGACATGAAAGAGGGGCTAAAACTGCACAATCTACGTATTCATCATGTCATGATACGATCAGGACTCAAATGCTTAATTGCAGCTAAAGTTGCACCAAAGTCGTAAGAACTGTAAAATGGAACCGCGGTCAGGGTCTAACCTGACCAAAAACCCGCAGGTTTATGTCCAGTCCAGGGAACGAACGCGCCAAGACAAAGCGGATCGGGTTTTTGTCCGGGTCTGGATCCGAACCGAACTGAACCGCCAGCCAAAAACCGGATCACTGTCGGGTTACCCGGACCCATTGCTAACACTACCGGTGACTGAGACACCAAGAATAGTATTTTGGCACATGTACCAACGTCTGGCTAAGTAAGAGAATAAATTATACTTGTAGGGATACAGTTGCAAATAGGGTTACAGTAATTGCACATGGATGTGTATGTGGTAAGATGTTCCATCAGCATCATGATACTCATGAGTAGTCCATGTAGGGTTGTGGCTTACCTGGCTGCATCACATGCTGGCATAGCAACCCTAACCTCTAGTCTAAGATCTCGCCATTAGAGTTAAATATATTTGAGGGTAATACTAGTTTTCTTGTTAATTGCTACATCTGTATTGCTAGGTGCGACTCATTTAAATGTAGTTGATATTGTTTGCACATACTACATTGAATTCTATTTAAATTCTCTGTCGTTTTACATATATTGCAGTTATCTTTTATTACAGGGGTTCTCAATCCCAATAACCAATACAATACTTATTAAGACTAAATATATCCGCCTATTCACAAATGTTCCACTCTTCTTTCCTGGTCCTATCCCAAGACTCAACTTCCTAAAATCTTGTCCAAGAACGAACAAATAACGATCATTGTCTGAGGATATATTGTGATGATTGACAATCTCCTTAAGTTCTTGGTGCAGCACAAGTGTGGTGGTAATGTATCTGTGGACATCATAATGGATGCCAGCAATTGCTGCAAAATTCAATACCAGCACTGCAAGTAGATTATGTTACCATTCTTTATAAAGAACATATAGGTCTCTGAAGATTGTGACCTTATCACTGAAGGCGGCCGGTAATCCTTGTCATCAGTAAGAAGGTATACAAGAATGCTGAAATTAATTGGCGAAGTTTGGTTTTTAAAAGGGAATAGAATTCTTAATAATATTTTAAGGTAATCTTCACTACTAATGTCTGACTGTGGATTGCTGCTTGAGCTTGATTTTTCTCATTGCTGGAACAATGCAAGATCTTTATAGTCAAGTCATTAGGGGGAGTCCCCAATAGAATTGTTGCTATAGCACTATAATTGTCTGTTAGCTTATCACCAAGAACAATTCGCATATCAGAAAATACCTCATTGACATAGCCACAAATTCCCTCAACATTATCATATTTATACACATATAGTTTTAAACCATTACACTCACATCTTGAAACCATCCTCACGCAACATATCAAACACACTAAATGACAGCTCATAATTTCAACTTAGTCATCTTGCTCTTGTTACTTTGGTAGTTGGATCATCTCCAAGCATATAAGCTTGCAGTGCTAATCACAGTTATATTAAGTTCTCACCATGATGTGGCTATTAGACAATGGCATCAGGGATTTAATCAGCAACAAACCAATACTCCGCTAAGGTACCTTAGGACATGGATGTAGCATTGCAATGGCTACTAACTCAAACCAATAAGCAAGAGTCGCTTCAGACCTCATATCTTCAGCGTGTGCTATTCAATCTTTTGATACTACATATGCAGGCCTCACCTGTTCGAGGGCAGGGAAGTTTGGCATGCCATTCCCTCTTCTGTGAAGATGGCTTGCAGAATCCACCTTGCTACATATTGTGTAACATCTGCCGCACCCGCAATGCTGCATAATCGCAACCTGACTTTGTGTTGTCCCACTCGATCAGATATAGAAGGTGTGGCCAATATTCATCTGCACTGCTGACATTTCATAATTCGACATCCCTGTAATGGCGATATAATTGCATCAACATATTTAAATCCGCTAGTGCAGGCATACCCTTTGCTAATCAATCGGCATGTGGCTCAAGCGTAACTGCGCAAAAAATGGCAGAACAGGGAAACATGACATTATTCATGAATAAGTATTATGCAACCTTTGTCACATGACACCAATTGAATTTACTACGATCCGCTACGTGCTATTACTACTGCTGGGGGAGAACCCCTAATATCTCTCAACCTGTAGCAATTATTGGCATTGCTGGCCAGTTTCACATCTTCCTACCAAGTCCAGTACTATAATTGCACCTCATCAGCAACAACTCTATTTTCCGTCAGAAACACCCGGGTGTTCCGAACGGCTCTGACGGCTCTGACGGAATCTCGTACCCTCTGACGGAGAATTACACGTTGCCTGATGCCCAGGCGACAGGTCGCATTGCATACGTATTCCTTTACTTTGTGGTGACGTTTTCGCACCATCAGAAGTACACATGTGTTACACTCTTCGCAGGGGCTGCAGTTATGCTGAAGCCGTTTACACATGTTAGGGGTTCTCCCTTAACAGCGATAATGATACTTGCAAGGGGCTACATGAATACTTGTCGCGGAGTTACTCCCGGTCTAGTCACCTGACATGCATAACACCTTTTCATGGCACGCAAGAAATCAGTCTTATATCCTTAAGCGGGATTCATAAGAATCGCGCGTCGATTGAATAAGCAAGATTACTGCTTAGCGGATTCATTGAAAGAATACATACTACGGTAAATTCTTATTTGATGATGCAACAATGAGGCCAGGTCGGGAGAAGGTAACTTCTGCCGAGCGCATTGTTTTCAACCACGTTCATCTTCCAGATACTAGCGGGAATGTTTGATTGGACTGAAGATTACTTCAACACACAAACACAGCAGTTGAAAGTCAATATGCAAGTAAGCGGGACCCATGACTTATCGCTGCAGACGATAAGAGTTATCATGGTACTCCCCGGTCAAAGAGATTCGTCTCGACCTAAGCATGATGTAACTGAGGGAATTATGACGTTGGCTAAAGACATGAGGCCTGAAGCAACCCTGCTCATTGGTTTGAGTTAGTATGCATTGCAACGTAAGACTCCTATTTAATACGAGCTAACGCGTCAAGTTCTACGTTGGCATAGTATTGGTTGGTCGCCAATTAAATCTATGACGCAAGCCGAATAGCCTTAAAAGGGTGAGGCATTAATTTGCGATACGCGCTGCCAACTGATTTGTTCGCAGACATTCCAACTACTGTCGCAAACGGATAGAAAAAGATAAACGTAAAGTACTATATGATATCATGCGACGGATGGCCTGATTCTTATCAGGAGCATAATGCTTTGAAACCACGTTGCATGAACACGATAACCAATAGGGAAGCGTGGCACTATCACCGGGCGCAATTTAAAGACGCGACCGCGAAAACGCTATCATAGGTATTAGTAGTAATAGCGTCGAAGAACGGGCACACAAGACCCGTGAAGACGACTATATAAGAGAAGGTGTTGTTCGGTAGGATTGAAGGGCATCAACCAACAAGTCAACATTCAGAACACCGAAGAAGACCGTAAAATATTATTAAGAATTCTATCTATTACTCTATTCACAATTTCCTCCCAGGAATTATTATCCACTTGTGACTACGCATTTTATGCCTGGACACAGATACACACAATCCGAGTACGCACTGCATCAGGTTGTCGAGTCGTTCGGCAATCTTCTCTACAGTTTGGAAGAGTAGAATTTAACCCACACTTACCGAGTGGTGTTCGGATTTTGCGAACTCGAGAATGTCGGTTACCTGGTGCTGAGATATCTTCGTCCCGGATTATTACCATTCGAGGAGTTTTCCGAGGACTAGTGGTGCAGCGAAGAAATGCGGTTTATATTTATCGAGGAGACGGTCTTTGGTACCGTTACAGATTGGCTGCTCTTGCTACAGGTGCAAGAGGTTGAGTCTTGGGACAAGACGAGGAAAGAAAGAGTTTCTTAGATAGGCGGCTGTACTTAATTCAATAAATTTTGTATTGTTTATTGGGATTAAGAACCCCCGTAACAACACAACGCCTGGCGATGTTATATCATAGCTACTACTTATCGTTCAACGATTTTCAAAACTTATGCATTCAGTTTTGTATTCTCATCTATGTATCTATGTATCTATATAGCTAATATGTACTCCCCGTCGTTCAGTCCACCTCCGTTACCCCTGTATCTCCTTACTACCGCCATCGCTCATTAACGATGTACTTGGAGGCCGTGATCGAGCGAGTTGAGAGATGCACTTGGAGGCCGTAATCGAGCGAGTTTGGAGATGCACTTGGAGGCCGTGATCGTGCGAACTTGGAGGCCGTAATCGAGCGAGTTTGAATATACCCTTGGAGGCCGTGATCAAGCGAGATCGGACGAGTACTTGGAGGCGGTCGATGGATGGCACGCCGGGTGCTGAGACTGTATTTCATCAGTAAGTTAACTCGCAACTGTGGGAATGTGACAAGGTGACTTTACCTTTGAGCTCTCATGGAGAGCTGGCTGATGGCGGTCGATCGTATATGGAGGCACACCGGAAGCTGAAGCTACATTCAGGGGTCAACTCGTAATCATGAGAATGAAGGGAAGACAAACAATCTTTGAGTGCTGTACTCAGTGTATGCTGTACTCGGTGTATGTTGTACTCGGTGTCAACTCATGATCATGCCATGGAGTGATAGAGAGGGATGACTTAACTTTGTGTTCTGCGAAAATGGTTGAGATGTGGATGAGAAAGAGAGAGATGGGGGATGAAGATGAGGACGATGTGGAGGATACGAGCGGATATGAGAAATCAGGGGTACGACCTGCCTGATTGGGTTGGGAAGACCTTGTATTGGTGTTATTACACGCCGGATCGGGACTTCTACCTGCCATATCGGGGATGGTAAATTGACTTGTACACGAAATTCTCTTAAGTCCCAGTTTCTCATGATGATTTGTCCCATCTCCTCTACCATCACCTAAGAACACGAAGTTAAATCATCCCTCTCTATCTGTCCATGCCATGATCAAGAGTCAACCTAGCTCGAGGAGCATAGGATGAGGGTGAGAAGATATGATGCTACCCGGCCTCGAGGATCCACGCAATTGCGTAGATCCACGAAATCGTAGAAAGAGCAAGTGAGATCAAAAGATGGGAAAGATTGAGTGTGTATTTCGTATAGACCGACAGAGCGAGAAGAAACAGCGAAAGGGCGATCGGAGGGCGATATGCTATGTGCCACATGGTATTGACGCCGGGCGCGGAGTAATCCGCCACCGGGGTGTCTCTGATCGCTCTGACGGAGCGCGTCCACTCTGACGGAGCCATTCCGCCCGGACGGAAATGTTTTTTACTGATGCTGTACAAGTCCCATGACTTGAGTCGCGTAGTATAATACCATATTATTCTAATAATTATATTGTTGCTGTATCTTTATATCAAGATTTAGTCTATCATTGGCTTCTAGTCAATATATTGGAATAAGTTGGAACGAGTGTAAACTCTCAAAATCATTTTAGAAAACATATGTATTTACTAACAAAGTGATAATGTAATTGCACATATGCCTACACTTGGCAATGTGAACTTCCATGTAGTAAATTAATAGATCTTGTTGTAAGTATAATTATAAGTAATTATATATATAAATATATAGATACGTAAATTTAATACTGGGGATCTAAGTGTTGCCATAAGCTAATGATGTAAAAAAGGGGTTACCTAGTTCTATACACATTACATTCCAATCTTGAAAACCATACCCACTTGCTATAATACTATCTAACCCAAGAGTTATATTACTAAGATTGATTATGTAGGAAAATATATTCTAATTGAGTTATTTCAATAATATTTGATTACTCTACATTATAATACTTGATATGAATATTATATCTAATTACAGATATTTCTGAAATCATAACCAGCATATTCAGTAAAACTAATAATCTCATAATTTCTATAGAAGACAAGATATAATACAATATATAGTAGTGTAATAGAACAAAATATATATTATAACATTATTATGCTAATGGTAAGTTATATTTATTTGTGTGTAAAATTCTATATGTGTATTCTTGTTATTATTATATCATACAAGATAATTTATCACATTTAGAAATACTTGTATACTTAAGCAGTTATAGAATATTGGTGTATTGTATATTATTTCTTTGAATATATTCAGTTATTTAGTTAAGAAAGTATTCACTTTAAATCTATAAAGTTCTTTTTCTTCCATTAATTGTAGTATTTCTTTTATATTTAAATCTATTTTGTTATACTATTATTTCGATTTAATTCTTTCCATCGCCAGTAACATCTATACTTATCAAATATATCAATATCAGTATCAGTTATCTACCCTAATTATAGTAACTTATAGTGAAAGATAATTTGTACTATGTATGATCTATATTGCTTATAAATAATATTTTCTAATAGATAACTTTTCCATTATATTTAGTTATTTATTATTAATAAATTGAATGACACATATTATACTATAATGTATATTACTGAATTTACCAAAAGTATAGTAACAGCATAACTCTACTGTAAGTAATTGAATACAAACTTCTGATAATTTTACAATAATAATACATTTCTAACATATTCATTCCTCTTAAATCAATTGTATATTAAATATTGACCTTTCCTTTACTATAGTAACTAGTATACTTGATTGCAATCCAACTAAGTAGAATATGTTACTAATTATTTATTTGGGCTTTTAGAAAGCTTTCAATAATTAGTATTTTAATCTTAGTTTCATCTGTATTCTATAATTGTACCAAACAGCATCTGTTTATAGATCAGCGCTTAATTGTAGATTGTAATTCGCTATAGATAGTGTGAGTCAAATATATTATTCTACATCCTGGATTGCGGAGATTACTGACAACAAATATTCGGCTTTGATTCCGTTTTGAGCGATAGAACCTAGAATTCCGATAGCGTTATAATAAAAATGACTCACTAATATTACTCTATCATCTAGACAAATTGTATTTAAAGTTACAGTCTCTCTCTTACTGTATCAGCTGTTAAAAACTTCATAACTGTCATTAGAACTCTGCAACACTATTTTCGACACAATTTCCTTTGAACTCTATATTCTCTGATTTGATAGCTTAATATTATCAGGTTCTCTATTTTTTCCATATTCACTTTGTTGGCCTTTGAACCATTTTCTAGCTAGTTGATGCTTAGTCTGACCCTCGCTACTGTTTAGACCAAAACAATGTCCGCAGCCGCTAGCATCGCTTCCGCCTCGGCGTCCGGCTCATTGCCGGGCCTGTCCGCTACGCGAACCACCTCGAACTCGGCACCCATCCAAACAATGAATGTCGCAATTTTTCACAGGCCGACTGCACCCTCCCTCTCAATCATCCTGTGGTGCAGCACCGCTCTCACAGCCGCCGCATCCTGGATTATCTACATCAGGGAGTGGGTTAACGAGCTTGAATACTCGTTCGAACGACGGTATCCAGGTGTCCTTGCTGCACAGGCCCTGCAAATTGCTCTTGAACACTCGACTGCGGACAATATTGAGGGAGATATTGAGATGCCGGACATCGAAGACACAATTGTTGTCGACGACAGCGAGTTCCGCTACCGACGCGAGGCTCACGAGTTTCTGGAGGATACCGGCATTGATTTCGAGGAGCTGGGAGTTTCAGAGGAAGTGCATCAGTTCTTTGAGTGGGCTGCTCAGTTGTGGGTTAGAGGCGCTGGTGGGTTCAACTGAATGTTGCTGCAAATATATTTGGCATTTTTGCGGTGAGGACTCGAAATTGGATTTGTTTATGCCTTTCGTTCTCTCGTTTGTTGATGTCAATGCCAGAGGCTAGGATTTGAGTCGGGGGATTTGAAGACATCAGGAGTTAGATAGCAGGACATTTATGGATAGTTGGGCTGTTTTTTGTAGCCGATGAGTTTTCTTTTGCCGTAATTCCTTGTTTTTCTTTTTGCGTAATGGCTGTGCCCAGCGGATGAAATTTATAAATCTCAGAAATAGAGTTATTCTTTTCTATCTCAAAAACAATTAGATGAAATCGCCGTCGGGCGGCCTTTGGCATGTCGTTCAATCAGCACTTTAGCCGGGTGAGTTAATGTAGAAAACCCGGTAATCATTTGTTTAGAATCTATGTTGTACTCATAAAATTAACAGCCAATGATGTGACATACAGTTTAGCCTCGCTGCGGGTTCAACTCCGCATAAATAATTAGATATATCCTAGTTCTGTTCCTCTCTATATATACACTTCCCTCTGTACACAGCTACTGATAGTATTGAGAATAAGTGAATCACAGAGCTTGTTAGAGCATCACTCGTTTGACAAGCCGGCGAAGCGTGCTATGTCACAACTCTGTCACACAGAATCTGCCGGACAAGCACCAACGCACCTGGACGAACCCCCCACATATTTTTCCTATCTGCTATTTCTAGCGATATTTAAATCACCCAGGCATAGAGCGGAACCGGACTCCCGTTAACTAGCAAGTGCTTTAATTCCCATCACGTCCCAACAAGTGTTTGCCATGTCAGCCGAGGGCGGCAATGATCCGAACGCGCGCAGTGTATTAGTTACCTTCAGTAGTTTTATTGATCGTTGGAATGACGATGTAGCATAACCGACCTTACGCCTCGATGTTGATTCTCTTCACCTGCCGACATTTCGTAAACTAAAACCTCTGCTTCTAGTTCGGGTACACAGCTGTATCACCCAGCTCATGCCTCGGTTTTGCCTTCTCGTGCAGCTCCAGTAATCCATTGAGGATAGATTTCCGAACCATGCGGCGACACCAAAGCCAAATGTATATTAGTGCCAATACTGTTAAAGCGACCGCAACACAACCAGACATTCCCCCTATGACAGCGGTCGAGAGTGCTGGCTTCTGATCATTGGCGTTGGACACTGTGCTGACAGCAGGAAATGAGACGGAATTCGAAGAGGCAGGACCGAAGGAAAGGTTTCTAAAGTAGGAAATGCTGGGGTGGAAGATGTAGCCCCCGCAACGAGTCACCCAGAAATTGCAGCAATTAATGACTTCAAAGACCGCTTTAGCGGATTTTGAAGCAATCAAATTCGAGGCAGATGTGGAGATGCTGGAGGTCCTGTAAGCCCACACATTTGCCATAGCGGCTGAAAAGACAGCAGCAGGAATCTCAGCATTTCTGCTCTAGCAATTAGCTCGTACACCTGCAATGATGCCTATCGTCTCTAGTTAGTATGATCCTATATATTCCTTCGTTAAAACCCACTTTCTCGTTTCCCTCTTCGCATTGATCTACAAGGCACGTTGAGTATAGATCTGGGAATGAAATTTCGTCACATGGGCACTTTTTCAATGGTATCAAAGGACATTTGAGCGAACTAAATATCGGGCTCATGCACCCTGGTAAGGTAAGAATTAGTGAGTTTTATGTGGATAATGGAGGAATATCACTAACGTGCTGCACAACCCAATCCGTCGTACGCCTGTGTAATAGCACCAACGATTGCCCACAGAGCCGTCAGAACGAGCGCAAAGGACGAAGTTCTGATTTATGGTGGTCGATTTAGGCAGATGGCAGGTTATGAAGTTCCAACTTTGACGGATCACAGACATATAAGGCAAAACGGTACTTGAGCTATAGTAACATAATTAACTTAAGCTTAAATATAACTTGGGGGATATTTACGAAGCTCACGTTGTTCCACCTTCGTGTATACTAAAACACCAAGCGCCACACTGAAACAAAGACTAAGGAAAACGTGGATGACTTACTCGCCGATATCAAAAATATCCGGGCACCCCATTTCAGGCAATAATCCAAGACATTGCCTTGAATAACCAACTGTTTTGGGTATAATGAGGTCATGTATGGAAGTTTTGTATGTACCCATTTCTGTATGACGAGTAATCAAATCTAATCAAACTAGAGACCGTTCGGTTACTTTTGATATCGGCGAGTAGTCGTCACTAGGACGGAGCATAAGCTATCTTATGGAGTAAAAGCACACGATATCACTCGACATCAGTCGACATTGAGTTCACGAATTCAAAGTCCCGCCCCATCACTTTCTAAATATCAACCACGATCTGTCTACAGCATCTTTCAAGTTATTCTCGCCCAAAAATGCCCACCCTATCCATATCTCTGGCACGGCCCACCATCGTAACGATCCAAACCATAAATCCGAGCATTCTCTATACGGTGACGACAAAGGCAAATAGCAAGCATTTCTTCACATTTACCACAAAGACTGTGACCAAGACGCGCTCGGAACCTACTCTCAAACCGACGAACAACCCAACGGAAACCGACAACAAAGCAATTGGTACAAGCTTAAGTCCCACGGTTAGGCCGGCGCAGAAACCCAAAAACGCCAAGTCTCGCAATGGTATTAGCAGCAAGCTAAAAGTCACCACTGCAATTATCAATTCCCCCCCCAGCAAATCCACTTCCATCAGGTTCAAACCCATCCACACTGTCACGGTAGTAACGGCCTCTGGCTTCGATACAACTCTTACCCCCTTCAAGACTACCATCAGGTTTCGCACCACATCAGCATGGCCTCCGCCGCCAGGTTCAACTATCATCCTCAAACCGGCTCAGCATTTCGATTGCCGCCGTACTTACGGCGGAAAGCCGGCCAACATCTGGGTGCACAAAGGCTGCTGGGAGTGGAGGGTTGTATTTCTTGGCCTGTTCATTCTTGCTTTTGTTCCAGGTATTTTGATGGGGATGTGGGGTGCTAGGGGGGGGTTAATGTGAATGGGGGTGATTTGACACTGAGTAAGGGCAGTAGAGCATCAGTTACTAGGGATTGGACGAATGTAAAGCTGTGCGGCGGATTCCTAAGGTTCCGAAGAGAGACATCGGTTGTTTGCGGGATGTTTAGAGTGCGATAGGGAGACTACAACATGTATTATACACTAACTCATAAGGGTCAGTTCATGCGGGATTGACTGAACGTCAAACTTAATTGAGGGGAGGCAATAGGGAGACTATAACACTGGCGCACGAGTTTATCACGCGAGGTTGACTGAACGTCAGACTAGGTGGACATTCCAGTTCAAAGCTGAATAGACTTATGGGCATTTGGGAGTCAGTGTCGTGTGCGCACTCGAAATAGCGATCGAGTGGTCATATAATGAGCATTCTTATGGCTGAGCGTGCTATTACCAGCCCCGTTTACCAATATGCAAGTGGAGCATTCCTTAGGCACGATCTAAGCACATAAGAAAGCCTGGAAACTCCGAGCCGCAGAACTTGTTACCCCACAATGTAATCGTTTCATGGCCTCGCGCTCAAAGCTGCGCGTTCGACTGCGTTCGGCTCATGGCCATCAATAATGACATTACCTTGCTGTCCGTTCACGTTTGGCTGATGCCTACAATATGCAATATTTTATTAGCATGTGACAATGATAATGTCACAAATTTGCTGTATCATATCGGATTCTAATCCATACCAGATACCAGCAGAGAGAAGTTAATATTTTCCTTACGCGAAGTCTGTTGCCGCTGATGTGAAACAAACTATGGCCAGCACTTTCAACCTGTTTTCCACCTAACGGTATATAGGCTCGGGTAGATAAATGGTAGTTTCTGCTAGATTGGACGAATGGGGTGGCGTGGATTAAATTGGGATTAGGGAAAGTTAACAAATCTAGGGAGATAATGACGATGGAGATACCTTCCGGAAGTGAATTCACTCCCTACCCAGCAGTTCATTTCTCCCTTTTGCTTTTGCTTTTGACATAAATGCGTCCGTCTGTATGGCTACTAGAAGGTAGCCAGTCAACGTCTTTTAAGATGCAACATATGCAAAAGAATTGACCATTTATGAGGCACAACGTCAGGCAGTGCCCCAGGCAGCGATGCATGAGGACCAGGCTGACAGACCGTCATGGAATGGTTGATTGGCGTAGGGAGTTATAACGTAAAGTGCACTTTTGAAGTACCACTCCTCATCACAATGCTCTCGATGCCGAATTGATGTATCCAGTCGGCGAGCTGGGACCGTCAGAACTTTGGGGTCTGCCCTAAAACAACGTTGCAATGCTGAATCTAATCGGACCTTCAAACGTAGCACTTATGCGCGATCGACCACTCCCGGCACGGAACTGCGACAAAGTCCGGGCGAGATCTCACCAAGTGTCATATGGGAGCTGATGTTATTGCGCCTTCCCCGTCTGAAAACGCTAGTGACGTCGTGGAAGGTAAGACATAGATCTCCTTATACCGATGTCAGCTTTTTCCATATCCTGTCTCTTCGAAAAGCTGATCCAGAAAAATGAGGGTTGAGATGCATTCCAGACGGCATGAAGATCCCTACACTGGATGTGACTGATCAAAGAAATGATTCGCGGAGGTGACTAACAATAGATATGTAGGCTCGCAGCCCTGATTCCAGAAGTCACATTGTCACCTCGACGAATGGAAAATCTCAGAGCTCCATTCGACCGACGCCGCACAACTGTGATAAGGAGCGAAATGAGATCTGAGGTAGTCGGCGATTTCCACCCTTCCCACCGAGGATTGATTAATGACCATGCGCAGCGCGCAGAAGGATTGGAGAGTTTGATTTCTATGTATCGGTATCTGCCGCAGTCAAAAGCCAGTGCGATTTATTTGCTTTTTCCTTGGCTCTTAATGATTGGCCCTTCAAAATGTGGGGTCTGGGGGGTATCGATAACGATGTGTAGGGATAACTTTGGATGAATAAACTGATCGTCGCCTGCCTCTAACGACTGCTCATCGGCATCCCTTCTTCCTCATTGTCGTCAATCAAATGCATCGCAAGCATGTACGAAAACGACCAAAAAGACCTCCCCCTCCCTTTCTGCGGCAATAATCTTCAGGAACCCGAGTTGCAAAGCAACACACAGTCCGGGAGGTTTGCTGAATGGGCCCGCCAGGTTAGCTTTCAATAACGCAGTCGCAGATACAGTGAAGAAGGCTAATAGCGTGTTGTGGTTCAGTGGGATGGTGTCACTGACGGTAATCACCTCAGTGATCACAATAGACACCCCGACAATACCAATCATTACTATCCACAACGACTACCCGAAAGTCCTTATATGCTTTACGAAGGACTAGGAAGACAAGAGATGACATACACGGCAGGGCCAGATGTAGCACTGGAGTTTTATTTTTGTTGTTGCACCCCAGATTACGGATTGGGGCCCTCGAGCTGTCATAATGGATTTCTACCTACACCCATGCCTCACAAGGGATCTCCAGGACTGCATCCCTCAGGTGCGGGGAGTGCTGATGATACCATGAATAGATCAACTCCGATCCCATGGAGTAATAACTCCGCACCGGACCTAATGCAAAGCCCAGCGAGCCTAGGCGATTCTGCCCTGAGCCTGGAGACATCATTATTCCAGCCCCGAGTTCCGGAGGGAGGCCCACTGAAGGAGACCGAGGGGATTTGCCATGCCAGTCGGGAGGAGCTGCCACCACTAGAAAGCCTGGAGGGAACCCCGCCGAAGATGAATAAGCCTTTCCCCAGCCAGCCGGAGGGACTGCCAGTGCCAGCGCCAGCCACAGTTGGGCCTATTTCCATGGGGTTTACGTCTCCGGGGTCAATGAAAAGCCGTAGAGATGAGTCCGTTCAAGTGCTGCCAACACCTCCCTTCGTCAAGTGCCAAGAAGCTTACCCTGTCCCATCGGCCACCAGCACAAGGACGGCCGTGCGTAGTCATCCTTTCAACAACGCAAGGCCTGGCAAATCTCTACCTGAAAAAAGAAAGGAGCCCGCGAAGAAGAGATATCCCGGTAGCAAGAAGCAGCCCAAAACAGAAACAACTCCATCACCCATAATTCGTTGCACTTTCTGCATTGCGGAGTTTGGCAAGATAAGCAATTGGAGGCGTCATGAAAGTGAGGTTCATTTGGTGCTAGAAGAGTGGACATGTCGGCTTTGCAGCCGTGAATATCCCCAGATGTTCTCTCGCAAAGGACACATGCAGCAACACCTCAAACGGATGCACAAAGATACAGAGTGGCTTCCTATTTACAAGAGTTGGAGGCGAGATGTCCCACCACCAACTGCTTCTCGCTGCGGTTTCTGCGAGGCGACTTTTAAGGATTGGGGGTCCAGAAATAAACATGTCGGCCACCACTTTACTTTTGATAGGAAAAAGATGAAAGACTGGAAGGGTGACCTCGGCCTGTCGGAGGAGTGGATGCTCCGTGCTTTTCCACCAAGCAAACAATCTCGTCAACCCCGCACACACACATAGGTAGCGGTCCCATCTCTTGCGTATATGTTCCGGCTGATACTGGCACTAATAGCAACCCGTCAATTTCGATTCCGCTTCCTGCAAAGACTGGAGATTGGTCGGTGAAGGACGTGTTTCAGTTTCAGTTTTCCATATTAAGTTGCTATTTCTTAATTGATTGCCTTTGTTTTGATTTTTTTTCAATGGAATGAACGAAATTTATTGATACCTCGGGTAATTGTTATTACAATTACTTGAGTGCACATTTTCCTTTGGGTCGAGGCGTTCGCGGCGGATGTGTTTTAGGATTTTGGGGTTACTATTTCTTTGCCATTTCGATACTTCATAAACCCTGATCTGTACTAGAGTCACAAACAGTCGGCTCAACTTCAGGGTTTGGTTCGTATTTTTTTCGACAAACATATGCTGCGCAACCCAATTACTCCAATTAACATACGACCTCAATACCAACCGAGTTTCGAAAGAGAAATCGCCGGAACCCAAACATCAACCATCGACGTACTTGTTTTACGATTCATCCGCGAGGAGAGGGTCAACATCGAAATTTCACCCTACGAATTGTAACGAGATGGCGATTCCAACAGAGTCCCCTAAACGATAACAATAAAGTGGCAACGCAAGCACCACAAAGAGTTTACAAAGTTCACGATCTCCCCGCGAACTTGTCACGACAATGTCACGACAGCAGCAGCTTGTACTACGATTAGGACGAACAACTAATTAGGAGTGGGTCAGTGTAACCCAACAGAGATGACTCATGATCGTTGAGGCGGAGTGCATGCGGAAGCCTTGTAACACGTTCACGCAGAACGAGTCAGACAGAGAGTATGGAATGGTTGCCTGTTGTGAAGTGATGGAGGAATGGAGGAGTCATTATGCTGATGTGGCAGTAGTGTGGGCCAGTTATGAACGAAGGAATGGGGACCCTGGTAAAGGCAGTGCAGCTGGAGGGTGACGAAGCATGGCGATTGGACAAGCAAATGTCGGAAGGCGTGGTTGCTATGGCTGAGGGTTTCTAGAGAGATAACTATGAGAGGCACATCGCTATATCGTTTCTTCTTTAAGGTAGAGAGTGCGAGCACGGGGGAATCATCTTCCATCACTCGTGGATTTATTATTTCTTAAGAGATACATATGTTGGTTTCTTCGCTTTTGTTTATCTCTTTGTTCTTCTCTTCGCTGGCCTGTATGTAAGAAGCTCTGGAGCTTACAATCAGATGGTCGTGTTTTCATCCGACTCTTTCGCGCATGATCTCCATATTTCCTCTCACAACGATGGGAGTATAAGTTTGTACCCCGTCCATATACGATAGGGTCGGCACGGGGGCGGTCAAGGAGAGCCTTTGGCGGCTAAGCAACTGCTAGCGATAGTCGTAACACAGTTGTCCGGCGGCCATCGCAAGCGGGCAGAGGTGGTTATGCAACCCGAGTGATGAATAAGTTCGGAACCATATGAATGTTTCCTGTGCGTGTATATAACTGTTCTAGGTATGTATACATACACTACTCTAACTCCATCTGGCTATTATAGATCTGCTTAACTGAACTATGCTCAACAATAAACCATCTATCAAAGAGTTCTTTGCATCTTATAAAATTCCTAGCCACCGAAACAGAGTTGATGATTTCCGGATGGTTGGTTGGGCAGAAGTAGTATTCTGCTCGTCCCAATCTCTCCACTTACTGTAAGACGGAAGATAGAGTTACTGAGAGCGAGGCCTTGGCGAGCGGTTGTCAAATGGAGAGGCAGCCGGCTGTTGGTTAAAGAGGAGCAAGATAGTGGGGGGTTGAATGTGCTAATCCCCATTCCATCTAAGAACCGAATATATATTATATTATATTACTTACCGGGGCTTCCACGCCGCCTCTTCGCCGCCTAACCGCCTAGCCGCCGGAGAAAGCAGTTCGGGCTAATCCCTACCAACAACCCATAGCCGCAATTAATGCCTTCCGTCAATGAGTAGCCAAAACCCAAAAGTACTATGGTTACTTAAGTAGTATTTTCGGTTTTGGGGAGAGTAAGTAATGTTTCGGTGATGATGCATGGTGTTATGGACTAAAGAGCGGGGAACGTTAAATATACACTACAATGCGGCCCCCGCCAGCAACGTCGCTTCTACGCCTGAAGTTTCGCAGATGTTACTCTCCTTGGTCCAGCTGCATACTTACCAAAAAAACTGCGCAGTGACATCCAACACCACTTGCCAGCAATGTAGGGTTTTATATCCCGCCACCTAACCCTGAGCTGTTAAAATCGGGAAGTCAATTTAGTTCACTGCATTTTGTCGAGTCAATACGATATTGATTCTATTGTCCGCGTTTAGAGCGTACATATTCTATAGCCAAATACAATATGATTTCAAACAAGCAACAACTCCGACCAGTTCCTCTCAATTTCTCATGTAAAATTAGAGTAATTGTTACTACCAATTTGGACCTTACAGTCTATTCTTACCTTTCAAAATATTACCTTGGTGTCTTTTGAACCCTACATGCGGCCGCGAAAGTTGGCAGAACCATTGTAATAATTGACCTGGCCAATGCATGAGCAACAGTAGGACAAAGTTTTATCTTGCCTGAACAATATACTGCAATTTTCACTCCCCATTACTTTGCTTGATAAAGAGTTGCTCATTAGGACGAAATGCTGTGCCACACAATGATTCTAGTAAACTATCCTAAAACATCTACCATGTTCACGATGCTTCTCAGAAGAACGGAGTTTATCCCCGGTGACTAGTGCATTACGAATGACTCCGTCAGCTTCAAATCGCTGACGACTTCCGGTAGACGGCAACGGGAGACTGAGTGGCAAATACAATGCAAAACTCACCGCTAGCACTAGTGTTTCGGCTCGAGAAAATGTACCATCCCGGTGCGTTGGGTTCAGGCTGTAGAGGTGGGTGGGACATACGTGTGGTCTTCCGGCATATCCGGATTGCGGATTGCTCAGGAACCCATGAGTGATATACATTGAAAGCGATAGCAGCTCTACGCTAAGTTTGTAGACATGGATTGAACGACATAGCTAGGCATAAAGAGAGCACCGCGAGTGTGCTGCATACTAGAGGACAGAGATGCCGAAGGGCAATTATGCGGAAGAGTCGATAAAACTTGTGCCGCAGACGTCTAAACTTTTATGTAATGCAATAACTTTTACCACAGATACATCTCAGTCTCCCCGACACACCTATCAACTTCCCAAGCCGTGTCCTGGATTACTCAAATTTGGTTTCGTCTCGTGCCACGGCAGACCACATGCTGAGTGATTATCGGTGAGCCAGTTTCCACCTTCTTCGTACGGCACCCTCGTCTACCCTTCATGTCAGTGACTAGAGTACCGATTCAAGGGAAGTGCCGCTATCTGTTATGCTGGGCAATGGGATACCACCAGTGCGACGCAGCAATTGTTATGAAAGATCGACACGATTCTTTACTCCCGTCACTGGCGAATGAATCTGGCTCTGCGAATATACGATGCTTGCGGCCTTACCTATGACTTCGCGGTATCTTAAACCTAACCGCTCAGCTCCGGAACCGCTCTCGTTAGGCGTTCAGCATATACAAATACCTCAACCCTAAAGTCTTTGCCGGCAGAATATCCGGCGCTTCTTGTGACGTCGGGTGTAATTCAGTTTCCATATGATATTTATTCCAAGGTTAATACCGCGGCAAGATCTCGTTCACCGATACCCGAGGTGTACCCTGTCCTAAAAATCTTCCTCGGACAGACAGGGTCTACGTATACGTTACGTTTCTCGCTACTGGGTTGTTTCATATTGGCTTATCCGGAGCGAGCGCGCGCGATATAGAGTAGTACAGGGTATGTATATTGATTCCACTTGTCTTATGATTCGTACGATATATCCCGAGTCTTCCCCTATCGCCAGCAGATAATTGCAACGTCACAGTTATGCACTGTACCAAGAGTTTGTGTGTAATTTTTGTGATTTTTGTGATTTTTGTGTAATTTACCGTATTTGCTGCGCCACTTTTTCTACGCACGATCCCATCGTGTGCTTAGACCTCCATCATTAGGTAGACAAAATCCGTTGTAATTGTTTCTCCTCAGCTGAAGAAGCCCAACATCGAATGTGCGGAAAAAAGTAATTCCCAACAGAAATACATACAACAGGAAACAAATTTCCGATCTGCAACGCTGCTGCGTGAAAAATTCGAAATTCTGGCGTATTCTTTTTGGCGGGAAATGCAGCCAAGAGTTGAAAGGATTGGGGAGAGTGGATGTGCTGCCCGCCAAAGGCTTAGCTCCAGGTACCCAGCCAGGGATTATATCGCCCACAGCCCTGTATATAGGGAGAAGAAACGTGGGAATTAAGGCTAAAGCGAAAAACTTAACACAGTGGGATCTGCCGAGCCGCGGGATTAAAACATGCTTAAGCTGGTATTGGGCGATCCGGAATCCAGATGGTCTAAGACAACGGATAGAAACGTCCAAAAGTTGTTTTGCGGTGAATATGAACGCTATCAACGTAGCTGTCATCTAGAGCCTTAAAGCTTTCTGCAGAAGCTCCAGGAGGCAAATCCGATATCACACGATGCAGGTACGCGAGCACGCAAAAATCAACACAACACAAAACTTCAGGGGCAAGCTGGAAAATCGATCACTCCTAGTAATGAAATTCTAGCTAGTGTATATGTAACAAATTTTTGAACACTTTGTATGTACAGCTCCATCCGTACGCGCCGGCGCCGGTATGGGGGAGAAAAAAGGAAAACCCTTGGTATATAGACGCCGCCCCAAAACAAGACCCAACCCCCTCCTCCTTTCGAAGCCAAAGAGCCATCTAGGCGTTGTAAGCCTTTCCTGTCAGCGACAACTGACCGCCCTGAATAAGAGCATCCTCAAAAACGCCAAAGTATGCATATCTCTCGATCCAATCCTGCGAGTCCAACCAGGGTTGAATTGCCTTCAAGAACGTGGCCTGCGCCTCCTGGTTTCCTCCAGGCACGCCAAATTCTGTAATCCAAACCTTCTTTTCTCCTGCAATCGTCTTTGCCTCGGTCATGTGCTTCTTGAAGTACTCGACGCCACCGGTCGGGTCGTACCAATGGACTGGGACGAAGTCGATCGTGCAGTCGCTGCAGGCAGACATGAATGATCGGAGCCATGAGAGACCCTGGCCGGGAGTGCCGCTGTTGGTGACTGCCGGAGCACCCAACTTGGCCTTGCCAGCGTATGGCTGCATGTAGGTTTTGTATGCCGCGGCGGCAGCGTCGGGGCTCATATCAGCCTGCGATGGGATATCGGGCTCGTTGAAACTGCAGTCACATATACATTAGAATAACCCAAGACCGCTGGGGCCAGGAAAACCCACGAAAGAAGATGTTTAGCACCCTTGCGGATGGCAACATCGGCATTTTTCTTCCACGTGCTGTACATCTTCGGTCCCCAGAGCAATGGCACGTATTCCCTTCCCCCAACGGTGCCCTGAGGGGTCTGACCCCAGTCGTAGGCCCATGTAATTCCACCGCCGTTGAACTTGGTACAGAGGCTGGCGTCGTTGTACGCAAGACCCTTTTTGCCGGAATCTGTTCGGGGGACGATGGTGGGAATGGCAGCACAGTCTGATAGTTAAGGTTAGCGAGTGATGGTAAATAGAGTGGCGGAAGTAGGGTATATACTAGCGAGAGTGGCCATTAAGCCGAGAGAGACGATGAGTGCTGACAACATGGTGACAATATGATGTTATATGTATATTTTTGATCTATACTGTAGTAATGATAGTGTTGGTACCGGTTCTTCGTTGGCGCTCTGCGCTGTGAGGGATCGTGGTATCGACGACTGAAATGACCGAGGAACTGCAAGCAGCTTAAAAGCACGAAGG
>Ga0307512_10000630_pt1 | contig 52220 bp, 56 predicted proteins | sample 14_EM_MG_FD_200267 | JGI IMG/M metagenome (GOLD analysis project Ga0307512, IMG submission 200267) | Populus trichocarpa ectomycorrhiza microbial communities from riparian zone in the Pacific Northwest, United States - 14_EM | ecosystem: Host-associated > Plants > Roots > Unclassified | place...
TACAGATGTCGGCAGAATTAGCGGAGTGGTGGAGGAGGCGGAGAACTCAGATCACGAGGAGTCGAGTGATGGGGGGGTGTAAAAGTTTGATGTTGTTTTTTGGTGGTTTTCTTTTGTTAAGTGGGGAAGAGGACTCGCGACTTTGCTTTTGTTTCTTTATGTTACGGAAGAAGCGGGGAGGAAATGTGTACGGGATATGCCATGGCCGCCAGCGGCCGAATGCAATATGATTACAAACAAACAAACCATCGTCCCCGATGACGAGGGTGTGTACCCCTGGCTCGGCGGCGTGGACCTTGAGGAGTTCGACCGCGACTTTGTGAAGGCTGCGAAAAGTATTGGTGCTGTTGTCCTCAGTCCTGTTCATGGTGTCCCCAGCTCCTCGAGTGTGAATACGCCCGGGTATAAGCCGTTTGTTACCAAGGAACTGGTGAAGAGAGCGCATAGAGAGGGGTTGAAGGTTATTCCGTGGACGGTGAGTTCCCCTGTACGAGAGGGGGGGGAGGAGGGAAGGACGCTAACAGAGGGGGTGGCAGGTTGACGATGAGAGCACGATTGCGAAGCTTATCGAGGATGGCGTAGATGAGATTATTTCTAATTACCCCGAGAGAGTGTTGTTTGTGGGACGGGACCGCGGGTTGAAAGTGGGGCTTCCACCACGGAAGGAGAGGAGAGAGTGTTTGAGGAATGCTGCGATTAAGTTCTAAGTCCGCGGAGGCTGGGAAGGAGATTTACCTGCTGTATACTGTATAATAGTTTTTGTCGAGATCTTTTCTACTGGGGGTTAATACAATGATACCGTGTCATAGTTCTTATGCCGAATCTACGATTGTACGAAATGCAAAAATGTCCTCTCTAACTCAGATTGCTACAGAGAGATCTATCACAGCCGCCCCCCAGAAACTGGGGGGTTTGTTGACTCACGAGGGAAGTTGAAATACTGATTGCTAGAAGCTTGTATATTCTAAACTACGGGAGTTTGTGTGATCTTATATACGGCATCAGAGTATGCTTTGTACGCATGCATGCGCACTCAGCTGGCATCTCCAGCTGAGTCTGGAACGACCATCATTATCATGAGATCATGATCCCCATAAGCCCAGCTGAAGCCTATAAGCCGTACGTACAGGAGGCGGTCCATATATGCAACAAGAGAGAGATGACGGCGGCCGAGTGATAACAAGTGGTGAGACGGGATATAGCTACCTGTCAACCACCGGCCGGAAAACGTAAACCCACACCTACTAGGGATAATCTGGCGCAAGGCGGATTCGAGTTGCTCTCGTACCCAGACTTTTACTTTTTCGCTAGCGCTGTAAAAGCGAGCAAATTCGGTTTCTTGACTGGCATCAATATGTGAAGGACATGCATTGGCACTTCAGCTTGAGTCAGGTTTTAATAGACATCATTCGTTCTACGTACTACCTATTCCCACACCAACTCTCCATTGTATGTCTTGTCATACTCTCGCTTCCCCCGGTGCACATAATGCTCACATCACACCAATTCACCAAAATCAAATTCAGACAAGCCTATCATTCTCAGCGCCTCCTAGAACTCTCAGTGAACGAATCATTGCGCAACTCATCATCCTTGGCATTCCTACTGTCTTTATCCCTAGTTTGCTCCAAGTACATTTGGAACGCGGACGAGAGCCCAACAACCTTTTTCAGATGTCTCGAGTGCAGTATCGGGTCACGGTTTGCTCGGTCTTCATCTGACGCAGCTTCGTACAGTGCTAGGCTCACTGCAGTCTGAAAGATGTTGCGAATCTGACGTCCGTTGAATTCCGCTTTCTGAAGCTCGCTACTTTCGAGATACTCGTGGACGGCTTCTTTGACGTTTATTTCTGGCCGCAAGCGCTCAAGCCTGGAAACGTGGTTCTTCCAGATTTGTGTTCTTTTTTTACTGTCGAGTGGCGGATAGTAGAGTACCACATGAAGGCGTGAAGTAAATGCTTCGTCGAATGTACCGACGCGGTTTGAGGTGAGAAACAGAATCCCTTATTTATATATATATCGTAAGTATATCCACTAGCGGTTTCCCATAATATTTGTAGTGCCTTACCTGTGTAATACTCCAAGACCCTCAGAAAAACGGATACGAGACTGTTCCGATTCAAGTCGGAAATATCTCGGGCTTGTAGAAATATATCTGCTTCATCTAAAAGCAACACAGCTCCCCATCTCTGAGCGAGATAAAACTGCCACTGCAGTCTATGTTCTAGGGTCGCCGGGTCGGTCCCTATGTCTCCACATGTGATGGGGTAGAGCGGCTTTTCCGTGTATTCTGCTACACACTCCGCTGTGGAAGTTTTTCCTACGCCAGGAGCACCATGAAGCAGAACTAGTAAGCCTTGGCCCTTCCCTCTGATGGAGTCGGCGGCATAAGGTATATATGTCCGGTGTTTAGATATAGTGGCACCTGCGCCATCATCGGTGTCGCCTTTTTTCTGCACTTGTACGTGGGAGGCTACCAAAGCTTTGATGATTTCAGTGTGGCCGTCAGGCAATATGAGACTGTCAAAAATCTTCTTATCAGGTGAGATTTCTGATATACAATTGATATCCAGAATCGCTGCGGACACAATACTAGTTAACAGCAAATTTCATTTAGAGAGGATCATGGGGGTCCATACCCCATTTCCGATCAGTAAGTATCCATCCTGGGACAGAACCACAAAGCAAGGACAGTTGGTGGTCTGTGAGCGTTTGAATTACAGGGATTTTCTGGTATTCAGAGAATGCCATTAAATTTCCATTCGTGGTGGATGCGCTTTCGAATTTTGGGGCTGTTTGGGACTCCACCATATAAACATAACCATAATCATCATAATAATCATCATCATCATCATCATCACCATCGTGATTATCGTCATGAATAACCCTATACCATTGCCTTTCCGGACCCCCTGAGCGAGGGGGTGGATATTTTAGGCCCCCCTGATTATGAACGGGCTTAACCCGCGTACGAGGTTTTTCATTCACTACCTTGTGCGCCCGGAAGCTCTCGTAGTCAACCACAACACGCCCCTGTATCTGTTCGACTTGTTAGCTATTGGTTCGCCGAGATCCAAATAAAGCAAACCAATTTCGCGCTCACTTTTTGACAGGGACCAAGGCCTGGAAGAGTCAAACCGTTATATTCTCTATGGGCTGGAGAATTTCGGTGTAGCTCATGTATTGCGTGACCCCGATCTACTAGCTGCTGATCCAGAGGCAATTCCCCAGGGGAGGGCTTTGGACAGAACTCCTTTGGGTATACCGGCAATGTGGTGATTGCTCTTTCCCCTTTAAATGAGGGAATTATAAATGTGTGGCTTTCTGGCGTGTAATGGCTACCATCGAATCTTAGGCGCCAACACTCGATAAAGTACGAGTCCGGTGGACGTACATTTAAGGACAACCTCTGCACAGCTTTGATGACGCAAGCCCCCGATACTGCATCATTTATGTAGACGTCTTTGCCAGGCTTAAAGATACACCAGAGGTTCTCGAATGTAGTAGTTGGAGTGGGATACGCGTGAAGTTTTTTCTCGCTCTCTAATGTCGCCAGAACGTCTTTAGCTAGTACTTCTAGTAGGAGATTTATGTGGAGGATCGTGTCGTCCAGGTGCTCATTATTCGGGTGGTCTCTGCCAAAAGTTCGAAGTTCCTCTATGTGATGAATCAATGAGCGGTATGGATGTCGGAATGTTTGCGGAGCGGAATCGATAGACATCGGGTAGTAGGTTACAACAGTCCGTAGGGCATCAACAAGATGTGGCGAATTTATCACGATTTCCATAGGTTGTGTGAGATATTGCGTCGAAAACTTGGTAGTATTGACCCGTATCTTTCGCCTCACCTCAATCGCATGAATATCTTTAAAATCTTTCTGAACTTGAGGTTCCGGTTCATGGCCTTGTATTGTCTTCAAGATTGTGGAGGGTGCGCCTTCTATATAATCGATGAGATAATTAACTTTCGGGATGAATCCAGCTATCACCGGTTCTTTGTTTGGTGATTCATGGCTATTATTTTCCGTACTGGTGACAGCTGGTAAACCTAATACATCGTCCATTTGCAACCCCATCTCACTAGATCCCTTGACGGTGATTATCGGCACAGTATTGCCTTTGGTTTCGTGGCTGGTTTTGGTTGCCGTTATGGTCGGTGGGACTATAGGTATTTCGCAATTTTCGTCCGTCATTTTCTTGTGGATTCGGTATCGAGTTACAAGGTGATCGCGAGGTTCGACGTCACTTGTAGCTGAACTAAAGGTTCAGAATTGGTGCATTCTTCGGTGAATGAGATAATCTTGAGAGAAACACACCTTTGAACTCACGCCGTTTCAGATATATGTACTCCAATGTTGATGCTTGCTTCTGGGCCTAATCGCAAAAGGAGAGATTTGGGTATACTCGGATTGTGCGGGGCTGATGTATTAAGTATCCGACAGAGATTTACACATGTGCATGCAGAACTTGTTCTTATCCCCATGGTTATTAGACACTATTTACCCCGCATGAGTATGCAGTGAGATTGTTGGACTTGATGCATTACCCCGCCTCCAGGATCACTGTAATTAGTGACAAACGGAATGCATATTTAACACGAAGCCTCAGAGAGCCCAATAAATCAGATTGCTTCTGAAATTTTATGCGATACATTCACCGTCGACCGGCTCAAGCTCAAAGTTCCAACATGAACGAAGCTACAGAGAAAAAGTGGGCCGAATTAGTTTGTGAACACCTTAAGATCAAAGGGCTTTATCAAGATGATGGCGATCCAAGGTACCATCCTTCTTCCACAAACGTTGGGCCGATTCTGATCAATCTTTGCTAGAGTATTTGAGCCCGCAGAGGTCGGAAACCAGGAGCTCCAAATCGCACTTCAGAACTTCTTGCAAAACTGCAGTTCAGAGGATAAAAAGAAACTCGCAGCCCTGGAAGACAACAAGTACAGCAGAAACTCCGTCGCGGGTACATTCGAGAGACTGCATGAGGTTGTCGAGAATGCAGTAGCAGAGTGGGAGGGTAAAAAACGATACTTTGCGGGTGCCAGTGCTTATGCACTGCGGTTTTTGAATAAGATGGGCAATTATAAGGCTCTTTTGAGCGTCTTGCCCAGTCAAGGCCAATACGCTTCGGTGCTTTTCGGGGCCTTTCAAATACTTATCACGGTACGTGTAGAAACTTGACAATGACAATGAATTCCAAGAGGTTTTTGAGGTATGTAGAACACTAGATTCGAGCAAAGCTGTAGCTCTGTGCTAATCGATCAGCGAGGGTGATCTAACATTGAGATTATAGCTTGCAACGAATTACGAACAGATGGCCGAAGGCCTAGCAAAGGCATTGGCCGAGATTACTACCGCAACTGCCAACGTCAACGATCTAGCCGTGTTATACAACACCAAAGAGATGAAGAAATTTGTAGCCATATTTTATGCACAAATACTTAGCTTTTGCCTCAAAGCGATTTCTTGGTACGAATTAAAGGGAAGATGTGAGTAGAGCTACGCTGGAGTTTGTTGTAGTGTATTCCTCAAGACCCTGATTACAATATGTAGTCAAAATCATCCGAGGTTTTAAGGATAACCTGTGGAATGATGTCCAGGAGGTCGTGTCAAACATTACGTCCCAGGCTAGTAGCGTCAAAGATCTAGCCATGAAGGGCCAGATGGCGGAAACGAGAATGATTCATGGAAGGATAATCCTTTCAGAAGAAGCGATCAAACAACTTCATTTATGTACGGATTTTATACCCTCCAGAGCAAGTAGTGACTGACTTTCGTGATTGAATAGCTCTAGAAAGCCTCAAGTGGGAGGTTTGGAATAGTTATTCGAAGTTGGTCAATCAACTGCAAGAGGCTCGGGTGTTAAACACACAGCGTGAGTTTACCCCAATCTCAGATAGTCGTACATCCCTTTAACCTGACCCTTGACTACGTAGATTACACGAGTAGCTTTGAACCGACACGAAGGAGTCGGTCACTTCCCATTGCAGGAAGCCAAGGTTAGCTAAATTTTCCAATGTACCTCCAGTACAAATCCTGATTATCAATGATACACAGCCGCAACTGCCAACTCTCCCCAACTGAGCTCTCCCTCGTCTCCGACCCAGACGGTTTCTATGTCTGAAATTCTTAGCACTGCTCGACGGGTCTTTAACTTGAATCACTATGATCCCGCCGAAGACCTCCAGGCATGCACAAAATCAAAACCCAGAGAAGCCATATCAAACATAAAAGCCGTTCGACATCGCCTCCAATCATGGATGGTGGCAACTATATCCACACTACTTTTGATCCAAGGCATTCATTCGTCCAAAAAGATTTCCATGACCTCCGCCTTCGCTGCAGAGCTGTTAGAGACGACGAGCTATGCCGAAATTTCAGCTGTGTACTGTTTCTGCACTTTTCTTTACACTGACGATAGTCCTCTAGCAGTGGTTCAAAATCTCACTTTGCAGTCCCTGGCACTGCTAGAAACCGAGGAGGTTCGAATTCCTGCCAAAGTGAACCTGTCGGAAGAGCGGTTTACGCTGGCAAAACAGTCGCTGGATGCGGCCTGGGGTTTGCTAGAAGATGTTATCAAACTTGGGCCAAGTTCCTTGGTGATAGCCATCGATTGTCTGGAGAGATTCGACGATGACCCTGATTGTGAGCGTTTAGTGGAAAGGCTCCTAGGCTTTATGACGCGTACGGAAGGGAAAGTTATCAAGGTTCTCCTGACCAGCAAGAGAAAAACTACTCAGATCTTTGAAGACGTTCCAGAAAACTGTAGTATCCAGCTGAAAGGTGATCGGCAGCAAGGGAGCATCAAACTCCGGCGCCGGCGATTAGCACTTTCAACATCAGACTCGGAGGATACAGCAGGCTCAGCAAACTCAGCAGAAAGCGATGTTAAATCGTCTAGTACCCCAGCTAGAGGTAGCGATTCAGAAGTTCGCTCGGATGCTGATCAAAGATCAAGCGGTTAGGATGCACTGCTAGGATGTGGAATGGCTTATATGTGGGTTCTATACATAAAACGTGTATTGGGTGGCAGGTCATCTTTTAGAAGCAGGTGGACAATTCAGAACTGCTTCAGTTTCTTCCTATTGCTGCATCGGATATCATTTGGCCTGGGTAGCACAATGTTGTATCTTGTTGGATTTTTCTGCGGATTTATTTAGATTATGAAAATCGTGAGGTGCGATGTGGTTTCACAATTGCCTCGCCGGCCAGGCCAATACATTGTCTCGTTCCTAGACTGCGAAATCTAGGTACGAGACAAGTCCATACGAACGAAACAGTCTGGGAACGAGAAAAGTTTCATTAGAGAATGAATGACTCGGGCTGCACTCATAAACCAGCGTCTGTCTCTTCGAAGCGTTTTAGGACCGAGCTTGCCGACCGACGAAAACTTGGGGCACGAGAGCAGGTTCGGACCACTATCCCCTTTGCGTGACGAGCATATTTGGGACAGGGTTCTATGAGTGAGCGAAGCCAGGTGTATAGCTGTTTGAAGCGACTTGGCATCACATTGCATACGTGTTCTCATGGCTTTGTCTCCCCCCGCCTTTTGTGAACAGCTGTATTTATGTTGGTGTTTTCCGGAACATTGTGCGGCCGAGTGTTGTTTCACCAGACTCAAACGCAGAAAGAGTAACCGGACGCATGAGTTTTTAGTGTCTTGCTGTACTCTACAGTAGTCGACTGGATAAGGGGATATCTCTCGCTGTTGTGTTTTTGAGCGGCGCTTGATCCTCACATAGGTTGTCACGATTGACATCCGGCATATACTTGTTGGCTGGATAAATTCACGTTAGCTGCAGGTGTTTGTACTCTATCTGTCGGTGCCCTATCAGGTTCATGTGAATGTGTTCCTATCGATTGGTATCTGGAACTTCCCTTGGCTAGCGATAGATAAGAGACCGATCGGTGCCTGCGCCAGACATGTTCTAGAAACACGGCAGAACTGCAGTGCGGCATCTTCAATTCCAACCATTCAACTGCAGTTGCGGCGCTGAGGAATTTCTATCTTTTGAGTTGTTGTTGTCGTCGTCGTCGTCACACAGAGGCGCTAAAACCCATAGTCTGTTGATCAGATGTCAGTCGGCTGTCGGTCGGTCGGCATCGTGGACAATGGCGACCTTATATGGAGAGCTCTCGTCCGAGTTTTCTTACATTCAGAGATATCTTCAGCACATACACGTCTTCTTAGAATCGCATGATATCGCACAATCACGACCAACATTCCCTATAGTTCTAGCACTTCCCCCACCTCGGACAAATCACATTAGGCAATCAACGTCTTGATCCACGGACTTGCATTAGGGGAAAGCGGTAAGTGCAGGTGTTATTGGTTCATGATGCGAGTATGAGGAGGTAATGACAGCCTCAGACAATCACGGCCCGCAGAGCGCGAAAAGCAAAAATAGAAAAAGTACACAGCATACATAACCCCACCACGGCCCACGCCAAATGTCAAACCAACGACAACCTCCACCACCTCCTACACCGTCTTCTCCAATAGCTCGTCTCGCCTCCGTCCAACAACACCTCTCGACAGCCATGTCACCCTCCGCCTTTGCCGCTCTTCCGCTAGCTCCTGCAGATCCCCTGTTCTCTCTTATTGCCGCGTACAAAGCCGACACCTTTGACAGGAAAGTTGATCTTGGTGTTGGCGCGTATCGCGACGATAATGCGAAGCCCTGGGTTCTGCCGGTCGTCAAGAAGGTGCGGTTGCTCACACCTCTGCTAGGGCGCGGGGCTGACTCGGCGAGCTATTAGGCCGACGCAATTCTCCGTGACGACCCAGAGCTCAACCACGAATACCTTCCCATCGCAGGGCTACAAGGCTTCACATCAGCCGCAGCACGATTAATACTTGGTGCCGATAGCCCGGCACTGGCAGAGAAGCGGGTATGCTCTCCCCTCCCCCTTCCTGCGATTGACTCCACCTAACACCCCACCAGGTCTCTTCCGTCCAGACCATCTCCGGCACCGGCGCCGTCCACACCGGCGGTCGCTTCCTCGCCAAATTCTACCCGCGTCCCCAAAACCAGGCCGTCTACCTCTCCAACCCCACCTGGGCCAACCACAAGCAAATCTTCGACAACGTCTCGCTGCCGACCACACAATACCCTTACTACTACCCCGCTACACGAGGACTCGACTTCGACGGCTTCACTTCCTCCCTCCGCAACGCTCCCTCGGGCAGCATCATCCTCCTCCACGCATGCGCACACAACCCTACCGGTGTTGACCCAACGCGTGAGCAATGGACCAAGATCGCTGAAATCATGAAGGGAAAGCAGCTCTTCCCCTTCTTCGACTGCGCATACCAAGGGTTCGCCAGCGGATCACTCGACAACGACGCCTGGGCCGTACGATACTTCGTAGCGCAGGGGTTCGAGCTGTGTATCGCGCAAAGCTTCTCCAAGAACCTAGGCCTTTACGGTGAGCGCGCAGGGGTATTCCATTTCGTATCCCCGCCATCTGCACCGGCCGACGCGACCACGCGCATCGGCAGCCAGCTCGCCATCGTACAACGAAGCGAGATTTCGAATCCGCCTGCGTACGGTGCACGGATTGCGGATGCAGTGCTGAACAATCCGGAACTATTTGCGGAGTGGAAGGAGAATCTGCAGACTATGGCGGGAAGGATCATCGACATGAGGCACGCGCTGGTTGCAAAGTTGAAGGAGCTAGGTACCCCGGGAGATTGGAGCCACGTCATCAAGCAGATCGGGATGTTCTCATTCACGGGTCTCACGGAGAAACAGGTGTTGAAGCTGAGGGAAGATGCGCATATCTATATGACCAAGAATGGTCGGATATCGATGGTGGGAATATTCTGTCTGAAGATATATATCGTGGGTGGCTAATTGGGTGAATAGGCGGGTCTTAATACGAATAATGTCGACTACGTTGCGAAGGCTATCAATAAGGTGGTTAGGGAGATCCCTGAATAAACGATATTGGGGGAGGGATTGTGTGTGTAGTCTTTCTTTCATTCATTGAAGCTGGTACTTGTGGGATTAGGCTTGGAATATGGGATTTAGGACCGGTACTGGATTGGAAGGGATAGAATGAAGCATTATTCATTATTATCACAGATAAAAGCAACAGATACCCCACCATATAAACACAACTCCGCGTCCAGACAGTGTTACAGATGATATTGAAATTCCGACATTGCACGAACATATATATGTAGATAACCTGCCCTACTATCGTGGGACTGCTGTGGTGGCTTACTTTAGATATAGATATGCAAGGGCCTGTATTATGCGGACCATCGAAATGGGGTTTTGAACTAGGAAAAACTCCGAACGCACCCGGGTTCACAGTTTTCATTGAGGCCCCACAATTCAATTCCAAATACATACACAAATTCCTGTTCTCTAATTTATCGTAAACATTAAAATTGCTAAGCAGCAGTTCGGCCTATGCCGGGGCCAACATAAGGTTACCAATGAATGTAGTATTCCTCAGCTGACGGCAAGTGCCGTGTGAGGCTTTAGCTAACGATTGCGATAGGAGAAGCTTGACAACAACACCTACTGCAGTCACTACTTACAACCTGCAATTGACACGCCTCTCCTCGAGTTCACCCCTTACCTTGATGCCGCGCGGTGCACGCTCCACATCCTAAACCTCACGCAACAATGGGCTCCGGCCGCACCTTCTCACGCCCGTCCTCGCGACTACGCATCGTCGGGCTTGGATCCGTTTTCGCACTCTTCGTCTTCTACCTTATCCTCCCACACTCCTTCGACAGCGACAGTCTCTTCAACCTCACGCCCTCTCGTCCACGTGTACAATTCGATTTCCGACGGCATGGCGTGATAGCTGCAGACCCGGGCAAGGCTGCACGGGTGAAAGAGACCATGAAGGACACGTTCTGGAAATACCGCGAGGCGGCGTGGGGGATGGATGAAGTGCGACCGATCTCGGGCGGGAACAGTACTAGTAGGAATGGGTGGGCGGCTACACTGATGGATACGTTGACGACGACGCTGGTCATGGGGCTGGAAAAGGAGTTTATGCTTGTGCTTTCACCTCTCGGGGATACTGGGGATAGGGGCTGATGATGTTTGTTGCAGGAACTTGATTACGCGATTAACACACTGAATTTCAGTCATGCAATTGACCTGGTGGACCCGTTCGAAACTACAATTCGATACCTGGGTGCGTTGGTGTCGACGGTGGATCTACTCGATGCGGGTTTCACGCCGCTGTCAAAGCCGGTGTCGAAAGAAGCCCGTGACGCGTTACTTAAACAAGCGGTGTTTTTGGCGGATAAATTGGCGCCTGGGTTTGATAGTCCTACGGGGATGATATGGCCGAGGATTAATTTCTCGGAGGGCGTTGGGTGCAGAGAGATCGAAGGGGAGAGACCATATCCTGACTACAATCATGCAACGATTGGGCCGGCGAGGGCGGGGAGTAATTGGTTGGAGAATTATGGGTTGTCGAGGCTGACGGAGGATCCGGTTTATTTGGCGAATGCGACGAAGGCGTGGAGGTGAGTGAGATGATTCCGGGGGTGTGGCATGAGTGGTCACTCGGAACTCGTCTGGATTCCATTATCCATGGACTGAGCGGTTACCAATCAACCATTACCCTCAACCTCTCCCGCAGGGGGTATTACTGACAGTTCCCATCGCAATTAGCCCGCTAGTTTACAATAAGTACGTGCTGAATATCATTCCGCTAAAACGATACTGATGCTGATGGATTGGATAGATGGATGGAGGAGTGGCCGGGTCTGATCGAGTATGTTTCCTCCGCCTCGTGAGCGAAGCAGCGATCTAACATGCCAACAGTGCACCGTGGGACATAATGACGGGGACACCTTTCGACAAGCAACGAAGCTGGGGTGCAGGCCACGATTCGTAAGAACTACTCCTCTTCCTCCAGAGCTAAGCTAACTCACTATCACCCCAGCTACTACGAGGTTACAACCCCTCTCCTCCTCTCCCACCACCACTAACCTCCGTAGTACCTTATAAAAGCACACATCCTCTCACCCGCGGATGAGCACTCAACTAAATACCGCGACCGCTGGATCCAAGCCGTCGAATCCACCCGCGACCACCTCCTCTTCCGCGGCACCGTGAACTCCCGTCCCTCCTCCTACCCAAACGCACCACTCTTCCTACACCAATACCGCAACGATTGGATAGTGAACGAAATGGGTCATCTCGCATGTTTCTCCGGCGGCAACATGATGCTTGGCGGCACCTACCTGAAGCGTCCGGACATCGTAGCTCTCGGGAAGGAACTTGTGGAGACGTGTCGCCGCACGTACGAGGCCACCACTACCCGCATCGGGCCCGAGTACTGGCAGTGGGACCCAGCGGGGAAGATTTCTGCGTTCACGGCAGACACGGAGTGGCATCAAATGCAACGGGATAAGACGGGGTGGTGGGTGATCGATGCGCGCTGGATGCTGAGGCCAGAAACAGTAGAGAGCTACTTCTATGCGTACCGTATCACGGGAGAGAAGAAGTATCAGGACTGGGCGTGGGATGCGTACACTGCGTATGTGCGCGCGGCGAAGGCAAAGCATGGGTATGCTGAGGTCAAGGATGTTACGAAGGAGCCGGGGGCAGATAATCAAAGTGATAAGGCAGAGAGCTTTTGGGGAGGTGAGTGAAAATCTCTCGTGAAGGGGATAGATAGCTAATGAGATACAGCCGAAACTTTGAAGTATTTGTACTTGATATTCTGTGATGATAAGGTAGCGAGTCTAGATGAGTGGGTTTTTAGCACTGGTAAGTCACCCCTGACGATGACGACGACTGCGCTGACGATGGTACAGAGGCGCATCTGTTTAGAATCCTTGATGGTAAGAAGGCGTAGGTGGGGAGGGGGTGTAAAGTGATAGAGTACAGTAGAGTACATAGATGTAACATTGATAACTGTGGATTGGGGTGCAGGCTGCCAAAGAATATCATAAGTTTAAGTTTAATGTTTCTACTTTACGGTTTTTTGTGAGGCGGAGGTTAGTGCCTACTTTGTGAGTGCTGGTGTAGGATTTCGAAATAGTCGCAGGTGGTGATTGATATACTCCCCTGATACGAACCATACCTCTCAAGCCGAGTACTAACCAGTCTAGATATCAGTGAGAGCAAAGGTGGGGGCAGGAGGACAGTATGCGTATACAATTGCAAGTCCCAGGGGCATTAAGATATTGTTTCTTCCGATGAGAACGTGCGGGAGTACTGAGCATCGGACGTCACGATGTCACGTAATCTTGTACGGCAAGCAAAATAAATCTCCTATCACAATCTTAGTGCGACGTCCTTTGCTACCGGCTTCCGTAAGGTTCGGAGTCACATTCGGGAGCCGGAGAAGACGGGGCTGTCAGAGATCACTCAGTTGAGAGCTCCTGCCGCTTAACCTCGAGAGCTAGTCAGCTTTCTTAGTCTGCTGTGTTGGAGCCAACCAATTAGGCCAATTGGTCCAAAAGATCTCCGCACTCAATCCTTAGAGTACCCAAACCTCCCGGTTTATTCCCACTATTTCAAGCCTTCTGCCCCCCATGGATATTTCATGCCACTGACTCCGGAAAGTTAGCTCGAAAAGAAGACGTCACACCAGCCTCGTCAAGAAATCAATAAGCGTCACATTTTGGAAGCGTCCGAAGCCCAATAGCTCTCCTTCCTTGGGCACGAAATACAATCCATTGCAGAACAGCATTCAACTCCACATGTCTATAACACACTGTACAACATTGATTCCAGCTTAGTGCTTAGCACCGATCTTCCCCTCCTTCTCCGCCTTTGCGATGAAATCCCTACTCCTCCTGTCAGCCCCCTTCCTCCTCCCCTCGGTTCGGGCCCTACCTGATAAACTTCTCCTCATCGTCCGAAGACGCCTTAATCGGTGGGGCGGCTGGCTTCTCGCCGCCGCTGAGCGCGAGGTACGAGCCGGCGAAGGTGGTGCCGAGGGTGAGCATTGCGAGCTGGAAGGTTAGCACGGTGCGATGACAGTGGGAGAGGGGAGAGGTACGACATGCGAGCCGACTTGGCGGCCAAAAACGGTGAATTGGGCGACCATTTCTGCGGTGGGTTGTGGAATGATGGTGGTGGCGGTGATGAGGAGACGACGGAAGGATGGAAGGAAATTGTCGGCTGCGGTTGGTGGTGCGGCTCTTTGGATGTGGCGGTAATGTGGCGGTAATGTGGCGGTGGGATCTAGAGTTGGGCCAAGTATTTTCTACTGTTGCTTGAGCATTTCCCAAAGATAAAAGCACTAGGTAGTTCCGTTAGCAAAAACTCTAGATTGCCCTCCTGGTGGATAGCGAGCGCGAGATGGGGGATTGATATTATTGGATGGATTGATTATGCATGACTTAGAAGTATATTCGTTCGTTTCTCTCCACATTTCGTATCCTCCCTTCACTTTAATTCACGAAATGCGGGAGATTAGGCAACTGCGGTGGTATTTCAAAAATCATGAAGAGGTGCATACTGCCAGTGGCAAATGACTCTCAAGCTGAGCGATGTGCTTCTCGAGGAATGAATAGACCAAGATCAGCTCTCGCTTTGCTATACATGGCTCTCCAGGAATTCGAGTCGGTAAGATCGCGCTTAGCGGTATTCACCTGTTCTATTTCTCATCACTCGCAGTCTTCTTGCGAAAGAATGTTGAAATACTGATTGCTAGAAGCCTTGTATATTCTAAACTACAGGAGTTCGTGTGACCTTATATACGGCGCTCAAAGTATGCCTTGTACGCATGCATGCGCACTCAGCTGGCATCTCCAGCTGAGTCTGGAACGACCATCATCATCGTGAGATTATGATCCCCATCAGCCCAGCTGAAGCCCATAAGCCGTACATCAGGGAGGCGGTCCATATATGCAACAAAGATACGGCAGATGGTCCACGATAAACCAGCTGTCAGCTTGCGAGCGACGAAAATTCTGGGGACGAGAGCAGATCCATGAGCGCGGTGCGCAGTAGCGGACTTTCTATTAGTAGGGTTTGTTATCGCGGTGTGTGCAGGAGCACCTCCCGTCACTCGTTCTGATTTCCATCGACACACCTCATGCTTCCCCTTTTTAATCTCTTCTCCCGCATCTTTTCACCTTCCCTCGTCTCATCTCACCTCTATCAAGCTTCTTCCATTAAACAATCCGAATCCAAATCATAATCCATGCCCAGGTCTCATCACTCTTCCCGCCGATTCTTACCACCCATTAGTACTGTTACACCTCATTACCGCTACAGGTACTTGGTGAAGTACTTCCCGTAAGCTGGGCCTAGCGCCAGGGTACTCGATGACAATCAACCGCAACAAGAAATGATCTTTAGGATCTGGGGGTCTAGGACGGTAATATGAGAGTACCCTTCCCAGATATAGAATTTAGAGGGCCTCCAGACACTATAAAACGTACTCCACTAGTATATACTTGTCTCATTTCAACATCCAAAGTGTGACACGAGGATTCCCATCACTTCTGGGCTTCATTGACAATGGTATTTCACGACATGGCAAATAATGCAGTCGTTCTTATAGTATTTGGCGGAAGTTCACAGGATGCTAGCTTAGCCTGTAGTTTTGTTGCATTCCTCGAGTACTTCAAATTAGACCCGGCTTGCGATGTCACCGGATACTCCAATATTCCTTTGGAGCCCTTCCTTGAAAAATGGGGACATGTTGCACGTACGGGTAGGATTTGGTAAACAAGGGCGATACCAGCTTTGCGGTCAACTAGAAACAATTAAAGATTTATTCTCGGTCATCTTCCAGATCTGTTGAAACTTAAAGTCATTCGATCGCTTCAGACACAAGGCAGAGCAAAGCCTCCGCGGAGTGCAGTAACCATTGTTTCTGCTGTCACGGTGCCAAATTCACCGGAGATTTGGCATTATGGCCCAATTTTCTTGGCTGTGCGGAATTTACCAGAGAACCCAAGGTTCTGTCGGCAACATCAAGAATCGATCTGCAATTACTTGGCTGCTATAGTGGTCACTGGATAGGCGCCATCTCCGAGTTGTCCATTGCGTATACCAATCTATTTGTCCATACTGCTGCTTAGTGGACTGAACAGGCATATCCCATTAGATCTACATCTGGAGAATTTCGCTCAAGTTTATTTGCCTCCGCAGTGTTGGACTCACTTCCTGAATATGGAACTACAGTCTAGAGGCATAGAAAGGGAGTTGAGAAATACCAAAGCAGCAGTTTAGACCTAGAAGATGGGCCCTCGCTACATAACTCAATGTTAGTTATTGAGCCCTGAAGCCGCCTACCTGACCCAGTCCGTACAATTTTCATGCCCCACTTTCGGCAGTCCAATTATTCAAATCAGCATTTTATCACCTTTACAAGAATGCTCAGCCCCAACCACTACTCCCACGGCTTTCGCTGCCGTCGTTCCCTTACAGCGAATCATATTCGGCGTTGCAAGACATCCAGCAGAAGATTGTAGGGTTATTAAAAGAATACCAGCTTAGATTCCTGGAGAAAAATTATCTCGCCTATAAAATGAAGAGGTTTGTAAGTTCGAGGCGCTCTTGAATGCCCGAGGCATGCTTAGAATACGGTGGAAGGCTGGCTGTTGCGCCCATTCAGTCGCATAACATTGATCTGCGTTCGATATTTCGCGCGCCCCCAGTTTAGTATATGCCAATCGACTGCGAACTCGGGCATTCTCATCGAAATTCTACCGGATCTTTTCTATAATGAATTAATTCCGGGTGAAACGCATCACTTCTATATGCTTGTATGTTGGCTCTGCCTGAAGGAACGTATAGCTCCTTGATTGGTTACAGAAACCGCCAGTAAAAAATAAGGATGAGGGTGCTTACAGATGCATATGAAACAAGCACTAAAAAAAATTGTATTTCTCATTGGCAAGTATAGCATGGCGATCTATTGTTCCTTTGGCCATTTATGGATTCTAACATTCTAAATATCTCGAGGATGGTGTGTTTTAGATGATGAAACGAATCTTACATAGACGTACGCCCTAACGTTCATTTTGCCATAGTTTGTTTATGCAGCCGTATATACCATCGAGCTCCCCTCGCTCTCTATGTAGTCTTGGAGCGTGGTACATTGTTCCGAAACTACAGGGTTCCGAGACTACTTAAGTACCCTCCGGTATACCTATGTGGAACTTATTGAGGGAGCATGACGTCAAGCCCTAATCAAACTGTGAGACCTAACGACAACACATCACTTAACCAACGAACTTTTCGACGCCATTAGGTTCCACTTGTTTCTCCATACTCCTTTTATCTTTCACATTACCGTTCCCTAAGATACCTAGAGCTGCCTCAGTCATCTGCACTACTCGTCGTTGCCCCTTGTTAGTGTTAGTCGTTCCAATACCACTAACAACCCACCTCCGAAACGAGCCCGACTTTATCATATTACCTCTGTTGGAGTATAATACGGGTTCTTCAACGGCTTAGGAAACGACAAATCTGTGGACGCTTATACCTGCCAGCACCAAAGCGGCAAATTGCGGACAGCGGCGACATACCGAACCACATTAGACTCGTCCAGTCGCTAGGTAGACAGATATACTTAATGTTACAACCTTACCAATAGTATCAATGAAGGTACCATAGGAACCTCATCTGCCGGTACCACCGCAACTCCAATGAGCCATCCAAGTGATGTTTCACACGAATCACTCATTCTACCATCATCAGCCACACCATAGTATTCCCAGACAGCCTGAAGTTTGATAATCCAATTACGTGGAGTTCTGGACTATGGATGCTGGTAACAGGCCTTCCGAGAAAGCTAATGAATGAGGAAGAATCCCGAGTCGCAATACACAGTTCCTGGGTTTGGAAATGTCAATAGATCGTGTAAAATTATCCACAGGCTACAGTTCCTTCGGCGAAGATGCCTAAATTGCGTGGACGAAAGTTAAGGATGAGGCAAGATACACGGACCATTCCCTGAAGAAACTCCTCTTCTAATTTTGAAATGTCCCGGATACTCCCGGTTTCCAGATACGTGCCTTCGTCTTTGACACTTACGCCGCTCCAGCGACTCTGTAGGGGAAATCTGTATTTTTACTCCTACAGCACTACGGATTTTCGTACAGGTAAAGCGCGCGACCTCAGAGTCGCGGTTAATTGATACCCGTTATACCATGCAAGCAGCTAGCAGTTCCGGGCTGGATGGATATCCCTAACCCTAATGAGACATCACTTCAAAACGAACTGTTAGTTCCGATGTACCCCCACGCTGTGATGCACGGAAAGAGGCTATTTACTGACGGATAGGATAATGAAGGGGGTTTACCTAGGGATCATACAACATACCAAGCGGAGAAACAAAGTCTCATATGAGCGCTTGTCTGAATTCACAGTACTTTAGAATTCCACATCAATATGGCAGCCAGACTCTTCACCGCCTCTCTATCACACCAATGTAGCCGAACACCAACAGTGGTAGAGTTTCAATAGCAACGAGAAACACCAGTTTGTGATGACTAAAACAGGCGCCCCAGGTTTTGTGATTTCAATAAACCCTTCACGCCGCCTTGAGCGCAACCTTTTGTTTTAGGAGCCGCATCATCAAAATGCAGACTTCACTGTGAATCAACGCTCCTCGTCGCCCATAATTTCTCAGCATTTATAAATTATTCCCGAGGTGCTGGCAAATTTTACAACACAAAATAACGATTATGGTTCCCGTGTCTGCGATCGGGACAACGTCTATAATGTACCGCTATCTTCTACAGTGACGAGGACTGGAGAGTACATCTACAACACAATACATCTACAATACATTAAAGTGAAGCTATAAACCTCAGCTTGTTTATGCCATTGACCCACGTAACAGTATAGCGGCCACCTAAGATCCTTGGCCGTTATTAGTGTGTTGTAAAGGTTTTCAGCAGTGCCCACAGCTGAAGAGGATGGTGTGTCTAGTTGAAGTGTCGCTGGCTACACAATCAAGACATGCGAACCCGTGTTGGCGAGTTGAGAACAGTTTCTGAGACAGTTGGGGTGCTACGAAATCGACAGAGTTTGTGGTTTTGGTACTGGGGAGGCCTGGCCTAATTGCCCCGCCCTGACCAACATTTCCCTAGCTTTGGATTAGACCCCTCGTTGAGTGATTATAGATAAGATGCTTGATAGGCCCGACAAATAGTAGCCCAAAGGAATACAGTCACGGTAAGAAAGTGAGACCACCTGCGAACGCCGATCTCACACAACAAAATTATAGTGCAAAACAGCATCATTTTACATTTTCTTTTGTACGCTCTCCTCAAAAAAGGCCTCAAGATGTTGCATGTATACCTACGACATCAGCCTCAGCCTCCATGAGACTGATATCATCATGATACGGTGATACGGATTGATAAAATACGGACTAATGGAACTCGGCCTCAGCCTCTGTGAGACTGAAGCTTACGGATAGGGGCTTACGAGGCTCAGCAGGATAAAGATAGAAGACTTGGTACGGATAGACATATGTGAGACTGGATATATGGCCTTGTAGCCTCGATAGACAGATGCAATCATCATATAAAGTAACACAAGATGTGAGGAAGCAGTAGGGTATTTGTGCTAATGGAGAAGACTGCAAGTATATGAAATGGAGTGCTTTGAGAATGTTGCCCACTGGATTCGCAAGGTTGGTAACAGCTTTAATAAGCCTGTGGTATGGCCATGACCAACTAACTTCAAAGTTGCAATAGCTTTCTGAGGATGAATCTGGATTCGGATTAACCGTACCTTTAATTTCGTAGTGGTGCTTCCATTTAGCCATGGCCAAGTCATCTCTTGTTGGGTTTTGACCGCAAAGCTGGCCGGTTTGCAATAAAGAGTCATCTCTCGTCCTGACTCCATTAAGATTGGTTGGTCGAAGTTTATTACAGGCTAGGCATGAGATACAGAAAAAAGTTCCTGCATATGCAAAACATCTTCATGCCGGATATTAAATACCTGGGGCTGTGTTTGTACGATAATCCCCCATCCTTGCATACAATGTGTAACGTAGTACCTCTAAAAGCACTCAGCGCTTATAATTAGCGAGGCGAGAGCACCCCAGAAACTCACAACGTGCATGCGCATATTGCAGTATATCCCTCACTGAATCCAGGGACAAGAATTGAGGATAATTTATATTCTAGAAGCAGGTGTACACTCACGTACCATTTATGATTAGATTGTATACTTTAGTTGAGTGTTTTTCACGACGCAATTCTAATGAGTCGTGTAGCACAAATCAATACGATAAAGTCCTAAATTCGCTAGTTTTAATGACTTCTCATTGCTTTTGTTCGATTTTATTTACGATTAACACACTAGAAGGTGAAAGAATGTGCGAACCACAAAGGCGAGAAATATATAGCCATTAATGCGGTTCGTGTCTTCCCAGGGTTGTATGAAGTAGTACCATGGTACCATGGTTGTGGACACAAGGGTTACCCCACAATGGTAGGGCGTTAGAGGATATTGATTCGGGTCATCCTGCAGAATTGCAGTTTTCAGAACGTGCACTCAGCCTGCCTTTCATTTCGGAGCTGATATTGCAACGTAGGTAGCTATGTACCTTAATCCGTATTACTTCGTATCCTTTCAACCTAAACCTACGAACTTTACGAATATTAGATGTCGTACTCCCTCGGATATAAGTCACTTTCTTGGGCAAGGCAACACCTTAAAGACTTCCAAACAGCTCGTCCCATCTCCCGCCTTGTTAGGCATGACCCAACCATGCCCATGCAACAGTGGATATGTGTGTAACTACTATATTTGTGAGAGTATAGTGCATTAGTTACTTGAGAGTAGGCATTGCTGGCGTCGTGAGAATGTTCGGCGAAAGCACCATGTGGCATTCCTCCGGCATGGCTGGTGTACTGCATAGATTGCTACTATTCCACCGATATTCTGCTTCCGCAGCTTATTAGTGTCACAGACGCCAAAATACCGAGCTTGGTAGCTTCGGCCAATATTGCCATACGTGAAGTCAGCCTGCTGTATGCGATCACATGCGGCAGCAAATACCCCAGCTGAGTGCTACAAATTCAAATAGTAGCAATATCCATTCGGGCAAGCCCACTATCAGCAGCAACTTAAAGCAGAGCCAGATGATACGCAGGGTGATAAACGGGAAGTGGAGGGCCTCCCGGCGTTCTAACCGGCAGCCTTGTATAGCGGTGGAAGCGGTGCATAAACAGGGTTCTTCCAATTGGTCAGAGTTGTTTAAACAAATTTTATTGTCTTTTGAAGGTTATGGTTATAATTAAGGTTCGCTCAAGAGTCCAGACTCTCAAGAACCGGCAATAAAGTATATGCAAAGCAAGGAAAAAGGCTCTTCCGTCGGTAATCCATACTAAATTCGCATACGGCTCACTAGGACCTAAGGATCTTAGAGCGCCGCTATATATACTGATATGAAAACCGAGTGATATCAAAAGCACTCAAACACACTCAAACTCCAATTTCCCAGCGGTTATTTGTTTGTACAGATAATACTCTACAGTAGGGTTCCCCAGATAAGACGCTCGCTTTATGAAAAAGTTAACCGGAGAGTATCTAGATTCGGAACGTAAATCACGACCAAACGAAAAGATTCTGTCCACCAAATACATTGAGCTGAGGGCTTCTGAAAGTAATCACTGGCTCTCTTTGACCAAAGTCAACAAAAAGTAACGTCTGCTACCCAATTGAAGTACGCTAAAGGAACTCTACGGTATACTCGTCCCAGCTATTCTTCCTTAAGACCTTATCTCCTAAATATGTGTATAGTTTGTAATGTATTAGGCACGTATCATCGATGCACCAGGTGGGGTTCAGGGTGGTATCGCTTGCCCACAATACCCCAAGTCTCACAGAATGCTTTGGGTACAGACCCCACAGCAAACCCAAGGTTTCCCATTTCTCCCCGCCAAATCCTCTACTGGAATCCTAGCTTACTGACCAGATCAATTCCTGACATGGTGGCCGCGATCGTGACTTTGTGCAGGCACTGGAATGGTTTCTATGTTGTTCGTGCTGCCGAATATCCAAAGGCATAGGTGTACCAAAGTCGAATATACTCCCATTAACGCACTGTAGGATTTCGAGGAAGTGAGCTAGTTGCGACTCTGCGGTGGATGCCGCCGGAGGAGGAGAAGGAAGAGACCAGCGAGAGTTCTGATTACGATGGTTGGGAGAATGGAGAGGTAGGCATGAAGCAGGCTAGTGGTTGCGGACCGGAGAACCAGCTTCAACGAGCAAAGGTACATATCTGTCCTCTGCAAAGCTCTGCCGTCTCATCGTTACTGGTCAACGAAGGATCCAAGTTGGCCCAAAGTCTCAAATAGTCTAGGATACGGAGCAACAGGTAAAATTTAATAACTGCCGCTGTCACAACCGCTCCTCCAAAGACATGCGGCTCGGGAAAGCCCCGGGTACGTCAGCCTACCCCGGGTACGTCAGCCCACCCCGAGACATCGAACTTTGCGAGAATTCGGACTGAGTTTTCATTGGCGCCACGGCAAGTCGAATTGCACTCTAACCACTGAGAGATCTGCTCGTTTTCATTGGCGCCACGGCAAGTCGAATTGCACTCTAACCACTGAGAGATCTGCTCGTTGCCTAGGCCGATCCCAACACTCCATCTCCCTAGATGACGGCCGAGAGCGCGAAAGCGGAGTCTTGAAGCTATTAGACGTGGTACATACCGCCTAAAGCGAAGGAAACGTACATGCTTGTTCATGGGTTTAGTCCGAAGTTGGGCAGGACACAACTGAAAGAGTTAGACTATTCGGTACATTTCTAGCTGGCCCCCGCGGGTATGCAATGCATTTTGTTTCCCACTTTCTTGTACATTTATGCAGAAATGATTTTGGGGGCGACTTTGCAATTGCTGTGTACAGTCGCGGTGAGAAAGTGTGTTAATGCTTGTTGTAAGCTCGCTTTATGACCTAGACCTAATCGTGGGTGATGATCCATGACGTGTGTAGGTTTTGTTTTTTGAGCTACTGCATGTGGTACATACGGGCATTCGTCCCGCCCCACTCTCTACCAATTACCACGCTGGAATACGAACGCTGATACCTCTAACGGCGATGAGTGGTTCCTGAATCAAATAGCGATCTGCGAGCGCGCAGCATTGACTTATAAGAAACCTGATATGGTTGGCGGCCGCGTGGCAGTTGCTGTGGTTCGCTGGATTTTGGCACGGCACGGGGTGACTAGCTCAACGGGGGAGTTGCCTCATACAAGCCTTTCTTTTTTTTTTGAATCAAAGTGTGAGGTGTTTGCCCGTTGTTGCGCGTCAGTATATCCATTTAGGAAATCCCGTGCCTTTGGCCACGTAAAAAATGACTTTCCCCCATTGACGGGATCAGATCGGCATTGCATATATTCTATATACTAGCCACATATTATTGTTTAATTCACCGGTCGGTATAGTCGGTCTAGCCTGTGATGAATGGGATGATATGTGCGATAGTTTGAGTGGTTTATTTACGCGAAAATGTTCCTATCAGCGGTGGCACCCGCAGAAGCCGGTGGGCAGAGATCTACACAAAGTGTAAATAGATTTTTATCGCTAGGGCAATCGCACAGAGAAATGGAAAGAGCCGTTATCGAAATTGTGAGCTGATTGGAGTCGCTTCTGTTTATCGTGCTTGGTGGTGATAGGTAAAGCCTTACAAGCGAGAAAAAGATATGCGGTGCGATGGATGAATAAAGGATACATTGCAGAGACCAGTGTTGTCTTTATTGTTGTAGTGTTGGCTGAGTGTCAGATACACCATGCACAAAACGCAGATCAAGATACGCGCTTGTTGGGTTGTGCAGGGAGTTCATTCAGCTGTCTGCAATAGTATGCCGACTCAGAATCATTTGGTGGACGGCTCGGGGAGGACAAAGCAGCCCAGAATGAAATTCATTGGAGAATCCAGCTATTGCATTCTGTCTCACTCGATCACCAATCGTTGCGTTTCTGGAACACCGGTCATTGAGGTTCTCTGAACTCACAACTCGAAGTTGATTGACTTCTGTGGCGACAGCAGCCAACATTAAGGTTGCTTGTTGGCGTGATCATAGAACTGGCTTGCTGCAGGATGCAGAAGGTGAGAAGCACGCAATGGTAATGGAAAACATCAAAGCGACACATGACGCCACAGCACCCATGCACCACTGGATACCAACCTATCGTGGTGAACATGCATTTCCTTTGTTCAGACATTGTGCGAGTCGATCGCTGGTTGAACAAAGTAGTTTGCCAACAGGGTTCCAATGTGGAAGTCCACGGAATGCACCGGATATCAATGGAAGCTTCCTGCGAGGGAAAAGAGCGGGGAAATGGCTTTCGGTTGGTCGGCACAGTTCTAGGTGGCATGTCAGGCCACTAGCCACTTCATAACCGTGGTCATTCGTCTCGAATGCGAAAACGCACGGAAATGCGCTTACGGCGTAAGGCTGATTGAAGATTAATTAATTGTCAGAAAATAAAGTGGATTTTAAGATTGAATGCCTGTAGGCAAGGTACTTGGTCAGAAAATTATCGTACATACTTCTTCGGTACCTGCGCTTGGAGAGGTAGTATGAGATGCTTTGGAGGGCGGACCTCTCTGTGTTCGCCAGGTAAGCACCGACATTAAAACTCCACTCCAAGCCCTACATAAAATCATTACAGGGCATTCTTGACGATATATGCCTTTATTAATACAATTATAAAAGTTTTAGGCTGTGTATATGTGTGGGTAAATGTTCCCCGAATTTCTAGCTAACGCTAGTGGCTCGATATTGAAATTAAAAGAATTACGAGCGAATAATAGATGATGCTGCAGTGTGCAAATCTTTGGAGGCCCCACAGCGTGTGTTCCCTCAACAATAATTGATTTTTGAGGCCTTTGCAGAGTGGATCCAGCGCCAGTGACAACATTGCAGCCGGCAAGGTACATGAACATCCAAAGTACACCGCAAGTGGGGAAGCACATCCTCGATACGTTCCAACTAGAAATTGCACGGTATGGGTACAGTGCCTTGGAAATGCACATCATCGCATTGCCAGAGATTCGGGCTTTGTACCTCCCACGCATCCAGGCTGGAACGTTGCTTTTGCATTGATGTCTTACCTTCCTTCTTATTGGCCACATACTCATGGCCAAATACAGAATCCCTGTGGCAGATCACCCGAAAGATATATTAATAGCCGCGAAGGTGTGGCAAAGCTGATCATAGGTACTCCACAGCTGACTGGAAAATGTGTTTCTTACGACAAGATTGGAAAATGCTCAGTTTCGTTCAGAAGCTGAGTTGTTCAACTTTAAAACTAACTTATGAAGCTGATTCAGATACGGCTGAATGCCGTAAGTGCAGCAGGGAACAAACAAATAATGACTCGCCTTGCTGCAAGCATTGTGCCCAGACATTGCAGCCTGTGAGACATGGCGGGATTTAAATCCAGAGCGGTAAAGGTCGAACGCTTGCCTACCTTTTCAGGTAAGTTTAGTCACTTGCATTTTTTAGTTCTGCCAGACATCTAAGTGCTGGCTGTGCGCACGATTCGCTCACCTGTCATATGTACGAGCGACGGGCTTGCAAGGGTATAATTCTATATTCAGGCCTTGGCAGAGCGAGCCATGGGGGCGGAGGCTAACGTAGATGTCAGTGCCAGCGGATCGATATCATGCCATTTCTGTCCCGCTGCCTGACAATGTGGTGTTCTTGCGACCGATAATTCTCCGTTATGTGATTATGTGAGGAATGAATCCAGACGTCCCATTATTATTTTTACGATACTTCGCCGCAACAAACTGTTATCAACTGATTCTATTCTGGAACACAGTACGGAGGAGGTACTCAAAGTTGGGCTACTCGAGTTGTTTTCAACGGCTGTTCCTGGATAGCTTAAACAGCACCTATCGGAGGTGGAATTATTTTTACATTCCCGTGCCTACGCTTGCTAGATCGGGGTTCCGAGTTCTCATCCAAGGAATTCTGCATGGACTTTGCTTCCGGTAACTAAACTGGGTATTTTACCGAAGGATGAACCGACTACATACCTTGTCAAGGTGATTGGGTGCAGTTGTTGTTGTACTAAGTACTCTATCTCACCCCCGGCATACAAACCTACCCCACGGAATGAGCACTTTCCAAGACATAGTGACTACGATTCTAGATCAGTATTAGCATGCTGAGTCTCATTGTGAGCTGGCATAGCCAAGTAACTGTGGACAAAAAAGCCTTTTTGTCCGTATCGGCAGAGACCCACCGGAGATATTCCCAAATAGTATGATTCTGGTGGGGCGGATTGTGGTATAAGAACCAGCACAAGATCCTCCAGTTTTTTTTTCCTCCTCATCCTCATCGGTCATCTTCCCCTCACAGTCGCTAATACATCCTCACTCTAATACACCTTCACGATCACGATCACGAACTTTCACGAAATCACCTTAATTCCATCCTCAGTTAATTTCTAAAAACTCCATCAAAATGGTTGTCATCAAGTCTTCCCTCTTGGCCATGGCTGCCTGCTTTGCCATGATGTAATTCCTTCTCTTCTATTTCTTACTATCATTCACTAACAATGCAAACAGCCAGTCTGCCGTTGCAGCTCCCAACCCAGCTGGATACGACACCTGCAAGTCTGAGACCGTCTACAAGACTAAGACGGACTACAAGGAGAAGGTATTCATTTTTCCAATTCCCTTCATGTAATTTCTAGTACTAACTCTCCAAAGTACGTCACGACCACCGAGTACAAGTACAAGCCCACAACTGTCTACAAGGTCAAGACCGAGTACAAGCCCACCACCGAGTACAAGGTCAAGACTGAGTACAAGCCCACCACCGAGTACAAGTACAAGCCTACGACTGTCTACAAGGTCAAGACCGAGTACAAGCCCACCACCGAGTACAAGTACAAGCCTACCACCGAGTACAAGGTCAAGACCGAGTACAAAGTCAAGACCGAGTACAAGGTCAAGACCGAGTACAAGCCCACCACCGAGTACAAGTACAAGCCCACGACTGTCTACAAGGTCAAGACCGAGTACAAGCCCACCACCGAGTACAAGTACAAGCCCACGACTGTCTACAAGGTCAAGACCGAGTACAAGCCCACAACCGAGTACAAGTACAAGCCCACGACTGTCTACAAGGTCAAGACCGAGTACAAGCCTACCACCGAGTACAAGTACAAGCCCACCACCGAGTACAAGGTCAAGACCGAGTACAAGCCCACCACTGTCTACAAGGTCAAGACCGAGTACAAGACCAAGGAAGGCTACGCCCAGACCGTCTACGTCACCAAGACCAAGGACTGCTACAAGTCGTAAGAAAGGCACTGCTGCTGTTTACTTTCTGCTACTCGCTGGGAAAAAAGGATCTGGAGGATTTAATGTTCTGCATGGATGGTTAGCATTTATGGTTTTGTTAGATTCTGTTTTTCCTTTTTACGTTCTAATAGGCAGAAGTCGAGGGGATGGTTGATAGTCGACAATTTAATTGCTATATGAATACCAAGTGTTGTATGTACCGTGGGGAAAATCTTGAGGGAATGATATAAATACCTATTTTGTTGGAACTTTAAAACGCATTCTGGTGATACAATATTTCGGCTGATAACCTACGGAATACGGAATCCACATTCATCCAACAAATAACCACAGGCTTTGGAATCTTTCGTTCATAAGCATTACGGTTGAACAGTGTGGCGCTTATAGCCTGAAACCTGCGGCTGAATATATCTACCCCGTCGAAGATTCATGCGTACTCATGACTCCGCCAAATTTCATGCCAGCGTCGAAGCTTTATGACTCCATAAGCAGCTGCTCTGATCTAAGTAAAACCTGAGTTTTAAAATGGCAACGATAGCGGTGTTGCGCTTTGTACATATACATGTATGAAGGCGGAGGCACCTTTCGCACAAACGTAGGGACTTCCTGTGGATTTTGCATCTACTGCCAAGTTATTCTTAGACACGTTTTTTGAAGGTATCAAATGCCAGCTTCAACGAAAGATATCTTCCTACCTAAAAGTTTCGGGTACAGACACCTTGGTTCCGCGCCACAAAAACTCGCTTAAGCAACCACGTCTAGTGATAACTTTCAAGAGCAACTGCAATCTTTGAAGAAAGCGACTTAGCAATTCAGACCGCTTCACAAAAGTTAAAATTCTACGATGTCCTTCATTTAGCCGCCAAAATCTCGGCCTTGGCAGAGCGGGGAATTTTTATCCCATTTTGTCTATACACTAGTTTAGTGTGTCCCTAAAGACTGGCATATTTTAAGTCCGGGAATTTTTTCTGACGTCGGGAGTTGCTTTGTGTCACCACAATGGTGCTTCCACCATTTTGTGTATTCCAGCGACGGCAGTGGCGTTCTTGTATATAATCGGAGCATTACTTTTGCATATAGCCCCACTAAAGGCATGTGGATGAATTGTTTACGAGTTCATGATCATGCGAACAAGAGACTATGCAGTCCTAAAGAGAAGACGTTCATTTGTATCTCGCCCCCACAAGTACAAGCCTCCTCAGTTAGTGCAATGGGACGGGAGTGCAAGGCAGCTATCCTAGTCAAACTGGTAGGGAGCCACGCAGAAGTGACAAAGATTGGAACATATCCTAGTGGCTGATCAAAACTATTCATACAATACCTCTGGCTAACTAAGTATGTAGTTTCCTCACCATTGAGCTGAGATCCCTCGCCTATTTTTTCCGATTTTTTGTACCAGGTCTCCAACTGACTACTGATGACTGTGGCTTTATGCGACCGATCCCAGGAGCCAGGTTCCATGAAAATTTTGCCGTATCAAGCCACAAACCTGTTTTGCAAGGATGGTATCGATATCGGGAATCGTTGTTTATCCAGGTAATGTCATTTGCGGCGGTGTGTACGTGTGTACTGCAGAGAGTGGGTCGATTGGTCTGGATGTCAGGTACCTCACCAGACCCCGGGCCAAATCATCTAAATTCTATATATATATCTAGGGCCTCCTGACCCCGCATCTTCGCAACGGATGTCATAAGGCTGGACTGTTCCTCTGCTTTTCCGTCCTACTCCGCGAACCTGGTGAACAGGGCTTCCCTGGCAAGGTTCAGAGTGAGTACACTATCCGCTTCTCGGCGACTTCGATTAATCGCTTGCATCCCTACCCATATACATATATAAGGTATCTGCTTCCGCTAGCTGCCTAAAATCCTTGACAACAAACAGGTACATATGTACTCAAATATTTAATCCACCGACAAAGCTTAGTATCACTACATCGTACATATTTGTGGCTAAAGAGCTAAGCACACGTAAACACCATACCCAGCTGCAGTCATTTGTCATAATATGTACCCTATGTAGAGGAGGCGAAGAATATTGGGGGAGCAGCTAGAGACGTGAGGAGGAATGATTCGATTGGGAGACTTGGCATAAGGTCTGAGCAGACGACTGACGTTGTGCAACTTTAATCTACGAATGGGGAGTTTCTACTGGAAGAATGATCTTCAACGAGAGAGATCCATCTCTTTGCTCCACCGGGAAACTCTTATCAGCAAGTCGGTATAATACGTTCCTACTACCATCGTTCTCACTGGGTTGCCAGATAATAGCTTGTGTAGTAGTATACCGGAATAAAGCATCCGGGCGACGGGCATACGGGGTCCCGTCGATATCAGCAAGGCCTACGTAGCACGCTGATCGACGTGATGACCTTATACATCCAATCTAATTTTCTCCGGATCCGGGTCTATCTCAGTTTTCTTTGCAATCTTTTATTTGTTCTGCCGGAGTTCTTCCGTGTCTGTTTGCAGGACTATCTTAGTTCTGGCTTCCCTCCCGCTGGGTTTGGCTGGTGTCTTCACTATGAGTCCGTACTGTACTAGAGTACATACTTGCGGTGAAGTACACGTGACCACTCCTCGGCGGTAGACAATGCCGCCCCGTTCATGGAGGAAGTTTTGTATGGGGTAGCTGTGACACACTTTAATTTCGGGAGTGCGGCACCCTGCGTGCCTAAGTGACAATATTGCAGGTGCCTGGACCCCACCATTGGCCAATGGCGTCGGGGTATGTCGTAAAAGACGTGTGGCTACAAGGCGTCCACTTCCCCGCAGGTACTATAGGGCAAGGGCTCGAATGGACTTGAGGTCGTTAGAATGCAGTGTTCACGCTCGCGATCGGACATGGAACTAGTGAAAGGTACAGGTACTTGGATACAGTAAGTAGTACTTTAGAGGCTCTTCAAATAAAGCGCTCTCGCTTATGAGGGCAAATCCAGTACTTTGCTAGCGAGACTTTGCGCTATGTATCCCCGTCAAAAGTATATCGATAGCCTGTGGGGCGGAGTGTAAAAACAGTGGGTGGCTATGACTACTCATGGTAGCTGTTTTGATCTCACAATGAATGGGGGTTGTAGTCATGTTGTATTCGGCTGCTTACGACCATGACATACAGTTTCCTTCAATTCCCGAGTCCCGAGAAAACATTCCAAGTCGATTCCTCCCCATCCTCAACCCCATGACCCGGCAGGGTGAGTGAAATGGCATCGGGTGATAATCAGTGCATCATGTCACCGCATGATATAGTGATCAGCCTCCCGATTGCGAAAACCGTACGCATCTCCTTGCGAATCTGATACTTTGTTGGGTTAAACCTCAATAAGAGGACACCTAATTATGCCGTAACCGTTGGTTTGGACGCCTATGTGCTCGAATTTGCAACTGGGGGGCTTTCCACCTCCCGATGGTACAAGAGATGCGCGCAACGATAATTACAAAAAGCTTATTTATTTTACGCATTAATAAACTGGAAATAAGCTTTTAATGCGCTTTTTATTTCGCTTTTTCATATAAAGTAATTCCCATTGTATTTTTCGCACGACGCCTCCCAATCTAAAATACTATAACAAAAAACTCCCGAAAATTAATCCCATAGAAACACTTAGAATTTGGAGAATACCGGGTTAAATCAGAATGTCTTTTAAGTACTTAAGTAGATATGCGCGGGGTTTTGAAGCTTGGAATGAGTCCGATTGGTACACATTTTTTAACTCCCCCCCACGCATCATAAACAATGAATCTCTTCTACACATCATAGATACTGTACCGATGTATCCAAGGGCCTGCTCTAAGTGATGAATGGTTTGATGGCGTATATCTTAAACAATATACTAGGCTTCAGTTTCAGTTATCCTCAAGTTCCTTAAAACCTAGGTGGAGAGGAATGAGGATAACAAACAGGAGGATAATGAGGACGACAAACAGAGGATGAAAATCAGAATGAGTAATAAGAATACCAGTACCACGAAAGCCTACTACCGCCGAACTCCGAAACTCGAATGGTACTAGTCCAATAACATACACAAAAATACTGCGAACAAATGCTAGTGTTCATAGACTCCTTGGTGCTTAGTATAGAATATGGTCATGGTAAATGCCTCGTGCTTAGATGACAGGGTGGAAGTGCAAGGCTCGAAGGCTGTGTAGTGGCCGACTGGCCCCAAGCACCGGAGCTTCGCTATTAAGAACTATAAAGATAGTCCTATCCGCTATACTAGCCGCATGCCAGCACATCTCTTGTAATATACAGTTAGCCCTGGCTATACCGGACCCCCTTCTACCGGATACCTGGCAGTGCCGGATGGGAGAAAGGGCGAGGTTTTCTACAGCAGAATCTCTCTAGATATACCGGATTTACACCAAGTACCGGACCGGATGGCACAGCTGGAGTTTCCACTAGTACCAGAACCCTGTATTCCATACAAATATTTTGGCTATACCGGATGCCAATTTGATCAATGTCTAATTTATGCCTAATATGGCAGTTAAGGGCTGTATATGAGCTAGTTTCAAGATATGTGCTACCCTAAAACCCACAAATATTACAGTCCAAATCTAATAAGGTATTTCATTGTTGCTTATTAATTCTTTTTCATTCCGGATCCTGGCCATACCGGACGAAACCCCGTGGATTTTGGTGTCCGTCATAGCCAGGCTGACTACCAATTTACTATTTGCAAATATTCCGTTTTATTTTTTGCAACTAGTAACTTATTCCTGCGTACATTCATGTCATACTGTACCATGAGCCAGTCTTCGTTTAACATTTCATTGAACTTATTGTCTATTGTGATAGTTAATTAATATAATATACATATATACGGATCTGGCATTGAAACTTACATGTATAAATGTGATCATATTACCTGGGGAAAACAGGTCTTGCAATCGAGGCATGCACAGAGGGGGGTCGAGAAGAAATCATCTAGGCAGATGGTAAGGTTGCAGAAGATGCTTGGGAATCCTGCAAAAGCGGGAGGCGTACAACACCTCCACTCGTACAACCCATTTGCGGGGTAGAGGTACCTATGCCCCGCAAACGGGGTTGTGATCTGTCAGGCATGTGATCTGAGGAGATATCTTTCGGGTGATATGTTGTGATTCTATATGGAAACGACTATTGTGCCGAAAAGTCCCATGAGAGGCCATGGTTCGGGTCCCCTCTTCAGTGCGTGAAGAAGACTCGCTCTAGATGAGATTTCCTATTTCATAAGACAATATCTCGGGGTATTTAAAGCTGGTATGCACGAGAGGTTCTGAGACTTCGTATACGTAGGTGAAAACTTATGAAAAGGATGGATATATACTAAACTAGCAGCAACACTGAGTAGCGAGTGTTGCTGCTGGCTTAGCGGTACCAGTACTGTGGGATCTAACTCCCTTCTGCCACCATCTTAAACAGGGAGATCTCGATGCCCATGGCTAGATGCTCGCGTACAAGCCGCGGGATCGTAGCTATACCGCCTTTTAGTATTAGCGAGTGGCGATAGTGAAAGCGGATGGCTCAGGTTTCCTCTTCATCCATTTGCTCTATTGCAGGCTCGTTCTCTTGGTGTCTCGCCTCTTGTTTCGTATTATCAAGGTTCGAAACCTGGGTCTCCATTCTTTTGCTCCCTTTATCCGCTTAAACATGCAGGAGGTACAGTTTTTCCCTCAGTATCATTTCCACAAAGTTGCTTGAGTGTAGTCAGAATCCCACTAATGCAGATACAACAGCCTAGACATGAGTATAAAAAAGAGAACTGCCAAGAAACTAAAAAGTCTTACCCAGCAGAAGGGTAGCGAGCTTGTATGTGGGAACCGACTGCGCTCCCACATGCCCGAGGAGCGCAGGCAACGGGCGCAATTCTGGGGAACGAGATTTCAGTGATCTTGAATCCCAAGACATCATCAGTAAGTACCCTAGTTTATCGGGTAGAGAATGGTGCTTTAAACACTCGGTTCTGTAACACCAACATCGCAGGCTTGAAGCCTGCGGTGGCCACTCATTTTAAATCAATGTGCCACTCTCCGTACATGATTATGCCACTAAGTGTATGGATTTGGGTAAGTCCGGACTCAGAGGCAGTAACCTCTGCCGCGGGCTCCTTCTTAACAGGACTGCTTAAGTATCAGTATCACTCTAGTGTCCGTCCTAACTATATCCCGTGGCTGATTAGTTGCATGAACGTTCCAACATACATCTCTGGAGACACCTTCAACTCCAGTAGCTAATTATGACTGACCGATAGCTATTAGACGGCACCGAGGTATTAACTTACCGGCAACACCTTTAAGGTGCCCATGGATCGTTAATGCTTCCCCCTAACAAGCAAGCCGACATACCACAGAATTGTGCTATCGAAAAGAACTGATTTTTTCGGCCACACACTCGGCCGTTCGAATTCGCGAATCCACAACTGATTACTATTCTACCTGTAGTCCGCTGCAAGTGAAACAAAGGTGCGCTATTGCACCCGGAGATGGATGTCTCCACCATCACTCTCGATAAGTGATGGCGTTGGCCTGGGAGACAACCATCACTGCTGGGTCCTGCTCTTCGTGGTTTCTTTATCATGCACGTTTCAACACGCGTTTGCCATCTCTATCTACTTTGCGTGACCCGTGCGGCCTGGCAGTGAGCTTCTCTGATACGATGATATAGATCGGTGCTGGCTATGTTGTATGCACGCTAATTCGTTGGTGTCCATTTGTGCGAGGCGGCAACCCGCTTGTGCGCATAAATGGACCGAATTTACCACTAGATCCCGGATCGCCGAAACATACACTAGTGCAGGAGCGATGTTGCAGTCGCGAGTGAGTATCTATGAATAGACTAACTGCTAAGCTGTTATCCAAACTGGCGCATCTACGTGATATAATCTGGGCACATGAAGGGGCTCGGAGGCTCGGAGGCTCCGAATGCGTTCATGGGAATTTGACGCACAAGTGAAGGCTTTGTACCCCCGTTCAGTCCAACATGTAGCGCACCACTCGCGATCGAGCCCGACCATCGATAGAGTCAGACACCCATTTCTGTCTCAAAGAACTATGCGAGAAGCCACCGTACCAGCCAGAGTAGAATGAAAGTTATTTCTTTTTACCCCAAGTCAAACACCCTCAGTCCCCATCGGGACCTTTATCTCCGTTATGTTTTGGGAATTCCAGGTGTATCCTTTCCCTCCAAACCCGTATAGTACCCTCCATAGCTAGAACTCTCGATTCCTTTCTCCGTCCGAAGCCCCCGAAGCTACCTGTCTTCTTCTCTGTAGGCGAGTGTCGCTTTACATCTTTCAACTGTCTCGTCCCCTCCTCAAGAATCGACAATGCATCTCTCACTGCCGTCGGCTTTCTATTCCCGGTCATCACCCCGGTCTCCTTCACCTTCTCTATCGTCATCTGTGCAACTCGTATCTCCTCCTTCCCCGCAAGCGCCAGCACCTCCTTCTCAAATCCGTCAATCGCGGACAAAATCTTATCATTCGCCAATAGCAAAGGTGTAGCTTTATCATGAAAGCGATCATAATACGGATCTAGCGCATCCGGCTCGTGCAGACGACCTAACTGCTCAAGCTGCGACGCCGTGTAGATGAACTCAGAGATAATCTGGTCCATCTCGTCAGGGTGGATATCGCAGAGCGCATCGAAATCCTCCGGGCTGCCGTGGACGAACGAAGTGCGGAGGAGAGAGAGCAGCTCTGCATCGGTGGAGACGGTATTGTCGGCATGCGATTGCGAGTTTCCTCGCGCCACCGAGAAGCGCTGGTAATATGAGTACCCGGCACCGGTTCCGAGAATGCTAACGCAGCTGACGGTAAAGAATTTCAGGAATCCGCGGGGTTTGCTGGCGGCGGTAGAAAGTGTCTGCATAGGAGTATTTTGTCAGCAGGAACAAATCAGGAGGAGGGACGCTGCGGGCGTCGACGTTGGGGGCATACGACGGTGGGAGCGGCGGCTGTGAGGCGCCTCACAGCAGTTGGCCGTGGTTTTGACACTGGAGCGAGAGCGCACACTTTTGGTCGAAGGGTGCGTGCAAGCATTGTGGCAGCGACAGTGAGGAGATGTGGAGTGCACTTGGGGTTGGAGAAGCATAGTTGCCTCGATCTGCCGATCTCTCCCGATGCGCTCACTTGCATGTGCCGCACAGGAGGGACTTATGTACCCCAGACAGCTGGTCGTACAGGGTCGGGATCTGGGAACCCGAGGGTTGGCAGTCTCCGAAGAACGAGGGAATTTTCCAGCGAATAACGGGTACGCATTATAATGGTGGAGTGAGTGGCTCGGGCATTTCATCGGCTATGACCATAGCTCGCTCATGCAGCTGCACGCTTCTCTACGTCGGTGGCTTCTAGTTCCGTTCGCGCCAAGATATAGCCTTGGCTGGTGTTCGTGGTCTTGGCCTGGGAATTATCGACGTTCGGAAGACCATGTAGAAAGAAGCAATATTCGAAAGCCAATGTGGTCGCGTGTGATAGGTGGACAGTTCGGACATCCCCGAGTAATGGCCGGTGGAATTCAGGGGGCTGGCGTTTTCAACAACCCACGGGTCACTTCAAAATCTTTGGTGGGATTGTCTTGTGGTAGGCTCTTGCGTTGCGAAGAGGTTGCTCTGCAGCTTCTGTTTGAAATGATCGCCCATCAATCAGTCAGCACTTAATCATGAGCCACGTAGTGGGTTTGTTTGACATCAATATCACGACTCCTGAGATTACTCACCAAAAACTCTGCTGGACGAGCCGCTAATTTAAAACCCAAGTTGGAGGGAACGTTGAGAGCAGGTGTTACTGTGGATTCGCTGTTCGCTACGACTCAACAAGGGCCGTCTCTCCATTTGTTAACCTAGCAGCAGGAGCACTGACTGAATGAGGCAGGTATCCATCCAACTGAGATAATCCTTTTCGTATACGTACTTACAGATAAACATTCATTACCACAGTCACTAGCCTCAGCACGTGCACCATAGCTAAGTTCGGACTGAAGGCCAGCTATAGTGTATAACACAATACTTCAAGGCTTTCATATATTAAACATCGTGTTCCAGAGATACGGATGGTCGAGACAATATCTGATATTGTGTAACTTGTAGGCGAAATCTTGTCTCGTCCTAGCTTCTCAGCGCATGAAACGGGTAGCGGCCCGCTGGAGTCTAAATACGAGACAATACATTCAGAAGTCGGCAGAAATATATATATAGAACACTGAGTAAGGCACTGAAACTTGAAGATTTTCAGATAATGAATTTGAATACGAGGGACATCGATATCAAACCGGAGACTCCGACCCCGTTGTTTCAGTGCTGGAAGCTGTAATAACGCATATTAAATAAGAATCTCTACATTAAGCGCTTCACATCCAAGGAACCGGTACGTATCGAAATTTTCTTCGTAGGAACAAGGAATATGGACATGAATACTGTATGTTAGCCGCACTCGTTCTCCCTGCCGCGGCTAGCGTCACAGACTATCACTATCTTGAGCCTCCCTTCACAAAATTCACAAGGAGACCAGCAGCTTCCCGGAGGACTACCGCGCCGTCATCTCCGCTCAAGATCGGGTTCAAAAAGCCACGTTTTCTGGTAGAAAACTTTTTTAGTGGCGGCGACTATGTCGGGTACCGGTATACCTACGGAAGATAATGTATCGGAAAGTCGCATTCACGAATAAGCACAGGAAACCCCTTTGAAGCAATCGGAACTCACGAGTGCAATGAGAATGGAGTCACAGAGTTGGGGTTAATTCAACCTAATGACCCGGAAAGTATGAATGGTTGCTAGAACTCATCACGAGCAAGATACTGAGTGTGTGCATGTGACAACATCCTCTCGGGGCAATGATGTAAACTATGGCTTGTTTTGTGAAGGAAGGAAGCTGGCATGTCTGAAAACGCGCGTCTGCTCTGACAGATAGAATTCAGACGTTGTGCTAAGGCTACGGCTGAAGAGTATGACGGTATCTTAAAGATCGAAAGAAATATAGCGCGGTTTTAAAGCGAAGATAGTGTGTCCCAAATATCACTGTCATGGGAATGCCTGTCGACGATCAGACGAAGCCCAATCACAACGCACCGATGATGTTAGCAATATGCAAGCAGTAGCCAATCCCAACCGTATGCGGCAGAGCTGAACAATCGCTCAGTCACTTCTCCTTCCCCATCTCAGCTCCACATTTCCTCCCCCATCGATCATGCAGCATCGAGCCCGCCGTCGCGACGTCGCCGTTCGTTGCACTCTGCTTATTCTCTGTTGCCCTTGCGTCTTCATCTACGCCTACCACATCTTCCGCCGCTCGAGGCGCCCCACAAAACACCCCTGCCTCATTGTTGCACCAGCGCCCCCGCCCGCCTACGTTCTCCTCCCCAACGGCGATATCCCATGGGACCCAATACTTCACCACCTCAAGAACCCCGGAAACAGAGTATTTCATCTGCGCCCGGACACAGGACAGCTGACGAGCGGGAATCTTGCGGCTGTGCACCCCGCCGTATTTGATATCGTCGGAGAGCCAAAGCTATTAACGACGGTACCTCGGACGAGATGGAAGGATGTACTGCAGCTATTTAAGAGAAAGCGCGACGCGCTAAATGAAAAGAAAGAGTGGGGATGGGAGAAGAAGTGGGTTGAGGAAACTTGTACTGCTTTGGAAGCGGAAAAATGTGGTCTTGATCAAAGCGAAGGTGAGACGGGCAGATTTGAGATCTGGAAGGTAGAAGTGCAGACAGATCGACTGGCGAGTGTGGTTGAGGAACATTGCGTGGGTGCCGAGATTGGTTATGTACGAGTTAATCCTACACTCTGCTGCTTCAGAAGCTGATCGTTGGACTAGACTGGACTCAACAACAAATTTATGTGGACTACGAGGACGTTTATACCACCCGATTTTGGAGCGGGGGTGCTCTACAATCCGAATGGGAGGACGGTGCAGGATCTGTTCGAGGGGGACTGGACAATTGATTATCTCAGTAAAGACGGGGACCCAATGAGAGTTGATAGTGGATGGATGCGGGTCTTTGAGCCGAGAAGGAGTATTGATAGCGGGATTTTGGAGGTGGTCAGAAATGAAGACGACGAGGAGGAAAGCGATGGGTAAGTACCAACCAAAGGAAGAAAGTCCTGGACAAAACAGAGGAAGGCAAACATATAGCCCATTCGTATGCATAATAATATTCCAGATATATCAATTAACGGATTTCTTAAGAGTAACCACTGAAGTTTCTGAATCGCTACTCTAACTTCCTCACTATCTGTGCAGCAAACAGCTGTTGATCCAGGCATTGCCTCGGCTGTAGCAAATGAGGGGTAAAATTTAACGCGTAGTAATTCGGTAGTTTCTGACGCCATTTCTTCCACACGTTTAGGAGAGAGGCGGAAGTTGTGGAAGGTTGAGCGCGATTGGGTGGTAGCGCGTCGGAAGGTGAGAAGTCTGGAGGCGGACCCGTAGCATTGGGAGTGGGTAGATCGTGCTACACATGTACTGTACCTTGTTATCGGACTTGCCGGCGGCTCCTCGGTCTTCCCGCAGTGAACATTATGTTTCTAGTGTTCACGGATTCGGGTAGAACCGAAAATGGTGAAGTCAGTTCCAGCCATGGATACATCCATCCGTAGATGGCGTGCGCTTCTCGTCCACGCATAATGCAAACGCATAAGAAACACTGGACTCCATAAAGTATATCTAGACCCATCCACCGATAGGGGCAAAAAAGTCACGCGATTGTTATAATACTGAGGGAGCGACGATGAACAGCACATGTTCCCACAGTTCATTATCCCACGTGGCCACTTTCACCTCTCCTACTACATCAGCTAGGCCTATCGCAGCTGACACTCTTTCCTCACTCGACTAATCTTGCGTAGAGATACAACCGCTAGTTCCGACTAACTTTAAATGCTTGCACTGCATAATAACTAGTGGATGAGCAGCTATGGATGTCAATAATGAGGTACGTACTTTGACCGGAGTTTCGGAGATAGAGTGATGCCGTACTGGCTTGCATTACTCAACGGAGTTGTTCCTGCATAAATTTGCCGAAGCAGCGTGCGTTTTCTTGAGAAATGAGGCTATAGGCAAACCATAATGAAACCACCGAACCCCAACCTGCGAGCTTCTCATGTTTTAGGTTGCTGTTCTTGGAGCGGAAAACTTCACCTCTTTTGGGGGAAAACTACATCAACTTGAATAGTGTTGGGCACGAGTTCGAAGGCAGGTTGTATCCATATCGTTTCATGCAGATTCCCAACCCTCAAGTTGCAATTGTGGAGTCTCATATGTGTGGCGACTTAGTTCCAATTCTCATTGGTTCAATATTTTAATTAAAACGATCAGGCTACTTACGCACTAGCCTATTGAAATTCACGCTAACCGTTCTAGGTACTCTGCACCGGCTCGATTTTACCACGTTCTGAGACTAGATTGTACAATGCAGTTGAGGTGCATTTTTTTGTAAGGTAAAAACTTTCACTCTAGACTAGGATTCTATCTTACCTTTTTCTGTCTTTAGAGTGGGTGTTTTTTATTGGAAATGACTGAGCCAGTCTCAGTAACTTAGTGGCTTTCAACCTCATATTAGCTACACTCCTTATCAGGTGCCACCTCAGTCAACTTTCGAACCTATTAAATAAGTACACTCTACTGGGTGAACCTTAGCACGCCGGGGCTGAGTTTTCAGAGTCTGCTGAATGCAGTTTCAATGATTTGAAGCCTCTTCGGTCATCATTGTGCATGTCTGTCACAATTTACCAAAGAACCTGTAAGGCTGTAGGAAAGACGCTACATATGTATCGATTGGTGGGTAGAATACGAGTAGCACATTTCATCCCTAACCTTCCAAGCCAGAACATAAGCACCTATTCCGGGTATTCGTCATCGATCGTGGTTTTATATATGAACTCGTACTACCAAATCCCACACAATTCCAAGAACAGCTGCAACAATTTGGGCAAAGCAACCCAACCCACTGCAGAGTTGCCGCGGCTTTTTTTCAGAATTAAGCATGCATATGTGCTTATCTCAACTTGTCCAGCAATGCCGAAGTATAACTCGTGCGAGGTGGGTGGTACAATTAACGCGGGGCATCACCAGTACTCCCACGTCTGCGGTTGGAATTCCTTCATCGGATGACATGCAGGCTGCCGTTTAGGTTCCGGGGTGGTCTACTAGCTATAAGACAGTCTCTTGCCACCGTCCGTCGGGCCGCCATCGCCGTTATTTTTCCCTACAAGATGTTTCACCTCGAACCGCTGACGGTCGTCGCAGCAGCGGGCGGATTGGTTACACAATCAACGCTCTCCTCGATCCACGAAGTCCCCACCATCAAATTCCTCAGCACCTGCGGTATTTCGGACTTCCTGCTTCTCGTTTTTCTCTTCAGGTCAGCCTACACCAATGTCACTCTTCAGTTCTTCCAGGTCAACGCCGCGTTCTTTGGGACACTTATCGTGGCCACTCTGATCCGTCGTCTCTACTTCCACCCGCTACGTCACTTCCCGGGAAGGAAACTAGCAGCAATGTCAAAAATCTACGATGCACGCATAGTTTATCTCGGTATTAGCTCCACTGTTGTCAGGGACCAGCATAGACGGTTGGGTGATTTCGTCCGAACTGGACCGAATGAGCTCAGCATCAATAATGTTGAGGCGATGCAGCTGTATTCACGACAAACGTTCAATAGCCGTGGACCGTTTTATGAAAGTGGATATGGTTCCAGCCGGAGTTATAATGTCTTCAGCGTGAGGGATAATGAACAGCATCGGCTGTGGCGCAGAATCTGGGACCAGGCTTTCAAAGCTGGTGCGTTGAACGAATATGCCCCACGAGTCGAACTTCACGTTGCCAAATTTATCTCAGTGTTGGAAAACACAAAGGGAGAGGAAATAAATTGCTTGAAACCAGTGCAGAACTTGGCCTATGTAAGAGCTGCATGGTCCTGGTGTGTTGCCTAGAACTTGAGAGCCTAACTTTCTATTATAGGATATGTAGGTCTCGGAATCCGTTATTCAATTGTTTTAAGTTAACACCATCACACAGAATGGCAGACCTTGGGTTCGGGCGAGATTTTGACACCCAAGATACCGGTGATGGAAGCCATATGGTAAATTCCAACCTAGTTGCTTGTCTTTCCTATATTGCTGCCCAGAGTCCTTGTGCGAGCTGGTATAAACTGGTTTTCATTCAGAGCGAATTTTGGCCGCAAGGCAGCCATAAGGATTGTTATATTAACAAAGGCTTAGGAATTCCTCCGCAGTTTCATTCGCGGCGTCACGGCTCTTGGATCTCTTCGAAACCTCTGCGAAATCATGCCCATGCTCCCCAGAAACGTCAAAAGCGCCAAAAGCATTGATTTCCAACGCAAGAGCGTCGAGATGTTGGAACACCGCAAGAGGATGGGCAAATCACGCGCTGATGTATTCACACATTTACTGGCAGAAGATACCGAGACAGGTACTTCGTTCAGCGATTTGGAGCTGGCTGCCAATTCCCGGCTTATGATTGTTGCTGGCTCAGGTAATATACGCCCACCAACTTTTATGTAGTGTATTTGGCTGAATATATGTACTTAGATACAACAGCCACCACCATTTCCTGCGTCTTCCGTGAACTTGCCCTTAACCCTGAGATTCAGCAGAGACTCTACGAGGAAGTTCATGCCGCCGCACAAAGCTCCCCCGTTCTTAACAGCAAGAATACCAAAGATCTCCCGTATCTCAATGGTGTTGTTAAAGAAGCTCTTCGGCTTTGGAATCCCATCCCTGCTGGGGCCGAGACACTCACTGGTCCGGAAGGTGCTACGGTGGCGGGGCGATATATCCCGCCCAACACTACGATAAGGGTTCATCATTACGCGCTTATGACAGATGAAAGATATTTTCCGCAAGCAGAGAGATTTCACCCTGGGCGCTGGACTGATGATAAGATGAAAGGCGTCAAAGATATCCGGGCGTGGGTTCCGTTTTCTTAGTAAGTTACCTCTCCCTTACCTACACGGAATAGTACTAAATTGAGGCAAAAAGTGGACCTCATGCATGTGTAGGCAAACATCTAGCATTGACTGAGATCCGTCTTACGGTTGCTCGAACAGTCGAGCGGTTTGCCATTGAGCTTGGTGAGACCTACGATGATCAGCGGTTTCGGAACGAGTGGAAATCCTACGTGACTGTTGTGCTAGGAGATGTTCCTGTGAGGTTTAAGCCTCGTTCCTAGCTAGACGTACGGAATGGCAGAAAATATTACTTCAATCCAATCTACAGTGACACACTCTGTGCAGATATCGGATCTGTTGTGGAATATGCATATGCTAGAGATCTACAAGTGACTCTGAATCTTAAAAACTCTGCGGCCTTGCCTGTATCCTTATCAGCTACGAGAAATACCTAAATAGACTAGCTCTCAGGATGCAGACTCGCCCACACCGGCAACTACCGAGCAATTCAAAACACGTCAAGCTCAAAGCTTGAGCTGACCGCATCAAACCAGTTTACCTTCGGTCAATGCCACGAGGCGCTACCGCGTCTGCTAACTTGGATTCTGTGGATCCAGATCACAGGCAATTTGCAATCGAGTGATAAAGCAATGAACGAATAATCTCGACTTGTTCTTTACATGCACAACATCGCAGCCCAAAACCAAGTTCTTGGTTCAAATAAGCGCGCTTATTCAACCATTCTTCATTGAGCACCTTGGTAGCGAGAATCCCTAGCGTCATGCGTGGTTGTTTCCTTACCGTAAGGCTGTAGCTGTACTTCTCCAGATCGACAAGTTAATTATTGACATCTCAAGGACGGGCGGTATTCAGCTCTCCTTGGGAATAAAGTACATCTGTTCTTCTACGTAGGGGTTTGATTATGGCTCTGGAATTTGTCAGCAGGTTGCATCTCAAGTTTCAACTAGTTTTGAGCTGAAGCCATTTGCATCGTAGATCTGAGTGGTCAGAAGACAGCTGTCCACGCACGCTCCCTACTTTGTGGTTGTTGCTGGCACTTCGTTTGAACCACGAAAGTGCTTTTATATGCGTAGCGATACTCAAGAAAGTTGAAGAATGTCCTGCCGCAGCCTATAGCTGTACTTTACTTATCAGCGTCACGGAAAAAGTATTTGCAACATGCACATGCAGAGTTGTCGATCACCCAATAGCGCAGTTGCCCGGGTGGCAAATTACAATGATGAGACTATGTATCGTCCAGTCAGAAATGCCACCTAGGCTTAGTTAGTTGAACGCGTGCGGGGAAGGGGTCAAATGTCACCACTAGAGGAACTCAGCCCTATGGGATGTATGTTCCTCCTTATCTTGGGGTGGGAGCGGTTATCGATTGGCAACAATCAGAGTTAGTGCGTCTAGAGTCAGATCCGAGGAAACCTATCGACCATTCCCACAGATTTATGCGTGATTTCCGCACCTTGTAGCTCTGATTGGTCCCATGCACTACCATCGTCGCCATCCAGGCAGCACTCGCTGTTCCGTAGTCATGGTTGTGCGTATCGTCCACGAAGCGGTGTCAGTCACTTCAACTGGGCTATCGAGGGCACTGGCTATATGATCGAATGTTGCTACTGTTTGCAATTGCAGTTAAATCTCTAGAAGTGACAACAAGGCACCACGACCAGGTCTTCATCATCTATCTGAAGCCCTTTAGTAGCCCGAAACAGCGGGGCTGGGATAGATCGCTAACGAAGAATCCATTAAAAACATGGAAGCTGAAATGCATGGTGTAGTAAGAGCCTACTTCATGCTGTATTGATATCGTGGACAAACGTAAGACTTACTGTACATTAGATGTCACAGCTTGACGAGTTACTTCGACACGTACCTGTTCAGCACTGATGCGTTTTAGTTGAGCTTTATTCTGTATAATCTCACTATATCTGTTTTTTACAAGCGTTACTAAACGCAATATCCACAGCTTCTATTTGTCTAGCCCTCAGCCATTCTGTCGTTCTAGATCTGTGTAGCATTGAGCGCTCCGGGCTAATAGGACTTGATACAGGCTTCTTCGAGCACTAGATACCGTCAGATTACTCGAGTATACGGTGGGTGTGGAAGAACAATTTCAAGTTAAAAGGCTACGGACATAGCCCATTTAGTGAGAGGATTCCCATCTCTGTGTCCACCTATTGGAACTCACTGCAATTTTGAGTCCACCTCCATGGACTTAAGCCAATCGATTTTCTCCACAAACCGCAAACTCCTACGCACAGTACCCTCAAAGGTAAAGTCTCGCAGTCACAATCAACCCACTCTCAATGTCAGCAGAAGAACCCTCAAACCGGTCATCCATGGAGACAATGTCGACACCTACTGTTGACCTACCTGGCACGTCGACTCCTGTTGTAGATTCACCTGGCACGTCGACGCCCACGGCGGATTCACCCGCTAGGAAGGAAAGCCCCGAACCTCCCACAGAATGGAAACCTCAAAGACCAGAATATCTTGTGATGATATCTCTCTCCATCATATCACTGATGGTCGCTCTTGATTCCACTATCCTGGTTACAGTACTGCCAGTAAGTACCTACACTGCTGAATGGAGAACGAGCACCAGCTGAATCAGACAGACAATTTCTAGTGCTCTAAATGGAAGCGCTAACGACGCATTCTGGACTGGCACATCATACCTTCTGGCATCTGCAGTCTTCCAACCATTCATTGGGGCGGTGTCAGACATTTTTGGACGCCGAGAATTGCTGTTTATATCATTGTTCCTCTTCACACTCGGCACGCTCGTCTGTTGCCTAGCTCAAGACTTCACGCAGCTTCTGACGGGACGGTCGATCAAGGGAGTGGGGGGTGGAGGGATCCTGGTGATGGTTCAGATCATATTCTCGGACATCGTTCCTCTCCGCTACCGGGCCAAATGGTTTGGCTTTATCCAGATTGGTTGGGCTGTAGGATCAATCACCGGTCCGCTCATCGGCGGACTGTTTACACAGAACACGACATGGAGATGGGTGTTTTACCTGAACTTCCCGTTCTGTGCGATTGGGCTTGTCATCATCCCGTTGGTGGTCAAGATTCAGAATAAGAACAAGCTCTCGTTTAGGGAGAATATTTTCCGTGTGGACTGGTTTGGCGGCGCGCTGTTCATCGGGAGTACCACTAGCTTTTTGATGGCGCTTACTTGGGGCGGCGTTGAATTCCCATGGTCAAGCTTCCATACTTTGACGCCCCTGGTCATTGGTCTTGTGGGAATTTTCACAACGCTGGCCTGGGAGCAGTGGGCTGCAAAGAAGCCTCTTATACGATTGTTCGTGATAAATAGCAGATCCGCGGTTGGAGCGCATCTTGGCGCGATGATACAGGGTCTTGTGGTAAGTCTAATGAATCACAGTAATATCCTAGAAGACTAACAAATATATTAGCTATTTGCGCTTCTCTACTACGTATCTTTCTGGTTGGGGGCGGTCAAAGACTTGTCACCGACAATGACGGGAGTCGGTCTCTTCCCAACTACCTGCGGATTACTTCCTTCGAGCGTGGTCGTTGGCATCGCCATCAGCAAATATGGCCGGTTCCGGTGGGCGATCTGGAGTGGATGGGTCATCACTATTCTTGCAACGGGACTTCTTATTCTCTGGGGTACCGACACCAGCACCGCCGCTTGGGCAATGATCTTGTTAATCCTTGGACTCGGCCATGGGCTTCTTCTTAACGCTCTGAACGTCTCCGTCCAAGCTATAGCCAGCACCGAGGATGTGGCATATGCTACAGCAATGTATACTTTCCTCAGATCCTTTGGGATGTGTCTGGGAGTCGCGATTGGCGGGGTGGTGTTTCAGAATGTGCTGTCTCGCAGCCTCGTGGACCGTGGGCTCTCGAGCGATATTGCGCAAAATGCGACGAGGTATTTGGCTGTGCTGAAGGCGATGCCGGAGTCTAAGAACAAGCACGATATCCTAGAGGCGTACGCGGAGGCATTTCGAGGGCTGTTTACGGTGTTGACTGGGATTAGCGGCGTGGGTTTGTTGGCGGCGTTGTTGATTGGGAGACATACGATGGATAAGGAGTTGGCTTCGGAACATGTTCTGCGTCGAGAGAAGGTGGAGTCTCCGGTGTAGGTTAGGGGTTAGGGCTCAGGTATTGCTGGGTGCTGGATTCTACATTTCCACTTCTTGTATTATATCGTTCGATTTGTTGCATAGATTTGGTGACGGGTATACGAAGCCCTGAAGTACATAGTCAGTACCGTTTATGTACTGTACTGTACATCGGGGCTGCGTTTCCCTTGCTCTTACAACCAGAGAGGTACTCGATACTTCGAGTGACAGCGATTCAGGCATCCGTCAGATAACCGACGAGAAGGGGCGATCGATCCACTGGAACGATAGATCGCATACTTAGTTAGGTTAGGGCTGCATAAACGTTGTTTAAGCGAATCCGGGGAAGCGGGTTGCGCCCAAGTACCACCCTGAACCCCGCATCTCAACGTCACCACCATGGATAACTCGACGTACAACCTCGTATCTACGTATTACACCACGCATGTTACCTCTCAGAACTCGTCCTCCGCTGCACACAACGTCGCCGCTGCCTCCGCCTTCGGATACTGCCCCTCTGACCTCGCGTCGATCCCGGCCACTTCAAACCTCGGCATATCATGCGGGAACCCGCTCGCCACCTCTGGCCTCAAGGAGGTATCTCTTTTCCGGGGTAGGTAGTAGCGAGGGGGGCTGATAAGCCATAGGGAGAGATCCTGATTGATCTCGGATCCGGCGCAGGACTGGACTGTTTCCTTGCGTCTGCGCGCGTGGGGAAGACTGGAAAAGTTTTTGGTGTGGATATGACGGAATCGATGATATCGCTAGCGGAGCGGAACAAAGCGAAGGGGGATTACGAGAACGTCTCTTTCGTATATCTCCCCACCCACTATTTCTTCCTTGCTAAACAGACTAGGTGAAAGCCAACATAGTTTCGATCCCCTTGCCATCCTCTAGCGCCGATATAATCACCAGCAATTGTGTTGTCAACCTCGTCCCGTCTCTGCAAAAGCCCGCCGTATTCTCCGAGATCTTCCGTCTATTAAAACCTGGTGGGAGAGTCGCCATTTCCGATATCCTGGGGAAGAAAGAGATTCCGGATGCGATCCGAAGCGACATAGGGTTATATGTGGGATGTATAAGCGGCACGAGCAAGGTAGCTGAGTATGAGGCGTGCATTAGAGGAGCGGGGTTTAAGGGTTTGTTTCTTTCCTCCAGCGATGAGAAAGGCACTGACGGAAAGTAGATGTATTTATCATCGATACGGAGAAGGATGTGAATGTTTACAAGGGTGGCGTTCTCAGCTCGCCGGTCGAAGGAAGTTGTGAAGGATGCGGGGCAGTTGAGGGAAATGGTGGAATGTGCCAGCGTGGTATGTGGGCTCCGTGTTCTCGACTACAAAAAACTGATGCCTAGTTAATAGGCTGTGGAGCACCCGCTCCGGCGAACGAGTTAAACGGCAGCCGCAGGGAGGGATTGACAGAACTCGATCTGAATGAGTACATTGGGGCGTATCAGATCTACGCAATCAAGCCGGAAACAGAAACGTGATGAGAGGGGTCATACATTTTGGGAGCATAATTGAAGATATATTCTAACGCGTTCTTAATGGTGAGGCAGCGGACAGCGATGAGGAGGATGAGTGTGACGAGGAAGCACTAGCATTGGCGCTGGAGATAGATAAGAAGGAGGTATGAGATCGGCTGAGCGAGAATCAACTATTCCGTCTCTATTCCGGAGGGATGTCCACGATATAGCCCGGCTGGGTTGTGCACGTGAACCGACTAATTGGCAGCTTCTATACACACCATACACGTCTATAACTAAACTAGCACTGGAGCCGGCTTCGTCGCCTTAAGGGAGATGAAGCGACCCAGATAGACTGTCTACAGTGAGCCCCTAGCACTAGTAAAAATAATCTTATGCGATGTGCAGCCCACAGACAACCTGGTTTTCAGATGGTATTCCTTAGAAGGTTTGCATGATGCATAGAACTATGAAGTCTTATGGACCTGCACTGGCAAAAGTGCAAATCGACTATAGGCTGCGCTACGCGTACACACGCACACGCGCAGCTCATAGCAAGCTTCCCGTGGACCCCTGCGCGACGCGAAGTTTATAGTCATCTATAGTCGATTCATAGAGATGTGCGCGTGGGCCTATGGAGCTATATACAGCTGGCGGTCAGAGATGGACCTATTCCTGTCTTTACTGCCTGGAGTCTTCACTGTTATACCGGTACTGTACACAGTATCGCTGGGTACGCTTGAGAACCCGCTGGCGCTTGAGAGCCTGCTTGAGAGAGCCACGCTTGAGAGCTGCGCTTGAGAGAGCCGCGCTTCGGGAGGAGTAGAGTTTTCCACGGGAAGCTTTTGGCCGATGGAAAACTCTGAGTTTGTGGAAGCTTTGGCTAATAGAAGGCTCTAAGTCTGTGAAAGCTTTGACGCTGACGTAGCCAACCTACTTGTCTAAGCACTTCTGGTACTATGATCACCATCACCAACACTATCGCCATTGCCATTGTCATTGCCATCGCTATTGCCATTGCCATCGCTATCATCACCATCAGCCCCGGACCGAATGCGCACACATACGCCCACAATCGGTGGGAAGCGGGCAGCAGATTCCGTTGGACAATCTGAGTCGGACATCTGCTCTCCCCAAGATCCAATTGTCTATCTTTCCTGCAGAATCTAAGGCTGCAATTGTCAACACCATGACCGTGAGGCATCGTGAGATCTTGTCGTGATGGCCGCGCTAAAGATAAGGTTCAGACTATGATATCGACCGACATCATGATTTCGGTCACCATACGCTGCCCGCCACCCGCCACCTGCCACACGCCGTATGCCACACACAATGCCTGCCAAACACTACCCGCCACACGCCACCTGCCTCACGCCTCCCGGTGCCGGACACCTGCAACTCAGCAAGTCTCTGGATCGAGCACGTAGGAGCATACATGGGAGCATATAGTCAAGTGAGATTGGGAGTGTCTTGCTTCTTGAGTGTTGTTGGGAGCATAGAGCCAAGTATGCTGGGAGTGTGCCATCGAGTGCAATTGGGGGCGTACTTGAGAGCGTGCTCGGGAGTGTACTTGAGAGCGTACTCGGAGGTATACTTGGGAGCATACTCGGAGGTTGTACTAGGGAACGTACTCGAAGGTGTACTTGGGAGCGTCTTTAGAGCTTACTCGGGAGCGTACAGTCAAGCAGGCTGGGAGTGTGCCATCGAGTGCAATTGGGAGCGTACTTGAGAGCATGCTCGGGAGTGTACTTGGGAGCGTACTCGGAGGTATACTTGGGAGCATACTCGGAGGTGTACTTGGGAACGTACTCGAAGGTGTACTTAGGAGCGTCTTTAGAGCTTACTCGGGAGCGTACAGTCAAGCAGGCTGGGAGTGTGCCATCGAACGCAATTGGGAGCGTACTTGAGAGCATGCTCGGGAGTGTACTTGAAAGCGTACTCGGAGGTTGTACTGGGAACGTACTCGAAGGTGTACTTGGGAGTGTCTTGAGAGCTTACTTGGAAGTGTACAGTCAAGCAGGCTGGGTGTGCAATCGAGTACAATCAGGAGTGTACTTCAGAGCGTACTTGGGAGCATGCAATGAAGTGCATTTGGCAGCTTCATTTCAAGTTTGTTGTATGCAGCGTGATGTATAGTATCAAGCGCAAATAATCGCATGCGTATCATAGTAATCTAGTCAACGCGCAGGTCTATAGGACTGCATAGTGCCACGCGTCAAATATGCTATGGATTACCGTCCCAGAAACAACTTCTCTATGAGCTGCGCGCCGCGCATGGTCATTTTTCCCGGTGGACGTGTACTGTATACAGTATCATGTATGTATAATATTAAGTGTAGATATTGGCCTGTAACACCATCACCTCAAGCAGTTAGGCAACTAACTGTGGAAAGCTTCCTAATATATCATATGATGGTGTGAACGGCAACTTCGTTCCCGCCCTCACCATCAGGTATGCTAACCCGGTGAAAGATCCAGCCTGCTTCGTAACAGAATTAGCCGGATCGTGAGTCTGATAGGCCAATACACGGTAAATATTCTTGACGAGGCCGATGCTTGAGAACTAAACTTTGCGAAGCAGAACAAGACGGAAGTTGAGGTTGAGTGATTTTTATGTACTACTTAGTAACAATACCCCATCTCAACCTCACCAGCGTTAGCAGGATGAGAACTTGTAGGCTCTCATGGATGGTGTGTTAATGTTTGTTCATGTATTTTAAATTGCTGCGCGCATTCATGCGTACTAAAGGTTCAGGAGAGTTCGTAGGATTGAATCTCGGCTGGGGCGCCCCGAAACTTTACTCCTTTTAGAAAAGATGAACATCGCGATAGGAGGAAAAAGAACCAGGTCAACCTCACAGTAGTACCTTTCGAGTGAGTATAGAACTATACAAACCAACTTGTATGAAACCTCAGAAAAAAACCCAGATATAAGGGAAAAAAATAATCTACAGTTACGCCTTGAAAAGCAACACTGTTTGCAACCCCGATTAACGCCAGCAAACACACACCCGCCTCCGCTTTCTCCCCCACATTAATCATCAAACAGACCCTCAATAGCTTTATAATTAATCTTCTTCGAGTATGCTCGTCTCTTCAGCATCTCCTTTGCACTTTCCGCGGGAGACGCGGCCAAATCCGCGCTGGAGCTGTCCCGAGGTTTATTCTTCTTCCTCTTTCTCTGTGTCTTCACGATTCCCATCCTAGCATCGCTCACGGCCTTAAGGCGTTTTATCTCCTGGTCGCGAATCCAGTCTTTATTGAACTCAGTCCAGATCTTTTCCTTCATCTCCACCTCCTTATCGTTGAGAAGCGCCCCCTGCACTTCCCAGTCGTCGTCTACGTCGTGCAGGTTCTCTGGGTCGTCGGAGACGACGTTTTTAGGGAGCGCCGCGATGGTGGCTTCATGTGCGCGCCGTAGCTCCTCAACGATCGCTGCAGATGAAGTGTCGTTGAGGAGGGTTGAAATCTCGGATTCTATTGCGGATTCGGCAATGGCGGTAGTGGCTTCGTCAGGGATGTAGAGAGAGTTCGTGGCGGGGGTAGGGACGGGAGTAGAGGGGCCGGGAGTAGAGGGGCCGGGAGTAGAGGGGCCGGGAGTAGAGGAATCGGGCTCGGTGGTGCCGGCGAGCGATGCGGAGGGTTCGTGGGTGCCGATGTCGACGAGGGCAGGGTCGATGGGGATTTCGGGAATCACAAACCCGTCTGCATCGCGCCGAGGTTCCTTCTCTTTAGGCGGCTCCTTTTCCGCGTGCAGGTTTCCATCCTCATCCATGTATTCTTCCACCACCTCCCCGTCATCATTGACCCTCCGCACCCTCTTGCGCTTCTTCTTCTTCGGTCCAAAGCTTGGCGGATCGTGGCTCTGCTCCAGCCATATGCTGCGGAACTCCTCCACCGTTAAGTCACCACTTCTCGTGTCCTTGAACTCCTGCAGACGTTTATGAATCGTTAGATCTGCCACCTTGACCACATACACGACCTCCCTGACAGACCGGCGGAAGTTATTCATTCGTGCGGCGAGAATCAGCGCGGCGCCACAGATCCCCGACGGTCGACGTCCCTGCACAATCCAGTCGCGGTTCATACGCTGTATCAGTCTCAGTGCGTCTTTGGCAACTTTGTTCTGGTCGTTGCCAAACTCGAGGTACTTTGCGAAGCGGTGTACGTAGATTGTCGGATCGATGTTGGGCATGCGGACTTTGAGCAGGTGGATCAGCTTCAGATACGTCTGGCCCAGTGTGAACACGTTGATGTGCAGCACGTCTGAGAAATCGATCAGCATGTGCGATGACTTTTCAAGGCGGCACACGATATAGAGACAGCATGCGACTACATATTGCGCTTTGCGTCCGTTGGTGAAGTTGTTGGTGAGTGCGAGAGTATACCATCGCTGTGCGGCGTCGGAGAAGTGTTCCGGGCAGTTAAGGACTGCGCCAAGCGTGTTAATCCGTCGCCGCGCTGGAACAGATTAGCCGACGTCATTTGTGTGGAGTGGGAGAGGGGGGAGGG
>Ga0307512_10000631_pt1 | contig 52208 bp, 60 predicted proteins | sample 14_EM_MG_FD_200267 | JGI IMG/M metagenome (GOLD analysis project Ga0307512, IMG submission 200267) | Populus trichocarpa ectomycorrhiza microbial communities from riparian zone in the Pacific Northwest, United States - 14_EM | ecosystem: Host-associated > Plants > Roots > Unclassified | place...
AGGGAGGGGGGGTCATTCTCAAGAACCCATTATGATACCCATCCAATGCTGCTCAGGATGTCATGTTTTTAGCATCCCAAATCCTATCATGGGGTGGGATGAGTGAGACTGAACCCCGTCCCATTACCATCCTGTGGTTTAAGCTAAGCAGCGTTTGGATAACTGAGTCGCGGGATATTATATGTACCGATCGTTGAAAGCTGCGATTCGTTTCGCGATGAATCAACTAAAAAGACTGGAGAATTCCCACCCCACCACATTTGAAAACAATGTATTTTGAAACAAGTAGGCTCATATTCAACAAAACGCTCGAAAACACTTTCTCTCAGCTTCACCGCCACGCCGAGTTTAACCCTGACACATCTTTCGGCCGGAATAACATTCGTCTTCCTATAGTTAGATCTCTCTAACTATGTGTATGCCTTTAGTCTAGCTACTGTCAGCAACGAGCATGACAAGGGTCCGCAAGAGGCTTCAATACCTTCGAAGAACTTATAGGCCAGCGCCTCCAACTGTTTGATAGCCTCGAACAAGTTCGCCATGTCGTGTTCTGGACTGCCACCGCGGTCCTTTCCCGGGTAAAGATAGTTACCGAAACACTATTCGACGATCATCATAAACAGTTGGCCCATCTGACGCATAAGCTTACCCATTGCTAACGCTTCCTACTATCAGCTCCTCCCCGTTGTCCAGTTCTTCGGTTTCTGCCTACTCTGTCAGAGTGATACCTCCGATTTCGAAGAGAATCAAATCAGTGTGGTACACTCTATCATTTAGCATCGAGAGACGGTCGGATGTTACCGGGCCAGCGACGTGCCGGGCCCAGAAAGCTGGCAGTTCCGAGCTTTCGTATTCGGCCAACTAGGTGATTGTTGTATCCTCAAATCCTTGCAGGCTCAGATTTACACACGTTAAGCTAATGACAACGCAAGTACCTCATTTTTTATGCCGCCAGTGCCGGAGCATCTACAACTGCCAAATCATCGACGTACAGTAACTCAGAATATGGTACTTTCGTTTTATCGTGCACGTGTGCGTCGCCGATCTCCGGGCCGTTTTCCAAGGTCATGGGGATTTCGGAAAGCACCGTCAACTTTTCCAGCTTTCCCCCGCTTTCGCAGCGTGTCTCCATTCGCTGCCGGTCTCCTTTTGTGCTGTATAATGCGCTGTATAATGTGTAATGGATCTCGTTTCAAATCTACACTGTGCGCGATTGTAGTTGCACATACAGCAGTATGATATTCGGTATCTATCTATCTATCTGTTGTACCGTGTCTGCTATGCTGAATCTCTCTATTGACCTAAACTCACTGAGTGTCTCTCTAAGTCTAATTGACACGTACATAAGAACTAAAGTGCTCCGCGGTGCTCAACCCTAAACCAGCCCACGTGATAACCGCACTCAAATCAGTCCCGTGCTATCGACAGTGACTCTAGGTTCGCCGGTAGATGGAGATGGTTCTTCAGTGCACTTGGAAACAGGAGACGGCTATCTATGGTTCAGAGTAAACCGTAGCGAATTCCAGTCATTAAATTCATTAATTAGCCTTCTACTATCTTCACCACCTCCCATTATCATTCCGTATCATATCTCTCAGAAGTCGGAACGTTACCCCTCACGGGTCAGGCATGTCATCTTGTTCAGTGTTGTACCTCGGTCGTTCAAACGGTTCTTCCTCGGGTTCATTTTCGATTTTATGTTGCTTCCTTCGGGCCACATCGCATGGCAGCACTGGTGGGCCCCCAACATCCCGTCTGAGTATCTTTCGCTCGACAAAATATCCGATCTGCTTGACGCCAAACTTGATGAGATCCCAAGCCGAACTGCCAAACATTCGATCCAATTCTTCGAGAGTTCGGTTTCGTGTTTCCGGAACAAAGCTACCAAAAGTCAGCATTTACATTAGTAGGCTTAGATCCATGGATGCGACTTACAATAAAACCAGGAATATGCCGATAATATTCCAAGCCATGTACCACAGGAACGCTCCTCTTGTTCCCCACGAACTCTCCATCTTTGGCCAAGTTAGTGAAAGCACGAAATTCAAGGCCCAATTTAGTGAAATGACAAATGCCATAGCCCTTTCCCGAATGTACAACGCATGACATTCCGCAGAGTATGTGAAAGGAACCGGTCCCTCGCCAAACGAGTAAAACGCCGTGAATAGGTACTTCGAATTGACGTCAGTGTGGGAGCTTTTTGGACATGTATATGATAGTCACGTGATTCTCACCATTCCCGCTATAACTAAGCCTTGGTTTGCATCCGCCGCGTTCTCATTGTTCCGTCGCCCATGGCTCGCCCCAAATCCCAGACCGATGATGGCCATAAATAGAGCCATAAATGGAAACGTCAGCAGGAGCAAATAGCGTCTTCCTTTGGTGTCAATCCAACGGAATGCCGGCAATGCACAAATCACATTTATGACCCCAACCGCGATAGACGCCCCTAACGCGCGCATATTTGACGTGGCAGCCTTGCCCAACGCCAAGCCTTTGTGTTGTGAGGTCTTGGCGATTATTTCTGATGAATACTTTTTGTCTGGTTAGAATCTTCTGTAGCTTATCACAACGTTCTGAATTCGACAACCTACATATATGATTACGTTTATTCCGCACTGCTGCTGGAGCAGCAACACCAAACTAGAAGCCAGTAATGCCCGGAAATTCCGTCGTACTTTGAAGAGCTCCGAGAAACGGTCTCTCTCCATCGATATTTTAACACGCCACTCCACATATGTTAAGCAGTATATGTAAAACACATCTCTTGCAGCCTGGGCCCGAGACTCACGAAGCTCGCAGAGTTCGAGGAATGCTTTCTTATACTTCTTTTTCTTGATATACCATCTAGGGCTTGAGTTAGCGTGGTCAAAGAACCGGAAGTCATCGATTCTACTCACCTAGGGGATTCTGGGCACCATCGCAACAGTAGAATCACCAGTAAAGGCAGAAACATTGGGCTGAGAACCATCAGGCGCCAATTGATGCTCTGTTTACAAGTTCAAGGCGAGGGTTAGGAGGAGTCAATAATAAGATTTATGAAGGAGACCTACGCATCGCGGCGATAGAAGATAGTCGTTGCAAGAATTTTCAGGCTGCGTGTTCACTCCGCCGGCCTTGTAAAACATAAGTCCGCAAAGAAACCCGGCCAGAATACCTGCAGCAGTGCAACTGAATAGGTCAACCAAACATCTACCTTGGACGGAGGTAACACCTGCGGGGTCTTTACACTTGCCAAAGCATTACCAGAGTTCCACGAATTGGGGCAGGCACTGATTCAGCCGCCCAGACTGGAATTACAGCACTCTTGATTCCAATACCAATTCCTGGTCTTCATTAGCTATCACTCGACTTGCAATTGGGAAATTCGGGAATATACCGAGAATAAATCGAAATACAAGCATCCATCCCCAAGTTGGTGCCACGGCCTGCAAGAGACACGACAGACTAGATATCACTGATGTAAGAAGGATAGCCATCTTCCGGCCACGCCAATTAAAAAGCGGTGTCAACCTAGCGTAACATTAAAAATCAGGTGTGGATGAGCGGTATATATACCGGTATCTGTCTTTAGACTGACCAATATGTGAAAATAGCACATGCTGCGTAGGGTGCAGCATTTACAAGCCCGTACAGTAGTTCTTTATCTTCTAGTCCCAGAGGCGTTCTATAAAAGAAATTGGCTAGGTGGTATTCAGCATCGTTTGATGAGTATTGTATATTTGATTTTGAAAGTGCTGCCAAAATACTTACCACCGTTTACCGCTGACCTAGGTTGTTATCAGTAAAGAATACCAGGGAATAGTGTCTTGGGCCACATACTCATTCCAACCTTGGGTTGCCGCTCCAAGACCACAGGTAATGATCAAGAACTTCATCTTCCGGGAAAGCTGACCCCATGCCTTTGTCAAGCTGCTACGCCCATCCCTCCCACTCCATTCCCTTTTAAGAATACTCAACTCCTTATCCGTCCATTCCCAAGTACTGAGTGTGGGACGATCAGTAGGATCATAATCGTCTGGAAACGGGGGTGGGGTTGGTTTTTTTGGAATGGAGCCACCCTGAGCAAGCAGCGCCCCTTTTTCGAAAACGATATAGTTTTCGTCGCGATAGTTTTCGTCGCTGAGCATATGGTTATCAACAAACTCATGGCCTAGCTCACGCAAACGTGTGTGAGTGAGCCGCCCGAGTGGATTCGCAAGTGTCCCATTCTGATATGCTTGTTGGGTTTTATCGAGCTCCTGTTCGAGAGATAGATGCCCGATAGAAAGATCTTCGAGAGAGAGAGGTGGCTGAGGGGGAGCCATCTAATCTTGAAAAGATGATCCTGTCGTCTTTCGATCGTAATACTAGATGAATAAATTTTAAGCAGAACTGAGACTTAATATTCATAACAAAATTTGAGCCTCATTTTGAGAGCTTTGCGGTAATTGGCCGCCACCGACGAATTCAATATGCGCAGTTTGGTTCCACAAATGAGTAATTTATGAACAAACAAAATCTGGAGCTAGTTGCATGCAGCCCGCTGCTTCACTGCTTCATCTCTGGTTGTAGGAAAGGTCCAGGGGAAAGTATAGCAAAGCATATTGTACTTTTGAAGTACTAGACTCACCAAAAAGATACGTGGGCGGTGGCACCTGTATTATCCCCTTTACTTTCTTCTATGTCGAGTAGGAGAGGTCTAGGGCGATATCGATTGGTGGCGAAAGCCGCACAACAATCTGTTCAGCTCTAGCCGTAGCTGAAATCCACATAATCCAATCATACACATTATAATCACCCGTGGTGGAGACAAGGCTGCCAGCTGTACGTACATGTTTAGGCAACCTACCTATTTGCATCGGCGAGTTAAAAGAAAATTGTTCGCGACCCGGGTTTGTGACAATAAGTGCACTTCTGAAGTACGCCCCCACACCATTCACATATACTGTACCGAGCGCGATGCTCCGGACGTAGCGCATCACAGGGCACCTGTATGGTAAGTAAAAACAAGGATTTAATCACAGTCACAAGGAGGCCCGTCTGAAGACTCCTGCATCCGAAAAATCTTAGTCACATCCAACTCAAGGAGATGGAATGATCAAATAGATAGGAAACGCCTAGACGCAGAGTTTGGCTCTTGTATATAAGTAACAGCTGCCAAGTCTAATATGAAGGTAGTAAAACTCTACTTGAAGTCCCGCAAGCGGTTGATAGGATTCTGAAGCTGTTGTGAAGCTTCCAGTCGTCGGTAGGAATTGCCTCCAAATTCAGCATCACAGACACTCAAAAGTTAGACAAGAAGGTGTCACAGGCGGTCTGTCAGTAAATAAAGAGTGTCACATTTAGGAGCTCGTCCGAAGCATCGCGCTCGGTACAGTAGAGGTTACTTGATCGGTGGCGTCTGAATTGCTGCCGGATATGGCAGTAATGTTTGAATGAAGTGGTGTAGACTTGCTTTTTTGACACTTGTCACAGCACCTATAAGCTGTGGGGCTGGAAACGATGAACTCAAATCTCACTGCACAGCCTCTTCGTTAAAGCTGAGTTTTAATACAAGTGTTAGGTGTCCCCGAATCATCCCGACAAAAAAGTAAATAAAAAAACTAGCTGCTTTGCAACTGACGAAGAGCTCTTTATGCAGCATGAACTCTTAGTTACATCTCAATCCAGCCCGCCTCACTTGATGGACGGGCACCAATCGCCCTACATTGTCATTCGATCCTCTCGATCTTTTGATCCCTTTTTCCTACAGCCTCACGTACGGTACGGGCACTGTTACAATGAATGAAGTGCAGTAGGTATTCCCAAGATTTTATACTCGATGCGCTGAAAAAGATTCGAGATGCAGACACCACTTGTTTGCTTTCTTGCAAGTACTCTTTGTTAAAGAAATTTAGCTAAAGTGTATTTGTCTGCTTTCTTTTTTTTAGTTCATGCATCTCTAAACTTTTCCTTATACCCGAACTTCCTAGCTGATTAGACACTTCCGATAATTCTATGTTTGCATAGCGTAGCCTGTGACTGGTATACAGAGATTCTTATTTACAGATAGATTGTTGTACGAGTACGCCTACCTGTTCAACCTTGTGCGCCTCTCCGATAATCAGGTGTTCCAATGCGCACATTAACCTAGGGCTTACAGTCCAGTTCCAAACATCTTTAACGGCTGAGTCCTCATGGTTCACGATTCCTTAATGGCCGGCATATCTAACTGGTAACTAATCGACCTCTCCATGCAGCGCCGATCGGCCAACCCCTCAAGTCGTGCCCTGCCCCCTCTTTCCACCGCAATTACACCGACACCGATACCGATACAGTAGCATTCATCTCAACGTCCCTGAGTTTTCAGCTACACTGAGCTTTCCAGCTTGTGAAATGTCGGTGGTGGGGGATGTGCTCGCGAGTGCCCGCATGGCGTATGGCATATACACCAAACTAATTGTAAGATCTCGAAAAATCTGTCGAAAGTATCCGTCTTGCCCAGAGCGTTGACCGCGGAGACGACAGAGGCCAATGTTGGATGCGCCAAAAGAATATCCAGAGCTTGCGAACGACGTCGGGGCGCTTTATGGTGTTCTACAGTCAAGCCACGAACATTTCAGAAGAAAGCCAAGAAAGACGGAGGACGATAGCAAGATTGATAAGTTGAAAAGGGTTATTCGTGACACCTACAGTGTGCTTGGGCAATTAAAAAACCTACAGGAAAGGGTACATAAGCTTCGGGGGTTGCGAAAGGACGCTCAGTGGGCAAAAGAAAGACCGCGAATAGTAGAGCTTAGGGCGCGAGTCAACGAGAAAATCACCCTCTTGAGTTACTGCCGAACCAGTGTTGAGTTGTGAGTTAATCCATTGCCACTTTGTGACGTTACTAACCCGGTTCCAACTCCGCTTAAGCTCCGTTATTCAAGAACGATGCCAACACCTTGAGGCCCTCTTGCTAAAAGTACTTGACAAACTGCCAACCTCTACTGAACAACCGATTCCGCCCGATAGTAACCACAAATGTCTCCCGACCCCCAAGGACGACGCGGAGAACCGCCCCAGTCCTGGGGAGGGCCGTGGCGCACTATCCGGTAGTCAATGCGAAAGCTGGAAGGATGATGCAGTTCAACCCGTCTTAAAAGAGTTATTAGATGAGAGGAAAAAAGTCACAATGGATATTCTAGCGGATATCCAAAGACAACAAACGAAGCTTCTTCTGAGCAGGATGGCGAGGACTCCTGCAGTTTCGTTCGACGAGCATCCCGGTCTTAAAGTCTCATTCGAGGAGTCGGTCGGTGATTACGAGGCTTTCTTTACGAATACAAACCGAGTCTCGCCTTACTCTCCCAGATTTTGGCTCAGAAAGGCAACCTGGTGGTTGTTAAAATCCCGCAAAATCAGGGATGTGTTCGAAGAGAACAGCTGGCGATCTCAAGCGCATATAGATGTGTGGAAAGCGTGCTGGCTCGTGTACGAGAAGGTTCTAGGCGAAAATAACATCGATATACCTGAACTCGAAGATCGACACTTACTCAAAGATCTCCTCAAGGTATATTACATTGTTCCAGGATGAACAGCCTGAGCTTACCCCCAACAGGAACTCAAACAAGATGTTCAAACCCTGCGAAACCTCCCGGATAAACAAAGACTCATGTACAACTTTGACGTTCACTCCCAAAACACAAGTTTACAGGAGGAATTGGAAGAGGACAATGAGTTGGAATGCAGTCATGATCCCATGGATGATGATCCCTCCTTAAGAGCAGATCGCTGGCTCACATGTCGAATCGACGATGCAACCACACCAACACAGCGTGTATTATTCCGGACTTTTGTCCATGCTTCGTTTCGTGAGGGACGTGTGCCGCGGGATACTGTGGAAGACCCCTGGTACTTGCTTGTGCTGTGGTTGATAGTAGGCGGAGGCCTACCGCAAATCACCGTCTGCAATCACGATGGTTCATTGAATCTAACCACCGATTGTGAGTTATGCCCAACCGGTTTATAGCCGATATATTTAACAATGATTTTTGTAGTGACGGCGGATGATTTAAGTCCTAGTTCTTATAGAGACGGAGGGGAGAATTCTTTGTGTCGGACACTCTCATTTCCTGAATTCCCTATCATGGTCAGCTTTCTCAATCACGCCGAACGAGAGAGTTTCATCGAAGTCCGAGATCAACACTGTAAAGACATATGGCGGCGCCAACGTCTTCTCCAAAACGAAGAGGAGATCTTTCGTAGGTAATTTGCATCACACCTGGTTAACACCTAGCAAATAGCTGACCTGGATAGCATTGTTCAGGTTCAAGACTACTTCTATTCGAATCCGCCGTCGCTATTGCCTCTTTTTCCATTCACATGCGAAATTAGGATATATGAAACCACGCACCGGGATGGTTGGAAAACCACCCGCCGCATGATACTCACTGGAGCTGCTGCTTCAAAACAGCATGACGTGTTAAAGCTGCAATGTCTCAGCTTTTGTAAGTTTCCAAACTTCTAGATCAACATAACCCTGACAATTCAAGTCATCCCGACGCACCGTGTTCAACTAAGTTATGATGGAAGTCGGTGTATCCGAGCCCGATGGTCGGATTGTAACCAGGTGAGAGTTTGTACACCGAACACCGGTGAACGAGGACTAATGGTCCCTCCGAATAACCTATATGTGAGTTCTCTAAACTCCCTAGAGATGTAGTTACTAACCGGTTATTCCCGGCTAGGTGTGGGATCCAAAAACTCCGAATATAAAACTGTGCTTCGCTTTCGAGACTCCAGAGGATGCTCTATCCCTACGTTCCGTTATATTAAGCCTCTCAGCGCCAATCAAAAAAAGTGGACTCTCGCCAATCGCAACACGAATCGCTACACCAATTGCAACCCACCAACGGCCTCGGAATTTTTCCGTTGCTTCTGCATCAACTGCTATCCACCCCCCCTCGGTAACATCATCATTACATTCGCAAGCTTCTAGCTCAAATACGACGAAAGTAGACCGACGTATTTATCTTCTTCGTGGACGAACATCACATGGTGATCCCGTTCCGGCGCATTTTCAGGGTCTTTTCATTGTAAGGAAGCATTACGATTGGGAGTATGCTGATTTATATCTCGGTAAGATTCTTGAACTTCTTATTTTACACAATGAATGACTTTGGGGATCGTAGTTCCAAGTCAACTCGACATTGAGTCTCAGCATGACGACGATGGTTCTTGCTCCCTTATACTTGACAGACTATCCCACATCACTTACCTACCAAACCCCCACTGCGGGGTCGAAGAAAGAGATCACCCTACTTGCGAGCGCAAGCGCCGTGAAAACGTCCTTGTCCTGAGCTTTCCCAATGTCCTCGATGCAAAGCACTTTTTTGAGTACTTATGCAATTCTGAAGAGCATTTATGGGAAATGATTGAGTGGTAAGTTCCTCTCGCCAAATTTATCCCTAATTAATCTTGTTGAACGATTGTAGGTCTATCTACGAAGTATCGCACTGCGCATCCCGCCTAAGACACAGGTTGTTGAGGGCCGCCGAAAATGTTATGCATGCAGAAGTCACAAGCTGGATAGAACGCCCAATGACTTTAACGGACACACTGAACTCATCTATGGTTACTGTTGCCTCACGAGCGTCCCAAGAGCTAGAGAACCATCGGGTAAACCATCGGGTATTAATGCGCCTGCAGAGTGCTATATTGAAAAACAAATGGATCACATCCGACGCTAAAATATCAAATCTGTCACACCTCTCCAAACCGAGGGAGGATAGTTCTAATATAGCTAATGGACGCTTCTTGGACACGGTCGATATGACGGCCAAGTACCCGGATGATACCCAGTCGGCTAATTCGTTGGATTACAAACTGGCTCGTGAGAAACGTACAATCTACCCAAGTGCATCCCGTATTCCATCAAGTGCTATAGAATTGAGGCTAATGTTTATAACAGATAATCCTCCAATCAGCCCCAGTCCCATCAGATTTCCCATTGATTTCAACGACAAGATCTAACTGCGGTATATGAACTGACTATTGGAGGAGCATTACGTGTGGCAGTGGATTCATTTCATTCCTTGTTCACTGTAACGGTTTCGTGGTTCGTACGTCAACAGTCAAAGAAGGTATACGAACTTCTAATATTGTACAGCTGTCAGCGTCAGATAACCACTATACTTAAGATATAATACACAGGGTGTACTTCAATGCAAACATATCTGTAGAGTACTTCCCGTTCCGGAGCTCATATACATGGATCGGTGGTCTTTTATGGCTACCTGGTCTGTTTCATTGTTACAGATGTCGGGATAACATGCTCCTTGGGGCAGTTTAGGTGTCAAATAAAGCTAGCAACATGGTCAAAGAGTTTTGGCATTCTCGATTAGTTGGATACATGATAGCTTTACTCATTATGACCTGTGCGATATCCCTCCAGCAGAATTTGGATATTAAAGTGTTACGTATTCCACGAACGATATGCAATTAATTCGTGCTAGAGAGAACTATTGGAACTGAATTGTTTGGGCTTTCAAATTTCGTCACACCCTGTACAATGAGTTTGCTTTGTGCGCCACCATCGGTTTTACCAATAATCATAATCATCGATTCCAAGGCTACAACGAAGGGTACACTTAGTCTCAGACAACTGTGATCCGACGGGTAGGTTTTTATCAGGAGTGAGATGATGACGTCACGGCGAGGTCAATTGAGGAAGAAGCAATGATCAAAAATAGATGTGATTAGAGATTAGATTGATTAGATAGATAATGATCGATTGTAAATGTATGCAAAGGGTCACGGCCTTCACACCGCCCGTCCTAGAAACCCATCGAGGTATCCGTGTACTCCAGAGCCATTTCAGATTCAATCATAATTTATGGACATAGAAAATCATAACCTATTCCTCTATCTAGAAAACTGTAGAGACCACCGTCGTAGTAAATAGTTATCGCTTGTGAACATACGAGTTCTTCGTAAGCCTCCTCAAGTTCTTTCCCCAAATATAGAGAGGGATGGCAACCAGATATATCAAGGTGCTGGTGCCAATAATGGTCATCATTGGGCGGACATAACCCGAGCTAATCACCCAGGGCGTCAGAAATTTGCTCACACCATATCCCTATATCGTGAATCAGCACCTGTCAAACTCTGTGGAGTATCAATTACGAACCCATAAGTTCTTGTTCACTGTTGCAGAAACTAGGATTTCGCCAGCGATAGGTTTGTATGAATCAATAGAGTACGTCATAGCCTTCATACTGTCACATAATGGCCCCACGAAGTTCTGAACTGGACAGTAAGAAAGGGCTTACAATGGCTGAGATTGCGGTAACCTAGATGATTGTTGGTCAGTGTCAATCCTCTTTCTAGTGGCGACCAATCTAACCTGAAGACCGAGCAACGTGTATCCAATGATAACAATAACCTCCATCTTCCATAGGTTTTGATATCCATAGGCCGTCACAAAGGCTCCGATAATTGCAAGGACTACGAATGGAACCAAGGTTGGAAGTCGCATCTCTGGTTCCCGAATGCCTCGATTCTTTCTAGTTGCTCTCATGCTAACCCAGTCGCTCAGCGGCCCCGCAACAAACATGCCCACTGTGCCCCCGACGAGGGGCGCAAAATTCGTTAATCCCACGGCCAAGGCAGACATGTTGTATGGTGGGGCAGCAAATACTTGAGATTGGGTAAGGTTAAGCATCAGGAAGCACGAGGCGCTCCACGAGAAAGCGAACGAAGTCCACTCAATAATTGGGAAACTGAAGAGCATTATGGGAGTCCAGACAGAAAGCCAAGACTCCTTCTTTGATGCACGCCTTGTGAATCCAATGAACTGTGACTTGGTTGGGCTACCTTTGCGGAAAACGTTGTCAACGTACTCCGTGACACCATGGATGCCTTTACCGGGAGTGGCAGGTTGTTTTTCATTTTCAGTTAATGGCGCTTCTGACGGAGTCAATTTATCGTCTGTTGTACCAGCGTCGACTAATTGTCTCCTGTCGTAGTGGGTTTCCGGGTATAAGAGTAACTGAAAAACAAGCATTGCGGCATACAAGGCGACGTTGAGCCACCAGAAGCTCCTCCAGCCATACCTGTCCGACATGGCACCCGAAACAATCGGCCCAACCTAGATATCATCAGCACACATTTCCGGCACTCGTCAGCAGTCAATCCTAACCATCAAAGAACCAAAGTAGCTCCATGTGTACACATTCATCCAGAGCCCGCGCTCGTTCAAGAACATCACGTCGGCTATCAAGACCGGAGGAATTGTCTCAGCGGTGCCTGCCAAATTTGACGTTAGTCAGTACTATAAGTCGTTGATAGTTATCGCTTACCCGCTCCAATTCCGTGCAAGATAGATGCTCCCATCATTGAGTTGTATGAGTTTGCATTTGCCCGCCAGATACACGCGGCTAGAGAAACCAATCCAGAGAGAATCTGGACCCAACGTCTGCCGAACGTTGTTGACATTGGCACCCAGAGGAAATTAGAGAACCCGAGAACAAGAATACAGACTCCCGTCTGAAAATATACGGTCAAATCAGGGCAGCGTTCGGGCGGGAGTTGGGCTTACGAATTGCAGGATATCTGCAATACCCCTCTCTGGCCATTCGGCGATGTACATCGGTACCTGCGGAGCGATTGCAAGAGGCCCGAAAGCGTTGACGAAGGCAGTCATGAACATACTCGTCATGGCGATGCCCTTCCATAGCGGAGTCCAATTCAGGGGGTCGTCGGGGTTATTGGATGGCTGAGGTACTAAAACTTGATTCGATTCGTTCTCGACGAAATGGATTCCGGCCACTGTCGCTAGTCAACATACACCCAGCCAAGTGCAAAGTAGACTGTCGTTCTAGGAGTGAGGTGCAAGAAGATAATAAATACACACCATCCTGCGCCATAATCTCCGTCCCGGGTATAATGTCGACATGAAGGGCATTTTCAACTTCGCGGACGAGTTCCAGGTTGTTCTCCATAGCTTTTTGGTGGTTGTTGATTGTCTCAGTCTGCGGGCTGGGGGTCAGCTTGGAGTGGTGATGAGGGACGCGCAAGCTTTTTAAGTACTCGAGTACGTACAAACGTGTATCCACTGACACCAGACCAACCAATCCTAGGCCCTACCACGTACTCGTACATACACATACTATGACGTGTTTGCGATATCGTTACGCACAAGCCCATGAATATAAAGTCCTAGCTGGGTAATTCGTTCAATTACACTATTTGGGTAAACGTTCGCAAGCACAGGCCACACAACCACGGTCAACATCAACCCAGGATTTCATTATATTTCAGTCCGCTAATAAGCGAACCCTGTCGTGATGCGGGCCATAAGTACCTAAATAGGCCTGCAGGCCGCCAAAAAGCTTGAAGTCCGGAGGATCCCAGCAACCCCGGTCTAACGCACAAAACAAACAGCCCGCCCAAGTAACCGTATACGTCCCAAAAATACAACATTGCGAATTTCTTGTTATAGAGAAGGGCTATTCGCGTTCAGCTCGCTTCCGTGGGCTCTCCATACGCTATATATGTGACTACGAGTCCGGAGGATAGGGTTCTAGAGCACGATATGAGTGCTTTGTCTGTCGGGGAATCTGCCACGGATCTGAAATTCGCCATTGTAGGGTCTAGCGTTTAGATGAAATAGATATGCTTGTACTCTAAATCATACTAACACATCACACGAGCATCTAAATCCATGTCAAAAATCATGTCCTGCAAGTAGACAATGCGGAGAACGAAACAAAACTAATACAGCAATGGGAATGCAAAACTAGCGGGCGAGAAATATCACCCGGTTATGAGTTATCACTGGCAAATCTAATCAGTTCTATGTTCGGCCGAGACCGCATCAGTACGCCTACAGACCGCCCTCATTTTGCAGATAACAACGAAATTTGCCTGAACCATAGCCGTCCGCAAAGCAGAGGTATAGGCCCATGTTTAAGTAAGGATGTTACCAGAAGAAGGTCGGAGCTTAACTTTACATACCGCAAAAATATATGAAACGGAGGCGTTCAGCGGGCCCCTCAGTCCCTAAACTACCCAGCACTCAATCATATATCGATACGTAGGAGTTGATATCTATGTAACCTATTGTATGAGAATGAACAATAATATGCTCAGAGATTATAGCAAGTCTAAACCCATTTTCGAATCTCCACCGCGACGACAATCTTCATTGAAATCTTGCCACATGAAGCCACCGTAAAAACCTAGCGGCGTTTGGAGCACAAGGCTGATAGAACGTCGTAGTTCGAAGCGGTCCATCTCACATATCGCCGAACTAAGACTCAGCTGCATGAACGATGCTTCGTCATAAACGCACACTGCTGTACCCCACAATTCTAGTCGACTTCTATGCTCAAATAAAGCGCGCCAGTGCATTACCGATACTCGGCTAGGGAGGAATCCCTCACTTATGCCACGCGGCTTATGTTTATTGAAACTATCTCTTAATCAGTGGAACTATTTGTCTGTTCCAAGCAAATATTTGTTGTTGGATACCTGTCGGGATTCCGAGATTCCCAGGTTAGACCAGACATGTGGATTAGTCTTCGAGTGAGTATCTATGAACCGGCGCTCTCTACAGTACGAAGCCAACAGTAATACAGGGTCGTATAAACTAAGACAGGGCGTTGTAGAGTGGCGAGAAGAATATCGAACTCAGGGCACTCGAGCGATATCTACACTAATCAAAATGCTGAGTTCTGGTTGATCTGCTCCAATCCCTTCACAAAAAAATGAAACAATCTTGCATATAAAGCAAAAGCCGTGGGAAGAATCCCAAGAAAAAAGACGAAAATACGAGTAATAGGTAATTTACGTGACCAGATTGTTGAAATGATGAAGTGATACAATGTTGCATCGTTTCTGCTCACGAAACCCATATATTTATACTGCCCACCAACTGGCTATCTATATCTAGTCTGTCAGCCGGCTGACAGACTATTATATATCCGCAAGCCATGTATCTCCGAATCGCGTATTATTCATAAATCCGTGCAACATAAATTGTTAAAAGTAGAGATAGAGAAGCTTGATTCCTTAATAGAGTCTATCTACGTAGGAGCTTATATGCTCTTATATACTGTATTCAGAGTATGTCTTGTACGCATGTATGCGCACCCAGCTGGCATCTCCAGCTGAGTCCCAAATGTCCGTCAGCCCGATTATATGATATCCATCAGCCCTGCCGGAGCCCATAAGCCTTACAAAGGGTGGCGATCCATATATGTGTTCCATCCGAACGGCGATAAATCCAGTTCGCGAGATTGCACATCCGGTTCACGATATTTTTGTCTGGTTCATGAATTGGATCCAATTGGCGAACTTACAAACTAACCTAAAGCTGTCCATACATCCAACTATAAATTTCTCTGAGTTTCTAGACACCTCATTCTTTTACCATCGCTGCAGCCATATATCACAATTCCTCGCCACCATGTACTTTTCTCCTGCTAGGGTCTGAATTTGATCACGTGTGACCACCAACACTAGCACTCGAGTATCACCAACACTGTTTTCCTCTTCCGCTGAATCATCCAATACCTCCCAAGATTCTCGTAGCATGAGAGATATCTCTGTGCGTTCGGTCAGAGGTTTTAAATTGCCACAAACATAGTCTTTTTTGTGACAATAAACAGAGTACTTCAGATTAATTTTGAAGGATCTGCAGCGCCGCGTTCCACATCCCTTTTTACAGTTGCAAGATACACCGACTTTATTGCTAGTAGATGCTTGTGATGCTGTGTGGGCTAGAGTAATCTCATTTCCAGTTTTATTAATAGAGATGGAATTTCTCTGGGCTTGCTGTATGGCAGCACTGACCGCTGTGCATGGCTGCTGGTAGCATTCACCGCCTCTACCATTGTCAGCACATCCAGATGCATTGTGGCCTTCGCATTTCCCAGTTTATTTATAGTCTTGCAACATCCTTCGTGGGGTCACAGAAATTCCTCCCATTTACGAACGGGAACCAATTCGCAAACCGGACATTGGATCTCGCGAACGGTCACAGGTTGCGTATGGGACGGAACATATGCAACATAAATTCGCACAATGATATCGAGTGCGATACTGTGACGCAATGATATTCGCGCTTGCTCTTGCTCGTACGATAGGAAAATCGGGGGTGGAGATTAATCGATTGGTATAAATTTTTTGTTGGGTTACTCATTTAACGATCTACGACACTGTTGTGACAAAAGTTGGATTGTCACACATCACCGGGCAACTGTTCAAAATCTAGGTAACATCTAGAAACAAGTTATCGAAGTGTTCCTAGAACGTTTCGCAGCCATTCTTCAACCGCTCTTTTAATTGATTCTATTCTCAAACAAGATTAAGTCGCGCTTTTTCAGAATAGACGTTCTCAAGAGAGCTAGGGTTCGCCATGAACATGACGACCAATGACATCACACTTCTTCCATGACAGGAACTGTCTCGCATGCTCTCCGCCGATCACCTTAGTAAAACCCATCAAAACCCCATCCGTTCACCTCTTCCACTCCTAACCCCACCACCACCTCCTCTCCCATTCCTGCCGGTTTGCCACCAATCCCCAATCTATTGTGCTAACTGTAATGCCTTCCGCCATTGCAACCTCTGCTCTTGGCGCATTCCAGGCTTCCTTCTCCGTCCTACTCACGTTGAGCTATGGCGTTCTCGCTTCTCGGCTTGGAATCATCAACTCAGGGACAGCAAAGGATGTCTCCTCTCTTTGTGTCAACATATTTCTCCCGGCACTCCTGATCACTAAGATCGGTAGCGAAATTAACACTCATAACTTCACCAACTACGTCCCAGTGTTTATTTGGGCCTTCATCTACCATGCAATCTCTTTGTCTTTTGGAAAGCAGCGGAAAAGGTTCTGAAGCTACCGTCTTGGGTTGCCCCCGCGTGCATGTTTAATAACACGACTAGTTGCCATTGCTCTTAACGAAGAGTCTTATGACAACCGGGATATTGACTTCAATTACGGGAAACGACGTGGCTGGTGCGGTAGATAGGTCGCAATCTTATTTTCTGATCAATAGTATGGTTTCGAACACGGCCACCTTTGTAATTGGTCCAAAGCTTCTCAATTGCGATGGCGACGACGACGAAAACGAGGAGGAAGAAGCTTCGCAACAACGTGAAGAAGCAGATGAAAACACGTCTCTCCTCCCAAAGCCGATAACCATGCGCATCTCTTCTCTCGAATCAACGGCATCAAAACACTTCAACCGTCTACCTTCACGCCTGCAATCAACTTTGTCCTACATTGCTTCGCTACTCAATCCAACCTTGTGGGGCGCACTCATTAGCTTATTCGTCGGTTTGACTCCCTCCGTGCACCGCGCTCTCTTTGCAAATTCGCAGGATGGAGGGTGGTTAAACGTTTGGTTTACCTCGTCAGTGCGCAACATTGGTGATCTATTCACATCACTGCAGATGTTTGTTGTTGGTACTAAACTCTCCGATTCCCTTGTTATGCCAAAGGGATCCTCCTCACCGTGTCCTCCGAACAAAGCTATTGCGATTATTTTCCTCGTACGCTTCGTATTTTGGGGCGTTTTCAGTATTCCGATTATTTACATATTGGCAACAAAGACGAAATTGTTGGGCGATGACCCAATGCTTTGGTGGAGTATGATGTAGGTCCCATATTATCCTCCGGTTCTGCAATATCTAACTTTCCCCCCGAAGGCTTCAGCCAATCGGACCCCCCGCTATGATACTTTCGAGTCTGCTAGAGGTTGCCGGAGTGGGACGGACCGCGAAAATGAAAGTCGCCAGGACACTAGCATACGCATATGTGGTAACTCCTATTATGTTTGTGGCTGTCGTTCGTGCATTGAAGGCTTGCGAAGCGATATTGGATAAGAGACGATAGGAAGTGGGTCATAGTACTGGAAATGGTATTTATATATATGGAGTGATAGGGAAGGGATATTTGGTTGCGACCAAGTTATATAGGGTGTTTTCGTGGAGCTGGTGGAATACAGCGTGCATAAACCTGCATTTGTAGATATTGAGGCGGGTCTACGGGGATTCTGGTAATGATTGGCATTATCTAGCCTCTAGCCTGAGTAAGAGGTCGTCTCGTGGCACTCAGCTATCGGCGTGCATCTAAGCTTGTATTTCTTTTATAAGATCTGCAGTCGGTGAAGTGCGGGAACTTTGATTTAAACGCCACTGAAACTTGCTAGTACCAATTACATCAATTCCCCACCCACGAGAAAGAACACGCTCTACCATCATAGCCAAAATATTCTGACGACTCTCCGCTGCCTTCAAGCGACCCACTGACAGCCATTACCAAATGTACCTTGAACTCTCTCCAATTCTCTTCTGCTCCTGTGAACCGATAGTTGGAACTAACTGTGGATGAAAGCGGCATCCGCATGCATATGAGCCTTTCCTGCACAGAGATATAGCCAATTCGGTCACCGCCTCGCCTCCCTCCTTAGCAGCCAGCAACACAAACCACCGGTTACACTGGAACCTAGTTATAGGTTTTCCACAAGCTGTCTAAATCGATGTTTCGGACCGTTTAGGGATTCAGGCTGTCTATGAATGGTCAGGCTAACTATCAACGGCTTTGTTGTGACCATTCATGGACCCATGGATGGGATAGATAAATATGCAAATCAAAAATACCTTCGCGTAAAAATAATTACTAGAGAATAGTTCTTTTACAAGTCCATTGGCTTTGGTTTGCTGCCATATATTTCTTTTACAGCTCAGTTAACTTCACTTCAGTTCTATATATCTGTTTTATTTTATAAGTCCATTTGCTTTGCTTTTAGTCTCGAACCGCTACGCCAGTAGCGGTTCCCAGTAAGCAGTTCGAGACTACTTTGCTTGCTTCTATATATCTTGTTTTGCACATCCATTAGCTTCAACTTGCTGCCATATATTTCTTTTACAAGTCAGTTAACTTTGCTTCACTTGTATATATCTCTTTTATTGTATACTTAGTCCATTTGCTTCGCTTCGCTTCTATATATCTCGTTTTATAACTTGCAGTCAGTTGGCTTTTACTGACTTTATCTATAATAATTTTACTCTGCTAACTTACCAACAATTAAATTGCTGGCTCTCAACAGTCCTCTCAGTAGCACAAATTTAATTTGAATAACTTATTTTTATTTGTCCCATTCATGGGTCAGAGCAGCTTGGAGATTGAACGGCCTACTCTAGGCTAAAGAGAGGATCTATCAATGGCCTAACAAAATACTTAGAAGATTTGGATGTCACTGCAATCGATTTCTCATGCCCACATACTCGAGTCACGGTAACCAAGTATATATATAACGCAACCCAGCGCCGCAGCACCCCCATCATCATCACAGAACTTGATACAGCTTTTAAATGTCGTGCGAATTTCGGAAAGCGCAATGAACTTTCCATCTCTTCTCCAGTTTTACAGTCTTTCGCGGCGTTCTCTATTTCCAGCCGCCCTCCTGTTACTGTCTTTCACAGCCTCCGATGTTCAATAGATCTACACTCGGTGCAAATGCATATACGGCTGTTAACACGTACACATAGCGGTGAGAGTAGAAACTTGTCGATTATCTCGTGTGTAATGTAAAGTACAATCAAAGATAGATCAAGAGAAAGAGAAAAGGAGAAACTCGTAGATATGACAAGCAATCACGTGATCTCATGCAACAGTCCTCCACTGCGTCAACAACGGCAGCATGATATTAGTTCTGTACGGTTGGCGACCTGGGACTGGAGGCCTCCGAATCGCAAACTGGAGCTCGTTTCCATTTCGGAAGCCCTGCTGCAACCCTCCTCGGTTTTTCGCACCGCCGATATACTCTACTCGGGTCAGGCAGTAGAAGATCGGACACCCCATTTCTGGCAATGGATTTTGCTGTGTGGGCAGGGTGTTGAGTCACTACTGATTAGGGGGTGAAACTAAGAACAAAATTAAAGCACATTGGCTTTGCCCTTTCTGTTAATATTCAGATCGTGGTCAAGAATCGACCAAAAACGCAATAAAAACTCTTTAGTACACCCCTTTCTGACTGCTGACGTACTAACCACGAAGACCGGTACAATACCATATCTGGTCAGTTTGTTGTGGTAACCTGCCCGATCTTCTACTACCTGACCTACATACTAGTACTTCCATTTTGCTAAGCAAAATTAGTAACGAAATTATCGTGCACCGTATTAGTCTCAAGAGGGTGGAGGGTTCCGAGACACCATGTACCTGCTCAGCCATCCATAAGCGACAAGGTTGGTGTAAACTCAAAGAAAGCACGTGATACACAGTGCTACAGATGCTTGAAGAGCAATACCGATACCCATCAGCTGCCCTGTGCTATATTTTTACAGGACTTAAAGCTTCTAGAAGAGCGAGCTGAGGCCGATATATCACCGGTTTCAATTTCCCAAGCCACAGCATGACTGGGGAAGTGGGGGCTAGGGAGGTTATATGTAGCAAGAATCAGCAGTCGTGGATGGGAGCTGGTTAGCAAACGCTTTCCGGTTCATGAACTGGACTGCAGATGTTGCGAACCGGCCTTTACAGTTCGTGAACCGTTAGGGTCGCCGATGGTACGGAACATATATATCAATTTATCTGTCGATGCCGACTCTGGGTTTTCCACGAGTTAGCTGGAGACGGTGCTCACGGTACGTCATAGTACTTGTTATTGGTGGGAGTCGGCACGCTGAAGTACCAGCGGCCAGTGGCAGTGAATGGACTTTGGCAATTGGCGGTCTCCTCCCAGCCCATACGAGGATCCTCTCTTTGACCTAGGCCGTTCACATTTGTGTGGTGACCCCAGGCTGTTTACGAACGGCCTTAGGCCATCCGTGAATGGTCTGAATCTCTCAACAGCCTGGTACATACTCTGCGTAAACAACCGGCTGCAGGCTTAGTTTAGTAAAATATCCCATGAGGTACACTTATTTTTCTCCTCTAAACGACAATGATTTCAACGTTATTGAATAGAGCTGTTGAGCTATACGGATGGAATGTGAGAAGTATTACATGTTAGCTAAGTAGAAATTAAGAGGAGGGGAGCTGTAATTCATACCGGTTGCCAATGATAAGGGCATGATGAGGTGGATGGACGAGTGACGGAGAAAACAACGGAGGGATGAAATAATGGGAGTTTGAATAGGCTGGATTTTTCGAAGTCCCCTCGGGCTTGAGAAGGTCCGTTTGTGAATTCTATTTGAGAATCTTCACTACTTGACAAACATCGGCATTGTTACCGGATATGCTTCCCGATGTAGATCTGGATGACGCTTATATTGGGAATGTACCACGATCAAGCGTACTCTTTAATTTACATCAGTTCTACGCAAGCTTGCTGCATTTAATAAACCTGATCCAATACCCATAACAATAAAAAACTGAATTCAATGCTGCAACATTCACTAATCGGGGACCTATATACACTCTGACCAGCAATGAGAGCCATCACCTCCGCGAATACTACGCTAGATCTCCCACAGAAGCTGTCACCGATGAGCAGCTGCAGCACTGGGACGCTCGACTATAAAAACTGTTTCATCAATGATTCAGAGCAGATGCACAATCTTTGGGTACAGCAATTCTTTCAACACAACTTGAAACTCGAGCTAGTCGAACTGCAACATATGTTCGATTCTTTGCCAGCAATGACTTGGAGCAAGGAAACATAAGAACCATGTTCGGCTAAATGGAATTCCTCTTAGACCAGAACCTCTGTCTGAGAGTCTGTGTCCGCAATCTCAAAGTGGATATGACAACTCAAATGGCACCAAGTCTGGAGGTCAGATACCGGTGCCGGCACCTTGGAGCTCAACAGATCATTACGCAGATCAACTCACTGCACTTATAGGCACTGGCTGACATACTGCGAGAGCGAATTGCGTTCTATGGCGCAGATCTGTGCTCATTGATCGTCAGACGTTGCTTTTTGGCATAGGCCTGGTCAGTTGGTACCAGCCATGGTACGTATGCATATGTGGTAGTATAAAGTAGTATGTACGTACATACAGTAAATAGTATAATACGAGACGATATATATATATATATCACGATTTACGAATTCTATTGACTTTGTGAATGAACTTTTGTGAGTCACGAAAGTGAACTTAATCATATCGGAGAAAGGGAATTGTTTCAATTCTCTTACGATGCAATTTCAAGAGAGTATTCAAATTTTTGATTGGGGATTGCTTGTATCATAGGGAATAGTCTACGGGTCTAAGAGGAATTGCGTCACCTACGCATGTTGTATCACTCGACCCCAAGCACGCTACCTGAGTCCAACTCACCAACCCCGCTACTTACCCGAGCAATGACGCAGAGCCTCAGTACAACTCACCTGTAACATATGGTATCTTCAGATCTATAACGAGTCATACCTCCAATAGGTTGTTGGAGTCCCCTGTGTATCTTGCCTGTAGGGACAGAAAGGAACACGAATTGTAGGGCTATAGCGTGTAAGTCGATCTCACTTTTCTTCCATTTCAACCCTTTGTTCCCGCTTTCCTCATTCATCTTCCGCAAATTTCAGTATACATATCCGCCAACTCAACAGCCAAGCTCGCCGCCAGTGCGCCTTTGAAGCGCCAATAATGGACTGCCTCCCTGACGACGTCATCTATGTAATCACCCTCCAGCTTATCGAAGAACCGTCTCCGCGCGATCTCTACAACTTTCTTGCAACCAATCCCACCGCGCTCGCTTTATTCCGTCGCTATGGCTCAAATCTCCTTCTGAAGAAGTTTGATTCCATAATGGGTGCGATAGCTGCCAACGATTTTGAATTTTACTCCAGCTTTGATTGCGACAACATGTTTGAATGGAACGGACTCCTTGAGCAAGTGCGACATTGGACACTGTTTGCCTTGAAGTTCCACCACAGCAATGGGACCCGGTTCGCTCTGGGAAAGGTAGAGGAATCTATGAGGAGGAAGATCAATTTTACTTTGTCTCGTTACAAAATCAGGGAGAGTGTAGATGCTAACAGGATGCGCGAGGTTTCTCGATTGTCCGTGACTGAGCTGGAGAGGCAAAAGAGCGAAGATGGGGATGTTTTATTTAAGAGACGTTTCTTTGGTCTTTCGATGCTGAGGAATGGAAAGAGAAGAACCTGGGTTGGAGGAAAGGTGAAAGCTGCAAAGCGGACTCGCAGCTAATCGGTCTTCTGGGCCATGTAATGTTAATGGCGCTACTCTTGTCTTTCGTACATTGATATTGGCAGTCTAGTAAAGAATGAATCATTGCATCAACCATTACAAGTGTCATTACAAACCGTCACATAATTCTTATGTATTTCGACCAATTAGTTACATGCATCCTCACATTCATCGGGATCTATTACTCCCACCCCTCGTTTAGGTGAGAGTAAGATTGGAACTATCCCCGCGGCTCCCCAAAATCCTTGCATCGCCAGTTGCAATTGCACAACCACGTTGTCGATTCACAGCCCCGAATCTGCTTGCTACGATTGGGGAACCAGCTTGGATACCAGCGAGTGACAGATGTGGGCGCCGGCTGTTCAACATATCCTCCGATTAGTTTCTTTCGCTCTATTGCAGGAACGCTCCCTAGTTTAACTCAGATAGATATTCTCTTATTTACTTCCAATCTCATTCTGTAACGAATACGCTCATTACTGTGCTCTCGAGCTCTCTTAGAAAATACCTTCCATCATAATTACTAGCGATGTAGCTACCGCCCCAGTTTAGGCATAGTCGCAGCCTTCCACGACACTCTAGAGTATGTCCGGGTACCCTACTCTCGTACTCAGACTTTCACTTTTTTGCAAGCGCTGTGAAACGGGCTAGCGAACGAGCGAGGCAAAGTTGGTATGGGTACCCACGTATGATAAGTTAATAGGAGAATAGATGCAACTGTTTAGGGCGAAAGGGTAGTATTTAGGGCACTGTGGACAAAGGAGAGCAAAAGAATGAACGCTACAAGTTTTAAACCTTGTTACAGCTCCTGGTGTTTGTTTGTAGCATTATATTCTGATAGCAAGCTGTCTTTAATCATGTTATCAGCAATTCTTCCGGTATTCTGGGGTGTCGCTCTAGCCGTTCCGATTATTCTATTGCTACGCTAAGAAGTTTGGAATCTAAGTGCTCCCGCTGGGTACTGCAGTTTCGGAGAACTTCCAAGGACAGTTTGAACAGTCGGACCGAAAAACAACCGGAAGTTCTCCAATGAGAAATTCATGGCATATTTACACTAGTAAAGCTCGTCCGATTTACCAGCTCGCCAGCCAATTCGGGGCAATGTACATGTGTACTAGGAAGGAGTGCTCGGGTATTGCTTCTGAGCCCAGGGTGTAGCTCTATCTGGCCCGATTCATAGGATGGCTCTATGCAGTGATAGTTTTATTGAAGTGTCCAGACTCCCCAGATCTTAAAATATCTTTCTTCATATTCATAGACGTTCTCCTCAAGCTCAGCTTCCTGTACTCTATTGACTCCATCTGCGGTATGAACTTCCTCAAGCTCGAGTACCTTTATGATGGCTCCAGTCAGCTCAGTTTGGATCTCGGAGGGGGTTTAATTTATATAAGATCGAGCTAAAAAGCTTGTCTCTCGACTGGAGACCGACCGGTATACGCAATCACACACAAATCTTTTTGCTTTTTCTAATTGAGGGTTCAAATACTATTTAACGTTACTAGCTGTTAGTATAATAAAGTATTTCCTAGATGCGAATATTTCTGGTATTGGATCCTAGAGGAATCTAACAGTAACGGTTGCTAGTATCTAACTTTCAAAATAAACATGCATTCACTCATGCGCCTAACCCTGCAACGGTGCTAATCTCTATAAAAACAGGCATTCGTGGGCTGTCCTGGCTATGGATGCACGTCAGCGGCGGTACAGTTGAGGACGCCGCCCCCGGTTAGTCAGGGAAAACCGTACAGTATTTGTATATATACTCATGCTCTGCGGCACAATACAAGTCTACTTTTCGAAATGATTTTCTGGTTACGGGTAGGAAAAATGCCCCGTAGATTTTCATCACATGGCAGGTGATATCATTGGACACTAATCCCGATTATGTGTGAGAATGCAAAAACTTTCCAGCATAGGCGTGCCTGAGGCCGGTTCACGACAACTGGGATGCGCGGCAGATCCGTAAGGCTCAGACCAACTCGTGAAACCGTACTGCGTACACCATCAGAAGGGTGGTAGCGCGGAGAATGCTCACGCGGCCGACCGCTAAGTTGGGCACGTGATGTGGCAAAGTCGCTGTGTAGGCCAAAGCCACATGACTTGCCCAACCTAGCGGTCGGCCGCAATAAATGGAGCACCTACTCTATGTCTGGGGTCTGTAGGAGCCCTCCTCTTTACTCCCGCTAGCTTAATGGAAGGGATACACCTCTCAATGTCGTTAGTCTCGTACTGCTGACCGCTGCGCTAGTACAATGTCGTATTACTTATGCATAACGAATCTGACATACGTAGTTTGGGGACAACAATACTTCAGCACTCGGCGTTAGGATTCGTACGCTGTCGACACGCAGCTCTCGTCCATAGGTATAACAGGCGAAGTCGCAAGCTTCACGTACAGTCGCGGAACAAATTGAGTGAACACGCGAAATATTGACTTTGACAGCAACCTTCCAACAAGTATCCAAATGCCATCTCTAGAATGCTATTCTTTCCTTCTCAAGTTGTAGTTTTCTAGATGCTGTTGCTAGTTGAGTTAATGCACCAATTATAGTGTTATGTTTTGTGTGTCCACTCAAATTTGTTCTGTGGCTGTACATAAACTATTGGTGAGGGGGTTCTAGAAGGTTTTCGTGATACGTGTTGTAGAGCAATCCGCATGTGGTACTCTCTCATGAAGTGCTGAAGATCCCGAGGCCCAGTAGAAAAATGATCCGTTCCTACCTCTGTGCGACTACACCTACCGGTATATGCATACGTTCGTAGGTAAACTTCATGCATCCGTCGATTGTGTGCAATGTTTCAGAAGCTTGATACATCAATTAGTTGGGTTAGTGAGTGATTTCGGTCTTTGAACGGAAGTGCGCATACTACGCTAAGCTTATAAGTCACCTGTTGAAGTGTTTGGGTCATGGAACAGCAACAAATCTGGGTTCTTCATGGGGTTGCGCATGCAGCACAGTGGCCGGAATTCGGCACCTGCGAATGCGGGATAGAAATAGAAAAAAACTTCCGAAGTCAACGTCACGCTATGTGGCTGACGCCCGGTGCGTGTTTACTCTACAACCCATGTCAATCGATCGACGACTGGGCGGCGGGGATGTTAATATGTTAGACCGTCTTGGATGAGGTCTGCGCCTCAGCCGAGCCATACTATTTTGCTTGACATCGAAAACGGACCGTGATAGTGATATAATAGATTGCTCCCCTTTATAAAACTCTCACCGCTGTCCTCCTTCATATTCCTCTCTCATCAGTCAATCACCTTCGCTACACTTCAATACGCTTCGTTCCACACTCGATCAGTCTTCAATTTCAAAACTCTGCTCTTCAACAAACAAACCCAATTATGCTGACCAAATTCTTCGCTCTTGCACTTCTTTCCGCCACCTCTGTCTTCGGCGCAAACCTCCAGCAACGTCAAGATCCTAACCTTGGGTAAACTACATCTTTCCACCCTCGATTTCTCCACTGCCAAAGCTAACAGTACTTCATTTAGCGATGCAATCTCAGTCGTGGGCACTGTTATTAATGGCAAGGCAACTTCTGTAGCTGGAGATATCACAAAGGGCATTCTCAGCTATGCCTCAGAAGCCACCGCGGGTGCTTCCAACCTTGCCTCACACCTCGCTTCAATCACCTCAGCCGGCGAGTCTCATCTCTCCAAAGCTACTGGTGCGATCGCTTCCCACTGGTCCCAGGCCACGTCTGCCATCGAGTCCATCGACAGCCATATCGACAGTAAATACAAGTCCATCACTGGTTATTCCAACATTGAGAGCGACCTACGGAGTGCTATTGCTGGCGGTACTTCTAATGTTGCTGCGTTCTTTAGCACTCAGACAGCTATCGCTGGATCTGCTGCAAGCAGCATCGAGGGCGATGTTGCGGGCGCTATCATCTCGGCGGCGACTGCAAGTGCCAGTGCGCCATCGGCTTCTGCGAGTGGTAGCTCTGCTGCAGGTGCACCGCGTGTTGCTGCCGGTGCCATTGCAGGTGTTGTGGGTATTTTGGCAGGTATTTTGGCATTGTAGGCAGACTAGTGATGAAGCTTTGGGTATCAGGTGGTCTGTATAAATGGTGTTTTTGATTTCTGATCTTTTTTTCTTTGACTTTTGGGGAATATACTTGCGTTTTTGTGTTCTTTGCGATTGTACATGATCACCTCGAGAATGACATAAGTTTAATTTGTTGAAGGCTAATGACTCACGGCCGGGGGGTGAAGGAGCGATACTAGATTTGGTAGCTGTGCCACGACGCGCGTACATGGCCAATATTTTGCAATTTCCGGCAGACACCAGTCCCACAGTAGGCTAATTTTTACATGGTCAACTACGTCAATGACCGGCTAAGTGCTTAGTCTAAGCTGTACGGTAGCAGAAGTAGTGGCGGTGCAAGCGGGTGAGCGGCGATGATGTTCTCAGTACCGGTTTTGAGCGGTAGTTAGAGTAGTTTGTCAGACGGCTAATTTTCCGCCAGCGCTTAGAGGCAGAGGTAGATAGGATCACAGTTAGCTATTTACAAGTGCAACGACCAGACAGACCCTAAGTCGTTGGTGTGCTGGCTGGATGTCGGTCGCTGCTCATTGGTTGAAAAACGCAATTCGCATTGCGGTGAGTATACAGCACGACGCATGTTCAAGATGTAAATCAGCAAGAACACTCATACCATCCGGCAGCAAAATTAGGGTTTTCGGCAATATGGATCCCGACAATTATATTGGTGGCTATGAAAGATCGGCGTGATATCAGCGTAAGATTACCGGCGGAAGCGGCTGCGGTCTGGGCAGTGGCAAAGCGGGTTGAAAACCCGTATGATATGATGACACTCTGTATCCCCCCTTTCGTCTGCAACCACTTCACACTTGACTTTAAATTAAATGGTTAGCAGCACCTAATGATACGATCACTAAGTAACACTGGGAGATTTTGGGAAATATTTAGCACTAGTACATTGTACTTACGAGGGTATTAGAAATAAAAACCGTCATACTCTCATACTAAACACCCGGCCATATAAGCGACGCCGCAGTATAGGGCCATTGAAGGGTATGCACATAGAGTACATTCATAGTATTTGGGGAAGCACAGTGTTCGGGGAAGCACAGTGCTCGAGAAAGCAGTGTTCGGGGAAGCCCTTGCTAGACCTGCTTAATAGCGTCGAAAACCAGCAATTGCAATATTTCATTGCGGGTTTGCTCCGCACCTACAGCATCCAGCTCCGTAACGTAGAAATATATATACCTAACAATAACCTGTTCTTTGCTTGCGTATAGCGGTAGCTGTGGCTGGTGCATAAATTACCGAAGCGCAGGAACGTCCTCGTTCTGACTATAACTAATAATTTCTCCAAATCATGCCATGACTCGCTGAACACGTAGACATGTAGATTCAGCCATTCGCTTCTCAGACAAACTTGTAGAATATGATGCTCAGCGTGTCCCAGGAGCCCTGACCCAAGTGGTGTACTCTTTTTGGTGTAGCTACTGTGTAGGTTGCGTAGCCGTTGATAACCGCACTCGGGCTCATCAAATCTGAGATATCGTATGTAAGGCCTACGTAATCCAGGCATCGGGTTCGACGGCATAATCTCCAATACTTCAACCATTCTACCCGAGACATTATTAATACCTTTGGACTTGATATCGGGACCGAATTTTGGATTTCTCCCCTCCTGAGAATAACGATCGATCGGAACACTCACTGTCGCTATAGTTAGTCATATATCCTCACACGGGTGTGTCACCGAGATGTTAAGAAGACTCTTATCCCCTTCCATCTGAGAGCAACAAACAGAAACTCTAGAAGCAAACGTACAGCAAATCTATAGATCTAATTACCGGGCTCTATATATGTACACAAATCAGAAAGAGATTTACAGAATCTCCTCTTTCATATCTCCCCTTCTACTCGCCAACCATACCTTACTCCCCTCATAGGTCCCAAGGAATAACCCACTTCCCAAAAATGTCCATAAAGCGCGCAATGCACCACCCCTCCACAATCCTCTAAAGCCTTCGTCTCTCAGCACATCCTTCACTACCGTCTTAACCCCCTTCCTTTTCGTCTTCTTTTCCCCCGCCGCTAACATAATTCTCGTTTTCACCACATCAATAGGAGTTGTCAATACGGCCGCCATACTCCCCGAGCTCCCCGCCGCCACACCAGCCCAAATAACCGTCTCTTGCACACTGCACCCCGGCGGACAAAGTTTCGCCTTCAGCATCTCAAACACCGGAAACTGCAATGCCGTGTATGGAAGATTTCTCGCTACCAGTGCTCCATACCCACTCCACAGGTCTCTGGTGCTTTTGATATTCTGGAATGCCTGTAGCGTCGTTGATATCCCGCCCGACCCTCGCGTCAATACCTGCGCATTCTGTTTTACTACCTCCGCGGGGGTGAGAATAGCGCAGGAACAAATTTCGGCGCAAGATGATGCGAGGGCGTTGGAGAGTGGGTGTGCAGGGAGGTGAGATCGTGTGAATTCGTAGACGGTGAAAAAGACTCCCGAGGACGGAATCGTGGAGATTACTACTGGACCAAGTCCTTGGTAGAGGCCACGGAAGAGGGGAAGGTGTCGGTGTGCTGGTGATTGGAAGCGGGTTTTGATAGTGTCGAGTGGATACACAAGGAGGTCAACGGTGAGGGCTGCTATAGCTCCGGCCTGGAAATCATGTTAGTGGTGCAAGACGCCACATTGTGGGGAGCGTGGCTATACAATGAGGATGTCTGTGTTGGGCATTTGTGAGGAGTGAATTCGAAGGATGTTAGCTGCAGAGGACAACAGAGTAATTGAAGCCCAGAAGCTGGATAAAGTAGTTGCCCGTTCTCGAGGGGCTTCCTTCATAGGACCGGTAGCCGTGCAAAACAAAAACAGAAGCTTCGTTCGGCAACCGGCCTCGAGTAAGGAAAATGAGTCTTCACAAGCTCTGCTTCAAACAATCAAGAGGATTCAGAGTAGTAAAATGTAGACTGCCGGCCAATTGCTCTACTTGGACTGGCTCTAGATATCTATGACGTATTTGAACATTAGCCTCTTTGTACTGATCGTCATTCGGCAATGCGCTAATGTGCAGTACGCGACCACTGAAAGTGGCTTGGTGTGGCTTGTGTTGAGGCTCAAAGATTATTTTTTGTCTCAATTTCTCGATCATATTCGAGCTCTCTATTCACTGCCGACATTGCAACACCCACGCGAGAATCTAACGGTTTCGTGAGCTCCCTGCCCATTCAACAATAACGATCTCCCTAATGTCCCGCTCACTCAGCCGATTCATCCGTCCATATGCATGCCATTCCAAACGTCCGTGGCTGCACCTTGCTACCTCCATCAGACACATCTCCACAGCGGCACCTATAGCTACAGAATTCTCACCACTCCTTCGCGATGCTCTAAATTCGCTAAACTACGACTCTTCGCACCAGCTCGGCGGGTCCGATGCCGATCGCCTCCAAGAAGCAATGGAAACGAAGTTCAAATTCAAGCGCTGGAGGCCGGATGCTGCGAAACTCGAACGATGGATTCCCGGAGCGGCTGCGGCAGCAGATATGTGGTATCCCGGGCATCCATACGAGACCAAAGAGTTTATTGCGACTGCCATCGCGCTCTACGGATCACTTGAGGATGCGTTCGCAAAATCTACACCACCCAAAACTCTAATGGATGATCTTCCCTTACTCATGCAGCATTTCGGAAACCCGCGTAACATATCACAATTCCCCGAAATGTTCATATTTAATCGGTTTATGCGTGAGGAAACACCAAAGCACTACGGCCCCTACTCGACTGGCGCCATCATGAAGAGCATATTCGATTACTTCCTCGGTTGCGTCGTCGAGACTCAGTACCAGCAAGATATCGCGGTCTCAAAGTCCTCACTGCGCTTTGTGCCGCATCTTCGCGGGAAAGTTGGGTGCAGCGAGATGTTCACACACATGCTATTCCCGGAGGCGCTGTTTCCCGAATCGCTATACTTGCGCAGATATCTCCCTGTTGTTCCGGACAATATGACGCTGGTTGATTCGATTAATGATGTCTTGAGTTTCTATAAAGAGTCGGTGGTAGGAAATGAACAAAACAATTACATCATGGGGTATGCAAGGAGGAAGGGATGCAGTCCAATGGAAGTTCTGAGGGACCTCTGTGAAAAACAGGAAGCGTTAATGGAGGATGTGAGGGAATGCCTGACGGGAAGCGATGATGGCGGCGACGAAGCTCTTTTGGTGGTGTGTGAGGGGTTTTGGCAAGGGTACACTGCGTGGCATGTTAAGGAAAAGCGGTACCGTTTGGAGGAACTGCTTGGAGAGCCCTGAAGCATGCATAAACACTTCAGTTAAAAGGTTCCGGCATATTTTGCAGCACTGTAGTTGCGAAATGCTAATAGATGTTAGTATAGAGTAGTATAGTTTACTTATCCTTGAAGTTGCTCTAGAATTGTCACTGTTTACTGTGAATTCCTAACACCTTAGCGCATACCTGCTGTGAGCAGTTGTGAGACGTGAAGTATCTGAGTCTAGGTATAGCTTGTTCTACAATGTTGACTATTGTGCTCGCTTGGTTCATTGCCAATCACCAGAGGATTATACGCAGCAGTGTATTGTGGGGACGGATTTGAGTGCAGTCATCACGTGGGCTGGTTTAGGGTTGAGCGCGGCGGAGCCGCATGCACTTTAGTTCTTGTGTACGTGTCAATTAGACTTAGCGAGAGTCAGTGAGTTTAGGTCAATAGAGAGATTCAGGACACAGGACACCGGACACCGTACAACATGTATATCCGCCTCAATAGTCCAACTTTTTAACATCAGCTTGTTCCGCAATTACACCCCCGGTCAATTTAATCTTCAAACCGCGCACAAAGTTGTGTTAGTTCGATTACCAGGGGGTATTAATGGAGGTTACTACGACTTTGGCGGATGCGTTGAGATATGGTGGGCTAGAGATGTTTTGGATGTGCTAGGGCCGCAGCTAGAGGGTGGGGTAATGGTATGGGCGGCTGGGGATTTAGTGGAGGGGGGTTATCGAGAATTTATGAAGGACGATTTCAGGAGGATTAGGGCAGAGGGCAAGAGAGGTTTTGGCGTGGGCTGCGGTTGGATTTTTTGACGCCGGTGGTTAGGGAGATGAATGTCGTGCAGTACTTAATAGATTGGTATGTACGGTAGTGCCTTGCTTACCGGGTGTGGGGTATGGTGGGGTTGAGGGAGTAGATAGAATACACACGGCGATTTAAATGGTCCCCCTGGCGCTGCTTCAGTACTGCTGCGATTGTACGTCACTAAAGTTAGGGTTATAGCCCGCAAAGTTTGCAGTCCTCAGGTTCTAGACTATAAGTAGTCCCTCTACACCTAATGTGCAGCCTTCAAGTTTCCTCTGCCCGTCAGCCTATCTCAACCTTGGCTCCTGTCAACTCCGTCTTGATGCATCGGGATCGCGTTTGTTCGCAGATCTTTGTGACTCCACAATCAAGCGTCATATATAAAAGTCGACACTAATATTCCGCGCGGCCGAACGCGAAAGATACGATGACCCCTCAGTTTTGGTGGAAAGCTGAAAGTATCCAAACTATTTAATACTATGGTCGGCATCGATTTGATCGGGCGTATGAGCAAGATCGATGATCTGGAACAGACGAATACCCCATGTGGGCATAAATTCAACGCTCCTAAAACTGAAGCAGTCTCCGTCAATGGACTGTCATCAAGAAAACCCTGGACGAATATGGTCTGATGGCCCAGTGATGTTTACGGTTTATTCAACCCAACCCACTTCGACCCGGAGGAGCGCGTTGAAGCTTTGAACCATCGAATCGGCTTTGGGGTTCAAACAGTGGCTCAAGAACTTCCCAGGATCACCCGCTGCAGATATCCGGCAATGGGCACCATAAACAAAACATGGCAGGAACCGTATTCGGTAGGTTGGTGAGTAGACAGGAGCAGCTCGAGTTCCACAACTTCAAAACCGCTACTTACCAAGAGTGACCTTTCCAGGAAGAAGGTAACCAGACAAGACTCCCGCATGGTGGCACTTGACCTCCTCCAAGAATATATCAGGTGAGGATGTCTTGGGCTCCACTTTTCTCCTTTCATCAAACAACGCCTAAGCTTTCCGGATCCAGATCGTTCAAACAAACTTTTAAACCCACGACCAAGACCTTCAGTTCCTGTAAACCCTTTCAATCCAGCGCGCATAATGCTACGAGCCAATGCTCGACCCTTTTCCCCAGTTCGGGCAATCGCGCAGGCTAACTCAAGCTGACGAGACTGCTCTTTTTGGGTGGTCTATTGAGGTTGACGTTTTAGAGTTTTTGGGGGGCGATTGGTACCTCTTCCAACGCCTTGGACTCTTTGGCTCTTGGTCTGACAACGTTTGGATGCAAATTGGGCTTTATGGGGTTTTTTTTCTAATTGGACTTCCACTACTTCCATTGTCTTTAGAAGTGTTACCAACATACAAATAAATGCGGAGTAGACATCAACAAAACTGATAGGTTCCTTGATGAACATCATACTACATGGGAGGAGTGCAGCAAGGACGAAGATGAACTGGTCGAGTACATCGGTGTGGGGAGGCTGAGGGGAGTAGTGAGGGGTAGGAGTTGCAGGAGATCTTGGTGGGGAAGTAGGCTCAGTCGCAGACTTGAATAGGTGGTGCCGCAAGCCATCGAATACCACCATCAAGTTTCGGTCTTACCGTATTCCAACGAATCAATCACAAGGAGAGGGAGGCAAATAGATTAGGGTTCATTTGAAGAGCTAGTTAACTGTGCTACACATTGCACTAAAAATTTACCTTGCTAGTCTATAGAAACCTCCACATCAGTGCACCCATCATCTAGAATACCCGTAATCCGCTAAATTACCATGTCCAATTTTCTCTCCCATTTCCCCAAGATCACATGGCCAAACATACCCCCACCCTTCCAATCGTTTATGATCCCAGATAGCGACGCCCGGATGCATCTTATCCGCATACCCGGGCAAAAAGTACGAATACCCATTTTCAAATTTTCCCACTCGTCCAATGAACGCCCTTTCTCTTCGAAACAAGTTATCGGCGCATATCTTCCTAGGTAGGTACTTGATCTCGTCGGTTTCCTTTTCCGGGTTTTCTTGCGCCTTGCGGTACTGCTTTTCATGGCGCATGAGGTGGTCGTACTCGAAGATTTCGTTCCAGCTGGTTTCGCCGGTGCGGAGGTGCTGCTTGAGGAAGTCTACCCGCTCGGAGGAGGTGAGGGTGAAGAGAAGGCGGTGCATCTCGGGGAGGGAGAGGCTGGTGAGATAGCACGCCCAGGCGTTGATTAGGTCCTCGTCGCGGTGGTCCTCGTGGCCTATGAACGACGAATAACATGAGATTAGAACGTCAGGGAAGTGAATAGATGAATATGGATGGATAACAGACTTCAAAGGCTTACCTGGGTGGTCTTCATGTTCGGGGTGATTTTCTTCGGAGAAGCTATGATCAGTTCGTGTTCTCTAGTTTGCGAAAGCGGAGAGGACGCTACAACGCCGGGAGCTACAAAATAGAGAAGTACAGCATAGAAAACTCACCCCTGAAAGTCCTCCGGAAGTGTTCCATCTCCGGATGTCCTGTCTTTACAAATTCAACACAAATCGGTTTCACACGGCGAAATAAATAATCCAAGACGGTTTGTATCTCCTCCACCTCCCACACCGAGATTTCCCAAGTAAACGCAATACAATTCGACAAGATGAGATGTTTGAGTGACAGCACCGGCGGATTCTCCCCGCTTGCCAGTCTGAGACTGAAGACACCGCCATCCCGAGCACAAACATCGACCATGGTCGAGAAAAGCCAGACTCTGTAGAAAGCCGACTGGATCCTAAACAGCTCCCCATTCGAGGGTGGGAATGGGTTGGAGTCGTCTTCGCCCGTGCGCGGATTCACCCGCAGTTGATCCCAACAGAAGGCTTTCGAAAACGCCTTCACATATTGGTAATCGGCGCAGAGCTTCGGGAAACAGAGCTCCGGGAACGGTGGCCTGTTGGGTTCGACACTGTTGGCTTTGCGTATTGATTGCTCGAGAAACATCGGGCCGTAGGATGACACAGCTCCGGCGTCCACAATGAGGTCTGGGTTGACCATATCCCGTTGCAGGAGCTTGCGTAGGATTTGCACCTTGTTGTTCTGGAACACTTCGTAGAATGACCGAGATGCGAGGATGATGGAAAACAGGGAAGCGAAACCTGGTTGTTGAAACAAAATTGCGAGCTTTAGCTCATTGGGGAGTAGCTCCAGCGCGCCGGGAGCCATGGCGGGAGAGTTTATTGGAGCGGAGGAGCAGTTTTGGTTGATAGGGAGCTGTCAAGTGGGGTTTGACGAGAGTGGGTGGTCAAACGGATCATCCCGTATGGCTTGGCTAGTGTCGGATTGTTATCGATTGCAATATCGTCAAGATGCGGGGCTCTATCACTCTATCAACGGTGTCGCAATGCAAAGTACTGAAGTTCGTATGCTATTTGAATTCTGGGGAAGGCATCGAGTGAAGCAATATATGCGTCAAATTTGGATCTAGAGAGCTGAAACAGCAGAAACCCTTCAGCAGCGGCGCGCCCGCTGTTGGTGAGACAGGTGATTCATGTAGAGCTTAGCGCTAAGTTTTAGTGGAAGCTTGTATCAACGTCAACATTAGTACCTGAGAGCCTGAGGCTGGGATACGCATGCAGAGAAACCTAGTGAATGGTAGACATGAAATGAGGCGCATTTAGCTATGGTCTCATCGACTCGACCAACCCGTCGAAAACCCGCCTTCTTGAAGGATCCGCTGGCGAAAAAAGACCGAATACCATGCAAAGTACACCAGCGCCGTAGGTCTCTCTGCGCGTTCGATGGGCCATAGTCAAAATAAAAATTGCCTATGTAAAAGAATGCATTTGGTTGGAACATGTCAATTGCAGGTTTTCAGCATTCTGTTGTATCATTCCAGGACATCTCCGATAAGCCTAATGTCGAGTTTGCAAGATTGTGTATATTGCAATGCTTGAGACAAGTATAAGCGATAACTCAACTTTGTATGGACTGTAGATCGACGAGGAGTGGCTTATTCTGGAGTCAGGAATGTGCATTTGATAAATGCTAGCAGAAGCATAAGGGGGATCCACTGTTATGGAGCTTGTGGCACGCCCGGCTATATTCATTTGCCTGTTTAGAGTAATCCGATATTGCTGCTCTGTACTTTGAGTAGCATCTTGGTTTTCCACGTGGAGCTTTTGGCAGTAGCGTACAACACCAAATAAAAGTCTGTTGTATTGACAACTTGTACGCCTTCGTTGAAACTCTATTGTCCATTGTCAAGGTTTCGCTCCCGACTGTTATCCAATATAATAACTCGTCACTGCCTAGGACTCATACAACTCACCACTACAATCTGTATCCTACAAAATTTCCTGTTGCATACAGCCTCGCTCACCCCACAGTCCTCCTCTTCCCCTTATCCTTTTTGTGGACCACCTCATCCGCCTCAACCTCCAGAGCATAAGCGATATACTCCACGCCATAAACCGGCATCTCCACGCGCCCCTCCTCCTTACTCCGGCACCTTCTCTTCTGTGGATACACAACCCTCTGCCCCCCTTCGATCCTCACTCTGCCAATAGCACGCTTAACCCCATGTCCCATCGCCGCAACACACCCCGTGTGCGTAGCCACACCCACAAACGGCATCGCGAGTAAAAACACCAGAAACGGGGAGACCCCGGAAATGTCGAGGCTCACAAGGCGGGCCATAGAGTCGTCAAATACCCTCTTGCCCCCCTCGGGCTCCTCAGATTGAGGCGTATCGACCTCGAGGATCTTGGAAAGGTTAGTAACGGAGCGACTCCAAGTACCGTATCTTGAAACGATCGGGGAGTCTGTGTCGTGGGTACTACTCGACTCCGGAAGCGAGGATTGCAGTAGCGAGGAACAGGAGGAGCGTGTGCAGCAGGATGAATCGGATGGGATTGAGGGCGGGGAGAAGAAGGCGGTAGTTGTGGGCTCGGGAAAGTTGACGCGGCGGATTTCAGAGGAGGTTGCTGTGCGTGTTAGAAAGACGGAGTAGAGCGAAAGCGGGGGTGAAAGTTACGGCGGGAGATCTCAATGACAGCAGAGTGATGGTGCTGGCGGTGGTATTTCGTGGGCGGATGCTCATGATGTGTTTCGTCCGACGGTAGAGGTTCAGTTGATGGTTGGGGCAGGACAGGCGGGGAGGGTCGGGGCGGGAGAGGGATTTCGGATGCGTGGAGATTCCTCTTTGAGATGCGACGTTGGAGCCAGCCGACGAGGCCTTGTCTCGGAGGAGAGGGGGGTGTCGGGAAGGGCGTGAGGTCGTACATTGGAGATACCATGGTGCCGGTGGCTGTGAAAAACGAGAGGGGCTTCGAGTGGGGGGGGCACCTTTGGAGGTGGGCGGCGAGTGTTTAGATGGCTGGGTGGATGGCGAGAGGGGAAGCAAAGAGCTGGAGTTTGCACCTTGGTGTCGACAACATCCTCAAAATACCACTCGGCATTTCCAGATCCGCCGGAGCCAAGTCTGAATGTCTCCCCGCAACCGCATTGCTTGTTGCCCACTCAAGTACTTATGTAAGTATTTGTGTTTTATTGGAGGGGGTTGCTCTCTCTGCTGCAATTGCTACTTGGCGAGTAATGATGCCGCTGGCTTCAACACGACGAATTCCATCCTTTTCTCTCGCCAAGATGCCCGCAGCAGAAGAAAAGAGAAACAACACGAGATCAATCAACAAAGCGTGGAGATGAAACTCCCAAGAAAACGAGAGTGGGGCGGCACCATTCACCGTCGGCTGTGGTTTCCCCAAGAAGCAGCGTAACAGCGATCCTGCAGGTCCCCATCGACGCAGGTACTGTCCGCGGCGCCACGGAGACATCAACTGGTGGCACAGGTTCGCTTGCTTTCGTATTGTACCCCGTATTACAACGACGGAGATGCCGGCGCGTTTACAAGCGATCGTCGTCTAGCACTAGTACTGTGTAACCCGCGGCAGACATGGGACCTTAAATAACCCCGGCCTCCAAACTTCATTCTATATCAGCCACGATGAAGCTCTCTTTCCTCGCCCTTATTGCCATTCCGGTGGTCCTCGCTGGCCCAACGAAGCTGTCAAGCACACTCAATCTCAAGCTCACCACGTCTCCCTGGACCGCTCTTGCTGCAAAACTCAGCTCCGCACTCCCCACTGTCGGAGTTGCATCCGTTCTTTCCGCCGCAGACCACGCAGGCTTCTCGGTCGCCCCACCGGTGCCGCCGTTGACAAAAGACCTACGATTCACCGCTGCCGACGATAAGACGACAGGTTGGTATCCACAAGGGGCAACAACTTCGTACACACTATCTAACCCTTATTGCAAGAACGCATGTATCTGACACACGAGCAGTGCGGACTCACTTGCTACGGGAAAGTCGACGGTGTGGAGGCCGTTCTCACGTCATGGTACGACAAAACCTCCGGTGGACCCCGCGGCGTTCGTATCGGCTTCCATAATCCATCCACGGGTAAATACACCTACGCCCTGCTAGTGGAGCCGGTTTCTACTTCCTCAGGTATGGCGAGCTATAAAGCTGTAAAGGGCGTGCATGCTGGCGGAATAATGTGGTACGGAAACCACCTGTATGTTGTTGACACACATGTTGGAATGCGTGTGTTTGACATGGCAAAATTTTTGAAGGTACGCTGAAGCTAGCTACTGCCATGCGGTGGGCTAATGTATGCAGGTCACTGTCGGCTCGGGCATCGGCCTGCGGGGTGGAAAGTACTACGCTCACAAATACAAGTGTGGAACGCCGACCACCACCTCGTTCTTCGCTAACAACGCCAAATAGATACGTAATCCCCCAAATTGCAAAATACACCCGCACTGCCTCCTCAACGGACTTCCGCTTCTCGTACATCTCCCTAGATCGCACTTCCACACCGGACTCAATTCTCGTCGGAGAGTACGCACGCGACTCTAGCGCTCGTATTGCCCGCTTCGACATCGACTACCAGACACGGTTCCTTCATACTGGAAAGCGGAAGGATATCTGGAAGATTGGGAAGACCTCTATTCAAGGTGGCGTTGTGGTGAAGGGAAAGTTCTATTTCACCAAGAGCCATGGCGAGAATGGAAAATCGGAGCTTTTGACGTGGAATGGGAAATCGTCTAGTGATATTGTTTCAGAAGGCGCAATACTTCCGCCTGGGGCTGAGGATTTGAGTTATTGGGGCGCGAAAGATCAGTTGTGGTGTTTGGCGGAGCATCCGACGAAGAGGAAGTTGTATGCAGTTAAGGCGAGTAGCTTTTAGATCTCTAGGTATTGATAGATGTACTTGTACTTAATTGGAATCTGGAAATTACTGTAATTACTACTCTAGAAGGAAACGTCCCAGCAAATTACCACTTAATTCACAATATCTCACGGACGGTAGCGTCCAAAAGTGCGGTTAATCTGGGACAATAATAAATTAGGGAAGGAAAGGCAGCGAGTGGCTGCAGTGGGTTACGGTCACAGAACGATATAGCAGGTTTAAGAGACTATGTATTAGCTAATACCAGCTTACTCGGGACATTCTATTCTGCTATACAATTATTTGCCCCTCCCTCGCTACACTAATCTCAGTTATTTCTCTCGAATACGTTACTTTCGTTGTATTATCATCATCATCCTACACCACCTCCTACACCCCCTCGTGCACCCTCGACCCCGTCCGTAGGTTACCATGCGCCATTTGGAAAAATACGGCACCGCTAACCCTGTGAATGTTTTTAATGAGCCGAGAATCCGGTCATTTGTTTATCACCTTTGAGCTGCATTTACACTGCCTGTGACAGAAAATTGCCGGAATAAATCATAGGTAGTTATTTAGAATAGATGTGTCTGTATGTCTCAAACCCGACGAAATAATTCACCGATTGAAATGATTCATGACTGGGAATTTGACAAGTAATATATTACAGCAATAATACCAGTACATATACGGGCGGTGACGGGCGGTTGTGCGTTAGATGGAATGACTGTCTGTTAGGCGCGGGGCGGCTCGGACATACCTTGCGGCACCGAACCCAAAGGATACCAGCCGACTTGAGAGGTAGCAAACTTAGTTAGAATCCACCACTTCCTGTACCATCAGTAGTCGCAATTCTTGATCGGAATGATAGGGTTAACAAAACTACATAAGTAGGTAGGTATTTTCCTTGTTGACCCACTGACCATACACAGCGATCGACGAGGTAGAGACGTCACTGCGTACTGGTTTTAGTAATTATGGGTTTGGGATGGTTTCCATTATTTCGTCTTCCGCGATGAGAATATGAGATACCAATGGGTCCGTATTCTGATACAATGGCGAAAGAAGCCTAAAGCAGGAACCCAATCTGCTACTGTCTGAACACAAAGGATTGCTATAGAGAGAGAGAATTGGAAAGAGTGAAGATGATGGTGATTTATATTTCGGTGATGAAGGTTGTGGGAGGCTGTGCTCCAGAAGCTAAAACTAAATTGCACTTAAGGTGCGGCTCTGCGGGAGATCTTCCGCGCTATACCCGTTCGACGTTAACAATTCCATATCGTCACTAGTCTCGGAACGTGTGGTACACTGAAGAGGTGTTGCACGTGAAATGGGAGGTCCTAGGAGTTCTTCTTCTAAAGCCTACTTGGCAGTGACATAACGAAGGCTTCGAAGCACAATCTACTGCATCCACAATACTGTACCATTGACTGCGGTTGGGACGTCACTAGTCACCGGGGTGTCCGTTCTATATCTTTGACCGATTTGTCACTGTCACTACTTGGTATCCGGAAGTCAAAGTGTGTTACCGACAAATTGCATGAATGTATAATCGAAACTAGTCCCAATGTTCCAACATCTGAAGACCGTTTCCAATTCCCTGAGGATGGTACAGTGTATACGTAGGTAAAGTTGAGTGAAGCATTAAATTTAGCAGCCTGAGTACTGAAAAGCACCCCTTGTCTCATCTACTATACTAAAAATTATTACTATTGACCGTCCTATACTAAATATGCTGTCACCGGCTGGTTATGTCCAACCACAGTGAATAGTATAGTACTTTCGTTCCACCACGACGGTTACTGTAGACCCCGAAGTAGTACTTTCCTTCGACAGCAGGTTACATGTACTTTATGTGTAGCTCTAACCTAAACTTTACATTCTTGGCCTGAATACAACCAAAACCCACATATCCAAGCAAAAGTAAATCAAGACTGAAGAGCACATATGCACCAGAATGAGTGTTGCGGAGTTTTGAGATTAGCACAACTTGCTATATCAGAATGTCTTATTGAATACTTCTGGCCATAGAGAGCGATTGGAAACTAGTTGATTCGGGATTAATTATCCTCAGTTGTGGGCATTACGTATAGTATTGCACAACATAGCCCCTCCATCAAACACGTTCAAAATGAAGATACATCTCTCTAAACCTTTATTTCGCATCAATCAAAACCCTCGCCTTCCCCAGCTGTACGACCTCCTTCGAGATCGGAGAAGGTCTTTTGATGATTCCTTTCATGATTATCGCTGTCACAACCGCTTCCCTTGCCTCATCCAGATCGGCAAAGCCAATTTCCTCCATAGTAGCCTCATCATAGGGATCACCGACTTGAATGTTATTGTCGACTTCATACAGGCCCCGCTGGCACTTCATTTCCGCCGACAGAGTTCTAGCCTTGAGAAGTAGCTCACTGAGTGTATCGTAGAAAAGTCGGTCAAGATCAATGGGGTTCCTTTGCAGCGCGCAAAGGAGCGTTGTGAGATATTGGGGCTGATCATTGGCTGCCGAGAGGTATTGTTTGACGGTGGCGTTTTGGAGCATTAGAGACGTTGTGTAGGCGCGCCAGAACTCTGCGCGGTCATAGGTACCGGAATGGTCTAGGGATTGTAAGTCATTATACGGAGGTCCCAAGAGAAATAAGAGGGGGTGGCGAGAAGCAGTGGGTGCGTGGGAAGACGGAAAAACACGAAAGAGGCGTACCACCGTTAATGACAAGTTCATGGATTTGACCCAGCTGCTCTATGAGCTCAGACGGCAAGCCGGGGAACAAGACCGAGAAGATGTGGTTCTCAATATAGCCCCAGACGACCATCTCAATAACCTGAGCGAACGTCGGAGTGGCATTCTGAAAAAATCGTGGTAAGAGAATGGTGACTAAATGCTCGTCAAGGCGCTCTCTGGGGTTGACATCTTCGAGTGTACACCCCTTAAAAGCCTGTCGACACCATTGACCACACTTGCATAAATAGGTCAGTTAATCAATTGTGCAGTAAAATAGGAAGAGTAGGCCCAAAAGGTTAGTATACCTCAGCATAAAGAGAGCGAATCCTTTTTTGAAACTCCTGGTCTGAGATTGGGGATAGACCTGTCCCTACGTTGTTCACGGACCGGATGTGCGATGTGTGTAGTTCTTCTAGCTCGTTCTTATAATGTTGAAGTTCACTTTGCAATCGCTGAGTTGTGTTGTGTGATAATTGCTTTTCATCTGCTAGGTCCTTCTTGGCTTTCCGGTACCCCTCTTTCCATTTATCTTTCGCTGTGTGCAATTTCCTATAATCCGCCTCGCTCTCGTCCCTTAGAGTCTTGTATTTTTCCCTCCAGTACCTGACCGCTGGTGCGTCGTCGCCACTTGGCGGTTTTCCGCTGAGTTGTTCCGTAGCTCGTGTCCTCATTTCATGATCGGCACTATTGGAAGAGAGATCGGGAGGGGTTGATGATTCACTGCTTGGTTTGTGGCCGTCTTCCGCATGTAGATTCTCATGCGATATCCGGTTCTCACTTGTCTCCGCATTTGTTGAGCGCCCAAGTTGATATTCACGGGTAGGCGCCGCTCCGTGCTGTGGATTTTCGAATTTTCCTCTAATCGTTGCCACTCGGTTGGAGTCTTTTACTCCCTGAGCTCCGTCATCCCCGTCGACCATCAGTAGCGTTCTATCGTCTGATGCCCTGCCGCTGTATTCGTTAGACACAGTAGGTTGTCTATTTCCTTCCGTGGTGCCCACGCTTCGCCGGTTATGCGGTGGACCACGCGTCATCTGTTCGGACTCTGTCAGATGTTCCGTTGCGTATTTCAGTACTACTTAAGTAGGTTATAGTCGGACGAAGAATACTCACACGGGGCACAGCTGGTTCGATTCTACGGGGCGGACGAGATAGAGCCAAACCCATGGTTGGCGATGTTGTGCTAGCTTCGGTTCAAAGTCAGTTAAGGCCAATATGGGGTACAGATAGCACTGACTGCCTAGAACACCCCACTGACCTTGGCTGGCTCGTAGAATTACTCCGTCTACTCCGCTGTGGGTAGATACCATATCTTGACGTGGTGAGGCGGGAGAGTGGAGGTTTTCGACGCTTGGGGTAAGCGTTTACGATGTGCGTGACTACCTATGTAGATGCAAACGAAGTAGGGCGGACAGACAGCGGACGGGTTTGTATATCATGCGTTGCAAGTGGTGCCGTTGACCAGGGCAACCGGGTGGTGAGAGGCGACGAGAATACGGAGCGGTATGCGCTTCATGCACATGTTGGTTGTCGGCGTCAACTCAAGCCGACCACCGGCGACCCAAACAGGATGTGTTGGTCCGGCATTCCTGTTTCGGTGGCCGGGCGACATTTATTTCGGGGCCAGATAAGCATCCCTGATCTCTCGAACCCCAGCCAAATAGCCCATATAGGCTAAGCGCGAGCCAATCAGACGCTCATCACGACGCCCATGCGCACCTCCCGAGCAAAAAAAAAGAGAGAAGCTTTTGCAAGTTAATGCTTCTGAGCGTTTGTTTGTGTAGAGTGCGTCCTCAAATTGATTGGCTCTGTCGGTTGACAATTGAAATTCGAGCTGCACAGAAGCGCTGCCGACCACCGAACCACTTTCTCTCGAATAGTCTGCAGCAGAGTACAACCCACCCTGCACATTCTCAGTGCAACTCTTGAAACAGCTATTCTCCTCATACCCCGCACATCTGCATGCTGCGCTCGAAATTAGCTGTCTAAGATAAGAGCTTACGAGCTTAGAGTAAAACCCGGACACAGGAGCATCCGCATGCAGCGATTCTTCGCACCGGCGGCTACTTTAAGCAACACCAGCTGATCATCAGTGTGTGGATGCGTGTGCCGTATATACAGCCCAGAGCACCTAAAATCTCACACAACCCATTCATTGTTTGACGGTCGACAGCTAATTGTCAACTGCGGACGGTAGCAATACTCTCGGCCAACATCCAATACAGTATACCTTCTACATCCCCAGTACAATGGTGCAGGTGGAGAGAATGGCGGGTATCCCAAACAAAAATGGACGCTTTGTCGTGGGTGTTGATTTCGGAACAACGTAAGCTCTCTATTGCCCCCAAGAACACAGCTAACATGTTTCCACAGCTTTACCTCGGTAGCCTTTGCCCACAGCGGGACTCCGAATGAAGTCAAACTGGTTCAAAGCTGGCCGAACAGAGGAGCCACAGCGGATCAGGTTCCTACTGAGCTCCAATACACCAACCCAGTTACTCGGGAAAAGGTCTGGGGGTACGAGGCAAACACCAAAGCCACCAAGGGTTCTTCGAGTGCTGAACCGTTGCAATGGTTCAAACTGTTACTCCAGGAAAGGCCCACTCCAGCGGCGATACGATCTCAGCCCGATGCGGCGCCTGTCAATACCAGCTTTAGGAGAGGTGGAAGGGGGAAAAACTCTGGCAATAACCTAGCATCCAGTTTGGGCGGTCTCAGCTTGTCCGGCGTGTCGACAGTCTTTGCTCCTCCAGCAACTACTCCAGCCCGGAAGACGGCCCAGAAACTTGAACAATTAGGAATCTCTGTAGTTTCCGTCGTGAAAGATTTCCTTTCAGAAATCCGACAGACTACAATCCAGGAGATCGAAAGAACCTACGGCAATGATTGGGTCCGTCGGTCTAAAATTGAATATGTTCTCACGGTTCCAGCAATTTGGTCCGACGCTGCAAAGAGTCTGATGGTACAAGCCGCAGAAGGGGCTGGATACGGGGACCATCGTGTCGATTTCAGCCTTGTCGGCGAGCCAGAAGCAGCTGCAGCACACACTCTGCATGCGATCCAGCCTAATCATCTCAAGGTATACAATGTTTTGCAACTGCCAGCGGTTCCATTATATATACTAACTCACTCTTAGCCTGGAGACACATTCATCATCTGCGATGCAGGTGGAGGAACGGTGTAAGGCCACTCCTTCTTAGCAATCGGCTTATCGCGCGACACTTACAAAGCCATTAGAGACTTGATTTCCTATAAGATTACCAACTTAAATCCTCTCCAAACAGTCGAGAGCGTTAGCGGAACCGGTAGGCAATGACATCCTATGTTATAGTTATCTGTATTCTGATCAATGGCTAGGCGACCTTTGTGGATCTGTGTACTTGAATGAGCGCTTTGAGAAACACATTCGGTCTGCAAAACAACTCTCAGAGAAGGTGTTTTAGGTTTAACAGTTTGTAGCAATGTACTTGGGGATGATGTAATCGACGCAATGAAGGTATTTGACATCCGGGGGCATATCCTCCTATTCGAAGAGTGAGGCTTATTTCTTATTTAGCCTCGGGCACGTGCCAGAATGTTTCAAACCTGGGAGGAGGACGTAAAATTCAAGTTCGGGAACAAAACCGGCCTGGATTACGAGGTGACGGTGCCCGGAGTACCAGACGATGAAGATAATAATGTTGAAGGCGGTTTTTACACGATGAAATCGTAAGTGCAGGGCGTGTATTTTCTGCCGCGTCTCACAAAATGTAGGGACGCGGTCAAAGCGATTTTCGACCCAGTTATCGAATACATCGTTCAGTTGGTAAGGCAGCAGGTTCAAGATGTTCACCGCAAAGGAGACCCTGTAGCTGTAATTGGCCTCGAATCTCGAGTATCGCGGCTTCACCACTAATATAGTTTACTAGGCTATCCTCCTTGTCGGTGGGTTCGGTTCCTCCCAATACCTGCACCAGAGATTACAGAACGCCAATTATGGGATCACCACTCGTAAACCCATCGAAGTCCTCCAGCCACCAAATGCGTAAGCAAAACCTGCCTGCCTACCTCTGCTCATGCTAATATCGTAACCATATAGGCTCACGGCTATTGTAAGGTACCCTTACTAGCTCGTGAATCTCGCTAATTCTTCCAGGCTCGCGGCGCGCTGCTGCGGGGATTAGACGGTTCTATCGTGAAGGAACGGTGCTCCACTAAGAACTACGGATGCATATCTAGTACTCCATTTATACCGGGCAGAGGGATGGATGCTCATAAGTACTGGGAAAGTGCGGATGATAAATATATGGTCGATGGCCATCTTAACTGGTACATCACACGAGTATGACACCAACCACTCTTGCAAAAAAAGGTCATGAAGTCTGACTGCGATATAGAATCAAGTTATTGGCATCTCAGAGTCTACGTCGATTAGCTTCTACCGCATGATTCCAATGCCGGCCAACTCCAGTGTGCGTCCGTTCATGATGTTCACGGACGAGCTGCTAGCATGCGACCTAGACAAGGCGCCAGACTTCAAATGGAAGAATCCAGATTGCATGTCTCTCCGTTGTGTTCCCACATGCACCTAGCTAACACAGCAGAACAGCAATCTATCGTGTCTGCACTCTCCACTCAGACTTGTCGTCGATTCCTCTCAAAAAATTTCAGAAATGGACCAACTCTGCTGGGCAGCGGTTTTATAAAGTCAACTTTGACCTACAAGTATCGCGGGTTTCCGAAGTAGGTTCTATCTGACTTCGATGGTCACCTCGTTCGCCAGTGTAAACGCTAATGCTGCAAAGGTCCTCAAGTTTGAATTGCTGTTCGATGGCCAGTCTCGTGGTTCAGTGACAGCCGAGTTTGAACAGGCTCGGCCGCGTTGACACCATGGATGAGTGCTACTACCGTAGCGGGGTATCTTGTTTTGGTACTAGGTCATTTATCTCTTGTGCTTTGCGGATACTACTCTGGCTTTATTTCTCATGGTGTCTGTGATTCTGCCTATTTCGTGGCTTCTCTCCTCTCTTTCTACTGTTATGGCCTTGGAGCACCTTTTTTGAGCGTCAATGTGTTTTGTCTTTTACTGGAATTATCTTATGGCTTAAGATAGTTTGCGATTGTGATGAGTTTCGCTATAAATCTGGCTACATAGAGTAGCTAAGTATTCTTAGACTATGACTCAACCAGTGTCCAAGTATATGCTAATTAGATGTCTAAGTTACCGGAAATGGGAAAACTTCAACCCACACGAGTAATGCCAAGAGTTGTTACCGTAGGTTAGAAAGTTATTCTAACCGTTCTGATAAATCGGACGGATGAAAACCTTCCCCATCCAGTACTAGAAATCCTCCGAAATTACGATTTCCTGTTCGGGCAATTTGTTAGATCCGTTACATCATTTAGAACGATTAGAACGACTTTCTATCCTACGGGAATCCCTAGGCCCTCCATTATTATTTCGGAGTGAATTTATTTACTCGGGTCAGGCTATAGTCTGTAGAAGATCCGACGCTCCTTTATAATTTTCCGACCAGAGAACTGGTAAAGGTATGAGAAGGCCACATGCAATATCGGGTAAAACGCTGTTTGAATATTAACAGAAAGGGAAACAATTAATGCGCTTTCAGATTCAACAGTGACTCAACAACCTGCTCTCACAGCAAAATTCATTACCAGAAATAGAGTGACCGATCTTCTACAGCCTGACCCGAGTAGAGTCATTTTCATTGCTCTCGGAATCCCTGTCCGCAAAAATACTGGCTATCGAAATGAAACAGCCAAGTGTGCTGGTGTTGTTGCACAGTATCCCTAGGCTTGGTCTGGCACCACTTAGGATCGGTAAACCGAGACACACCTACAGTGAGTTGGCGGCCCGCCCTACTCCATAGTCATACGAAGCGGGGACTAGGGAGAAAAAAGCAAAAGAAGTGCATTCCCATCAAACGAATAGAACTCCTCGACAGATCTTGCAAGCACACACTACAAAAACCACCCAGTCGTCCGTATGATTGAGAAGAAACTACATACATCAGTTCCATGACAGACTTCGATCCATCGAACACAACATTAATGGGGACAGGTGCAGTCGCACACCCACTCTCAAAAAAGAGCACTTGGCTTGCAGATCGCTCTTTTCAGCTGGAAATACTTCGCCAGACTGCCTTGCGCCATCTTGGTCAATTCCTTCAACTCCATCAGAGAGGACCCGAACCAGGGTGCTCCGCAGACGAGGCGTCAGCTGCCTATGAACTGGCGAGGGAACAGATCCGTTATGATCTTACCGAGCTAAGTGCGTTCCTTCGAGAAGAGCTGCATCGCAGTCAGCGGCGTTATGGCGAGATCGCGCTCATTGTTTTGTGAGTTATATAATTATATCTCCCATCTACTATATCCTTAAATATCTATAGCCATTATTGCTGCTAATATATTTTCTGATTTAGGTTCGTTCCACTCAAGCTCGCACTTCGAAAGACAGACCGACTAGCTGCTGAGTTTTGGATATGCGGTTATATTGCGTGGTTAGTCTGTTTCGCTAGAGTCGTCGGCGGTCCTCTTGTACGGAAGAAGATTATCAGGGGCGTGAATTTTCTCAAAGATCTAGTAGACAAGAACATACGTCTATATCAACAGCATGAAAGGGTTTTGGAAGGGTGGGGATGGGAAATTCTGAAGTGGATTTGATGTCTGATAACCTATTGACCACGAACGAAAAAGACTAAGAGAGCGAGGTTAATATTATCCGTATTCCAATGACAGCAAAAACGAAATTTGAAATCATGAGCAAGAGCTACCCCAATGCTTCCGTGTGTTTCGTCTCGATCTGTTTCCTCAGCGTCGTAAGAGCCGTTGATCTATTTTGAAAAAAGGCCTTAACGGAATCCTCCGACTTCCACTTCTCCCCATTCTCCCCATTCTCCCCAATATTCAGTATCTTTATAAGCTCTTTCTCCCATTTCCGCCCGTGCTTCTCAATACCAATAGGTATGAAGTCGAAACTAGTGCAGTCGAGCCAGCGAAGGTAAGTATTGATTCCTGCGGCAGTTTCATAAGTTTGCCAGATCAATTCGGCAACTGAGATTGCGTTAGTTCCATATGTCATGCAATGCTTCCCTCGGCTAGACAAGTACCTTTTGCGTAGTAACGCTTGCGTCTTCCGGCCCGGTACAAGGTATAGCTAGAGTATACCATAACGGCAGCCCCAACTGGAACGGCAACAGGTAGGCCTAAAAAGGTGGCAGAAAGAAGGGTAGCCCCTCCCCCTGGGGCCACATATCTTAATCCATAGTGACAGAGAGCGCCTCCGCCAACGACTCCGATTCCAGCTCCAATGAAAGTCTCATAATATACTCGATAGATTTCTTCTGTCTGCGTGAATGCGTCGGCGGCTGTTTCGGTCACCGCATATACTATTTCAAAAAGGTCAGAGTGTGTTGATAGATTTTTTTCTGTGTCATGCAATTAGCTGGTTCTTTGCTACCATGCGGCGGGGCATATCTACTCCCCAACTGCGCTAACAAGCCGGTAACTTTTTCAATCGACGAGCTGAGTTCACGCAACGAAGTTCGTAAGTTCTCTTCTCTTGCTTTTTGCCTAATGCGATTCGGATTTTTTATGCTCTAGAAACAATCAACGCTCTCCATGCCAATCTGAGGCCTGATCGTGAAACCAATAGCCACATACCCAATGCCGCACAAGGCGTTCAGCTACTTCCTGCCAAGCAGAGAACCTTTCAAGGACTCCGCTGGCAGTGTTGATCGGAATGTTGCACACTGCAATGATTATTGGACCAAGAACATTAGCGGAACTGAGGACGAAGGAAACCACTCTAAACCTATTCGGTAAGGACCAGTCAGCACCACAAGCTCGCTTGTAAAGGTGAGCAATGTCGCTCAATTTGGGGTCAGAGACAAACCAACTCGGAGCCATAGCAGAAGCGACCGAGGCCCCTTGGTCTAGCAATTTCTTTATAATACCAGATCCAGCGTAGCATAGAGCATCAAAAGTTGCTCTATTCCAGAAGTTTTTGAATCCTTCATCATTGCCGGGTGAGAACCCCAAAAGGCCAAACTTGGAAATTTCCTTAAGGGCATCGTGGGCATTCATCAGCGCCTTGCAGAGCTTCTGCTTCTGCTTCTCTGCATTTACAGTTCCGAAGGATAGTCGTAACTATCAAACCCCATATCAGTCACCACCTCACTCAAGGGGACTTTCATGAATGTACAAGCAAAGCATCTTTGTCTAGCTCGTGATGTGAGTATGCAACCTTAAGCTGGGCCTTATGCGGCGAACAGTTGAGCACCACAATAATGTTACCGATGGTCTCCGGGATGTTAATACCGCCATAAACACCCCGGATAATTAGCTGGTGTTGGAATCCCATGTTGTCGTAAGCGATATAGAATAAAATTGCAATGCTTGAGGGAGCTGGAGGAAAGAGTATGTGGAGGATACGACGAAGGATGAGGGAGAATTTAGGGTGTTTGGAACAAAATGATATCGCAGCTCTGTCGCCATTATAATATGCCGATTTGATGGTATGCGTGCATATGCGTGCATAAACAGCGTAGCCAGTATGATGATACCATTGACCTAAGACATTCTTAATTGCTGTATGTTCCTCCCATCATGGCAATGAGGTTACATACAGCCTGCTCGGATTATAAATAGCTCAACCGTCTTGGTTTTGATATACTCTTTGTTTAAGGCAGACGTTTCTGCAGAACCAATACAGCTACCCCATAGGCCCACATGCACTGCCTTAAATATTCAGCTAAGTCGGACTTGTCAACTGCTATTCTCCAGCCTTCTGGCTTATCACAGCGGTCCATCCAACAAAAATTTACGTATTGCTGGTGTGGTCACATCATACCATGGAAACAAGTCGACGGCTTGATTCTCCTGAGCCTAGGCATCACACGATTCGCACCCACCTTCAAGCAAGGGGAAACAGGCTCCATGTATGGGGAGCATCTGTATTGATCATCGAGAACATTCTTGCTCGACTGGCTTGATACAACTGTAGCACAAAGAGCGGTCTGGGGCGTGCATGATCAAATCTTACGGCTTCTATCAGCAGGGTTCTCTTCTCACATTTTTTAGAAAATTTACGGATAAGAACCGATGAATCACGAACCAAAACTCGGAGAGAAACGTATTTTATAGGTGGAGAACTAGAAAGCAATAAAAGGTTGCAGCAGATGGTATTTATGCAATGAACCTGGGAACGAAAAACATGTAGCATATCAAAATAAAATAACAAAATATAATTCAATTGCTTGTCCTCAGGCTTGCTGCTACTTGTGCTAGGAACTCCATTGTCTTCTGATGTATCAAGTCCATATAGCAATTCCATTGCCTCATCAATAACAGCCCATACTCAGATGTGTGAACCACTGATCACATAAGTACTTCTGTGACTGTATTCACAGAAAACCACTCGATTTGTCGTGGTGGTTGGGTATTATCCATCCAGTCTCGTCGTGTTAAGAGACATCGGTAGAGGGTTACAACTCGTGCACCAGATGTCAACAGTTTTCTTACGTCCGTTAGCACTGGCTAACCCCGCCGTGCCATATCTACGAATAAAAAGCCGTCTGACTGACGATACTTGAGAAAACGAATGGGTGAAGTTGGATACCCGCTCAAGAACGTACACGTACTGTACTAGATGAGGTTCGAACGCCCTTTTCCAATGCCTATGAACCGCAGCGAAACAAGGGTAGGATGGACGAGCGTGAATGTTTCTTCGCGGTGAGCCCATGGGGAATGTCCGAAAAGTACTACAACTGCAAAATGGCTGGTGCGGGCCTCAACGCTGGTTCGGTGGCGGGAAAGGCACTCGCAGCTTGCGATGTGAACGTGTAGAGCTGGTGCATGTGCAGGGACGCAATTGAATGCCCCACTTCGTGCCCAGGTATGCGCCGAGAGATATGGGCTCTGTAGATAAGCGAGTGGGACAAATCTATGCTCCGCCCGTGATTTACTCTACAGCCATTGGCAAAAAAAATCGGGAAATGCACAAGATGACAAGGGGTTTGCATATCGCATTTGCATGTTCTATAATCTACACTACATGACCAAAAATACACACTTAGCATTGAAACCTTCTACCAGCCCAA